>Ga0206131_10002420_pt1 | contig 22603 bp, 25 predicted proteins | sample Helgoland_Spring_FD_148636 | JGI IMG/M metagenome (GOLD analysis project Ga0206131, IMG submission 148636) | Pelagic subsurface seawater microbial communities from Kabeltonne, Helgoland, North Sea - Helgoland_Spring_Bloom_20160517_1 | ecosystem: Environmental > Aquatic > Marine > Epipelagic ...
TTTTTTTTTTTTTTTTTTTTTTTTTTTTTTTTTTTTTTTTTTTTTTTTTTTTTTTTTTTTTTTTTTTTTTTTTTTTTTATTTTTTTTTTATTTCTTTATTTTTTTTTAGGCATTTTATAATATATATATATATATTTTAATAATATATGAAAGATATATATAAAAGATATATACTATTTTTAGTTGTTTGTATTGGTATTAGAAGTTTATTCGTTTATCTCGCCAAAACTGTTAATCTTAAAAATCTTAAACTCTTAGGTTTCCTATATTTACTGTTTGGAATTGGTATTCTTAGTATTTATATATTTGATTTAAGAATAACTGGAAGAGAAGTTGGTGGTGGTAAAATATGGTGGAATAATATGAGACCTCTTTTTGGATTAATATGGTTATCATTTTCTTATTGCGCTATTTTAGGTAAAAAGGATATAGCTTGGAAAGTATTATTATTGGATATTATTTTTGGTTTAGGTTTATTCATTAATAAACATTTTTTATAAATTTTATTTTATTTAACAATATTATTAGTGATATTTAAAATTTACTAATAATATATTATTTTATATAACATATATATACTAATATGTTTACTTCTAAAACTTTATTTTATCATACCCTTAAACCTTGGTTTAATACTAAAACGAGACATTTTTTAGACTTAGGAATTAAAAGTGCGTCTGGTTGTCATTATATTTTAGAAAATAATAAAAAGGTAATTGACTTTACTTCCGGTTTAATGGTTACTAACTTAGGACATAATAATAAATATGTAAATCAAAAAATGAAAGACTTTATTGATAATGGACTTTTATATGCTCCTCCTGCTATATTAATTGAAGAAAGAGAAAAACTTTCAAATAGATTATTAGACATATCACCCATTAAAAAGGGGAAAGTATTTTATACAAATGGTGGAGCAGACGCAAATGAAAGTGCTGTATATTTTGCTAAATCGTATAGTAATAATTTACAAAATATAACAAAAAATAGAATTCTTAGATATGAAAATTCATTTCACGGAGGGTCGAGTTATATTGCGTCTTATTTAGGGGGTGATAATCGCAGAAATGATAAGTTAGGTCACTTTGATTTAGATTTATCTTTAGATAATATTCTTCCGAATCCCAAAATGAGTGATAAAGGAGAAGAAAGCCTGAATGTGATAAAACAAATATTTGAGAAAGAACATAAAAGTATATCCGGGATATTAATAGAGGGTTCATCTGGAACAGGTGGTATATATACTTATCCAGAAGGATATTTAAATAGTGTTATGAAATTAGCCAAGGAACATGAAATATTAATTATAGCTGATGAAGTTATGAGTGGATTTGGTAGAACCGGAAAAATGTTCGGTTTGGACCATTGCGATTATGAACCCGATATGATTACTATGGCAAAAGGTATAACAAATGGAAGTGTTCCAATGGGGGGAGTAATATTATCGGAAAAACTTAGTAAACAATTTGAAAATAGTTCTGTAAATAATGGATTAACTTATTCGGGACATCCATTAGCGTGTGTTGCGTCTAATGCCTGCTTAGACGAATATTTAAAAAATGATATGGAAGTTATAAGAAATTGCGATAAAGTAGGAAAAATATTATTAAAAAGATTAAGAGAAATAAAATTTAAATATCCTAATTTAATAGTTGATGTTAGAGGTATAGGATTATTATGTTGTATTGAATTTAAAGAAGGATTGGTCAATGATTTTGTAAAAGAATTATCTAAGAAAGATATTTATACATTTTCTAAAGATAATAATCTATTTATAGCTCCTCCTTTGATTATAGATGAAAAAATATTATTAGAAACTTTAGATAATATAGAAGATATTTTAGACAATAAAACATATTTTTAATTTATTTTTGAAATTTATATCCGGCAAAACCACCTAAAAATCCTCCTACACTAGTAGAAATACCTATATATTTAACTCCCAATAATGTAACCAGAGGAGAACATATAGCTCCTCCTATAATGGTTCCTGCGAGAATAGGTTTATATGAAAAATGTAACTTATCACATTCTGCTAAATCAACTAGTGCTTTTTTAATTCTCGTTTCAGATAAATTAATATTATCTTCAATGCGGTCAACTTTTTCATCTTGCTGTAAAAGTAAATCCGTTAAGTTAGTTTGAATTTGATTTAGGTCATTTAAAGTTTGAATTAATTTTTTTTCTTTTATTTCTCTATCTTTGTATATTAAAACTTGTTCTTCATTATCAATATTCATTTTGGTTAAAAGATTAGTCATATTTAAAATTTAATTAGATAAAAATATTTTATATTTATATATTATATAATGCCAAAAAAAAGAACTAAAAAAAATAAATTAAAAGGGGGCGCTGGAAAAGGAAGTGCTAAAAGAAAAGGAGGTACAAGTGCTAAAAGAAAAGGAAGTGCTAAAAGAAAAGGAGGTACAAGTGCTAAAAGAAAAGGAAGTGCTAAAGGAAAAGGAAGTGCTAAAAGAAAAGGAAGAAAAGGAAGTGGAAGTGCTACTCCTACAAGAAGTGGAAGTAGAAGGGGAAGTGCTACTCCTACAAGAAGTGGAAGTGGGAGTGGGAGTGCTACTCCTACAAGAAGTTCCGGATCGACACCTTTAACTCAAAAAAACCCTCTAGGTAATAGTGTTACGTGGAAACCGGTATGTGATTTGTGCAAAGGTTCGCACCTGACTTATAAATGTAAAAAGCATAAATCTACTACGGTAAAAATAACAATTATTAAATACCGCGCATTAGAAGAAATTATTTATAAGCCCGATTTAGCCTATATGAATGTTAGCTTAATTGGTTCTAATGAAACTACACAGGGTGAAATATATTCAAGTTCGATACCAAATAAAAGTATTGATTTTTTATTTACTACTGGTTTAAATGGTTGTTTGGGTGTTGTGTTTGTTTTACCAGGTGCTATTTCATTTGTTCACATTCAATCTGATTTAGTTAAAGGATTAAAAGGTGAAGCTATAAATTTAAAAATAGAAGAAAAATTAAAATTATTGCTAACAGAAGTATCTAAAAAATCAAATATAAGACCTAAAATTTCTTCTTTATCAAATTTTTATAATAAAGGAAAAATATTTTTAATAACAGTAGAAAATAGTGATATATTATTCAAGAAGGTATTTGATTATCTTAGTAAAAAGAATGAAAATAGTAGAAATGATAATTTATTTTATAGTTTTGGTAGTAATTTTGGTTATAACATTTCAAAAACAAAAAAAATACCGGAAATATTTTCTTTTCAAACTAGTAAACAACCCCTTCCTATTACAAATCCAAACATAGAAAGTATTGATACGTTTCCTTTGGGATTATAAATTACTTCTCCTTAATAATCTTACATTCGTCACCATTCTCTATTAATAAAACCGCGCATTTCCTAAATTTATTTTCATAATCCCCATTGGTACAAGGCCCAAATGCCTTCGAAGCGCCTATATCTACTCTCCACATTTTCCCACCACAAGAACTATTTATACCTTTATTATTCATATATTGAGGTGTATGTCCTACTATTAATCCCTTTGCTAAATTATCCATTGATCTATTATTTTTACTATTAACGGTATCCATAGTTCTTTTGAATAATTTGCTACTTCTTTCGTCTTCCCAATTACCCAAATCCCCAAATTCCCGAGTCCAAAATATTCCATTATCATCGTCGTCATACATATATTCAAATACCTCTTTTGTTTTACGGTCTCTTTTTCCCATTAACCAATTGCGAATCCCTATATTAACTTCGTCAAAACTAAATTTATTTGCGGATATAGGTGTAATACCTCCGTGGCAAAATATCCAATCGCCTACTTGAACTATAGAATATCTATTGTTTGCGTATCTTTTAGCAATAATTCCTCCAGGAGAAAATGCCTGTTTTCTTTCCTTATATCCATAAGGGAAAATGCGTTTATGTTGAGTTTTTTTTGCTTTACAATAGATACCAAATTCCTCGAATTCTTTGGGACTAACATAACGGAAATCTCCCACACAATTCATCATTTCGTGGTTACCTAATATACTAATTACTTTACCCCCTACTTTTTCTGCCTGCTCCCCTAAGTTATCCATTAAATTCATAATTTTTAAGTCTGAACCTTCATCTTGATAAGTGCTATCGTCAGAACATACATCTCTATACCAATTATTCGGACGACAGCGATCAATTTGGTCGCCTACTTGAACCACAATAGTATTACCACCTATCCATTCTATTGTATCTAAATCTTTCTGTTCAGTCATATTATGATTGATTGACATAGGAATAACACCTGCAAGTTTAAGATATTTTATAGTTACTTGTAAGTCTCCGTGTAAATCACCGATTCCAATAAGCTTTCCATTTCTAGGGAAATCATAAAAAGATTTAATTTCCGGTAAACTAGTATTATCTATAACTCCGTAATCTCTTTGCTTTTTAGATAAACGCTTGCTATTTATTCTTTTCGCATATTTCTTTTTTAATGATCTGTTTTTATTTCCTCCAGATTGAATTTGAATTTTTTCATCCATTTCCATTTCTTTAATTACACTAAGTCGTATTTGATCGTCAGTTAAATAGGGACTAGTAAAATTAGATAAATGACCAATTATTTTATACTTTTTACCTAACTTAATTAATCCTTCTCTATCTTGCGAATTTATAAAGTCTAACATATATAGTTATATTGTAAAAAAAAAATATCTTTTAGACATAATTGAAAAAATATTTATATTTAAAATGACTTGCATTAGTTTAAAATATGACTTGCATTAGTTTTTAAAAACACGACTTACAATAAATCTTCGCCAAATCTCTTTTTCTAGGCTCTTCGTCACCATATCCATATTCATTCAATTCAACTAATATTTTGTCAACTAATTCTCCATTTTGTTGTAAAGTTAATTGGTTTATTGTTTTTAATCCAAAGTCTTCCCATTTCCAAAGGTGAGGCAATACTTCTTCTATCTTCTTTAAAAACATGCGACCATAACCGTCATATGTATTTTCTAAAACTAGTTTCTTTCCGTCTTTATTTAATACGAGAACCATATCGTCTTCCCAACAACATTGACCCCCTTTACAATTGTCATCACAGTGTTCTGTTCCGCAACGGTAATAACCACCGCGGCATTTATCACATTCATAAGAAAATAAACCCATTTTGATTCATTAAAACTTAAAAATGTTTTAGTTTTTCAATTTTTATTAATTAGTTTTATTTGTCATAACATGACTTACATTAGTTTTTAAAAAATATGACTTACATTAGTTTTTAAAAAATATGACTTACATTAGTTTTTAAAAAATATGACTTACATTAGTTTTTAAAAAATATGACTTACATTAGTTTTTAAAAAATATGACTTACATTAGTTGTCATAACAAGACCTACAATAAATATAAACTCCTTCGTTCATTAATGGTCCGTGGTCTTCTGGAACAATGTCTACACATAGTTGTTTATAATATCTATTATTTTTTGAACTATAATTTTTTAAAACATGTGGGTATAAATTGAAATCTTCCCAATATATATCATTTTTTAAATTCTTATATTTATCTGATATATACATTCTTCCATAACCGTCATAGTTTCCATTAATTATTATTTTATTTTTTTTATTTTTGGGTCGTAGTATTAATACCATTTCGTCTTCCCAACAATATTTCCCTCCTTCTCCGCCACAGCCACATTTTTTTCCTTCACCTGTGCCACAGCGATAATAAGAACCATTACAATTAAAACATTTATAAGGATACATCCATCTATTAAAATAATTTATATATTATTCAATTTTTTATTAAAGATAAGGTTATAGCAAAGCAATTCGCCCAAAGGTTAATATTTATCGGTTGATAAACATCTTACCAAAGGTTAATATTTATCGGTTGATAAACATCTTATTAACTTTCGCAAAATTAGTAAATGCCCTATCGTCATTTTGTCTTAATCTATGTTGCCTTTGTTCTTCTCTTTGTTTCTCTAACATTTTATTCATATCTATTTGTTCTTGTTCTTCCTTAGTTAAAAACATTTTTTTACCCCTTTCTTTCTGTAAATCGTCCACACTAGAATATTCCTTATAATTTATTGAATTGGGGTCTATTAATGTTGTTTCCGTATGCGCTTTTTTATAATCGGTAAATTGGACTCCACCTCTATTATTATTTCCTCCACTATAATCATTAATATTTCCTTGACCCAATTCTTGATATGCTCCTTTTATAGAAGGTAGAGCTTCCGGTTCTTGGTATTTTGTTATTTGTGTAGTTGATTTAGGTTTATTTTCTGAAAAGGTAGAATTGAAAACATTTAGGTTAAATTCGTTAGAAAATAGTTTAGGGGTTTCATCATTTTTATATTCTGTTTCTTTTGACCAGTTTCCGTATCCTTCATCTCCTGGATTATATAATTTATTTTCTTCATAAATCTTATTAAATAAATTTTTATTAAAGTTATTACCTCCAATATCATGTTGTTTTGTTTGTAGTTTAGTATGTTTTTTTGATTCATTTAGTTGTTTTTCCATATCTACTCTGGATTCCTCCTTTAAAGAAGTAAATTGTTTATCTTGTTGTTCTCTTTTATATTTCTCTATTAGTATCATAAATGCTTTAGTAATTATCTTAAATTGTTCTCCATTGCCACCGAATTTATCAGGGTGATATATACGGGCCTGTCTTTTATAGGCATTTTTCATATCATTAAATGAAGCATTTTTTGGTATTTCTAAAATCTTATATGGGTCAATATTATATTCTCTATCGAGGGTTAATTTTTCTTCATATTCTTTTCGTCTTTTAGTTTGTTCTCGTTTCATTTTTTCTTCTTGTTCTTTTTTTTGTTGGAGAATTTGTCTAACTAATTTATCTTTTTGTTGTGTACTGGTTCCAAAATCAACATTTTTATTTTCTTTTTGTGGCATATATTTATCACTACTTTGATTCATATATAAAAATGATTTTTTTTCGTCTAGTTCTTTTTCTTCTTCCAAATTTAGTTGTTGAAGATAATTATTTATTTGTTGGTATTGTTCATTATCTAAATGTAAGTTTTTTTGTTTCATTACCATTTGAAGAAATTGTTTTTGCATTCCCTTATTTTTGAAAAATTCTTGTTGTAATCGTGGATTAGATAAAAGTGGATTACTCGAATTCTTACTATATGGCATATCTTGTTTAAGATTATTTAGTTGTTCTTGAGAAAAATTTAATTTACTTTTAAGAATTTGTTGTTTAATTAATTCCTGTTGTAAGTTATTTTGCTCTTGTAATCTAAGTAAATCTTTTTCACTTGTTAAGTTATTATTATTTTCGGAATGTGTATTACCCATTTATATTATATAGTGTAATATAAAAAAAATAAAAAAAAAAACTAAATAAAAAAATTGATTTTACATACTTATTATACATTCATTGTAAGATATTATGAGTTTATTTAATACCAAAAAAGGTAAAGAACTAGTTGTTCTTAAGATTATAAGAGAAAGAACTACTATAGAAGGCCTACAATATTTAGTATTGTGGTCTAATTCAACAACCGAATGGTTAAATGAAAAGGATATTTCACCATATACTATAGAAATTTATAAAGAAATTGTACAAGCAAATATAGATATTAGTGTTCCTATGGTAGATCCTAAGGAAGCATTCTTATATTGTAGATCAAGTATTAATCAAGAACAAATAGAAAAACAAAAAGAAGCATGTATTCAATATTGTAATGAAGCATGTATTCCTATTGGATATATTATTAAAGACAATGTGTCTGGAAGAAATATGAAGAATATTAATTATGAATTAGGTGTCTTTATTCCTTATTTAAAGGAAGGCAATGTCATAATTGTTTCAGAACCAGACGTATTGGGGAGAGATTTAGTTAAAGTAACTTCGTTTCTATATGATATGAAACAAAAGGATATAGATATTCATTTTGTTAAACAAAAAATTATTTATAATAAAGATACAAATGCGGAAAGTAAATTTACAATAAGAGATATACTCAATAAGGCAGAATTAGTTTCAGATGTTCAAAGTAAACGTTTTAGAGAAAAACAAATGAAACTGAGAAAACACGGACACCAACTTGGAACCCCTCCTTTTGGAATGAAAGTGCGAAATATCAATGGTATTCGTAAATTTGTTACAAATAACGGAGAACAGAAAGTCATTACTAAAATTATGACTTTATATAAGGTATTTATGGTCCAAAATGGTAATAAAAAGAAACAAACATATCAATCTATAATTGACACATTTAAGGGAGATAAAACATTGGAAGAAAACCAAATTCCGGATAATACAAATTTCATTATGAAAATTGTTAATAAACAAAATAAGTTAGAAAAGATTGCTTATAATTCTATCGGAAACGAATTTAGCACTCTACATTTATAAAACATATTATAAATATATTTAAATATGTAAAACGAAAAAAAGTTTTTTAATTTTATAACTATTTATAGATATATAAAATAAATTAAAATATGTATCAATGGATATTTATATGTGGTATTTTTTTTGCTTTATATAATGCGTGGGGTATAGGGGCGAATGATTGTGCTAATTCTTTTGCGACTTCAGTAGGTTCTGGTGTATTAACTTTACAAAAAGCAGTTATCATTGCTGCTATTTTTGAATTTGGTGGAGCAGTTTTAATGGGTTCTCACGTTACAGATACGGTAAGAAAGAGTATTGTAGACATTGAAATATTTAATAGTAATCCTGGTGCTCTAATGTTTGGTATGTTATGTGCGGATTTAGCTTCTGCTATATGGTTAACACTCGCAACCTATTTGAAATATCCTGTTTCAACCACTCATTCTATTATTGGTGCGATTGTTGGTTTTTCACTTGCTTATGGTGGTAGAGACGCGGTAGATTGGAAAAAGATAGGATTTATAGTTTTAAGTTGGATTGCTTCTCCGTTACTTGCGGGTATATTTGCTTTTGGTATTTTCTATATAATCCAGAGATTTATTTTTGGTAGTAAAAAACCGTTTGAATATACTATGGTATTATTCCCTATTTTAACATTCTTTACATTCTTTATTAATGTATTGTTTATTATTTACAAGGGATCTCCAAAATTAGATTTAGATGAAATGGCATTTTGGAAATGTATGTTAATATCTATTGGCATTGGTGCTTTTACTGCTTTATTAGCACAATATGTATATTTACCATATATTAAAAGGAGATTAAAAGAAAATGTAGAAGAAAATCAAATTGAAAATGGTGAAAATCAAATTGAAATGTTAGGAATTAGAACTAATAGTTATATAAAAGCAAATAAAGCTATTACTATTGAAACGCCGGGAGAAAGTAATACAGATGAAGAAGACGCAATAGTTAATAATAAAAATTATACATATGATAATAGTAAAACAATCGAGTTTAATATTAACGAATCTAAGAAATATACAAGTCAATTAGAAAATGAAAAGTTAAATACTGAAGTTGCCGAGTTACATAAGAATGCATCTGATATAGATAATAAATCTGACCAATTATGTAGTTGGTTACAAATTATTACTGCTTGTTTCTCATCATTTGCACACGGTTCAAATGATGTTGCAAATGCGATTGCTCCACTCGCAACTATTTATGCGATATATAATAATGGTTTTCTCTCTGATAAATCAGAAGTTCCTATTTGGATTTTAGTTTTGGGTGGGGTTGGTATTGTTATAGGTCTTGGAACTTGGGGCTATAAGATTATAGACAGGATTGGTAAGGAATTAACTAAGATTACACCGAGTAGGGGTTTTGTGATAGAACTCGCAGCTGCAACCACAGTTATTATAGCTTCTAGAGCAGAAATTCCTGTATCAACAACACATTGTCAAGTTGGAAGTGTTTTGGGTTGTGGTATGGCGGGAGGTATAAAGAATATTAAATGGAGTTTAGTAAGGGGTATTTTATTTAGTTGGTTAATTACATTACCTTTTACAGGATTCTTATCTGCCGCTCTATTCAGTTTCGGTTATTATTCTCCATATTCGGATTATATTGCTCCCTTTTTTAATAGTTCTGTAGTAAATATGTCCAGTTTAGATTCGGGGTCTGGTAGTATTGAATTATAATTTATATTTTTTTGACTAAACTTTATTTCTAATATAAAAAAGTTTTTTTTATTTAAACATATCTTTTCTATTTTGTATTTTTTTTTCGTGTGGTATTTTACTATTATATTCTTTAATAATTTTAAATTTTTTAGGTTTTTTTCTAAATACGTTAAAAAAAGGATGATTTAGTAAAACGTCCGAAGGTGTTCTTATATCATCTGGAACTAAATTAGTATCATTAATATCGCCGGTTTGTTTATAATTAGTTAATCTCGCAGTTCTCAAATATTCATTTTTCCAACCTTGATATTTTCCCGGTATTTGTTCGTTATAAAAATCGAATACTTCCTTTGGAATATTTGGTTGAACATATTTATCTTTATCTTTTAAAAGTGAATTGAGGAAGAGGTGATAGTCAAAAACTGGGTTAAAATCTTCTGAGATACCATGAATTTTGACATAATCTTCATTCATTTTAGCATTTTTTAATTCGTCACACCTACTTAAATCAAAATCAAATACTCTAGCACTAAATCCAGTCCATGGAATATAAAAGTCCTTTTCAAATAATCTATACCTAATATATTTAGGAATTCCGCTTCTCAATTCTTCTAATGAATGTCCGTGTAATTCCTTTTGAATAATTATATTACTACAATGTATATCTCCGTGAATAAAATTAGGTATATGGTATTGTGTTGTAACTAACATAGACATAACTTGGAAGAAGAGTATTTTAAATTGTATGAGTTTACTTATTCTATTTTTTACAAAACTATTAATAGTTCCCATTGAACCATATTCTAACATAAGAATATTTACCTTATCCTCTAAATTACCTTTTTTAATTTCCGTTTCAATTCTATATGATATATCTTGTTGATAATTACCTAATACATCATCGAAATTACAAACTATACTTTTATATAAATATATAATATGTGGTGTTATATCTTTATCTACTAATCTATTAAGCTTATGATATAACAATACTTCGAAATTAACAGGGTGTTGGTCATTATTATGATATTGAGTAGAAATACCCATAATCCTAAAAGCAACTTTATTTTTACATATTTCATTATTGTCTAAACAACCAGAAACAACATAATTACTTACTCCTTCTCCTACTTTTTTAATATTCATATCTATATTTAAAAAATTACATTGTAGATTTTTATTTACCTTTTTTATAATTTCTTTTTTGGTTAATATTAATGATTTTGTTTTTTTTTTACTTTCCTTTTTATGTTTTTTTTTATTATATTTTTTAGTTTTAATCATATATATTTATCATAGATTATTTTTACTAAAATTACAAAATTAATTTTTTTTTATGTTTGCTCTCTATATATTTTTTAGTACAATCAAAATAATTAATACTATTTAATGATTTCCCACAATCTTCAGAAATAGTTGCCAATTCCTTTTTCCTATATCTATTTAAATGTACAGAATAATTCCTTATAAATTTTCGAAAATTATCTTTAATTCCACCGATTTCCTTTATTGCTTTTTTTATCATTTGTTTCCTTTTTAGATGTCTATTTCTCATAACTAATTCAACATACCATACAGACCAAGCCCCACAAAATCCACCCGGGTCAGTGTTTCTAATGGAAGCTTTATTATTATCTATTTCATCTTCTTCTATATCTTGAAATGAATATTTTGGCATTAATTTATTGGGTTCTATAATTTTAAGTTTAATACCTGCTTTTTTAAAAATTTCTACCATTTTTTTGTTAAAGGGTCTATGAATAGTTAAATTAACATCATAACCATATGGTTCGAAACGTTCATATGTTTTTCGTTTAACGTCAACAATTGCTATATTAAAATGTCCTTTTTCTACTTTACAATCACTCGAACCTAAATAAATAGGTAATAAAATAAATTTAATTATTCCTCTATCCGAATTAAATATTCTTTGTATATCATTTTTAAAAATTTTATTGGGTTTCGGTAATGTTAATTTAAATTTTTTACTACTATCTTCACATCTCCATGAAGTTAATACATTCCACATTATATATCCATCGCTAAAATCCCCCATAGGAATATAAAACATATTGCCATATTTTTCCTTCTCTCTTAAATAATCAAACGAGAAAAATAAGTCCTCTCCATTTCCTTTATATTCTGTTTTATCTACATTTTTATGTTGAAATATAGAACCTTGTACTAAACTTTTTGATGTACTATCTAAACTATAGGCGTATAATGAATCTAGTGTTTTTTTTGTTCTTTCAGAAGGAATATATGAGTTTTTACTTCTTATAGTTTTTTGTGTATTTTTATAAATATTATATCGTTTTTTATTATTTTTTAGTGTTTTAGTAAATTTTTTTGAAGGAATGTATGAGTTTTGTGTTTTAGTAGTTTTACTTGTCATATATTATTATATTATATTTTTATAATAATTTATAAAATTAGTATAAAATTAAAATTTTAAAAAATTATTTATTTATTTATTTTTTCATATTGTTTAATCAATCTTTTCCTTAATGCCTTTTTAATTTCAAGTGCCTTAATATTTCCATAAGTATTGCGTTTACATACTTTTGGATATCTTGCTCTAAATATATCTTGGTCTTTTCTTAATTTTTTTGATTCGGTTGTTTTTTTCATAAATTTACATAATTTTAGGCATTTATCACAATATTTTTCAGCTTTTTTAAGTCTATTTATATATCTTTTTGTTATACCATAATCTTTTTCTAATAATTCTCTATCTAATAATAATTCATTTCTTTTACATTCTCCACATAATAATTCTGTTCTAGGTACTATATCGACTCTCATTCTTGTTAATAATCCTTTATTCGGTTTATCACGTGTGTTCTTATTTCTTTTGTTTTTTGTTCTTTTTTTGGGAACAGGTTCTTCATTATTACTTGAATTTGAATTACTTGAATTTGAATTACTTGAATTTAAATTATTATTTAATGTATTGGAAGAACTATTTGTATGTTTTATAGAAGCACCCTTTTTAAGTGCCTTTCCCATTTTGATAAGCAAATTATTCCCTTTATTTTTATTGTTTCCTCTACTAGTTCTTCTGGCATTTCCTCTGGCAGTTCTTCTGGCATTTCCTCTGGCAGTTCTTCCACCATTTCTTCTGGAAGTTCTTCCCCCATTTCCTCCATTTCCTCCATTTCCTCCATTTCCACTATCCGTAAATTTGTTTAATACTCCAAATACTTTATCAAAATATGTAGTAATATTTGTTCCATATTTATTAAGTCCATTTGGTGCAAAATCATTTTCTCTTAAATGAACTTTATTTATTTTTTTTTTATTTTTATCTGCAACTCTTTTGTTAATTTCTTTTATTAATTTATCAATATTATTTTTATTTTCTTCAAAAATTTTAGAGTCGTTACTATTATTATCTTTAAGTTGTAAATAACGATAATTTCCCTTACTAACTTTCCAATTATCGGTATCTTTGGTTTTTAAATAAACATAAAAAATATGTTGATTATCCTCAATTATTTTTTTACTAACTTTCATTCCATATTTTACAAAACCCATAACTATATATATATATATATTAGAAAAAAAGTTTAGTTAAAATAAATTTATTTCTTCTTCAAAATTAAAATAGACGCATTTAAATTATTACCTACACTTATATCTATTTTTTTTATATCTTTTTCTCCCTCACTTTTATATTATAGAAAATTAATTATAATTTTTCTATAATATAAAAATATTTAAATTAATAAATAAAATAATATCTATAAATGAAAATATTTAGTGGAACTGCGAATTTAGACTTTTCTCAAAAAGTCGCAAATCATCTTAGTATAAAACTATCTAAAGTTAAAATAGGTAGATTTGCGGACGGTGAAATTAATATTATTATAGAGGAAAATGTCAGAAAACAAGATTGCTATATTATACAACCTACTGGGCCTTCACTTAATCAAACTCCCAATGATAATTTTATGGAATTATTAATTTTATGTGATGCCTTAAAGAGAGGTAGTGCCAATAGTGTTAATGTAATAATGCCTTATTATGGTTATCAAAGACAGGATAGAAAAGATTATAGTAGGGCACCTATATCAGCAAGAGTAATAGCGAATTGTTTAGAGGCGCAGAATATAAGTAGGGTAATAGTATTTGATTTACACGCAGGACAAATACAGGGTTTTTTCTCTAGTAGTACTCCTTTTGATAATTTATACGTGGAATCGAATTTTATATATTATATATTGAAAAATAATTTTGATTTAGAAAAATTAATTATAATTTCACCAGACGAAGGAGGAATGAAACGAGCGGTTAGGGTTTCTAATAAATTAGGTGTAGGTATGGGAACCATTTATAAAGAAAGAAGTGAAGCAAATGTAGTAAATATAATGTCTTTAATGGGAAATGTGGAAAATAAAATTTGTATTATAGTCGACGATATGATAGATACTGGCGGAACTGCTTGTAAAGCATCCAAACTATTAAAGGAAAAGGGTGCTAAACAAATATATATGTTTGTATGTCATGGTATTTTTTCAGGAAAAGCTTTAGAAAATATTAAAAATAGTGAATTTGATAAAGTAATAGTTACAAATACATTAGATCAAACTAGACATATAGAAAAAATCAAAGAATTGGGAATAGAAGATAGAATGGATATTATAGACGTTTCTTGGATGTGTGCGGAAGCTATTAGAGGATGTAATTATGGAGAATCACTTAAAGAACTATACGATAATCCTAAAAAAAATAATTTACATAAATAATTTTATTTTTATTTTTATTTTATTTTATTTTATTTTATTTTATTTTATTTTATTTTATTTTATTTTATTTTATTTTATTTTATTTTATTTTATTTTATTTTATTTTATTTTATTTTATTTTATTTTATTTTATTTTATTTTATAAAAAATATATTTTTTCTTAAGTATTTTAAAATGACACCAAAATTAAGTGTATCAATAAAAAAAACAATTTAAAAAATACAATACATAAAGAAGTATAACAACCGCGTATAAATTACTAATTAATTTTATTAACTATAACTATAATGCCCACTAAATCTAAATCAACTACTCCTCGCAAAGCGAGAACTACTTCTGCGAAGAAGGTAGTAAAATCTACAAAAGCTGATATTTCCGCTCCTGAATCAGTTGCCGTGGCTGCTCCCGTGGCTGCTCCCGTGGCTGCTCCCGAATCAGCTCCCGTGGCTGCTCCCGAATCAGTTGTAGAAACCGTAACCACTGAAATTTCTCTTGAAGACCAATTCAAGGATATTATTACAAGACTTCAACAATTCAGAACTCTTTCACAAACTCTTATGGCTGATGTCCGTAAACTCCAAAAGAATGTTAACAGACAAGTCAGAGAATCATCTAAAAAGAACAAGAAACGAAAACACACGGGTGACTCCAAAAGACCTCCAAGTGGATTTGCTAAGCCAACACTTATCTCAGACTCACTCTGCCAATTCCTTGGTGTAGAATCTGGTTCTATGATGGCCAGAACGGAAGTTACTAAACATCTTACTAAGTACATCAAGGCGCACGAACTACAAGACCAAGCCAATCGACGAATTATTAACTGCGACTCCGCTCTCGCGGGTCTTCTCAATGTCAAGCCTTCTGATGAAGTTACCTACTTTAACCTTCAAAGATACATGAAACCACACTTCCCACAATCCGCGAAGAACCTTGCTGCCGCCGCTGCGGCAGCCTCTGTAGCAACTTCTAGTGCTTAATTTAGTTTTATAATAATTATTTTTTACCATTTTTTCAAAACCAAATTAATTTTTATAATTGTTATTAATTATAAAAATTGATTTTAATATATCTATAATGAATTGTTGAAAAATGATGACACGCGCTACATTACAAAAGTTCTCTTTGATAAATCCTCCTTCCTTTGCTTTACAAAGGGAAAAGGAAGTTCAGAAGAAATATAATATTGTTATGAAGGATAAGGAAAGAATGAATAATTTTTTAGAAGGTGTAAAGAGAGAATTGGAAACTGGAAAATTTTATTTAACGGAAAATAATTTTCCATATCTCACAGAAAAAGGAATTAAGCATTTAGTATGTTGGTATAAGGATTGTGATCCTTGTATGATTCAGAAAGAATTGCAAACTAAATTCGATGTTATTACATGTTGGAAGAATAAACCGGCGAATTGTAGTATATTAGAGATTAATCACATTCATGTATTTATATCTATAAATTAATTGTTTCAATAATTTTATCAAGAATATGGTTTTGTAATTGGATACGTGCAGAACATACGTATCCATTATATATCCTACATTTTTTAATATTTGCGGATATTGATTTTGTTATTTTTTTAAGATAGAAAATGGTGCTATCGAATTCTTTTTTGTCATACCTCTTATTTCTCCGTTATCATCTATACCGAATAAATAAAGAGCCTTTCCATTTCCTTCAATTATTCGGTATAACATTTGAGTAGGTCTTTTTTCAATAAAATGTTGATATCATTTTTAGGATGATTTATCAAATATCTTTTATATTCTTTGTTACCGTCCTCCTTTTCAGGAGGTTGTTTGGGTATAATTTTATAGGCATTATAATATAAAACAAAAAATGGTTTAAATAAATATTATAAAATATTTTTTATTTATAAAATGAGTGATAGGAAAAAAACTAAAAAAAACATTCACAGTAATATTATGATACCTAAATCTACAACACATACTAATAAAAGAAATAGTAAACCTAAAAATGACCTAATAGATTCATTATTAAATAAAAATAATACAAAAGATAGTATGAAAAAAAATATTATTGCTTTTAATAAATCTGCTGGTAATAATAAACAAACAGGTGGAGACGGTAAAATTATTGAAAATTTCCATAAAGCAATAAAACTAACTAATTCAGACGAAATTATTTTAAAAATGTTAGACCTTAAAGAAAAAGATATAGTAAATTTTTACAAAAATATGGAAAAAATGATTGGTAAGGACTTATCACTTAAAATACGCAATGATATGTCTAAACAACTTATTACAGGAGCCACTGTTGTAAATAAAAATGGCGTTGCTTTATCATTATGTCCGTTTTGTATGGATTCAAAAAGTAATTGTGTTATATTGTTATGTGGACATTTAATATGTAATAAATGTGCTAAAAACATTAATAGATGTAAATATCCCTGTCCTAAATGTAAAAAACCTATCAAATATATACAATTTATTAGCGAACAATAAATTATAAAATTGATTTATAAAAAAAAATATAATAATATTAAACTAATATGACTAATATGACTAAAAATATTAATTACGATTGTTTACATTGTGCTACTTATTTTACAAATAGAATGGATATTAAAAAAATTTGTGAATTTGTGCATATAAATGAAAATTGTACCAATCCTTATTGTAAAACAATAAAAGAAATTGAAAAAAGGATTGACGAAAAGAAAATTGATGAAAATAAAATTAAAGGAGAAGATACAATGGAATCAGATGATGACGTATTTACCAATGATAAAAATGTTAATTGGGATAATTGGGATTTAGAACCTAATGTGAAAAGTTTAAAAAGAAAAAGGGAAAAAAGTATTATTGATTTAGCAGATTTAATTAAAAATATTAATATTAAAAGCAATAATGGAACTGTGGGTAAAAAGAAAAAAAAACTTAAACAGCAAAAAATTACTTCATATGATATTAATTATTTACTTAACAAACTTAATTTGACTTAAAAGTATAAAATAAAATAAAATATAAAATATAAAATATAAAATATAAAATATAAAATAAAAATATTATAGTATAATATAAAAATGAGATCCAATACAAGAAAAAAATTAGCACGAAGGCATACTAATATGAAATTTAAAAGGAAAGGTACCAAAAGGAAAATTACTATGAAGGGAGGGTCTGAAGCAATAGAAAATCCGGGTTGTGAAGGTAAAAAAGAAGAAATAAATATTATTATAGAATATGAAGATAAAAAAAAAAAAAATTTTAATTTTATAAAAGACAAACAAGACTCTGAAAGTTATCCACACACTATCATAGTTGAAGATTGTAATATATACATAACTTTTACGGACATGAGGATGGTATTTGTTGATGATGATGATGGTGGAAGTTATTGGATTAGGAGTAGGATTATAAAACTTAATATTGGAAGAATTAATACCAATTCTAATAAAATAATAATTTATGATTATTATAGAGCGGACAATATGACACAACACAATTTTAATTATTTTAATGGGGATAGTATAAGTAGAGGCCCCGAGTATGATGTAATTCGTATACCCAGTGGAGTATACAATATAAAAGAAATTAACGAAAATAATTATGTATTACAATACGAATCTTCTGCCTTTGAAATTACAACTGTCGATGAAGAGTTTATAGAATATAATGAGACTGAAAAGGTATTGAACTATATAAAAACGGGAAGAGTAACGAGAAAAGTTGAAGGCTTCGGCTTAATCTCTCTTAACACTAAATACGAAAAAGAATCATTGAATAAATTAGTACTAATTAATAATTTAAGATCAATTGTTACTATATATAATAGCAATAATTACAAGGATTACCTAATTCCAGTAACAAAAGAAATGAAGAAAAAATTAGTAGAAGTATTGGAAAAAAAATACAATTGTAATGAAGCACAATTATCAATATATAAAGAAGAAAAAGAAGAAAAAGAAGAAAAAGAAAATATAAAACATTTAGAATCATTAATTGAAGAAAATGATATTGAAGGAATAAAGGATTTTATAAAAAATATGAAAGAAAATTTAACTTCCTTATCTATATTTAACTTATCAAATATATTAAATGAAGAAATGGAGGAAGTAAAGGAAAAAGTAAAAGTTTTAAATAATGAAAACCAAGCTTTTAAAACCCAATTTATTAAAAACAGGGGTGCAGTAATACCAAAATCAGAGATTAAGTATCCTAATATTCCTGAACCGGTAATAATTAAAAAAATAGTTAGCTATAAATCAAACGTTTTAAGTAAAGCGTGGGAATTTTTGACGTATAAAGATACAATAGATCCAGAAAAAACACCTACACATTATTCTTATGAAATAAAAAATTATATAGATTTACTAGCATTAATAAATTTAATTAAAGGAAATAAAAAGTCCGCGGGATCCAACTGACGACTCAATTAATTCCGGTAGTAAATCTATAAACGAATTTAATAATTACTTTGACAACACGTTACAGCCTGGGCTGGTGCCAAGGGGTTCTTCTAATCCTAGGTCTAGGTCTACCGCCAAATCAACCAGGCCAATCATTGTTTTACCTGGGGGTCCCGTAATTCGTCCCGGTAAATTTGGCGGTAGAAAATAATGATTCTATCAAAACATCGTGGAATATGATTTAAAAGGTACAAATAAAGAATTTGATTATATAGAATTAGAATTAATAGAATTATGCGAATACAACTTAAAATATAAAATATAAAATATAAAATATAAATGATTATAAATTTAAGTGAAATTGGTTTTACTTATAATTATACATATGAAGCATTTATTATTACAGATCCTAATAAAATAGTTCAATTTGATTTCCAAGCAGAAAAAAAACAAAAATATTTTTTTATTTTAAAATATAATAGTGCCACTAAACCAGATATTACATTAAAAATTAATAATATTATAAGAACTAATAATTTACTTGAAATAAATACTAAAAGTCATAATAAACTAATATCTTTCAATATTCAATTAGGCCCCTATTTATTAAATGAAGGTAATAATACAATTAAGTTTATATGTAAGGGAGATTTCCCCTTATTATATAATTTGGAAATAGTAGATAAACCAAAGATTTTAAATTCCAGATTTCTAATCAATGATTATTTTAAATTGCGAATGTCGGATTTCATTTTATTAGAAACATATAATACTTACGGAGGATTTTATTGGCATATATACAATTATATCCTTTGTAATTTAATTGCGGATAAGTATAATAAAATACCAATAGTTAATTTTTGTGGTAGTTTATATCTTTCTAATACTGACGAGTTAGGACTTATACATAATAATAAAAACTGGTTCTATAATTATTTTCAGGATAATTTAGATATATCAAATAGTACATATAATACAGTAATAAATTATCCAAATAGAGTAAACTTTACTAAATCAATATTAGGTAATTGCTCTACAAAAACAGATGATTATGTTTATTATTTTAATTATGATACTTTCGGAGAATTTAATTTTCTTAGTTTAGAAATGAATTTCAAAGATAAAATACACTATATCCAACAAAAGGTTAAAATCTTAGATTACCTAACTGAATTAGCAACTAAAATAAAACAAGATATATTCCCACCTACTAAACCAAACCAGAAATTTATTGGTATTCATTACAGAGGAACTGATAAAGTAGAAGAAGGAAAAAATGACGAGGAACACCCAATTCACTATTCATATGAATTAATTTATAATATTATTAATGATAAGATTGCTAAATTAAATGATACTAAATTAAATGATACTAAATTAAATGATATATATATTGTAATATCAACAGACGAGATACCTTTTATATTGTTTATGAAAGAAAAATTTGGTAATAAAGTTATAAATTATAAAAATGCGGATAGGTCTAATATTAATACTTCTGGTTTAAATTATAATTTCCAACAAACTCCAACTAGAGATAAAATTTATGATAAACGAAGACTTGTAGGAAATGCGAAGCAAGAATTAATTTTAAAAGAAAAATTAATAGATAATTCAATTCATATGGGGAGCAAACATTTATCTAACTATAAGAAAGGTTTAGATTGTATTATAGATGTTTTAATGCTACAAGACTGTCATATAATATATAAATCAAAGGGGAATTTTAGTAATTTCTGTACATATCTAAATACTAATCCTAATTTAGAGATAATAGATCTCCACGATTATGTTTAATTTTCTTTTTTATGATATAATCTTTCGGCAATTTTTGATATTTCAAATATTTCATATTATTTTTTTTTTTTATAAAACATTTCCTATCTCCGTATAAATAATCATTAAGTATTTTTTTATATTCAGGTCCTTTCATATAATAATTACAAACATACATATACCCTAAAACTAATAAAAACGCAAATATATATGTATACCATTCTAATATTACTAAATTAGTTTTTTTCATACATTTACAACCTTTTTTCTCTTTTAATTCTTTGATATACATTATCAAGGTATATATGTAAAATATAGTTATAGGCAAGGAAACAAAGGATAATATTTTTCCAAATAGGGTTTTAATATAGTAAGGATAAATTATGAATGATAATGAAAAGAACATATAAAAAATACTAAAATAAAAGATATAATCTTTATTTTTTGTATTAACACATACACAATCATTATGTTTCCACTGTAATATCATTTTGACTATCACTAAATTAAAAATAAAAAAAAATAAACATTCAATTATAATTGCTAAATTATAATTCATTATTTAATATATATAAATATAATAAGTGTAAATAAATGTAATAAGTGTAATTTATAGATTTTTCTATAATTGAGGATAATCCTCCGCCATTTATTTCCATACCTAGGTGTTTTTCTGATTGTTCACCGGATGTAATAGAAATTGCTGAATTTTCCATTTTATATATAAAATTATTCAATTTTTAATCATAATATCCGCAACAACTTAATGCCTTACCACCTAAAACACATAATATTGTTAAAGCAGATAAAGCAATAATACTCAAATTAACTATAAAAAATATTTCAATATTATTTCCAAGAGTTACTAATCCTCCGCATTTCATTTCACAATTATAATCACATATTGTTTCCTTCCTTATATATCTGTCTATTGCTAAAGTAGTTAATGCTATGGCATTTAAAAAATAAATTATATTACTAACCAAATTACTACAACATACATATGATAAGGTAACAACTAAACTAAGAGCAAATAATGATAAAACACCTATATTATATTTTAAATAATCTCCACAATCACTTTTTATAGAATGGGATAAAGTGTTGATAGTATGAAATCCATATGAAAAAAAAACAACGTTTGTTATTGATAGTAATATAGATGAAATTATAAAACAACTATTAATTTTTACCATTTTAATTATACCATAATAAATATAACTTTAAATATTTATTATCCAAAAATTAATATATTATATTTTATATTTTAGTTAACTAAATTACACTTAGTACATCTATTGGGTCTTTCATTATATGTATAATAATTTGGGTCTTTTACCCAATTATGATTACAATTGTCACGAATAGTTTTCATTATAGTTTTATTTTCTTTTTCCAATTCTTTAACTAAGTTTTTATAAGTTAGTATTCTTCTTTCTATAACCTTGCGTTTTAAAATTAATTCCTTGATTTCTAAATCAGTTAAATTATTTATCATTTATTAGGTTCATATTACTAATATTTTAAATATTATTTCTGTCTAAAAGTTTTATATCTTATACCACTTGAGTCTGTTTTTTTTTTATTCTGTTTTTTTTTACTTTGTTTTTTTTACTTTGTTTTTTTTTTTTTTTTTTTTTTTTTTTTTTT
>Ga0206131_10002430_pt1 | contig 22554 bp, 15 predicted proteins | sample Helgoland_Spring_FD_148636 | JGI IMG/M metagenome (GOLD analysis project Ga0206131, IMG submission 148636) | Pelagic subsurface seawater microbial communities from Kabeltonne, Helgoland, North Sea - Helgoland_Spring_Bloom_20160517_1 | ecosystem: Environmental > Aquatic > Marine > Epipelagic ...
TTACGAAGTCATAGACCTAAACGCAGACGAATTACAAGCTATTGAAGATGCGAAAATACAACTGGAAAAACATTTTGGTATACAGTTTTAATCTATAATAGCGTTGTAGTGTTAATTAAAAAAAAATAAAAAAAAATGATAAATTACACATGGAATTGCAGAGAAAGAAAATCCTACATCTGTTACGATGAACATAGAGGATTAAATTAAAATTACTTATATTTGCTATAATAAAATCAAATAATCATGAGTAAAATTAAAGAAGATCAGCTTAAAAAACTTCAAGAGTTGGTAGGTAGTATAAATAATATTCAAGCACAGGTAGGTGGATTGGAGTTTCAAAAGCACCAGCTACTTCATCAGGTGTCAGATATTCAGGGTGAATTAAATGCTTACCAGAAAGAACTTGAGGATGAGTATGGTAAGGTTTCAATAAACCTTCAAGACGGAACTATATCTGAGGAAAGTGGAGATTAGAAAGATATCTATAGGAGCTGACTATAAGTCTAGTTCTATGCATTATATATATGGTCAAGGCGTTTTAAATAATCAGTACTATATACATCTGATACAGTATGATGAGACATCTGAATCTTATAAAATATGGATAGAGAGGGATGGTGAAATTTTACTTTGGAAAAAGTTCAATAGGAATATGCCTGTGTCTATAGAATTTAATATAAACTTTTAATGAGATCACCCTTTAACTTTATTGTGCGTCCGCATAATGGAAGGAGGTATGATAATATAAAGAATGTTGGTGGAATAGATTTAATAACTAGCACATCACAGGAAGATCATACAACATCTAACCGATATGCAACTGTGGTGTCTACACCTATTAATTACTCAGGTGATATAGAGCCAGGAGACACACTTATTGTGCATCATAATGTTTTTAAGTACTACTACGACATGAAGGGTCGTCAAAAGAGTGGAAGAAGTTTTATTAAGGACGACTTATTCTTGGTTGATGACTTTCAGTATTATATGTATAAGCATAATGATGTTTGGAAGTCTAAGGATGAGTTTTGTTTTATAAGACCAATATCTAAAGAACAGATTTATATATACAGTCCTGGTGTAGAACAACCATTGATGGGTGAGATTGTATACACAAATAACATTTTACTTTCTTACGGATTAGATGTAGGAGATATTGTATCTTTTAGACCAGACTCAGAGTATGAGTTTAATTTAGATGGAGAGAAACTGTACAGGGTAAGAACAGACTGGATAACATGGACTCAAGAAAAATAAAGATAGAGATAATAAGGGCAGCTGAAAAGGCTGTTCAGGAGCTTATAAAGGTAGCTAAGGAGGATATTATTAAGAAGGATCTTGATGATCTATCTCCAGAGATTGCTGCCGATAGGTTAAAGAATGCTGCTGCATCTAAAAAGCTTGCTATATTTGATGCTTTTGAGATACTATCTAGAATAGAGTCAGAGAAAGAACTTATAGAGAGTTCAGGAACTGAAACAAAAAACATGAACAGCTTTGCAGAAAGAAGAGCAAAATAAAGACCTTTACAATAAAGTCTATCCTGTTACAGATAAGGCATTAAAGTCAAAGAACAAGGCTAAATCATTTAAGTATGGTTATGATGAAAAGTATGACATTGTTGTTATATCTAAGGATGGTACTGTTGGTGATATTATTAACATCAATGGTATAAACATAGCCCTACCATCTACACCTAAAAAAATACACAAGAGAAGCTCAAAAAAAAACGAACAGTATTGGGAGGTCTCTGAATATCCAAAACAACTACAAAGAATAAAATCTATATTTCAATGGAACGAGTCTCCTAAGGATTTCAAGTCTAGTTGGGTTGATTATATTGAACAGGAGTTTGACAGAAGGGATGACGGATATTGGTTCTACAATAATGGCGAACCTACGTATATAACAGGTACACACTACATGTACTTGCAATGGACTAAGATTGATGTTGGTCATCCTGACTTTCGTGAAGCGAATAGAATATTCTTTTTATATTGGGAGGCTTGTAAGGCTGATGATAGATGTTTCGGAATGGTGTATTTAAAGATACGTCGTTCTGGATTTTCATTTATGTCTTCAGCTGAGTGTGTTAATACTGCTACACTAGCAAAAGATTCTAGGGTGGGTATATTATCTAAGACAGGTTCTGATGCTAAGAAGATGTTTACAGATAAGGTTGTACCAATATCTAGTAACTATCCTTTCTTCTTTAAGCCTGTACAGGATGGTATGGATAAACCTAAGACAGAGCTTGCATACAGGGTTCCTGCATCTAAGATAACAAAGAAAAATATGTATGACTCTGAGGAGGATATAGATGGGTTGGATACCACTATTGATTGGAAGAATACTGACGATAACTCTTATGATGGGGAAAAACTTTTACTACTGGTTCATGATGAATCTGGTAAGTGGATTAAACCAAATAATATATTAAACAATTGGCGTGTAACAAAAACCTGTCTAAGGCTAGGTAGTAGGATCATTGGTAAGTGTCTAATGGGTTCTACATCAAATGCACTAGAGAAGGGTGGTAATAACTTCAAGAAGCTTTATTACGATTCTGATCCTAACAACAGGAACTCTAACGGACAGACTAAAAGTGGTATGTATAACATATTCATACCTATGGAATGGAATATGGAAGGTTTTATAGATAGGTATGGTATGCCAGTCTTAGACAATCCAAAAAAGCCTGTTATAGGTATCAATGGTGATAAAATAAAGCAGGGTGCTGTAGAGTATTGGAACAATGAGGTTGATTCTCTTAAGAACGATCCAGATGCTCTTAATGAGTATTATAGACAGTTTCCAAGGACAGAGTCTCATGCATTTAGAGATGAAAGCAAGAGCTCTATATTTAACCTGACTAAGATATATCAGCAGATGGATTACAATGATAATCTTATACGTGATAAGGTTTTGGTTAAGGGGTCATTCCATTGGAAGGATGGAAAGAAGGATACAGAGGTTTTCTGGACTCCTGATAACAGGGGTAGGTTTTTAATATCTTGGATTCCAAATCAAAAATTACAGAACAGGATAGATATAGTAAACGGATCTAAGTCACCTGGCAACGCTCATATAGGTTCCTTTGGTTGTGATAGTTATGATATATCAGGAACTGTTGGTGGTGGTGGATCTAATGGTGCTCTTCATGGACTTACTAGATTTCATATGGATGACGCTCCTGTAAACGAGTTTTTTTTGGAGTATGTGGCAAGACCTCAGACAGCAGAAATATTCTTTGAGGATGTTTTAATGGCTTGTGTATTTTATGGTATGCCTATACTTGTAGAGAACAATAAACCAAGGCTACTATATCACTTTAAAAACAGAGGTTATAGAAAGTATTCATTAAACAGACCTGATAAGCCTACTAGGAACCTTTCTAAGACAGAGTTAGAGCTTGGGGGTATACCTAACTCATCTGAGGCAGTAAAACAAGCACACGCATCAGCTATAGAGACATACATAGAGAAGTATGTTGGTTTAGATGTTGAGGGTAACTATAGACCTTCAGACGAGATGGGTTCTATGTACTTCTCTAGGACGCTACAGGATTGGGCTAGGTTTGATATTAATAATAGAACTAAGTTTGATGCATCTATTAGCTCTGGTTTAGCTATCATGGCTAATCAAAAACATACATTTAACGACATTAAAAAACAGTCAAAAATAAGCATTAACTTTGCAAGATATAATAACCAAGGACGATTTAGTGAAATAATTAGATGAAAGAGATAAATATATCTGTAAACTCGTCTTCATTTCCCAGCCAGTATGTACCTGACTCTAAGAAGAATACAAAAGAGTTTGGTCTACAGATAGGTCAAGCCATTCAGTATGAGTGGTTCAAGAGAGATAATGGAGGTTCAAAATTTTACAACCAATGGGATGCCTTCCATAAACTAAGGCTATACGCTAGAGCAGAACAATCTGTAGCTAAATATAAGAACGAACTATCTGTAGACGGAGACTTGTCATACATGAACTTAGACTGGACACCTGTCCCAATAATTCCTAAGTTCATAGATATAGTTGTGAATGGAATGGCAGACAGAATGTTTGACATTAAGGCTTATGCTCAGGATGCAATGTCCGCAGAAAAGAGAAACAGTTATCAAGACAATATAGAGGCTGATATGGTCTCTAAGGACTTATTGACGCAAATAAAAAATGACTTTGGTGTTGATGCATTTAATACATCACCAGAAGAGTTACCAGAGACAGATGATGAGTTACAGTTGCATATGCAGCTTAACTATAAGTCGTCTATAGAGTTAGCTGAAGAGGCGGCTATAAATACTATACTTTCTGAGAACAAGTATGAGGATACTAGAAAAAGAATTGTGTATGACATAACCACACTAGGTATAGGTGTTGGAAAGCACGAGTTCTTACCTGGAGCAGGTATTGTTGCTAAGTATGTAGACCCAGCTAATGTTGTATATAGCTATACTGAAGACCCTAATTTTAATGATTGTTTTTATTGGGGTGAGGTTAAGACAGTACCTATAACTGAGGTTGTAAAGATAGACCCTAGTATAAGTAACGAAGATTTAGAGGCTATTGGAAAATACAGTCAGGCATGGCATCAGTACTCTCATTCTACACAGTATTATGATAATTCTATATTTAGTAATGACAGCGTAACACTTTTATATTTCAACTATAAGACCACAAAGAAGATGGTCTATAAGAAGAAGGGTGAAAAAGTTATTGAGAAGGATGATGAGTTTAATCCACCACAAGAGATGATGGATGAAAGAGGGTTTGATAAGATTGAGAAGAAGATAGAGGTATGGTATGAGGGTGTTATGGTTATGGGTACAAACATCATACTTAGATGGGAACTAGCCAAGAATATGGTAAGACCTAAGTCTGCATCTCAAAACTCAAGTTCTAATTATATTGCTTGTGCTCCAAGGATGTATAAGGGTAATATAGAGTCATTACTTAGACGTATGGTTCCTTTTGCGGATCTTATACAGATGACTCATCTTAAACTACAACAGGTAATACAGAAGGTTGTTCCAGATGGTGTATTTATTGATGCTGATGGTATTAATGAGGTTGACCTTGGTAATGGAGCAGCATACAGCCCTGAAGATGCACTTAGGCTATACTTTCAGACAGGTTCTGTAGTTGGTAGAAGTTATACTCAGGATGGAGAGTTTAATAATGCAAGAGTTCCAATACAGGAACTTTCTAAGAATAGTGGTCAGGGTAAGATAGGAAGCCTTATAGGTAGTTATAATCATTACCTACAGATGCTTAGAGATGTAACTGGACTTAATGAGGCTCGTGATGGTTCAATGCCTGATCCAAACTCATTAGTAGGGTTACAGAAGCTTGCAGCATTAAATAGTAATACAGCAACTAGACATATATTAGACGGTACTTTGGATATAACTAGAGACCTAGCTGTAGCACTTTCATGTAGAGTATCTGATGCTTTAGAATATCATCCATACAAGGATGAATTTATAATGCAGATAGGTAAGTATAATGTAAACCTACTCAATGATATTAAGGACTTACACATATATGACTTTGGAATATTTATAGAGATGGCTCCTGACGATGAGCAGAAGCAACAGCTAGAACAAAATATTCAGGTGGCTCTCTCTCGTGACGCTATTGATTTGGATGATGCCATTGATATACGTGAGGTTAGAAATGTAAAGCTAGCTAATCAGCTATTAAAGGTTAAAAGAAAAAGAAAAGAAAAAGACAGACGTGCTTACGAGATGCAGAAGGTTCAGCAACAACAGCAAGGACAGATGCAGTCTCAACAGATGGCTGCTCAGGCTGCTGCTCAGAAGATACAGATGGAGGCTCAGGCTAAGATGCAGATTTCTCAAGCTGAAGCTGGTTTCTCATTAGAGAAGCTTAGAGGTGAGGCTGAGTTGAAGACTCAATTAATGCAGCTTGAATTCCAATTAAACATGCAGTTAAGGGGTGCTGAAGCTCAAATGATAAACACTAGAGAGGATAGCAAAGAAAAGGCTAAGGATGGAAGGATAAGTAAACAGAACACGCAACAGTCAAGACTGATTGAGCAGCGTAAGAAAGATCTTCCCCCTATAAACTTTGAGTCTAATGAGGACACTCTAGATGGATTTGATCTGTCTGAGTTTGAGCCTAGATAAATATAATATAATAATGTGTAATTTTGCACAATAAATTTAATTTAATATGGAAATAAAAATAAAAGAGGTCGATGGTCCTGGACAGAAATCGATTCAAGAGGTCGAGGAAAAATTAATTGATCAACAGACCGAACAAGTAGAGGTCGAGAATACTACAGATGAAAAGACTGTAGAGAATAACACTCCTCAGTTTGGTGAGGAAGACGTTCTTTCATTTATTAAGAATAGATATGAAAAAGATATAAACTCTATAGATGAGTTGTTCTCTCAGCGTGAGCAGAATGATGAACTACCAGAGGATGTATCATCCTTCTTGAAGTATAAGAAGGAAACAGGTCGGGGTATTAATGATTTCATGAAGTTACAGGTTGACTATAATGAAATAGACCCAGACCAAGTATTGCGTGACTATTATGCTGAAACCGAAAATGATTTAGACTCTGAGGATATTAATTACCTTATGAGTGAGAAATTTTCTTATGACGAAGATTTGGATGATGAGTCGGAGATTAAGAATAAGCAGATCGCAAAGAAAAGAGAACTTGCAAAAGCTAAGAAGCATTTCAATGATCTAAAGGAGGCGTATAAGGTCCCTGTCGAGTCGACGGGTTCACCTGTCAACGAGGATGAAATGGAGTCCTACAAGGCTTACAAGGAATATATATCACAATCAGAAAGTATCCAAGAACAGAATCAGAAGCGTTCCGAATACTTCACCCAAAAGACTAACGATCTTTTCAACGATGAATTTAAAGGTTTTGAATTCGCAGTCGGTGATCAGAAGGTTATCTTTAATCCAGGTGACGTTAAGGAGGTTAAGAAGGTTCAGTCAGACGTAAATAACTTTATCTCTAAATTTTTAGATGATACAGGTATGGTGAATGACCATGTTGGATACCATAAGGCTTTAAGTGCTGCTTTAAATCCAGATAAACTTGCTACATACTTCTATGAGAAGGGTAAGTCTGATGCTGTTGATAATGTAGGCAAGACGATAAAAAACATCGATATGGATGTTCGTTCTACACCCCAACAGATGACAACAAGTCAAGGATTTAAAATAAGGGCTGTAGAGTCTAATTCTAGTCGTGGTTTAAAAATTAAAAAAAGATAAACATTAAAAAAACATTATTATGAGTTTTACATTAGGTGGATCTGTGAGTTTAACTCCAGCTCCAAGTCAGGTAACATTACCTGGAAATTACATTACTGACTTCAACTTTTTGAATCAGTACTTACCAGACACTTACGAAAAAGAATTCGAGCGTTATGGTAACAGATCAGTTAGTTCATTCTTAAGAATGGTCGGAGCTGAGATGCCTTGCACATCTGATTTAATCAAGTGGTCTGAGCAAGGACGTTTACACATTAAATATGAGGGTGTTACTCTTGACGATGCTGAAGTAGCTGGTCAGGATGACGTTGTACTTAACATTGCTGGTCACGCTTTAAGAAAAGGACAGACTGTAATGGTATCAGATAGTGGTACTAGTGCTACTGCTTCTTTCAAAGGTATCATCACTGCTACTACTACTGACACTGTAACTGTAGCTATCTATGACGCAGCTGGTCTTCCTGCTGTAACAGGATTGTCATCAGGTGATAACTCTGCTACTGACTTAGACTTATTTGTTTATGGTTCTGAATTTAAAAAAGGATCAAACGGTATGGAAGGTGCTTTAGAGGCTGAAGAGGATATCAAAGAGAATAACCCAATTATCATTAAGGACAAGTATTCAGTATCAGGTTCTGACATGGCTCAGATCGGATGGATCGAAGTTGAAGGAGAAAATGGTTCAGGATACCTATGGTACTTAAAGTCTGAGCACGAAACTCGTCAACGTTTTGAGGATTACTTAGAGACTGCAATGATTGAGGCTGTTCCTGCTGAGGCTAACTCTGGAGCAATTGCTGCTTCTGGAGACTTAGGAAATAAAGGTTCTGAAGGTTTATTCTACGCTATCGAGAATGGTGGTAACACTACTACAGGTTCTTTGGATAGTTTAGGTGATATCGATAATGTTGTTACTCGTTTAGACAAGCAAGGTGCTATCGAAGAGAACGTTCTTTTCGTTAACCGTGCATTATCTTTCGAGATTGACAATGTATTAGCTGAACAGAATAACTTCGGTTCTTCAGGTGCTTCTTTTGGTTTGTTTGATAACGACCAAGATATGGCTTTAAACTTAGGATTCAACGGATTCCGTAGAGGATATGACTTCTATAAGTCTGACTGGAAGTACTTAAATGATGCAACTATGAGAGGTGGTATCGTTGGTGGTGCTGTAGACGGAGTATTAGTTCCTGCTGGATCTACTAACGTTTATGACCAAATCATGGGTAAAAACGCTAAACGTCCATTCTTACACGTAAGATATAGAGCTTCTGAAACTGAAGATCGTAAGATGAAGTCTTGGATCGTAGGTTCTGCTGGAGGTGCTTCAAATAGCGATTTAGATGCTATGGAGGTTCACTTCTTATCAGAGAGAGCTTTATGTACATTAGGTGCAAACAATTTCTTCTTATTTAAATAAGAATTAAAACATGTAATTTTTACCCTCGTTGTATTGACGGGGGTAATTATTACTTTTATAAACTTTAAATTAAAATCAAATGAAAAAACAAGTAGTCCTAAAGGACAGAACCTATCGGTTAAAAGGAAAGACAGCTTCTATTGTCTTTATTCTAAATTCACGTAACTCACGTAGAAAACCATTACTACATTTTGACGGAAAACAAAACCGTGCTTTAAGATATTCATCAAACCAATCATCACCATTTCAGGATGATCAGGATGATAATGCTATTATTGAACCTGTTGTTTTTGAGGATGGTATGTTATTTGTACCTAAAACAAATCCTGTACTTCAGGAATTTTTATCACTTCACCCAGGCAATGGTACTGTGTTTGAAGAGGTAGACAATGAGAAAGATGCTACAGTAGAGGTTGAGATTTTAGATGCTCAGATTGATGCTCAGGTAGCTGCAAAGAATCTTGATATAGATATGCTAGAAACTATAGGTAGAATAGCTCTTGGATTGAATGTGGATAAGATGTCTACATCTGAACTAAAGAGAGATGTGCGTCTATATGCAAGAAACAGTCCAGAAGATTTCTTGGACACACTTAATGATCCAATGTTAAAGATTCAGAAGTTAGCTTCTGATTGTATGAGTCAAGGATTATTATCAATAAGAAATAAGGGTAAGGATGTTTACTTTAACCTACCTCAGAACAAGAAGAAGTTATTGAGTATACCTTTCGGTGAGACTGCTATACAGGCTTTGGCTATGTTCTTCCAGACGGATGATGGCATTGAACTTATGTCTATGCTTGAGAACAAGTTAGAGGATTAAAATTTACCATATAACACATATTATATAGACCCTTTCAGAAATGGAGGGGTTTATTTATTTTTACTATCTTTGCATAAACTTTTACAAGATGATAAACAGTGTAAGAAATACTGTGTTGGCTGTAGCTAACAAGCAAAATTTCGGATATATAAGTCCTGCTGACTTTAATCTTTATGCAAAGCAGGCACAGTTAGATATTTTTGAGGATTATTTCTATAGGTATAATGAATGGATGGTCAAACAGAACTCTAGAGTTTCTGGTAGTGGCTATGCTGATATATTAAAAAACTTAGAAGAGGTTATTGACTTGTTTTCTGTTCAGGACTCTTTATATAGGGTTAATCCACCGAGTGGTATTTCTAACTTATATAATATGCCTAACGAGACAAATAACGATGATACGTATTACCTTTTAAATAAGGTATTGGTATATAAAAATATTTTAACAGAGGGAACTACTACTGGTGTTACTGTAGGAAATAATGGTGTTGTTGACACAAGCAAAGATTTTGTAAGTTTAGGAGTATCTGTAGGTGACTATGTTGCTATACAGGTAGGTGATAGAATTTTTTTCGAGAGAATAAATAGTATTACAGGTACAGATACTTTGGTTGTATCTAACACAAATATATCTAGCTCTTCAAGTGTTTATTCTGTATATGAGGCTAATACTATTCAGAAAGAAGTAGAGAGAGTTTCTCATTCAAAGATAACAATGCTAAACTCATCAAACCTTACAGCTCCTAAGTTAAACACTCCAGCATACACTCAGAGCGAGTTAACTATATCTGTATTTCCTAATAGCGTAGATGCAGTGGGTCAGGTTACTGCTCAATATATTAGGAAGCCAAGAGACCCTAAGTGGACATATACAAGTCTATCTGGAGGAGAGCCAGCTTTTGATCAGAGTTCAACTGACTATCAGGATTTTGAACTACCTATTACTGATGAACCTAACTTAGTGAATAAGATACTAAAGTATGCAGGTATATCTATAAGAGAGGCTGACGTATATCAGACAGCAAGTAACGAAGAAATTAAAGAAGCACAAAAACAAGGATAATGGCATATTTAACAGGATATCAATATTACGAGAATGCAGGGTCTAACCCAGAGGATAATAATTGGGGATCATATCAGTACATATCATTGGATGATATTGTAAACAACTTTATGTTGATGTATGTCGGTAATGATAAGTTGGTAAACAATGTTGAGAGGTATAATGTATTATTCCATGCAAAGAGAGGTATACAGGAATTGAATTACGATGCGATGAAGGAGACAAAGATAGTTGAGCTATCTGTATCTGACAATGCAACAGTTGTTCTTCCTCCAGACTATGTAAACTGGGTTAGAATATCTTTATATAAGGATGGAGTCTTAATGCCTTTAACAGAAAATGTTAATACTAACTTTTCAAAGAGTTACCTACAAGACAATGATGCTCGTGTATTATTTGATCAGGATGGAGATGTTCTTATAGGAAGTGGTATACTAGACCTAGATAGAATTGATGGTGTTCAAAAAACACAATACTTAGGAGAGGGAAGAATGAATGGTTCTCTTGGGTATCAGATAGAAGGAAAATGGGTGTTTGATTACTCTGTAGGAGGTAGGTATGGTTTAAATACTGAAACCGCTAATGCAAATCCAACATTTAAAATAAATAAATCTAGTGGAGTTATAAGCTTCAGTTCAGCTATGGCTGATCAGATTGTAGTTATAGAGTATGTGTCTGATGGTATGGAAGGTGGAGATGATGCAAAGGTAAGTCTAAACAAATTATTTGAAGATTACATATATGCATACATGAAGTACGCTATACTTAATTCTAAGTTTGCTGTTCAGGAGTATGTAGTTAGGAGAGCTCAGAAAGATAAATCTGCTCTTTTAAGAAATGCCAAGATAAGACTTAGTAACATTCATCCTGGTCGCCTACTTATGAATATGAGGGGTGCTCAAAAATGGTTAAAATAGAATGATTATAAACAAGAATTTTATAGGGTCTAGAATGAATAAAAGTCTAGACGAAAGATTAATACCTGCTGGTGATTATACAGATGCGTTAAACATACGTGTATCATCTTCTGAGGATGGTGAAGCATTAAGTGCTGAAAACACAAAAGGTAATGAGCTGTTAGCAACACCTAGGTATGATGGAAAAGATGTGGCAGATGCTGTATGTATCGGTGCGTATGAGGATGGAGAAAATGAAAAAATATATTGGTTTTTAACGTCTGATGTTGTAGATATGATATTATCATACAATACCAAGTCAGATTCAATAACATATCATGTTGTATCAGAGACTGTATTAAACTTCGATGAGAGGTATCTTATCAATGGTATAAATCTTATAGATGACCTATTATTCTTTACAGACAATTATAATCAACCGAGACGTATAAACGTTCTGTCGTCATACCCTGAACCAATTGGAGGTGTTGATCAGATTACAGAGGATGACATATCGGTTATAGTTAAGCCACCTGTAGATGCTCCTGTTTTAACACTATCAAAGAAAGCTAAGAAGGATAACTATATGGAGGAGAAGTTTATCCGATTTTCTTATAGATATAAGTACAAGGACGGAGAGTATTCTGCCCTTTCTGAGTTTTCAGATTTAGCATTTACTCCAGGACAGTTTAGATTTGACTATGGTAGCTATGATATGATTGGTATGAGAAATAATATTAACTCTGTTAATGTTGATTTTTTTACTGGACCATCTGACGTTATTGGTATTGACTTGTGTTTCAAACTATCTAACACAAATGTAATTAATGTTATAGAGAAGTACGATAAGTCAGAGATGGGATGGGGTGACAATGACAATGTATCTGTAGAGTTCACTAACCAAAAGATATATACCACGCTACCAGAGAGTGAGTTACTAAGGTTATATGATAACGTTCCTAAGAAGGCTAAGGCACAGACAACTATAGGTAATAGGATTATGTATGGTAACTATTATGATGGACATGATGTAGACACCATTATTGATTACAGTATTGAACTTAATACTGAGGATATAGGATTCAATCCTTTAGTAGAATCTAGGGATGATGGAACTGATTACACATTAGAAACACCTAATGTAACTATAACAAACTCAAGGCTAGATATAGACCTTACTGATATTGATATGTTAGAGGGAGGTAGTCTTAATATAGATTTTAATATTGTTCATGATTCATTTGGTGGAAATGCTTCTTTTGTAGATGGAAGTGAGGTAGAGAATAATTACCAGGAAACGTTTGAATTTATATTCCCTAGAGATTATTCAGATGCACAGGATCTTGCTACAGATACTGATTTTTTAGCCTCTATAGAGTTAACAGACCCTGCAGGATTCCCAGGTACTGAGGATGATGGATATAGCCTGAGTGACTTGTTTTTTTCAAGTATAGTAGACCACGCTAGTGGTAACTGGGGTATTTCTGATGGAGGTATCACATCTTCAGACCAAGGATTTATAGTATCTCACTCTGGAAATACACTAAGTATACAGATACCAGCAGTAGAGTTTGAGGATAGTACAAACCCTGGAACTTATGCATACGAATATTTCTCTAACAGCTCTACAACTGCCTCCATAACTGAACAAGGTAATAGACAGAGTCTGCATAGTAATAGGGATTATGAGGTAGGTATTGTTTATCTTGACGAGTATAACAGAGCTTCAACTGCTCTTGTTAGTAATTACAATACAGTGTATGTAGAGCCTCAGTACTCTATAAATAAGAACTCAATTACAACAACAATAAATAGTTTAGCTCCAAGCTGGGCAAAGAGATATAGGCTTGTAATGAAGCCGAGTAAGGGTAATTACGAGACTGTTTATGTGCAGAACTATTATTTTGACACTAGTGAAGGTGCTTGGTGGTTAAAGCTTGAGGGTGATAATCAGACAAAGTTTAAGAACGGTGACAGTTTAATAGTAAAGAAAGCATCAGATGGACCTACAACAGATGTTATAAAGACCAAGGTGTTAGATTTAGAGACAAAGGAAAAACATTTTATAGACGAGAATAATGAGGTCCCTCCTAGTAGTGGGGTGTATATGAAGGTCAGACCTAGTAATTTTACTATCGCTGAGTCCGAGGTAGAGGACATAGATTTTGATAGTTTGACTAAAAAAAATGGTGTTGGTCAAGCGTACCCTACATATATAGAAGACCCAGATAATCCAGGGACTTATATAGACTATTCAATAACGTCTGGAAGTGAGGTTAGGATATTTTTCAATAACCACAGAGCTGGTTCAGGAAGTGGTTGTGGATCTAGGTATTTTAAGTTCGATAGAACGTTTATAGCTACCAGAGATTACGATAGTCTTTACGACTTCATAATAAGCGAGAACGTAGACTTCAACAACCCTACAAACAATCCAGGACCTGAGAGTTCTGACGACACTACCCCTAGCGCAGATTTTGATGAAAGTATTGGGACAGCATTGGTTGTTCTCTCTACTTATAGTATAATATCTGGTGGTTATAATGCTGGTGAAGGTGTAACGGGTATTCAGTTTGTTAGAAATAATACACCAGGGACTTCTAATTACAGTTCTTTCTTGACATTCACTCAAGCTGGTAGTAAGTGTAATGGAAGAAACTATTGGCTTACTGTTCATATTCAGGTATTTAATGCAGGAGAACTTTTAGTTTTTGAAACTATACCAGAGGAAAACACTAACGAGATTTACTACGAGAGTTTTAAGAGTTACCCAATAACAGAGGACAGACATCATACTGGTGATGTTCAAGACCAAACAAATAGTGATTCGTGTATTGTCAATCTAGATATGTATAACTGCTTCGCTTTTGGTAACGGTGTTGAGAGTTTTAAGATAGAGGATGGTTTAGCTCAACCAGGGTTTAATCTTGGTGCTAGGGTGACTGCTGTGTCTGAACAGGACTATAAGGAGGCTCATAGGTATGCAGACATTACTTATAGTGGTGTGTACAATCAGGAGACAAACCTTAACAAGCTAAACGAGTTCAATCTAGGTTTGGTAAACTTCAAGACGCTAGAACAAAACTTTGGACCTATAGAGGTACTTCATGCAAGGATGAGTGATATACTCACCCTTCAAGAGGATAAGATATCTTATGTACTTGCTAATGGTAAGAATTTATTTTCAGATGCACAGGCAGGAGGAGCTATACTATCCACACCTGACGTACTTGGACAACAAGTACCAAGGATTGAGGAGTATGGTATAAGTAATAATCCTGAAAGTTTTTCTAACTACGGTTTTGACATATTCTTCACAGACTCAAAGAGAGGTGCTGTAATAAACTTAAAGGGAAGTGGTAAAGGTGATCAGCTTAATGTTATTTCTTCATTAGGAATGCGTTCTTGGTTTAGAGATAGGTTTATAGAGAACACTAATAAAATGCATTTAGGTGCGTATGATCCTTACATGAATGAGTATGTTTTGTCATTTACGGATAACCTAATAGATGTACAGGAAGATAATGTAGATTGTGGATTTAGTGTGGCACAACAGTCATCAAGCACTGTGGCTACATATAATATTAACCTAGATGATTTTACAGGAGATGTTGATATTGATTACGACGTTACGAGTGGTAGTTTAGATATACTTGTCACGTATGACGGTACAGATGTGCTAGACCAGGTATTAACTGGAACAGGTACATTAACATTCTCAAAGGATGAATTGAATGTAAACGAGTGTGTGCTAGTACTGACACCAACAAATGCTACATATGAAATTAATTTTGGATGTGTTCAGGCACAGCAGCTTACTGTTGTAAGGATAGTTAACAATACAGATGAAATGGAAGACCTTAGTATTCATCACGAATACCTATGGGAGGATAATGGATCTTCTAGTCAGGTTGTGACTGATTCCTTTACTTTTGGTGAAGGTCCTGTATCTTTATACGAGACATCTACTAACTTTGAGTCTCAAGGTGGTTCACCATCTGAGGGTGCAACTGTCACTATGAGATATAAGAAGCTGGAAGGTGATTTGGCTGAATGGGATATTGACAAGTTCAAGTACCTAGTCTCTGATGTTCTTTATCAGGAAGGAGACATAGCTACACTTATACCTTTACTAACAGAGGCTACGCCTATATTAAGTCCAGAGACAGATGTGTATGAGGCTTCATTTACATACACTAACACTTCTAATAATCAGTATCTGTATTTGGTATGGGATTATATAGATCAGGTTTCAGGTACAACTGTTACAGCTACGTTTGATAATAGCTTAGGGAATGAAAGGTATTCTAGTCAGTTTGGACTGTCTCCGTTATCTGTAACAAGCCCAGGCACACCAACTAGATTTGGTTGGACATTTACAGGATGGTCTCCGACACTTCCAACAACTATAACTTCAGACACTACGTTTACATCACAATGGTCGGATAATGGTGTGACATACGGTAGCGTTGTAGCTGTGGATGATTGTAATGATGCTGATGGAGTTGCTACTAGTATTGTAAGTGTAGATGAGACTGATGCAATAATAGTTGGTCAAAACTTGTACCAGACTAGTGGAGGAGATATAGTACTTCTTTCTTCTGGAACGTATAGACTATCTAGCGGTCTTACAGATGGACAGAACTATGTATTATCAAGTATAACAGTATCAGACTATATAATTGTTATAGGTACTAGTGGAGTTATAATTAACATTATTCAATGCTAAAATAGATGGATAAAACATTAACATACAGTGAGTCAGCTAAGGGATGGACTTCGTTCTATTCCTTTGAGCCAGATATGATGATAGGGATGAATAACTACTTTTATTCATTTAAGGGTGGTAAGCTTTACCGTCATAATACCAATAATACTAGGAATAATTTTTATGGAACTCAGTATGTGTCTACTATAACTGGTGTCATAAATGAAGAACCATCTACAGTTAAGACATTTAAGACTATATCTTTAGAGAGTACTAAGCCATTTAACTGCACGGTCACAAGTGATTTAGGTTCTGGCTTTATAGATAATACTTGGTTTAGTCTAAAGGAGGGTGATTACTATGGACACATTAGAAGAAATGATGCTGACGGAGTTTTTGAGATGAGATCTCTTCAAGGTATTGGTTCTAGTACGGATGTAGATTCATCTGACACTTCAGCTGTATTGATAACGTTTGGGTTTAGGCTAGACAGTATGATATCTGTCGGTGATAAGATGCGTATGACTTCACTTACAGGCACAGACTTTATTGGAGACATAACTTCTGTTGATGGTAAAACCATAACTGTAGACACTACGGTTGGTGGTGGTTCTGTACCTACTGTTGGAGAGTATTTGATGTATGTGAAGAACAATGTAGCTGAGTCTTATGGAACTACAGGATATTATCTAGAATACCATTTAGAGCTACCTGTTAATTTATCTAACACATTTACCGAGATATTTGGTGTAGGATCCTCTTTATTCAAGAGTTATCCATAAAAAAATAGTATATTTGCATTAATAAAAAACAATAATATATGGGAGCAGCAGCAGGACTAGGAGCAGCAGTACCTTTTGTAGGCGTAGGATTACAAGTATTGGGTATGGGTTTAGATATAGCTCAATCTATAGACGCAAAGAAGAAGCAGAGAGACGCAGATAGAGCAGCAGCAGAGTCTTTGGCTCAAGCGAAGAGTAAGATAGAGGTTAATAGAATGGAAGGCTTACAAGTGCCCTTAGACGCTTACGAACAGGCTGGAAGAGAGATAACTGCACAACATATGCAATCCTTAGAAGGGTTACGTGAGGCTGACGCTAGAACATTAGCCGCTGGTGTAGGTAAGTCATCAGCCGCTGGAGCTATGGCAACAGAAAAGAAAAGGCAACAGATGGCTGACGCTATATATGCAAGAGATAAGATGGTTGCTGATGAGCAGGCTACGATTGATAGAGCTTTAGCAACAATAAACTTACAAGAGGCGGAAGGTGCTCAGATGGCAGCAGCCCAAAGAGAACAGATGTCAGCACAGGCTTTATCTGGTGCATTAACAGGACTAGGTGGTGCAGCTCAAACATTTTACGAGGGTCAATCATTATATGGTAATCAGGCTAATAGAACAGCAAACCAATTAGGGAAATACGGTATAACTTCTGACGTATCTGCTTTAGGTTCGAATTATACTCCTGAACAATTAGCTAATATAGGAAGAAATGCTCAGTACATCCCCAGTATTAATCAAGCAGGTTTGTCTATATTTAAATCAACATTTTAAAATAAATGGCTACATTCTACAAGTACAAAGAGAGAGACGACATAAGCAAGTCTATGATAGACTGGTCTGGGATAACTAAAAATATCTCTGACAACCTGATGAAGGAGAAGAGCAGAAGGGATGACCTTAAGCTAAAGATAGAAGAGGATCAGGTTCAAAGGCTGAATGCAATAGATGATTATGCTAAGGGTCTAGACCCTACTATGAATCAGGCTATGATAAAGTACGCTCAAAACTATAAAAATTATCTTATGACTAGTCATAATTTAATGAAGAATGGTCTGATATCGGTTAATGATACAAAAATAAAGAAACAAGGTGCTTCGGATACATTTAAAGCCATAAATGACGTAACAAAAGTTTATAATGAAAAAATAGGTGCGTTTATAGAAACTGGTGGATCTCTAAATGATTTTATAGCTAAGAAAGTAGCAGGTGCTTTAGACATATCTAAGTCTGAGTTGATTATTGATGACATGGGTCGTGGTAGTTTTGTCACTAGAGATGAGAGTGGTAATGAGATTGTTGTCCCTGCGACATCAATAAATACCATTCTAAATGAACAGTACGATAGGTTTAATACAACTAATGAGGTTGTTAACGTTGTTAAGGGTATATCTGATTGGACTTTAACAAGTAAAGGTGGATACAAGAGTGTGTCTGACTTTAGACAGAGGGGTGAGGATTTTTACAAGGATACTCTAAAATCAAAAGTTAAGTCTATACTTAATAGTGATAAGAAAATATTAGAGGCTGCTGCCGACATGATGAACATGGATGTAACCTATGACGAGAAGCTTGCTAAGGAAAATCCTGGACAATATATATTGGCTAAGAATGAGGGAGGTAAGATAGTATTCGACGTTGAAGGTATTAGAGAAACTGTAGAGGAGGGTCTTTATAATCAGATAGACGCAGCTATAGGTAGAACAGAACAAGAGAGATCAAGACCTACAGGACCACAAACACCTGCTGGGGAGAAAGCAGATAAAAACGTAGCATCTCTGATTGAAAACTTCGTCTCTAGGGGTGATTTTTCATCACTACAATCTGCTTTATCTGAAAAAGGATTTGTAGGATCTAAAGCTCCTGATAAAGATGGTGTTCTTAGATTAATAGATGCTAGTGGTAATGAGTATAAAGTAAATACTAAAGATAGAAATGCACAGCAGGTCGGTGAAGAAATAGCAGGTCATGTAGGAGTAGGTAAATTCTTTAAAGATAGAGGTGTAAAAGGAATTCTTAGTAAATCAGTACTTGATCCAACAAATAGTAGTAAGTATAATGTGTTTGTAACAGCTTCAACTAAATTTGATACTCAAACCAATAGAACCAATATAACTAAAAAATTAGAAGATTTTATGGGGCAAGCATTATCAGGTAATGAAAAGGGTCAAGAGATAGCAAATAGAATACAGAACTTAGTTGGTAGAGCTGCTAATATAAGTTTTGTACCAGGAACTAACAATATTACTGTTAACGACAAAGAGATACAGAGAGGTGTAGATAATGTAAGTCTTGTACTTAATACTGTTGATAACTTAAATAAAACTCAAGGAGAAAATCCTTTAAACGCAAGCGATCGCAAGACCACAGACTAAAGAAAATAAATAATGGACGATAAGTATATAAAAGACATATATGATAACCTTGGAGGAGAATCTGTATTCGGTAATTACAATGATTATTATTCACTAATAACATCTGACGACAGTTATATAAAGGATGTTTACGATTCTCAAGGCGAGTCTGTATTTGGGTCATATGATGATTTCGTTTCTCTTGTAAAAAAAAAAGACGATTCTGTCGTTTCTACTTCTCAAGAGGGCGTTACGGAATCCACTACCAAGGAAGAAAAAACTCCTACATCATTGGAGTCTTCAGACGTAACAGTTGATATACCTACTTTAGAGGAAGAAGAAGAGTTTGAATTATACATTCCTGATGCTCCTTATAGAGAAGGTGTTTTATCAAATGAAGATGGAAGTGTTTCTACACACAAAATGAGAACAGAAACTGATGGTCAAGGTAATTGGTTTTCATTCCCTACAGTATTTCAAAACAAAGATGGTTCTTTTGTGGATATGTCTAATCAAGCAGAACAAGATTGGAGGTCTGTTTATGAAGTAGCTCAAAACAGAGATGAGGTTATAGATTTTGGAGATGATAAAGAATCTGCAATAGCCTATGGAAAAGGTTCTTGGAAACCTATATACGATGCAAATAAAAACATACAACTCTTAGATTCAGTAGGATATATTGAAGCAAACGAAGACTTTAGGTCTTTAGGGTTAGAGGGGATTTCTGATTTTGATAAAGAGCGACTAGAAAGTAGAGAAAAATCATATAGACTTAAAAACCCTGAGACTGGTGAAATTCAGTATAAAAAAGAATCTCAAATAAAACCTGAGATAATAGAGGCTATAAAAATATATGAAACTTCAAGAGATGATTCATATAAAAAAAACTACACAGACGTTCAGGTGGATGTCGAAGATTTTGACAGAGACGATGTGCCTGATGCAAGTAAACTAGATTCATTAGGAATTAATCAAGAAGATTATTTAAAATGGGATAAAGTAAACACAAGACAAGAAGGTTCTGTGTTTAAATTTATGAAAAGACTTCTTACAAGTGAAGAGGGTGATGAATTTGAAAAAGAACAAAGACAATACGAAAAACTTCAATCATACCAAGCAACGCAATTAAATGGTATAACTAATGACTTGGAGAAAAACCAAGCAAAACAAAAACTAACTTCAAATCCTGAAAAAATTAAGGTATTAAAAAAAGAAGAAAAAAACCTTCAAAAAGAGTTTTACAGTAAAGTTCAGGTAATGAGTAGGGCAATAGACTTGTTTCCTAAGTTCAAAGAAAAGACTGTAGATAAAGATTTAGAAAAAAGAAAAAGACTTTATTCTGCTGTAAAAGAAGGCGGTTTAAATGAAACTAGTCAAGGAACGATAGAGTTGTTAAGAGCAGGAGGAACAGCTCTTTCAGATTTTTCTATTAATTTTTTGGGAGGTATACCAGCTTTTATAGACCAAAGATTAGCAACTATTGGATATGATAAGAAAGGATTTCTTGCAGGATTGAGTGATATGTTTACCGACTCAGCTGAACATGTTGATTTGGAATATGGTGCTGTAAAAAGGTCAGGGTTTATGTCGGGTAAACCTGTTACATATAGAGGTCAACAATACTTTGTCGATAAGAACGGAAAGGTTTATGACACGGAAACAAATATATTAATGGATGGAATTATTCCTTTGTCTGATGTAAAAGAAATACAAAAAAGATCTAAGGATGTTCCTGAAGAAGAAACCATGTGGACAGGAGGTTCTGTTGCTACAGGGCTCACAAGTACATTAGTTAATTTATTTGGATTAATAAGAACAGGTGGTAAAGTAAAAAATACATTAGGATTAAAAGGAAAGAGAGCAGGCTCTATTGGAATGGGTATTACTTCTTTTACTAGTGGGGTTGTAGATAATGTTGATGATATTAGGTCTCAATTAATCGCCACTGGGATGAGTGAAAAAGAAGCTATGGATATAGCTGTTAATGCAGGTCAAGCAATATCCACTCTAGATGGTATATTCTCAGGATTAGCAGGAAGCAACGAAAAGCTTTTAACAGGATTAACAGGGATTAAAAATCAAATAAAAAACCTAGCGATTACTAAAGGGAAAGACTTTACTACTAAAGAGTTTAAAAGAAAATTTTCCGAGTTGATAAAAGAAAATGGAAAGGAATTGTTTGTAGAAGAACTTCCTGTGTTATTTTCTGAAAAAGGAATAAACTATCTAGTAAACAGAAGTATAGGTCAAAATGTATTAGATTCTAAAATAACAAAAGAAAACATAATAGAGACTGCTGTAATGACTTTAGGAGCCACAAGCATCTTAGGTAGTAGAAAGTTATTATCAGGAAATAATAGGGCTGATTTAGTTAGAACAATAGCAGCAGATATAGGCGACCTACAGGGAACTTTAGATGCTTTAGTAAAAGAAGGTTCACTTACTAAAAAAGAAGCTTCTAATGCTTACACAGAGATATACAGCATGCAAACAGCAGAAAACCTAACCAAGGGAACTATACTTGTTTCTGAAAACATGGAGACTGCTTCGGACTTATTAATTCAAAGACAAAAATTAATTAATCAAAAGGAAGGATTAGAAGGTCCTGGTAAACAAAATATAGATAATAAGATAGCTGATGTAGACGCACAGTTAGATGCGCTTTACAAAAAAGATAAGCAGGAAGCCGAAGATATTATTAACAAAACTAAAACAGATGAAGATTCCATTCAAGAGCAAAAAACTGATGCTGAACCAGCCGAAGGTGTACAGGAAGTGGAAGCAGAAGTACGGGAGCCTTTTGTCACAGAAAAGAAAAAGGAAAAGATAAGTGACGCACTAAACAGACCAATTACCTTAACTGATCTTGGTGGAAGCAAATTAGATACACCTATTGAGGGTGATATGTATGTTGATGGACAGCGGGTAGTTGTTGAGGATGCTGATGGTAATATAACTGAGATTGGAAACGTTGATGAGATATCTGATAGTACCTTAGAGGATATGGGTATTGTACCCCAAGAGAGTGATGTTAAGACTGATAGTCAAGGTAACTTAATTGTTGGTGAAGACACACTGTTACCAAATAAAAAAGGGATAAAGAGAGATAAGAGAGGTAACATATCTAGGGTTGTGTTACAAAGCCCTGACGGATCTGTAACAAGAACACTAAGAGGTGCAAACGCAGAAGACGCTGCATATCAAATACTACTGAAGGAGGCTCAATCTCCAGAG
>Ga0206131_10002431_pt1 | contig 22552 bp, 19 predicted proteins | sample Helgoland_Spring_FD_148636 | JGI IMG/M metagenome (GOLD analysis project Ga0206131, IMG submission 148636) | Pelagic subsurface seawater microbial communities from Kabeltonne, Helgoland, North Sea - Helgoland_Spring_Bloom_20160517_1 | ecosystem: Environmental > Aquatic > Marine > Epipelagic ...
TACCCAAGACCCGCTCGGGCAAGATCATGCGCCGCATCCTCCGCAAGGTGGCCAGCGGCGAGCACGACCAACTCGGCGACACCTCCACACTCCTCGACCCCACGGTCGTCCACGGCGTCATCGCCGGCGCCGCAGAATTCCTCGCCTGAACTAACTTTCAGGCATGCGATTCCATCCACTTCTGATGCTGGCTGTGCTGCCCGCCTTCTTGCTTGTTTCTTGCGCCAACGACGAGTGCTGTTCTGCGGACAGCCACAAAGGCCCTGTCCATGAGGGCGTCACGGCAGAAGACGATTACCACACCACCGGAAATTGTGCATTGGAATTCACGGCGGCCGACAGTGCGCGCCGGGCGGCCAAACATGCCGAGCCAGGCGTCAAGATGGTGGAGCTGTCCAACGGCTACAAGGTCTTTACCCAAACGGTGGGGGAGAGTGCCGACGTCAAAATCCTGACGCTTCACGGCGGGCCGGCTTGCACCCACGAGTACATGACGGTTCTCGGCAACGTTCTGCCCGAATCGCGGGGATACGAGGTGATCTACTACGATCAACTGGGCAGCTTTTACAGCGACCAGCCCTCCGAAGACCTGTGGACCATCGACCGCTGGTGCGAAGAAGTGGAGGAGGTACGCGTGGCCCTCGGCCTGAACAAAGACAACTTCTACATCCTCGGAAACAGCTGGGGCGGCATCTTGGGCATGGAGTATGCTTTGCGTTATCAAGAAAACCTCAAGGGGTTGATTGTAAGCAATATGGTCACGAGCATTCCCGAGTACGCAGCATACAACGAAGAGGTCTTGCGTCCGCAAATGGACCCCGCTATTCTCGACAGCCTCGAGGCCTTTGAGGCCGCCGGCGACATTCAAAACGAGACCTTCCTGCAGCTGGTCGACGAGCATTTCTACGCCAAGCACATCTGCCGCTTGGAAGAGTGGCCCGAGGCGATCACAGGCTCCTTTGACCGCTTGAATTACAAGCTGTACGACCTCATGCAGGGACCCAGCGAGTTCCGCGTGGGGGGGCGCCTCATCGATTGGGACATCACCAACCGGTTGGGCGAAATCACAGTACCGACCCTGATGGTGGGCGCAGAGCACGACACCATGGACCCCGACAAGATGACGCAGCAGGCCAACTTGGTGGCCAACGGCCGGTCACTGCATTGCTACAATGGATCGCACCTCTGCATGTGGGACGACCAGGAAGCCTTTATGGGCGGGGTGGCGAGCTTCATTGAGGACGTCAATGCAGGCCGCCCCATGCGCTGAGCATTGGGCTCATTGGCCCGAGCAGGGCAGGTCGAGGAGGTCGAGGCCGTGTTTGCGGATGATGTGCTCCAGACGGCCATCGTAGCGCTCGGGATCATAAGACTTGTTGATGCGGTAGCCGGTGAAGCGGCTAAAGGTCTTGATGGCGCCCCAATAAGGAAGCTTGACGGCCTTGGCGTAGTCGTCGGCAAAATCCAGCATGCCCGGGTTTTGCCGGTCGAGAAGGTGCACCAGCAGGAAGCCCTCTTTGATGCCCAGGTCGCCATCAAAAGCCGTGTCTTGAACCATCAAACGTTGCCCATCGGCATCGAGGCTGTCCAGATCGAGGTAGCCTTGCTGCGCCATGAGCGCCACCATGCAGTCGTCACCCGATAGCCGCAGGGTGTCTGGACCTTCTGTCTCTCCGCCCAGCGTCAACTCAACCGATTCATCTTCTGAATCCTCTGGTAATCCATCCGCAGCGGCATCGTCGTTTTTGTCCTTGCGCTCGGCCTTGCGCTCGGCCTTGCGCTCCGCTTTTTCTTCACTGCGCTCCATCTGGATGTTCTTCCGCTGGGCACGCAAGGTGTCCGAGGGCACGGCGTCGATGCCCGTAAGGAAGGTGGGACGTAGCGTATCGAGCATGACGGTCATGATCTGCACCTGTGGCCAAACCTTGAGCACCATGGCCTCAAGTTCTTGGTACTTCTTGCGGTCTTCGTCGTAGGCCTTGATGTCCATGGCCCGCCAGTTGGGTCCGTTCGCCGGTGCCACGACTTCGGCGGAACCCAAAAGGTGGACATAAGGCCGAAACGAGGCGGGTACGGCCGCAGTATCCAATGTCTCTTGTGCCTGAAGGGGGCCATGTGCCCATACAGTTCCCACCAAAACCACTGCCATGAACATCTTCCGCATCTTGCAATTTACCTTTCCAGCATGGCCCATTCATTCTCCAAAGGCGATCGCGTCCGTTTCTTACACCAAGCGGGTGAAGGTTTGGTCGTGGAAGTGGAGGATGGAGGCAAGACCCTTTTGATCGAAGACAGCGACGGCTTTCCCATGCGCTTTGCGGCAAAGGAATGCTTGCCCATGCCCAATTTGGCCGAAGAGGCCAAGGCCTATGCCTCCAAGGAAATCACCAAGGGGGAGCTTCTGGAGCGCAACGTCGACGAACATGTCTTGAAAGCGTCACAAAAGGAGTTTGATGTCAAGTACCGGAATCCCGACGCGACAAACATGCGCAAGCGGGACGAGCACATGGAGGTGGACCTGCACTTCCATGCCCTGACAGGTGCCCGAGATCGGGCTACGCCGCATGAAATGCTCACGCTACAAATGGAACACTTCGACCGGATGATGCGCAGGGCGGAGGAAAAGCGCATACCCCGTGTGATTTTCATCCACGGTGTGGGGCAGGGGCGTTTGCGCCAAGAAATCAGAGAGGCACTGGCCTCGTTTTGGCCGCATTGCAGCTGCCGGGAGGGCGACCCCCGGAAATACGGCCATGGGGCCACAGAGGTCCGGTTCGGTCAACGCTGATCAGTGGCGCTCTGCCTCGAGCCGCTGGCGCATCATGTCGGCTTCTGAAACGGGAAAGACATACCCTTCAAGCGAAATTTCCACAGGAGTCTCAAGGTGCTCGGATCCTCGGAATTCCAAAACAGTGCGGGGCTCACGGCTGAATTCTGTGTCGATGGACACCCACCGCATGGCCAATCCGGTATAAGTGCCTTTGGCCAGGCTCGCAAATCCGGGCTCAAACCGGGGCCAGAGCCTTCCGATGGCCACTTCTTCTTCGGATGCTTGGCTGTCGGCCCACAGCTCATCAATGGTGGTGCCGTTTTCGTACCAATAGTGCGCACTCATGCGTCCTTCAATTTCCCGGTCTCCCGATACCCGCGACATGCGGAGGGTGTCCAAGAGTGAAGCGTTGAGGGAGGCTTCACTGCCGATTTTCGATCCTCCAATGGCGGTAAGGGAATACCGCATGCCGAGGTCGAGGTCACCGATGAACCTCAAGTTCACATTTTCGCTGTCCATCACCCTGCCATAGGTGCCGTCACCTGGGGTGTAGAGCAGGTCCATGGTTCCTTCAATCTTGCGGAGGGGTTTTCCTTCATCGCCTGCGACGCGCTGAACAATGTCATAGTGAATCACGTGGGTGAAACTGTAACCCTCAGGCCTTTCCGGCGACGCACCATAGACCCTGTCGAGCATGTCTGAAGCGGTCTCCTGAGCTTGAGTCAGTGATGGCAAAAAACACAGGAAGCTGAGCAAGGCTAGGGTTGTGCGGTAATGTTCCATGGTTGGAAGTTACACAAGAGCGTTGGCCTCAAGGCTCATTTCTACGTCGGTTTCGCGGACGTGGGTCTAGAAATGGACGGTCGGATGGCAGAACCTGAATAGGGGTGGTGTTGGGTGCCAATTGCCAAGGGGTGTTCGGCTTTTTCCCAGGGACAAACGCGTCGAAAGTCATATCGGGACCATAGTAAGCCGTGATCCCCGTCAAGTGAGGCTCGCTGGGCGCCAGGTGGTCAAACACGATGCGTTCTGAATGGCCAGCTTTGCCCTTTTTCTCTGGCTGATAGCGCAAGGAAACCTGCACCGCATCGGCATATTCCAAGACCCATCTGCGGGACATGCCCATAGTGCCATTCAAGGTCGGCGCTCCAAACCGCACACCCCGACCTCTGATTTGAATGGGCTCGATCACCTTTCGGGTGACCAAAGCGTCGGCGTCGTCCCATCCTAGCAAGATCCAAGTGCCCTTGTCCACGGCATCGGGGACCATGTCGTAGTACAGTGCACCATGCCAATCCGGAGATTGGACAGCACGCTGCGGATCGGGGGCGTCGGCACTGCTTTCATCGTAGAGCGCCGTGAATTCTAGGGGTGCCCCCTGGTCACTGCGAAAGGCCACCAGGCCCGCATAGGAAGAGGTGCGGTCGGCCTGTGGCCAGTTCCACGTCAACACCGTGAGCTTTCCATCTGCAGAGGTGACCGCAGCGAGAAAGTCGGGCTTCACCATTTCTGAGCCTTCAGGGGCAGAATCCAGCAAGGATTCCAGCCGTTGGCCCAGGCTGTCGCTGATGGCTTTGCACGCCTCGCCTTGACACGTGCGCAGGGCGCCATGCAGGGGCTTGAGTTCCGACAAGTCCAATGCCTGCCCGTAAGTGGCACTCCCAACCAAGACACACAGCACACCCAAAATCCATCGGGCGAAGAAGCGGCATGGGGAGGTAGGGGTGGTCATCGAGGTGTATCGGGGCATCGTGTATGAGGAGCAAGGTGCAATGGTTTTGGGCGCACCTATAGCGGCACGCAAAAAAACTATGGACACCCCATCCTGAATGAAACGGATGAAAAGCCGCCCCATTGCCTTCTTCTAACAGCCCAGATAGCCGAGCGAGAATTTCGAGTCTTGTTTAGCGACGTTCCGCGCTGATCAACGCTGATTGGCGCCTCAGAGGTGCATGAAGGCTTTCTTGGCCAGGAGCTGATCCTCGGATTCGCGGTGGTCGGGGTCGTCGACACAGCAATCCACGGGACAGACCGCTGCGCATTGGGGTTCGTCGTGGAAGCCCACACACTCTGTGCACTTGTCTGTGGTGATGTAATACACATCCATGCTGCCAGGTTCCTGTGTGGCATCGGCATCGATGGCACCTGCAGAAGGGTGGGTTCCCGATCCCTTCAGACCGGTTCCGTCGGCAAAAGTCCACTCCGCTCCACCTTCATAGATGGCATTGTTGGGACATTCTGGTTCGCAAGCCCCGCAGTTGATGCAGGCGTCTGTAATCATAATGGCCATGGTACTCTTCTTTCTGTAAGGCGATATTGCCGCTGCAAAAATAACCGGTTACCCCCTCAGGATGTTGACCACATCTTTGCAAATCCCACAAGAATTGTCATTCATGTTAACTGAGACTTCAAAATTGGACGTGCAGCGCGCAGAGAAATTGCTGCTAGAACTGGCCAATGGCCTGCAATCCGTGACCGAAGGGCAACCTCAAGAAGCGTGGTTGCCCCTTGCAGCTGCGGTGGATAGCGCGGTCAATTTAAACGGTTGGTTTACCCCCGAGCAGGTCCGATTTGCGCTCGAAGCGTGGGTTAAAGCCCTGCAGCCCGATGCGGTGGAGGCGTGGTTGGGCAGCTTACCGGCCAAAAGTTCAGGCGGTGCTGTGACCTTGGGCATCGTCATGGCGGGCAACATCCCTTTGGTAGGGTTGCACGATTTGATCTGTGGGGTTGTTTCCGGTCACCGGGTTCAATTGAAGCCCAGCCGCGAAGATGCGGGCCTGACCGCGGCGCTGCTGTCTTGCTGGTCCAAAGTCTTTCCGGGTCTTCAGGAACAGGTGACCATTGCAGAGGCGGCATTGCGTGATTTTGATGCAGTGATCGCCACCGGTAGCCGCAACAGCGGACGGTATTTCCAGCATTACTTCGGGAAGGTGCCCCACATCATTCGCGGACAAAGGACCTCGGTGGCGGTGCTAGATGGCAGCGAATCCCACGAGGATATGGTGGCATTGGCCGGTGACATCTTCCAGTATTTCGGACTCGGTTGCCGCAACGTGACCCAGGTCTTTGTGCCGAAAGACTTTGACCTCGATCGGCTGTTCGCTGCATTTGTGGATTGGGACCACACTGCCAGCCACAACCGTTACTACAACAACTACACCTACCACAAGGCCCTGTGGCTCATGGAGGCTGTGGACTTGCTCGAAAACGGATTCATTCTACTCAAAGAAGACGCCGGCTGGGTTTCGCCGGTGGGGGCCTTGCACTATCAACGCTATGAGGCGTTGTCTGATGTCGAGGCGCGCCTAGAAGAAGGCAAGGATCAGATTCAATGTCGGGTAGGTCAAGGAGGGATTGATTTTGGAAGCGCTCAGTTCCCGGGACTGGCAGATTATGCCGACGGGGTGGATGTGATGGCCTTCCTGCTGGCTTTGGAAGCCTAACTTCGCGGCATGAATCGGATTTCATTGGGGCGGTTGGGAGCTTGGTTGTTGTTGTGCTTAACCCTGGTCAATACAGGTTGCACCACCGACGTTGAACTCAATGCCCCCTACGAAGAGAGGAGCTTGGCATTTTGTCTCCTCGATCCTGCAGCCACCGAACAATGGGTGAGGGTCAACCGCACTTGGCTGGGCGAGGGCAACAACTTGGACATCGCTTTGGTGGCCGACAGCAGTGAATACGCGGCAGGAGAGGTCAACGTCACCGTGGAGCAGTTTCACCCGGACGACATTGCCTTTGAAACTCCGCTGTTGGGTTTTTCGGCCATGGACACCTTGCTGCAAGACAAGGATGACAACGGGATTTTCTATGGCCCCGAGTACCGGGCCTATCATTTCGAGACACCAGACGGCCTTGACGTGTATGTGGGCAGTTCTGATGACCTCTACACTTATCGGATGACCGTTGCTTTTGCTGACGGTCGGCTTCCCCTCACTGCTGTGACAACGCTCATTGGTTCATCGCCGGGCAACATCAGCAATCCGCCGGCGGGCATCCCCGGTTTTAATCTGAATTTCGCCAGCGGCGTTGCAGGTCAGGTGACCTATCCCAATGTGAATTTCAAGTGGTCTTCAACACCCGGGGCCAAGCGTTATGAGGCTTCTGTTGCCGTCTATTTCACAGAGCGCATCTGGGCCGATGCAGCGCATACAGATTTGGTGTCAGAGACCGACCGTGTGGTGCGCTGGGACTTGGGAGAAGAGACAGCCGACGATGCCGAAGGGGGAGAAGAAATCAAGCTGCCCGTCAATGGCGAGGCTTTCTACCAATTCTTGGCGAGCCGTTTGGATGCCGACCCACTGATCACCCGTGAATTGGGGGAGTGGAACAACAACATTGACCGAATCAGGGCTTTTGACTTTGTGCTTAGCATTGCCAACCAAGAACTCGATACTTACCTGGCGGTCAATGCCCCGGTTACGGGAATCATCCAGGAGCGCCCAGTATACACGAACATCGCAGGAGGTTTGGGCCTGCTGGCCAGCCGGACCCAGCAGTCGGTCGATGGCTTGGGCATTTCTAAGCCCTCCATTCAAGAACTGGTGGAAGGCGAGCATACAGCTGCCCTTCAGTTTTGCCTGCCCCCTGAAACTGAGGGCGATATCGCCGAATACGCCTGTCCCTGAGTAAGGCGGCAAACAACCATCATCCCGATGTGGATAGCAGCCTTGTCGGGCGCTGTATCCATCGGGTCATTTGCCGGAACTTACACCCATGGCGCACGCATTCACCTACCAGGCTCCTTATGGCGTTTTCCATTTTTCGGATGGACTGCTGACGGTTGAATTGGCTGAAGACCTTATTGTGGATCTCCCGCTGATGCAGCGTGTGACCGCCCAGCGCATGGAGCTGTTGGGCAGCAGGGAGGTGGCGGAATTGATCGTGGTTCCCCGTGCCCATTTGTTGTTGGACCGCGCGGCATTGGCTTGGTTGGCCCAATCCGGCGCCTTGACAGGCGTTCACCACCGCGCCATCGTCGTGCCCGCGCATTTGCTTGTGTGGCGCGACAGGTTGTATCAAATGATCAGCCGAATGCGACCAAACGTAAAAGTGTTTCGGAACCGACGTGTGGCCAAAGGGTGGCTTCAAGAACGTGCGGGTACATTCACTCCGCTCACCGCTGCTGTGGGGCCTGAAACTGAGCCTGGCGTGACCGCCACTGAACCCGGTCCGGTTGCGGTCAGCGAAGGATAAAGCGAACGGGCATTTGGCCCTCCACTGTTGCGCTGTAGGTGCCCGGCGCCCATGCTTCTGAAGGGAGTGGGCTAATGCCGTTATGGGTTTCAATTGACCCCTCAAACACAAGGCGTCCAGCAATGTCATGGACCTTCACCGATACAGGGCTGTTCCCCTGATGTTGCAAAGCGATGCGTGTGCCTGCTGTCGCTGGGTTGGGTACTGCAGAAATGGCCGTGATACTGGCCTCAGATAAGCCAGAAGGCTCAGCACTTCCTGGTTTGAACTGCCAGATTCCTGGCACGCCAGCCAGCACTTGCACGGAAAGAACGGGCATGCCTTCTCCAGCAGCATACCATTCGTAAACCGTCCCCTCACGAGGCAGGCTAAATCCAATGCCGGCTGCAGGAACGTTGACGGAATCCTGCGCTTCGAAAGAGCGCTTTACCCTCAGGCACTCGAAGCTTCCGCTTGGAAGGACCAAGGTGCCCCAGGCATCGACTTCGATGTCAGCAGTTTGGTCGGTGCTGTAATACAGCAGCTCGGGGAGTTCTATCTCAAAGGCTGACGAGCCCTGCAGCGTTGCGCCGTATGTCAATGGCAAGGGCAGCAGTTCTTCTTCGTCCTCATAGATGACCGGCAAATCGATGAAATCGGTGGTGATGCCCAGCCCAATGGTTTTGTACGCCGACCCTCCAAATTCTTGATAGGTGGTGGCCCCAGAGATGGGGATGCCCGTTTCCAAACCCAAATCGGGCAATTCAAAGGCCGTGAAGTGATCGGCCGAAGAGAAGATGAACTGGGTCGTAAAACCGGCCTCACTCATCGGGAAGTACTCTGTTTCTTGGTCTCCAGTGGAGATCAGGTCGCTGTAGTCCCAAGTCAATCCAGCACCGCTGTCCTCGAGCCCTTCAGAAAACAGAGGGGGAACGGCAGTGGCCCGCAGGTAAGTCTGACCACCTTGTGGCAGGTCAGATGAAGTCAAGACAGGTTGAGCCACCAGGGCGCTGGCCCACATCATGAGCACTCCAGTGAGGGCGCAAATCGGAAAGGAGAAAACGGGACGGGTCATAAGGGCAAATTAATGCGCTGCGCCCTGCAGTAGGGCTATGGGGTTTCGCTTTTACGAAACAAATCACGCAGGTGGTCAAAGCGCACTTGATACACCGCCCCTAAGCCGTACCGGTAGTTTTCGTCGTTTTCTAGATCGCTTTCGGGCTTGCTGTAGCCCATGAGTTCCCAGCGTCCGTCGGCGGTCAACTGATAGCGCAGGTCGATCGCACGGGTAAAGTTTTCGGGGTCTACCTGCAGTCCATCGGGGCTGCGCGCCCCAAGTGTCCCCGAGATTTTCAAACGGTCGTTGAGCAGGTTCAGGCCCAGGTCCATTTCAAACAGGTCCTCGGTTTGGGCCGCATTGGGGTCGATTACAGACCCCGTTGTCGAGGGCAGATAGCGCAAGCCAATGTTCACGTCCTCGGAGAGGCTGCTCAGCAATTCTGACACTCCGGTAGAAACCAAGTCGGTGGCTTGGGCAGCGGCAGCGGCCAGCCCCAAAGTGTTGGTTCTGATTTGGCTCGAAGGAATAAATTGTCCTGCGGCGAGCAGCGCAAAAGCCTGCCTCTGTGTCTCCTCTGGTGTGGCCAAAGCGGGTTGCACCTGGGCCAAGAGTTCGGGGTCAGCCTTGGCGTAAGTGGGGAATGCAATGGAGAAGTCCAAATTGGGGCTGGAAAGCTCACCGGAAATGGCCATGCCCACCTCGACTTCCGTCTTGGAAACAGAGGACAACAAGCCCGGCAAGAGGGGGGCTGGCGAGGCTTTCAATGGAGCAATGGCCAGCAAGTCGAGTTGGGCCTCGTAGGGGTTGCCATCCCAATCAATCCGCCCGCCCGGTGCGACGCCAATGGTCTTCGAGAAGAGGTCGCGCAGGCTAAACCTATACTGGCCTTCCAAGATCTCAATCCCTCCCTCCATGGTCAGGGATTGGTTGCGGTTGCTCACAAAAGACAGGGCGCCTTGGGCGCGGCCATCCACCCGCTCTCCAGCTTGTTGGTCCAGAACGAGAGACAATTCAGCTTCGGGAGTGACTTCAATTTCCAGTTCCATCGAAAGGTCAAACGGAGGGGGAGAAGGGGCCTCTTCCACTGCAGCATCGCTGCCACCAACGAACCGAATTCCGCTGGGTATGCCGGGTCCATCCATCGCATCAAGCGGCATCGTGAATTGCGTCCCACCAGCGCTGCGGGCATCGACATTGATGGACATGTATTCTGATGTGCCAAAGACATTCGCGTCGCCTGTCGCCAGCACTGTGCCGTAGAACAATTTGCTGCGATCGGGTGCCAAATCCATGACCATAAAGTCCTCCGGCAATTCCAGCCCCAAGTCGTAATTCCAATCGGTAAATCCAGCGTGCAAGACGGAGATGTTGAGCAGAGAGTTTTGGCCATTGGGGTCGGTTATGAGGCCCCTGTCCATTCCGATCAATCCCTTGCTGAAGTCCAGGTCTCCCCCCAAGCGGTAAGTCACGCCCGTGGCACCGATGAACACTTCTTGGGCATCGAAAGCCAGGTTGCCTTGTGCGTTGACAGGCGCACCATTTTCTGGGAGCTGCACCGTCAATCCGCCAGTGGTGGTGCCAATGAGGCCAACACCTGCTTCGGTAAACAGGGGTTGAAGCTGTTCCAGCGGCCATGCCGAAAATTCCACATCAATGACGCGAGGGGTGACCATTTGAGCGCTCAAAATTTCTTCCTCGCCCTGAAACTGTTGGAACTCCACCTTGGGCTGTTCGCCCCAAGCCCCACTCAGGCACAGATCGCCCAGATCAAACCCTTCGAGTTGGGCATCTTCCCATTGGGCCGCTCCCTTGACGGCCAAAGATGAAAGTGCCACATCAAAAGCGGCGTGCAGCAATCCTGCTCCTTCAGGCAGTTCCAATCCTAGGGGCGGCCCCAGCATCGAGAGCCAAGGAGCCAGCGGCAGCCGGTCCAGTTGCACTGAGATTTCGGAAGCGCTGCTTGTGTTTTTGCTCTGAACGGTCAACAGCCCCTCGCGGCCATTCAGCCTGAGGTCATCGACGACCATGGAAGTCCATTCCGTGTTTTGCCATTCCAGCTTGGGTGCCGATCCCGGGGAGAGCGACCACGTTGCACCGGCAAAACTGAGGTTCAATTGTTTGGGCACAACCACGTGAATGTTGTCGTTTTTGAGGTGGTGCACCAAGGCCAAGTCCACAGGAATGGTGCCATTCCACGACGCGCGGAATTCTGAACCAGAGCTCAGTTCAACGTCGGCAGAAAGTGTCAATTCCTCTAGGACGCCCCACTGGTTGTGCCGCACACTGTCGGCATAAAACTGCCACGCCATCGGGCTTTTCCCACCGCTTCCTTCGAGGATGAGGTTGTGTGCCCGAAAGTCTCCCAGGTGCAAGGGGCGCAGGTCCAACAGAAATCCGATCTCGCCATTTCGATGCTGGATTTCGACATGTGAGCCCCGTCCAATGGACCATTGACCGTGGCTGTAACGCTCGAGCAGGTCGTCCCTCCAAACGGTCAGATTTGCCGTCCAGTCAGAAGGACTGGCCCCTTCATTTGCAGCCTTTGAGCCCCAGCGAGCGGCAGTGGCTTTGGTGATGATTTCGCCGGAGACCAGGGCGTCTAGCAAGGGCGTTTTCCATGCCTCTAAGGCGTTGGGTCCGTCTATGTGACCCTCGACGACGTCGCCTTCTAGGTCCACTTCAAAGTGGTGTCGATCCCCGCGTCCGCGTGCATGGAACCGCTGCATAGAAAGGGGGGCACCTTGGCGCTGGCGCCCATCAAATCCGGGCAAGGGGATGAACCTGGCGCCGTTCAAATCGACATGACCCCACCAAGAATCTATGCCGCCGTTGTGGTCCACCTTGACCTCTCCGGAGGTTCCCCAGCCTCCATAAAGCTCCAATCCCTCTGTGAGCAGGAGAGGCGCTGTACGGGCGTTCAAATCCCAGTGCACATCTGTGCCCTGATGGAGGTCAGGAACCGCTGAAAGTTCCAGTGTGCCGTTCGCGGTCAAAGCACCTGTTTGGTTGCCGCCCCGGTATGCGCTCCATGTTCCCCCGAGATGGGCTGGCTGTTGGAGCGAGGCAAAATCGACCGCCGGCAGTGGGGCGAACTCCCCCTCGGTGGACCAGGTAAAACGGACCGATTCGGTTTGCCCGCTTTTAGCGCTGTACCAATCGCCCTCACTGGAGATGCCCCCCGATTCCAAATCCCACTGCACATTGGCTTGACAAGGCTTTCCCTGCTTTGGCTGATGGGTGTAAGTCAATGATGCGCGCCCAAGTAGTGCCTTCCAATCCAATGTTTGGCCGGTGGTTTCTTCTTCCAACGGCAAGACAATGGGCCCTTCGAGCAGCAAGTCTCCATGTCGGGGCACTTCCTCAGGCCAGGCCATCGGGTGGCGGTTGTATTTGAGGTGGGCGGTGTCCAGTCTCATGCCTTGGTTGCAGAGTGAAGCGTGCATTTCAAGCGTGCCCCAATCCGCTGTTCCTGATAGACTTAATGTGGAATCTGCGCGGGATAAAATGGCGGTCCACGATGCGGGGCATGCAGCAATGGTGGCATCTGGAACCTCAGTGGACCCCAGCCAAAATTCGGGATGGGTGGACAGGCTCAATGTGAACGGAAGGCTCCCCTCTTCCCATGCGATGAGGGTGGTGTCGTGGGTGTCCGAAGCCCGCTCTCGGCTCATGAGGAGAACCTGGCCCGAGGTGCCTGACCATGCGGGCCACTCCCCCTGCCAGTCGAAGTCTTTCATGACGGCGTGTTCTACCAAGATTTCGTGCGACCACCGGGAAGTGGCCCATGAGTCAGGCAGCGCTACGCGCACGTTGCGCAGGTCCAACTCGGCCACAGACAAGTCGGCGGTTGGGGTGTTCTCGGTGGTGTCAGATGAGGCTGTTCCATGGGTGAGCCAGCGGGTGCCTGCAGCTGAAATGTCCAGTCCATTTGCAGCAATGGTCAACCAATGCTTTCCTGAGCCATCTGCAGGAAGCAGCACGAGCTCAGACAACGATACCAAGGGCGTTTGGCTGCCATCGTCCTCGGTGCGTTGAAGCTCAAACCCACTCAGTGACATTCCCAAGGGAGACCAAGCAAGGTCCACTGCCGTCAACTCCAGTTCCACATTGTCGCCTGCGGGGCCCAGGCTGGACGTTGCAATGGCCAAGACTTTGCGCACCATCCAGCGCTGGCCGGGAGGGGTAAAGAGCAGAAACGCCAGCACCAAAGTGATGGCCAGTCCCCCCATAAACCATCCAAAAAGCCGCTTGCGGTGCGTCTTTCGCGGACGCCGCTCTGAACTTTCGGACGGTGGTGGTGGGACCTTCATTTCTCTATGCGAACTTCGCCCATACAGAAATGATGCCATGATGGCTTCCGGGCAAGAACAAAACGCAGCAATCGACGGCTTGGTCTCCGTATCCAATCGGATCATGCTGGGCATTGAAAGTTCATGTGATGACACGAGCATTGCCATCCTCAAAGGGCGCGAACTCCTGGGGCAATTCGCCGCTGTTCAACACATTCACTCGAAGTACGGCGGAGTGGTGCCAGAATTCGCTTCGCGCGCACACCAAGCCCACATCGTACCGGTACTCCAAGGGGCCTTGAAAGAAGCGGGCTGCAGGCTCGATCAGATCGAGGGAGTGGCCTACACACGTGGACCTGGTTTGCATGGGTCATTATTGGTGGGGAGTGCTTTTGCAAGGAGCTTGGCTTGGTCGCTGGGAATCCCCATGTATCCAGTGCACCACATGAGGGCCCATGTTGTGGCCCATTGGATGGCCGACGCCACGCTCACTCCCAGACAGCCCATGATGGCTTTGACGGTTTCCGGTGGGCACACCCAGCTGTTGGAAGTGCGTTCACCAACAGACATGGAGGTGATCGGCACCACCATGGACGATGCTGCCGGGGAGGCTTTCGATAAGGTGGCCAAGATGCTGGGGCTGCCTTATCCTGGAGGGCCCGAGGTCGACCGGCTGGCCGCATTGGGCAATCCCCAGGCGTTCCGTTTCACTGCACCTAAAATGGAGGGGCACAACTTCAGTTTCAGCGGGGTCAAGACTTCCGTCCTGCGGGTTTTGGAGAAAACCCTCTCAGGGGGGGTGGAGGTGTCAGATGCGCTGATTCAAGATGTATGCGCATCGGTTCAGTCGACCATTGTGTCCATCCTCATCGGAAAACTGGAAGCAGCTGCCCTTGAGAAAGGGATGAAATCCATCGCCATACAAGGAGGGGTGAGTGCCAATTCTGGACTGCGTAAGGCCGTTCAAGAACTCGGACAAAAACACCAGTGGGACGTTCACATCCCGCCATTCTGTTACTGTACAGACAACGGTGCCATGATCGCGTTGTCGGGGCAGTTTGCCGCCGAAAATTCTCAGGCAGGAAGTTTGGGGGAGGCGCCTTTGGCGCGGTGGCAAATAACTTAAGGTCAGGCGATTACCGCCTCCTTGTTAAAGTGTTCAGCAAACAGCGCCCAGTAGTTTCTGTTCCAAGATTCTGTCATCCATCCTGCGTCTACAGCGGGTACGCCCAGGTGGTTCAGAATCAAGGTGGTCTCACCAGCGGCATTCTTGCTCAACCTCAAGTCTACCGTGGTATAATGCCCCGCGGGAAATTTCTTGTGGGTCCAAGCGCAAACGATGCGCTTGTTTTGGACAAGGTGGGTGAAGTAACCGGTATGGTTCTGGTTGCACAATGAAAACGAGCCTCCTTCATGCGGTTGAATGAAAGCTTCCTTTCCGGTAAACGCAACGTGGGCATCCTGATCAAGCAAAGCCTCGAAGACTTTGGCAGGTGCAGCAGCCAATTCAATGACCTGATAGATGTTCTCCGTTTGGAGTTTCATGGTTCAGCGGTGTTGCCATAAAAGTAGCAGGTGGATTCCTAAAATGAAGGGTGATGTGCAACAAGTAATTCACCGAGTGCTTGTGCACGGCACAACCAAGTGAACCTCTGTCATATGCGCAGAGGAGATCATGTTGAGGCTGCTTTTTCCAGAGCGGTCCAACAAATTGAGCCGCTGACGAATAAGGTCTGAAGCATGGCGTCGGCGGGGAGTATTGTCATCGGGCCTTACAGGCTCAGTTTCCCCCTGCTGCGCAGCATTGGGGGAATTGCAGACGTAAACCTTTACATGCTCTGTGCCCGTTTTTTCGGCCCAAAGAGAGAGCCGTCCAGGTCCGGTTTTTGAGGTTCCACCCAATCCATGCCACAAGGCATTTTCTATGAGGGGTTGAACCAGCAGAGCCGGGATGTGCTGTTTTTTGAGGTGCTGAGTCAACGGTGCCAATTCCCATTCAATGGGCCGATCAAGCCTGCGCACCTCCAGCTCGATGTAGTCTTTCAAGGTGGTCCATTCATCTTCCATGGAGCGCCATCCTTCGTGGCCCGCTTGGATTTGGTGTTTGGCGAGCCGGTTAAAGGACTTGAGGTGTCGCAGGGCACGGTCCCAATCAAGGACCATCATGTCGTGCATGATGCCATTGAGCGCATTGAAAATGAAGTGCGGATCCATGAGCCGACGCAGAGACATGGCCTGCACCCTGTCTAACTCTCTGCTGCGCAATGCTGCCTGATGGGCCATTCTTTGCTCGGCGGGTTTGCGCACCTTCCAATGTTCCATTTCGATGGACCTCTTGTGCGACTCTTGGACGATAAACCCTTGAATGCTTCGATCGAGCATGAATGCCGCTGCGCAACCGAACGCAAGGGTGGACCAAATGAACGGGGGTGCGTCGTTCCAAACCCCCCACAAGATGCCCAACGGGAAGAGGAGGACGCTGGTGATGAAGGCGGACTGGTGCCAAGACTTAGACAGGCTGATTCGCCACCATTTACGTCGTGCGGAGGCATCCAATCGTGCCAGCACAATCCCCTGAAATGTCAACACTCCAAAGGCGGCACCAGCAGCACCAACCTCGTGGATTGTCAAAGGGTTAAGGTTCAAAACGCAAGCATATTGTCCAATGACATTGAACAACAAAAGAAGCGATGAAAAGGAATTTAGACGCCGCTATTTTGCGGACGTGCGGCTCGAATTTGTGAGCGGATCAGTCATCGAAAGAGAGGCGGATCAGTTGCTTCATTTTCCGTTGGTACTCATCCATAAGCCACTGACGGTAGTTGTCCGTCGTCTTGGAGATGCACTTGGTGTAGTCCCGAATGCGCTGCTCGATGTCTCCTTCCAAGTGTTCCGAAAGCTCGATGGCATGAAACTCATCTTCAGAGACGGCCACCAAGATTTTGACATGGTGATCCAAGCTGGCTTCAATGGCTGCCTTCGGTCGCTTCCCCTTGCGGGTCGCCTCGATGTAGGCATCCTTCATGTTGAAAGGAGGGTGGTTGTCGAGCTTAAATAAAACCCGAAGGTTTTTGGGCATTTCATAGAAGAAAGTCTCCTCGATTTCATCGTCCGTGTACAGGCCTTCGAGATAGGCGTTGGGAGAGCGGAAGATGTCGGGCCAATTGACGTGCGCATCCCACAGACCGAAACGACGCGCATTGTTGCCCAAGTCAATGACGTTGAAGTCCTTCTTGTCTTTGTAAGTCCTCGAACCCCGCCCAATCATTTGATGGTAGAGGGTCAGTGATTTTGTGGCGCGGTTGAGAATGATGGTCTCCACAGAAGGCGCGTCAAAGCCCGTGGTGAGAATGCTCACAGAGGTCAAAATGGCATCTGGTTTCTCGTGGAACCACGCCAGTATTTCATGGCGATCTTTTTCGCTGTGTGTATTGTCGAGGTGCCGGATTTCGTAGCCCTCCTCTTCAAACAGCTGGGCCACCTGCAGGGACGTATGGATGCCGTTGTTGAAGATCAAGGTTTTGGTGCCCTTGGCTTTCTCTTCGTAAGCATAGAGCAACTTCTCCTGCATGAAGTAGTTGCCGTAAAGCCGCTCGGAACTGGAGACAGTGTAATCTCCATTGATGCCCACTTTCAGGGATTTGAGATTGACGTCATAGCTGTAAGTCTTGGCACGGGCCAAAAAGCCATCATCGACCAACTTGGAGATGGATTCTCCAACGATCAATTCCTGGTAGTTGTCCTTGAGGGGGAGCTTGATGTTACTGGACAGCGGTGTGGCTGTAACACCCAGCAACACTTGGTTCTCAAAGTGCTTAAACAGCTTTCTGAAGCTGTTGTAGTGGGCCTCGTCAATGACCACAAGCCCCATCTGATCAAACACAATGTGTTCGTCATTTAATCGGTTGTTGAGGGTTTCAACCATGGCGACAAAACACCAGTGTTGCTTGTCCTCTTCCAGAACCTTGACTTTGGAATCGATGATTTTGTTGTCGACTCCGATGTCGGTCAGCATCCGACTCGTTTGGCCCAAGAGTTCGATCCTGTGGGTTAGAATCAATACCTTTTTGCCGGTCTCGATGATGAAGCGCTTGGCCAACTCACTGAAGATGACCGTCTTGCCGCCTCCAGTAGGCAGCTGATACAGCAAGTTGTACTGGTCCGGGAACTGGCGCATGCGCCCCATGATTTCATCAATGGCGCGGGCCTGATAGCCGTAAAGCTTCTTGCCTTCGGTCGATTCGAGTTTCTCCTTGAGCGTTTCCAACATCATCAAACGAGGGGCAAAAGTACCGAGGGAATTCACGAACACCATCCCTGAGTGACTTGTATTTTAGGAGGTTTCACACATGAACGCGTTTGAGGAAGAAATATCAGCAGCTTTAGAAGCCGCTTTGGGCATTCCAGATTGGAATGATTTTTTGCTAAAAGCCACGCCTTCAGCGTTCTCCACAAGGCTGTCTGCGGCCTATGCCCAAAACCTGTGCCACCCAAAACCCAACCAATGGTTTAGGGCCATTCGCGAAGTTGGACCGCCAACACAGGTCAGGGTCGTGATTTTGGGCCAAGATCCCTACCACGGACACGGTCAGGCCGATGGTTTGGCTTTTTCAGTTCCAATGGGGCAGCCTCTCCCTCCATCGTTGCGCAACATCTATAAGGAGATTGCAGCCTCATGTGGAGGCGTTCCGCAGGGTTCGGGAGACCTGACTTCTTGGGCCGAACAAGGCGTGTTGTTGCTCAACGATGTCCTGAGTGTTGAGCATGGCGAGCCCCGCTCGCACCGAGGGTTGGGGTGGCAGGAAATCACATCTGCGCTGTTGTCAGCTTGTGTAGCGAGGCCTGCGGTTTTCTTGTTGTGGGGCAAGCATGCCCAACAACATGCCGAATTGGTGCGCGGGTTGCCCCAAGATCACCTCATTTTGGAGGCGCCGCACCCCAGCCCATTGAGCGCGCATCGCGGATTCCTTGGCTGTGGCCATTTCAGCAAAGTCAACAGCTGGCTGGAATCGCGGAATGAAACGCCCATCCGCTGGTGGCCTGAGGGTTTGAGTTGATGCTACAGTCATACAGGATTGCAGGAATACCTTTGTAACGATGTCTTCAAACACCCACAATGGCCCACAGCCTGAAGGTTTCGCGGCCCCACAGCCGCGCCTGCTTCAAACATTGGAAGGCCACCAAGGTGCGGTGTATGACCTCGAATTAAACGCCGAGGGTGACCTTCTCAGTGCAGGTGGGGATGGCCTGCTTGTGCGTTGGGCCAAGGCAGGCCGGGCTTGGGAAATCCGGGGAAAGGCATTGGCAAAAGCGGCAGCACCACTTTTTGCGGCCTGTTCCAATGGCACAGGAATGTTGGCAGGGACAGGAGATGGGGGAGTGTTGAGCGTAACAGAAGACGGCCAATGGAAAATCACCCCGGCCCATCCCGGAGGCACTTACGTGGTGACCCCTGCTGGAACAGGAGGGGCAGACGGGCGCTGGTTGAATTGGCCTCAAGGTCAAGAAATGGCCAAAGTCCAGGGCAGGGTGAGGTGCAGCTTGGCTTTGGATGAAGGGGTTTTATTGGGCACATCTGAAGGTGCCATTCACAGCCTCAGTAGCGGTGTTTCAACAGCAGCCCACACAGGCGCAGTGCGCGCGTTGATGGCGTGGCCAGGCAAGGCTGCCTTGGCCAGCGTTGGAGGCGATGGCAGGCTGCGCATCTGGAAAATGGAAGCCGACGGAAGTTTGACTGCAGTGCTGTCTGTGGATGCGCACAAGGGCGCCATCTACCGCATGGCCGTTTCCCCTGACCAACGTTGGGTGGCGACGTGTTCGAGAGACAAGAGCATTGCCTTTTGGCATGCCGATACTTTGGCTTTGGGCGTCCGAATCTCAAGGCCGCATTGGCAGGGTCACACCCGCTCCATCAATGCCATGGTGTGGAGCCAAGATGGAACCTTGGCAACGGCAGGTGACGATGGCCGCATCTTGATTTGGGACATTGACCTTGAATGAAGCCCCCTCGGCCTTGTAACTTTGGCGCCGCAGCATGAGCAAACCCAGCATTCCCAAAGGCACACGCGACTTCACCCCTGAGGTGATGGCGCGCCGACAGTGGATTTTCTCCACCCTCCGTACCGCCTTTGAAGGGCGTGGATTCCAGCCCATTGAGACTCCGGCCATGGAGGCCCTGACCACCCTTACTGGAAAGTATGGCGATGAGGGAGATCAGCTGATATTCAAAATCCTGAACAATGGAGACTTCCTGGGCAAAGCTCAAGATGCCACCTTGGAAGCTCGGGACAGCAAAGCACTGGGCTTTCAGATCAGCAAAAAGGCATTGCGCTACGATTTGACCGTACCCTTTGCGCGTTTTGTCACCATGCACCGCAACGAGATCCCGATGCCATTCAAAAGGTATCAGATGCAGACGGTGTGGAGGGGTGACCGCCCAGGAAAGGGGCGCTACCAGGAATTTGTGCAGTGCGATGCCGACATCATTGGTTCGACCGGAGTGCTGTGCGAATTGGAGCTGGTGTGCCTGTTTTTCGAGGCGTTGTCCGCGCTGAAAGTGCCGCACTTTAGAATTTTGGTCAACGACCGGCGCATTCTTTCGGGTATGGCAGACCATTTGGGCATCGGAGAACGGCTCACAGAGTGGACCGTCGCGGTAGACAAAGCCGATAAAATCGGCATCGATGGGGTGTGCAAGGAATTGGGGGAGCGCGGGTTTAGTGAGGCCGTCCAGGACGGAACAAAAGCGCTGTTTGAGGAACGGCCAGAAGGCGTTCAAGGCATGGAGGCTTTGGCCGAACAGTTTCCTGTACCTGCGGTAAAGGAGGGGGTAGCAGCCTTGGCTTCATTGTGGAGTCTCGCCAAATCAGAGGGCGTTCAGGAGCCGGAATTGGTGTTTGCGCCCGGACTGGCCAGGGGCCTGGACTATTACACTGGGGCGATTTTTGAAGTGCAAGTGGTGGACGGCCCCGTGGGCAGCATTTGCGGTGGCGGACGCTACGATGACCTCACGGGCATTTTTGGAATGCCAGATGTGAGCGGTGTCGGCATCAGTTTTGGCGCAGACCGGATCTACGATGTGCTCGAGCATTTTGGTGCTTTCCCCACCGGTTTGGATATAGGGCTCGATGTGCTGTTGCTGCACATGGGAGAGGAGACCTTGCCCCAAGTGCTGGCTGCAGCTGCGCTGTGCAGGCGCCATGGCCTGCGCACGGAAGTTTACCCCGATGCCGCGAAAATGAAGCGGCAATTCAAATACGCCGATGACCGCAATGTTCCCCATGTGGTTGTGATCGGCAGCGATGAGGCAGCCGCAGGAAATGTGACGCTGCGCAACATGAGTACGGGCACCCAAGCGTCCGTTTCAATGAAGGATCTGGCTGGCCGCCTAATGGCCTGATTGGGGGCTGGGCAGGAGCGGAAGTTCAAAGGACCAAGCGCCTCCTGCATGGGCCAAACCACCGTGCCGCAACATAAAGGCGGCGTCCCAATCTCGGAGTTCGCTTCCGCCCAGTTGCAAGGGTGCACCGCCGCATGTTTCTAGGCGCACCGTATGCTGTTGAATGGACCACTGCCAATGCATGGGCGGCGCTGAGGAATCTTGCAAAGCGGCAACACCAAGCCGTTCGGTTGCGCCGAGCATGAGCAGTGCGGGAATGCGCCGTTGGCCTTCTTTGGATTCCAGGGCGGGGGCGCCTGAAATGGAAATGGCCGAGGCTCCTAAGGATTGCAGAACCCGTGCCCAGCGTTCGATGTGCTTGCAGGCCTCGCCAAGGGGGATGTCATCGACATCTGATTCAATAAACACATGACGCAAGTGAGCGGCAAAACCACCCACCACATCCGCAGCTTCCATGGCGTCGTTTTTCATGCGCGCCACCTGTTCTTCGAGCGAATTGAACAGCTGTGAAAGGTCAGTGCCGCCCCTTCTTGTGAGCATGAGGGTAGCCTGACACCGCCGCAGCCGCCGCTCCATGGCCTCTCGCTCACAGGCCCTCATGATTTGGTCTTGCACGCTGCCCCGTTGGTGCACAATCCATGTCATTTCATGAATTTCCTGTGCCTGAAACATCAGCCAGCCTTGACGGCCTGCGCCCCAGATCAAACCACACATCACCACTGCTGCGATCACAGTGCATGCTCCTGCCCACGGCGCTGCGCAGAGCATCCAGACGCCGAAGCCATTGGCCCACAGGAAAACCGATACAGAAGTTGCAAGGGACCAACGGCTGCTGGGAATGGCCCCAAGTGTCAGGTGCCATTCCGAGTCACCATCCATGGCCATGCCAATTTCATGGCGCAAGGCCAATGCCACAGCCATGGCCACGCAGCACAACGAAAAAGCGGTAAAAGTGATCAGCACAACAAGAAGGTGAGGAGGGAGTATTCCCCTCACGCTTCCCTCAATCTAGCCTTTTTAGCAGGAGGCGGATCTGCTCAATCGGCAAGATTTGTGAGTGTAGGGCATCGGCTTGTAGGCGTTGCCATAGGGTGGAGAATTGCGGGTGATTTCGCACACTGCGCAAGGCTTCTGCAGCCAGCAAGGCCTCTGCGCTGTCCCGCCATTGTCGCGAGCGGCGCGCCTCGAGGTTTCCGTTGCCTTGGGCCTCAGCCAAGCGTGCTTCCAACTCATCTACAAGGGCGTGCACCTGCGCAGCATCCAGGGCAGACCCCGTCCCAAAGAGGGGAGGAGCGCCATCTTCAGGCGCCGCCAACAAGGACAAGGCCCCTTGATAAACCGAGAGGGCAGACTGCGCTGCTGCGAGGCGCTCAGGACCACCGTCGGCCTTGTTGACCCAAACGGCGTCGGCCCATTCTAAGATTCCCCGTTTGATGCCTTGAATTCCGTCTCCACCGCCTGGAATCAACAGCAGCAGAAACACATCGGTCATGTGCCGGACTTCAGTTTCACTCTGGCCCACGCCTACGGTTTCGATAAGAATGCGGTCAAACCCTGCCGATTCGCACAGCAGGGCGACCTCTGCAGTGGCTTCGGCTACACCGCCAAGCGTGCGGCCCGAGGGCGAAGGGCGCACAAAGGCATCGGGGTGCAACGAGAGGTCGGACATCCGTGTTTTGTCCCCCAGAAGACTGCCGCCGGTTCGGTGGCTGCTGGGGTCCACGGCCAGGACCGCCACTTTATGGCCACGTCCTATGAGGTCCATGCCTGCCGCTTCAATCCAGGTGCTCTTGCCTGCACCGGGTACGCCGGTGATTCCATAACGCAAAGCGTGGCCGGCTTTTTCTGCAGCCATTTTT
>Ga0206131_10002432_pt1 | contig 22542 bp, 16 predicted proteins | sample Helgoland_Spring_FD_148636 | JGI IMG/M metagenome (GOLD analysis project Ga0206131, IMG submission 148636) | Pelagic subsurface seawater microbial communities from Kabeltonne, Helgoland, North Sea - Helgoland_Spring_Bloom_20160517_1 | ecosystem: Environmental > Aquatic > Marine > Epipelagic ...
GAAGGCAATCCCTCTCTGTCCGCCATTTTTCGTTTGATCAATGGAAAGCGTTTTCTCCCCGTTCACCGTCGAACCACCATTCCCGTCAGAGAGGGATGAGAACCCCTGCGAAGCTCCAGATTCGAGCGCCCGGGTTTCGCTCGTAGCGAACTTTCATTTCACCCGCGAAGCGCACCCCGCACAGCCGAAGGCAATCCCTCTCTGTCCGCCATTCATCGCTTGATCAATGGAAAGCGTTTTCTCCCGCTACTTGATCTCGAGCAGTTCCTTGTCGGTATAGGGAGTCTTGCGGTCCTTGATTTCGGCACGGATGTCGGCGACCTCGGACGCATTGACCGGATCGCGCCATTTGTTCCAAGTGAGGCCGATGTAATTCATGAGGTCAGCGATCTGCTCATCGTTGTAGGCGCTCTCAAGTGGAAGCATCAGACCTTCTCCGTAGGTCTTATCCCCGATCGGTCCAGTCTCTCCTTTGAGTAGGACGCGGGTGATGACGTCTACCCGGCGCCCGGTGAACCAGCGGTTTTTCTGCAATGGTGGTGCGAGCAGAGAGTCGCCCTGCTTGGCTCCGTGCCCGTTCTTACCATGGCAGACAATACAAAGGGTCTCGTAAATCTTGAGACCGGCCTTGGCCGAGTCTCCGAGAAGGAGGCTCTGTTCACGCCGCTGCTCTTCCTTGAAATAGCGGGTGATGAGAGGATGGCTGGCATGTTTGGCCACGACCTCATCACGAACCTTACCGCAATCAGGCCAGGACGGCTTCAGGCTCAGAACCAACTGCATGGCGACATCCGGTGAGGCGTCATCCGCAAGGGCGAAAACGCTCTTGGCCACGGTTTCGTTTCCATCCTTCAGGAAGGGCTCCGCGAGTCTGATCCCGGCCAGCCTGACGCGCTCCTCCTTATCTCTCAGGGCAGTCAACACCAGGGAGGGATCGACAGCGCCCAGTCCGTTCAGCGTCCAGAGGGCGGAGATTCGCGAGTTGGTCGAAGGCGAGGTTCCGAACAAATCCTTGAGAGGTTTCACTGCGGATGAGTCGGCATTGGAGACCAGAAGCTTCTGCACGTTATCGCGGATCCAGCCGTTGCCGTTGGAAAGATGCGGGACAAGATCCTTGGTGGGCAGGTCTTTGAGTTGCAGCGGCGAGGACGGCTTGGTCTTGTCAGGCACCAAGCGGTAGATGCGGCCGTGCCGGAACACTTTTAGCATGCCCCATTCCTTGACCCTCTTGTAGCGCTTGACCCAAATGTGATCACCCTCGTGCGGGAACCACGTTTTTTCCTGAATGATTCCCCGATATAGGTCGGCGAAGTAAAAGCACCCATCGGGTCCCGACTCCGACCACACCGGTCGAAAGAACGGATCCGTGCTGCGGATGAATTCGCCCTCTGGGAAAGTGTTGTGAGCAACTCGTTTGCCTTTCTCGTTCTTGATCGTGCTCAGCCTGATGAGGCGACCCACCGGTTCGGGAGTCGCCACGTGCCCATACCACTGCGGCATTAGTTCGCTGCGCAGGACGGTCTGGCCGCAAGTTGCAGAGAAGATTTTAAGGATGCGGTTGTTCTCGAAATCATAGTGCCCGGACGACTGATCCTCGACCTGGCAGATCGAAAGCGGTATATCATACCCCGGCGCATGTTCATCGCGCTTGGAGAGATTAAGTATGGGATACCCGCCTGGGAACTGGAAGGAATGCACCGGATTCCCCCCGCCCGCCCAAGAGCAGTAGATGCGGCCATCGTCGTCGCGTGCGAGACCCCATTGTGAAATGCGGCTCTTGGAATACGGCTCAGGAAAAAGCTTCCCATCTGCGTAACGGAAGCGGCGGTCGTTGGAATAGATGTAGTTGTCGAGGTTCCAGACGAGCCCGGTCAACTGGTGCTCGATGTTGCCGCGATTTTCCGGGCCCTCGTAGGCGGCCTCGCGCCGGTCAGCGACCCCGTCCTTGTCATCGTCGAAGTAGGCCCAGATCGTGGTCTCCTGCGTGATGTTTACGAGGACCCTATCCTTCAACGGAAGAATCGTGCGCGGCAGGCGGATCTTATCGATGAAGACCGTGCGCTTGTCCATGACCCCGTCTCCATCCGTGTCCACCAGCTTCACCACCCGGCATGTCTCGTCGAGCTGGTTGCGACCGTATTCGTCCTGCATGTAGGTCAGCCATTCGCAGACATACATCGCTCCGTCCTCGTCAAAGACAAAGCTCGCAGGCTCCTGCACCATGGGCTCGCTGGCCACGCACTGAAGGTGGTAGCCGTCTGGCACCTCAATGGTCTTGATTGCCTCCGCAGGTGACAGCGGCTTGAAGAACTGGTCCTTCGGCTGATACTGATCGGTCTCCGGGACATTGCTGGCTTGGGCGTTGGTAAATTGAACGGTTGCTATCAGAACAAGGGCGGAAACCGCGACGGTGAAGAATGGGCGAATGATCATAGATAAAAGAATTTGAATGGAAAGAAGCTGAATCAGGAGTGAACCGATCACAATAGATCGGGGCTTACGAAGTTACTGAAAAGTAAAATTTTCTGTTTTTCGCCTGCCCTCAATCGGATTGATTTCGCTACTGACTCGCATTTACGTTTCCTCCAAGGCTCTTCTTTCCGATTTTCCCAAGCTTTATCCGCTTACTGGGTGAACGTTCGCCGAACATCTCTTCGTGCTTTTTCGTGGTCGTTTCAATCCATCACCGATGCTCACGGCAATGTGGATCAATCCTTTTCAGCGGTGGATGCGCCGCAGGCAGGCAGATCAAAGCTGATCGGCGAGTGCACTGGCGATTCCTTCGGCAAAAAAAATCGTCCATCGCTCCACGATTCTCAGCCCGCAGCAGCTCCGCCGCCCATTCCGGATCGACGACCACCGCCGCCTGCCTCACCCAATATGAGTGGTTGAAATGGGGATCAGTGACAGCCTCTAGGAAACCGTCCCGGTCATTCACCATCCACATCGCGTAGAACTAGCGCATCGCATTTTCCGCCAAAGTTTCGTATCCGTCATAGCCATTTTGGAAAATGGCACGACAATTTTTCTGTAACAAACCCGTCCTACAGTTCGTAGTTGGAAAGTAGCCGATCTCGGCTGATATTACTGCACCCACATGAAAATCCTCGTAAGAGCCACAATCCCCGTAGCGATCCTCGCGATCGGCTTCGCTGCGTGGAAATGGCTTGGAGTCCCTGTCGAGAAACCGAAGCCGCAGCACCATGCCCCCCAGCGGCTCCAAACTGAAAAATCCGTCCTCAACCCAAGCTCTTATGCGGTAATCATAGAGACACAGGGAAACGTCCGCTCGGAACAGGCTGCGACCATCACCCCGCTGGTCTCCGGCAGGGTGATCACCATCAACCCTTCGTTTGAAGACGGAGCTTTTTTTAAGAAAGGCGACATCCTCCTCGAACTCGATCCCGCGGATCTGGAAACGGAAGTCTTCGCATCCGAATCCCGGCTCGCACGCGCCGAGGCAACTCAGATCCAGGAACAGGCAAGGGGCAAGCAGGCGGAACTGAACTGGCAGGAAATCTCTCCCGGCGAGGAACCCTCCCCCCTCGTGCTGCGCATCCCCCAGCTACGCGAGGCGGATGCCAACGTGAGCTCCGCGCAGGCAGACCTAGTTCAGGCGAAACGAAACCTGGAACGCTCAAAGGTTCGCGCCCCTTTCGGAGGAAGGGTGAAGCGGCGCCTTGTGGGCGTGGGACAGGCGGTCGGCGCGGCAACTCCACTCGGAGAGATTTTCGGCACCGCCACCGCAGAAATCCGCCTCCCGCTTGCCCCTTCCCAGCTGCCTTTCATCGATCTTCCCGATAATAAGGACGACCACCCGGTAGAAGTGATCCTCACCGATGCACTCGTCGATCCATCTCAACCCGCCACCCACCAGTGGAAGGCACATATCGTCCGCACTGAGGGCACCCTCGACCCCACCTCGCGGGAACTCTTCGCCATCGCCCGCATCGAAGATCCTTTCAGCCTCCATTCGGAACTCCCCCAACTGAGAATCGGCCAACCACTCCGTGCCGCCGTCAAGGGAATCACCTTGCAGGACGTCTATGTTATCCCACGAACCGCGATGCGCAGCCTCAACCGCGTGTTTCTCATAGAAAAAGACAATCCAAAGATCAAGAGAACAGACCTCATGCCGATTTGGTCGAACGCCGAGGTGCTGATCGTAAGGAACGGCCTGAATCCCGGGGACTGGCTGGCAACGTCGCAGCTTCCCTACGCACCCAATGGGGCACCTGTGGAAATCGTGGAACCCATCCCTTCCGAAGAAGCCGCCGGCTCCACAAACTCTGCCAAGCCCGAGGATTCCTGACCTCCTTGGGCGGGTTGCATCCTTCGGGAAAACCAAGCAGTCTTTCGCGGTGCCCCTGCCCATCCACGAAATCGAAGCGGAAATCCGGTCTGCTTCTTCGTCGGCCAATCGTCCGCGCACCTTGCTGACCGCGCCAACTGGCTCGGGAAAATCCACCGAAGTCCCCGGCATGATCGCAGACCTTCCCGGTATCGAAGGTCGTATAATCGTCATCGAACCACGGCGCATGGCAGCTCGCCTGCTGGCGGGATTTGTCGCAGGAAATCGCAAGACTCAGCTTGGCCATGAAGTCGGGTACGCCGTACGCTTCGATACGAAATATTCCGCGAAAACGAAAATCCTCTACCTAACGGATGGAGTCTTCCAGCGCATGCTTCAGGAAAACCCGGCACTCGATGGCATATCAGCGATCATATTCGATGAATTCCATGAGCGCCGCCTCGCAGTCGATATCGCGCTAGCCCGTTGCCTCAACCTACAGGACGGCGCACGCCCCGATCTCCGCCTGATCGTAATGTCGGCCACACTGGAAACGGATGCGCTTGCAAAATACATGGAACCTGTGACGGAACTCAAGGCTGGCGGACGCACTTTCCCCGTCGAGATCCTTCACCGTCCTCATCGCCTCGCGGCAACCCACCGCCAGGCCGGGCCGCAGCGCGAAGCCCCCGCGTGGGAACAGGCGGCAGCGCTCACCCGCGAGGCTCTCTCGCTTCCCGAGCCCGGCAATATCCTCGTATTTCTCCCCGGAACCCATGAGATCCGCCGCACCATCGAACTGATTGCAAACATCCCTGCGGCGAAGCCATACGATATTTTTCCGCTCTACTCCGCACTCCCACCCGGCGAGCAGGAAAAGGCCATCCGCCCTTCCGACAGGCCGAAGATCATCGTCTCTACCAACGTCGCTGAAACCTCGCTCACCATCCCCGGCATCCGCACGGTGATCGATTCCGGGCTTGCGCGCTCTTCTGTATTCGATCCCCGCAGGGGTATCAACACCCTGCTCATCCGAAAAATTTCCAGAGCTGCGGCGGATCAGCGCGCAGGACGTGCTGGCCGCACCGCACCTGGTCGATGCCTCCGCCTGTGGAGCACCACCGATCACGCCCGCAGAGAGGAATTTGAAACACCCGAGATCCACCGCATCGATCTTTCCGAAGCAATCCTGTTACTGAAGGCTGCCGATGTGCGTAATCCCCGGGATTTCCGCTGGCTCGACCCTCCCACGGAAGCCTCAGTCCTGAAGGCGGAAACTCTGCTGCGAGAACTACACGCCATCGACGCCTCCGCCGCGTTGACCGAAACCGGAGCCGAGATGGCGGGGCTTCCGCTCGAACCCCGATTCGCCCGCCTCCTCCTCGCCGGCCTCCATAACGGCTGCCTCGCCGAAACCGCTTTCATCGCCGCCGTCGTCCAGGGCGAAGGCATTTTTCCCAAAGGCAAGGGCGGAACGGCACGCAAAGATTTCATCTTCCCGGATGACCCATCGGATTTTGCCGGAGAGCACCGCGCGTTCGATTCCGCCGCCGCGATGGGCTTCGATCCTCGCCGCCTTTCACAACTCGGCATACATGCCCGCGGATCGAAGGACACCTCGATGATCCTATCCCGACTGCTCGGCCTGTTCCCTAAGAACGCAGTCAACGAAATCGACTTTCATGCGAACCGCGAGGCTCTCGCAAAATCCATCCTCTCCGCATTCTCCGACCAACTTGCCGTCAGGCTCAGCCAAGGAAACCTCGCGTGCCGCTTGGTTGGAAACCGCCGCGGACGGCTCGACGACCAATCCTGCGTCCGCAAATCCGATGCATTCGTCGCCTGCGAAATCACCGAGGTCGAGGCGCGAGAAACAATCACCCATCTCCGCCTCGCGACTGCCGTGGAGATCCCGTGGATCGCGGAGCTGTTCCCGGAAGACATCCACGAATCCGACGGAGCCAGCTACGATGAGTCCCGTAGACGGGTCGTCCGCCTCCGCCAGGTCAAATTTCGGGATCTCGTTCTGGAGTCTAGAGAAACCGACCAAAACGTCCCCTTCGATGCCGCCGCAGAAATCCTCGCTCAGCGAGTTCTCTCCGGCGAGCTCGTCCTGAAAAACTGGGACGGACAGGTGGAGCAATTCACCCATCGCCTTTCATGTATCTCGAAGTGGATGCCGGAGTTCGGCCTTCCGACATGGACCGAGGATGACCGGATCGCCGCTATCTCACAGATCTGCCACGGTGCCGTCAGCTACAAGGAGATCAAGGAAGCCGCCGTCTGGCCCGTCCTCAACGACTGGCTGAGCAGCCACCAGCGTCACCTACTGGACACACACTGCCCGGAGCGCATACGCCTCACCTCCGGCCACTCCGCGAAAATTACCTACCATCCGGATAACGACCCGTTCTTCTCAGCGAAGCTCGCCCAACTCGTCGGCACCGACCATACACCCACGCTAGCCTCAGGTCGCATCCCCCTCCTCGTCCATATCCTCGCCCCCAATCAACGCCCCTGGCAAATGACCAAGGACATCCCCAACTTCTGGCAAAACGGATATCCACAGATGAAAAAGGAACTCGCAGGCAGGTATCCACGACACCCGTGGCCATGATTCCGGTTTCCGACGAACCACAATAATTCCCTCAATCGACACACCTCATGGACTGGAAACGCATACTCCTTGGAAAATGGAGCTGGAAACGCCCCATCATCTCACTCGCCTCAATTTACATCCTGCTTGCCCTGACATCCTGCTTCCTTGCGGATCGCCTCATCTTCTTGCCACCAGCTTCCTCCTACACTGCCTCATATCCGGGATTGGATTATCTCAAAACCCCCGAAGGTGAGTCCATCGCGTTCGTCCACCTGCGTGCCGCCGAAGGAATGCCCACGCTTCTCTATTCCCACGGGAATGCCGAAGACCTCGCCCAGTCATCCCCCCTGTATGAGGAACTCCATGCCCGGGGACTCGGTGTCTTGGCCTACGACTACCCAGGATATGGACAATCAGTCGGCACCCCGAACGAGAAATCATGCGAACGCGCAATCCAAGCGGCCTGGAAACACCTGACCAGCACAGGCATATCCGCATCCTCCATCGTCATCACCGGCAGATCCGTGGGCAGCGGCCCCGCGGTATGGCTCGCTTCACGGACGGATCCAGCCGGGCTCGCACTCATATCCCCGTTCAGATCCGCATTCACAACCGCCATCCCCACTCCATTCTCCATTTTTCCCGGCGACCGGTTTCCCAACATGAGCCGCATCCGCTCCATGAATCACCCGCTGCTAATCATCCATGGCGAAGACGACAACGTGATTCCAGTCTCGCACGGACGCAAGCTGTTTGCCGCCTCGCCTTCCACCGAAAAGGAACTCAACGTGATCCCGAAGGCGAGCCACAACAACCTTTTCGCCGTCGCAGGCGATGAGGTAGTGACGCTACTGGAAACGTTCGCAAAGCGTGTCTCGAAATAACCTCACCCGAAGATCGAAGTCACCGGCGATCCCTTGTCTGCGATCTTGAACGGGCGCTTGGTCGGTGACATGATTACGAGATCGTGCGGCAACCCCAGGGCATAGGCGATGGTTGCGTTGAAATCCTGCACCGACACCTTGTCCTCCTTGACCTTGCCGCCGCTCGAATCGGTCTCACCGTATTTCATTCCGCCCTTCACACCGCCGCCCGCAAGGACGCAGCTGAAGGCGCTGGGATGGTGATCCCGACCATCGCCGTGGTCCGCCTTGATCTCCGGCGTGCGTCCGAACTCCGTCGCAACGACCACCAGCGTATCCTTGAGCTTGCCGCGTTTCTCAAGATCCGTCAGCAGTGCCGCGTATGCTTGGTCAAACTCCTGGCAGCGGCCTTCGACGGCGGTGAAATTATCATAGTGGGTATCCCAACCGCCGAGCTGCACCTCGACAAAACGAACATCGTGCTCGATGAGCCTTCGAGCAAGGAGGCAGCCCTGCGCGAAATTCCCGCTGCCATACATCTTGCGGGTCGCTGCGTCTTCCTCACCGAGGTCAAAAGCCTTGAGATCCTTCGAGTTCATCAGTGCGATCGCCTCACGGTAAAGCTCCTCATAGGCCTTTACATCGGTGTTCGGGTAGCGGTCGTGGAACTTCTTGTTGAGCCTGTCCGCGAGCGAAAGACGGCGAGAGAAATCCTCTTTGGAGACCTGCCCAGCACGTCGCGAATCCTGCAGTCCCTGATTCGGCCTTCCGATCGGCGCCGCGGAATACTTTGCCCCAAAGAATCCCCCACCCGTGAGCTCCGGAGAGGAATTCACTGCCACGAATCCCGGCAATTCCGGATGCAGCCGTCCACCGAGTTTCACCACCCATGAACCCAGTGCCGGATGCTTGATCGTCCCGCGCTGGCTGTAGCTGGTGTGCATGATGTAGCTGCCCTGCTCATGCGCACCCTGGTTCGAGTTGAGCGAATTGATGATGCACATCTTGTCCGCAACTTCCGCCGTCTTCGGCAGGTATCCGCTGATCTCCACCCCGTCCGCACTCGTCGGGATCGTTGCCGTCGGCCCCATCACATCCTTCTTTTTCGGTTTCGGATCGAAGGTGTCGAGATGGCTCATGCCCCCTGACATATACAAGTAGATCACGTGCTTGGCCTTCGCACCCTTGGCCGCGCCTTCAGCTGCCGCACTTGCAATCGATGGCCCGAGCATGGGAAAAAGGTGCACGCCGAGATAGGCACGTGCCGCGTTTTGCATGAACTGGCGCCGAGTCGGCTCATCGGCCTTGTTGATGAAATTTTTCATGAGATTTCGTTATTTGAAATTATTGGAGGAAAAGGAACTCCGAAGACATCACCAGGGCGGACACGATATTTCGCAGGCCTTCCTCGCCCTGCGATTTTACCTCGCCCTTCATCCAGCCCATCTCCTCGTCAGACGGCGGGCGGCTGAGTATCGCAACATAGATGCGGCGGATCTTCTCCTCGTTCGTGCTAGCCCCTTCAAGGCTCTTGTAGATGTGCGCGCTCGAGTTCCCTACCAACTTTCTCTGGACGAACCCGTTCATCATCGAGAGCACCTGCCCGACATTCGGCTCCTTGCTAGCCCCTTCCACGACCTCCCGGTCAGATGCACCGAACAGGTAGAGGAAATGCTCCCTGGGAGCCGGCGAAGGCAACTCGGAGGCCCGAACCGGCGCGTCCCTGCCATACCGCTTCACTGACATCATGCCCATCGACATTGAATCACCACCCTTGCCCTTGCCCTTGGAGCCACCGCCCCTCAGCACCTTCACGAAATCATTAAAATACCTGCGCACTTCCTGTTCGGACTCCAAAGCGAGGACTTCCTTGGAGAGCTGAGCCATATCCATTTTCCCCACCAGCACTGGCTTGTTGCCGACATAAATGCGGTTGTCCGCCGTCCGCACCTGCTTCTTGTCGGGATCGCCGCTCGATAAGGTGATGAGCGAATCCCAGATCTGTTCCGCCGAAAGCCGCTCGATTTTCCTGCCGTGAAAATCGTCGCCCCCGGCGAGGCTCGAGGGCTTCGGATTGGTGGCGAACTGGAAGGTCTTTGTGAGCATCAGGACATGTTGGAAAGCCTTCAGGTCGTAATCGAGGTCGTGCATCAGCTTTGCCACATATCTCATCAGCTCCGGATAAACGGTTTTCGCAGGTTCGATGTATTCATCCACCGGCTCGAAGATCCCCTTGCCCATAATTCTCTCCCACATTCGGTTCGCGATCACCGTCGCGAACTGCTCACCAGTCCTCGTAACGATCCAATCAGCGAACTGCTCGCGGCCGTCGCCTTCATCCTTGCGGTCCGACATTCGCACGGATTTACCGAACGGCGTCCTTGCACCGATCAATTCCCCAGGATCCCCGTCACGGTATTGATAGTCCGAAGGCAGCCTGATCCTACCCTTTCCTCCACCTCCCAGCGCCATTCCGTAGACCCTGTCCCAGAAAAGTTGTGCGACCTGGTAATCATAGCCACGTTCTTTCCTCTCATCCCGAAGTTCCCGCCACAACGGACTCATCAGATTCTTGTTCAGCTCGTATTGGCCGGTGGTGAATGCCGCGAGGTGGTAAAAATCCATACGCTCGGTCTTGCCGAACGGATCGTCGTGGCATTGCGCACACTCCATCCGCGATCCGAGGAAAATCCGCATCGTGTTCGCGAGATTGTCGAGCGGCATGCCACGGTCGATCGTGTAGTAACCGACTGATGCCGTTTCCGGATCCCAGCCGTTTCCCGAACTACTGACAAGCCGGGTGACGAACTCGTCCCACGGCATATTTTCGTCCACCGCCTTACGTATCCAGTTCCGGTAAGGCTCGTTGTTCGCCCGGCTGCCCTGCCTCCCGTCGCGGAGACGGAGCAGATCGAACGCCCAGTTGGTCATTTGGCTGGAATAGCCCTTGGAACTCATCAGATAACCGACAAGTTCCTCTCTCTTCGAGGTATCCTCGATTTCGAGAAATGCCAAGGCCTCCTCCGCAGTGGGTATTCTCCCGATCGCAACGAGAAAAGCTCGCCTCATGTAAGTGGCGTCATCCGTCACATCAGGAACAGGAAGCTTCTTCCTCCGGTAAAATGAAGCGATGTGTTTGTCGATCTGCAGCGCCGACTTTTTCAGGAATGCCGGATCCTCACCCGGCCTGGCTGCCGCCTTGCTCTGGCAGTATCCAGGAATGGTCAGAAAAACAAAAAGAAACGTGCCTACAAGAGACTTGGTTTTAATTCTCATGGAAGTGGGAAACATCGCATTCCCTTTCCCGCTGTCAATCGATCAGTTCGCTCAGCAGGATGCGAGTAAAGTTCCCGACACCTTCCGGAATTCACATCTTATTCACACCGCACTCCGGCCAAAGAACCGCAAAACAAAAAGTCCCTGAAAGTTCCACTGCTGGAAATTGTTCGCCGCAAGTATTCTCAAAAATCGATTGTGAACAAGTTATGAAGACCTCTGTGTGCCAGCTATGAAAAAACCTAACTACTTAATTTCCAAATAGTTATGGAGTTACCACTATCCTATTAACATCAGAAACCATGTGAACAGTGGAGCCCGAAGCCGAAAGCCCACACGGGCTGCCATGCCCAGACTCGGCTACAGCAGGATTCACGAAGAACCGTCCCGCATGCTTTCTCACAAGTTATTCACATCGCGGGCGCACCCTCAGCCCATGGCCTTTTCCATAAGGGAATTCATACGCAGTATCGTTTCGCGAGCGTCGTCGAGCAGCCCGGCGGAAATCAGCGCATTGTCCAGGAGCTGGGATGCCACCAGCTTAGCGACCTCCGGGTTGCTCTCGCGTGATTCGGAGAGTTTCCGGATGAGCGCGTGCCTTGGGTTGATCTCCAACTCAACCTTCACCTCATCTTTGAAATTCTCGTCCATCGCCTTCATCATCTGGCGAACCTGCGGGCTCATACCGTCCTGCGGAACGAGTGCTATCACCGGGCTATCCACCAAGCGCTTACCGCCTGAGACTTGGGTCACACCGTCACCGAGTTCCTCCTTGAGGAATTCACAAACCGCGGAAACCTCCTCATCGGAAAGCGTCTCGCCCTCGGTATCGAGATCCTCGAGATCAGCCCCTGCGTGGCGGATCGAGGTCAGTTTTTTACCACCGAATTCACCCAGCGAATCGACCACATACTCGTCCACCGCATCGGTGAAATAGATCACCTCCAGCCCGCGGGCCTTGAATGCCTCAACATACGGCCCGCTCTCGATCTGGTCGCGGCTCTGCCCGACGAGATAATAGATTGTTTCCTGACTGTCCTTCATACGCCCAACATAATCCGTAAGGCTGCAAACTTCACCCGCCTCCGTCATGGATGTCTCGAAACGCAACAGCTTCGCCAGCGCATCCTTGTTCGCGAAGTCCGTGGCAATCCCCTCCTTGAAGAAACGCTCGAACTTGCCGTAGAATGTCCGGTATTTCGCCGGATCTGCAGTGGCCTCCTTCTCAAACATCTTGATGATGCGCTTCGAGATCACGCTGTTCAGCTTCTGCACCAGTGCGCTGTCCTGCATGGTTTCCCGGGAAATATTCAGCGGCAGATCCGCGCTATCTACCACACCTTTCACAAAACGCAGCCACTCCGGCAGCAAACCTTTCGGCTCGGGGTCGATCAGCACCTTCTTGCAATAGAGAGCCACGCCGCCATCGACCTTGCCGAAGCCTGACTTCTCGGGGTTTTCACCCGGCGCAAAAATCAGGGCGTTGATCGTGATCGGTGCGTCCGCCGCGAAGTGCAGCCGGTAGCTCGGCTCGTCGAAGCCCTTGCAGGCAAACTGGTAGAACGCCTTGTATTCCTCCTCGGACACCTCTGACTTGTTCTTCAGCCACAGCGCCTCCACCTCGTTGACCCTGTTCCCTTCGAGCAGGATGGGGAATCCGACGAAGTTGCTGTAGCGCTCGATGAGCGTCTTGACCTTGTATTCCTCCGCAAAATCCGCGCTCGCCTCGTTGAGGTGCAGCACAATCTTGGCTCCGCGCGGCAACTCGCCGACTTCCTCAATCTCGTAGCCGGTCTTGCCATCGCTTTCCCAGCGGAGGTTCTGTCCGCCCTCCTTCCAGGAACGGCTGAAGACCTCGACCTTGTCAGCAACCATGAAGGCCGAATAAAAGCCGACCCCGAACTGTCCGATCAGACCCGCCGGGCTACCACCAGTTTCCTTGAGCTGTTCAAGAAATGCCTTCGTACCGGAATGTGCGATCGTGCCGAGGTTCTCCACCAGCTCATCATGCGTCATCCCCACCCCGCGGTCGGTCAACGTGAGCGTCTTCGCTTCCTTGTCTAGCTCCAGCGTGATGTTGAGCTCATCGCCCGCGTCCTTGATGTTTTTTTCCGTCCCTTCAAGGTGCCTGACCTTCTCCATCGAGTCGGATGCGTTGGAAATCAGCTCGCGCAGGAAAATATCCTTGTCGGTGTATAGCGAGTGAACCACCAGATCCAGTAGCTGTTGGATCTCGGCTTGGAAGACGTGTTTTTCGGTGGTTGTTTCGCTCATATGTTTCTTTGGGGAAATTGCAGGCCGCGAAGTAGCCCGACCGACCCGGTCTTGTCAAAATAAACGCGATCCGCTTCACCCGATAATCTCCGCCACGATCGGCTTATCCGCCTCCGCCCAGTCCAGTCCGGCCAAACCGTCCTCATCGCACCAGCGTATCTCCTCGTGCTCGAGTGCGGTGACATCCCCCTCCTCAATCCGGCATCGAAAAGCAGTGAGACGGATCGAGACCTTCCCGTCCGCCCACTCCACCTCTGCTCCAAATTTTTTTCCCACCGAAACGGAAACACCCAGCTCTTCCATCAGCTCGCGCCGTAGCGCCTGCTCATAGCTTTCACCCTCATCGACCTTTCCGCCCGGAAACTCCCACAACCCGCCGAGAACCCGCTCAGGACTCCGGCGGCAGGCAAGGATACTGCCCTCATCGTCAACGATCACTCCGCACACAACTTCCGTCATCGCCGGATCTTGGAACGTTTTCACTTCAGTTTCAAGGCATCGGAGCAGTCGACCAATCCGCAACGCCGTGCGGATGAAACGGAATGCGAAGTCCAGCGCGACCAGCCATGAGGTCAGCGCAAGGAATCCCATAAAACCGAGCGAAGCGGTTCCCTATACAAAAATCCAGAGCGCGGGCGCGAAACCGAGCAGGAGCAGCCCCGCCGAGCAAACCTCCCATCTTCGCCGCCGTTGCCGTCGAGCCCGCAAGACTAGAGAAAATATACAGGCTGGGGAAACAGATCAGCCCTGCGAAAAGTAGACCTGCCCCGAGTTTCAACGGAGCCGCCCAGAGTTGCTGTCCGTAGGCGAACGTCCCCAGAACAAAACCGAAGACAACAATGGATATCACTGCGATCAGGCCGAACCTAAGTAAAGTGCTTCCGTCGCCGCAGACCTTGTGTCCGGCAAGCTGGGCGGGGTGCCTCAGTAATGCCTCGAACAGATCGCGGATTGCGGGTTCGGACAGGATCGGCAATCGCGGGTTCGTCCTCGACAAGAAGTATGCGTGGCATGGGGTATCCTTGAAAAAATCCCCATCGGCTCGAACAAAGAAATCGGCAGAAGGGTGTTTCCCAACCCCTTTTCACAAGCGGAGTCTTACCTGCATGTCTTCCGCAAAGGGGTTGGAAAACACCCTTCCACACTAAAGTCCGCGTTCCGATTCGCCTTCTTCTTCCAGCTCAGGTGCTTTTGGAAGCTTTTCTACCTCTTCGAGGAGGTTGACAATTTCAACGCCACGGATGGCGGAGTTATCGTGGCGGAAGCTGAGGACGGGAGTGGATTTCAGGACAACACGCTTCATAACCGCTTTCTGGATCGATCCGTGAGCGCGATTGAGCTTGTCGATGACTGTATCGGCAGAGCCGCCGATGACGCTGATGAAGACTTTTCCCTCTTTCAAATCCTGGGTCACATCGACGGAACTGACCGTCACCATCCTGCCATTCCATTCGTAATCGTGCTGGATCACCGTGGAGATTTCACGGCGAAGCAGTTCGTTGACTCTTTGGATACGGCGGTTCATATTTTGGTAAATGCTAAAAATCTGAAATGGAATTCTGAAATTTCAGCTTTTCAACCCTTCAGAATCTCAGTTTTTACCCATCAAAGCCCCTGTGCCACCTTGTCGAGCTTGTAGCACTCGATGATGTCGCCTTCCTGGTATTCGTTAAAATCGCCGAGACGGATGCCGCACTCGAAGTTCGTGCGGACTTCCTCCACTTCCTCGTGGAAGCGGCGGAGCGTGGACATCTTGCCGTCGAAGACAGGAATGCCTCCGCGGAGGACGCGGGCGTGCGCCTTGCGGTGAACCTTGCCATCCGTAATGAAACATCCGGCTGCCTTGCCCTTGTTGACCTTGAACACCTCACGGCACTCTCCATGGCCAATGACCGTCTCGCGGGTGAGCGGCTCAAGCAATCCGAGCATCGCCTCACGCACCTGGTCGATGAGTTCGTAAACGATTGAGTAAAGCTTGATCTCAACTCTAGCCGCCTTGGCCGCTTTCACTGCCTTGGCCTCCACCTTGACATTGAAGCCCATGATGATCGCATCGGAAGAAGCCGCGAATGCGACGTCGGATTCCGTGATCGGGCCGGCCGCGGCGGTGATGAACTGGCAGTCCACCTTCTCTGACTCGATGGCATGGATCGCCTTCTGGATCGCCTCCACGGAGCCTTGCACATCACACTTGAGGATGATCTTGAGCTGCGTTTTCACGCCGCCCTCGTTGACCCTTGTGAAAAGATTCTCCATCCGCGAGCGATGCTGCGGCTTGAGGCGTTTCAGGCGCAGCTCATCCTGGCGTTCGGTCGCCAGGGCTTTCGCTTCGCGCTCGTTCTTCATCTCGGTGAGATGGTCGCCAACATTCGGAAGTTCGTCGAAACCGATAACCTCCACCGGCATGCCGGGAAGTGCGATCTTCACATTCTCTCCGAGATCGTTGATGAGCGACCTAACTTTGCCCGAAAACGGTCCGCAGATGAACGGGGTGCCCACCTTGAGGGTTCCCGCTTCCACGATCACCGTCGCGGTGGTACCGCGTCCCGGCACGACCCGTGCCTCGATGACACCAGCGCGTGTGGTTGCCTTCGGATTGGCTCTGAGTTCCAGAACCTCCGCTTGGAGAAGAATGAGTTCGAGAAGGTCGCCCATCCCCTCACCTTTCAGGGCGGAAATGCATGCGAACTCCGTATCGCCGCCGTAGTCCGTCGTCTGAAGTCCGTTTTCCGCTAGCTGTGTCTTGACTCGTTCCACGTTCGCGGCCTGAAGATCACACTTGTTGATCGCCACGATGATGGTCTTTTCTGCCTTCTGAGCGTGCTTGATCGCCTCTAGCGTCTGCGGCATAATCCCATCATTTGCAGCGACAACGATGATCGCGATATCCGTGATATTCGCACCGCGCTCACGCATGTCTGAGAAAATCGCGTGTCCCGGAGTGTCTAGGAAAGTGATGAGAGTATCCTTGTGGTTCACCTGATAGGCACCGATGTGCTGAGTGATTCCACCGGCCTCCCCTATCACAACCTTGCTTTCGCGGTAGAAATCCAGGATCGAGGTTTTGCCGTGGTCCACGTGACCCATGATCGTGACGATCGGGGGACGCAGCGTCAGCAGGTCTTCCGGTTCCTCCTCGGGCAACTCCGGTTCGACGATGACTTCCTCTACCTTGTGGAAGCCCTTGTCCTTGTCGCGCTTCTCACGTTCGAAGACGAAGCCGTGAATATCGCAGACCTGAGCGGCGATTTCCGGCTCAAGCGGCTGGTTTGGCGCAGGGAAAACCCCGAGCTTAATCAGATCCGCCATCACGTTGAACGGCTTCAGCCCAAGGCGTGCGGCCAGATCAGGAACGAGAATCGGCGGCTTGATGACAATCAGCTTGGGATCGTCGGATTCTTCCGAATCGTCGCCACCATCTTCGGCGGCTACGGTCGAGGGAACCTGGGCAATATCCTGTCCTGCCACGAGATTCGGATCCTCATCCTTTTTCTCAAGTACCTTAGAAATGCTTCCGATAACATTTTTCCCAGCCGGCGCTTTCTTTCTCACTTTCGGCTTCTGCTCCTCTGCGAACAGATCCAGGGCGTTGGCCTTGGCGGCCTCTACCTTGCTGGGTGCAGTGGAGGCTTCCGCCTCCAATTTCTGACGCTGCCTCCGTGACGGCTTCTTCTTCTCATCGAGTAGATCGAGAATTTTCTCAGGTTCTTTTGATGATTTTTCGCTTTTGTTGGGCATCCGGCTTTGTGAGGTATTTGTATCAGCCAATATCGGCTGTCGATCGTTTGAATTCAGTTTCAGTCCTGGCCGGCCACGGTGGCTTCATCGGCCTCGGTGGCTTCAGTAACTTCAGAAGTCTCAGTGACTTCAGCCACTTCGGTCTCAACGGCAGCTTCCGTCTCCACAGTGGATTCCACTTCGTTGATAATATTTCGGGCGCGGCTTAGGATGGACTCGGCCTTCTCTTCGTCGATCTCCAACGCTCCAGTGAGGAACTCGGCAGGCATATCAACGATCATATCAGCGCTCACGCCTCCGATCAGTGTGAGTTTTTCCGCAAGCTCGTCGGTGATGTCAAGTTGCTCACCGAGGGTGTGGGCGACGCCGCCGATCTTGTCGCGGAATTGCTCCTCCTTCGTCTCGTCACGGCGAACCTGCACATCCCAGCCCATCAGGCGGGAGGACAGCCGGGCGTTCTGGCCCTTGCGGCCGATGGCCTTGCTGAGGTCATCTTCGCTGACCGTGACCGTGACGACTTTCTCCTCCTCGTTGATTGTGATCGTGATCAGCTCGGCGGGCTTGAGTGCCTCGCGGACCAGCTCAGATGGATCCTCACTCCAGCGTATGATATCGACCTTCTCGTTATTGAGCTCGCGGACGATGTTCTTCACGCGGGCTCCGCGCATCCCGACGCAAGCACCGACGGGATCGACCTTCGGGTCATTGCTCCAGACGGCGACCTTGGTGCGGAAACCAGATTCGCGGGCGATGGCGCGGATGTCCACGGTGTGATCGGAAATCTCGTTTACCTCAACCTCAAACAGGCGGCGGACGAAATTCGGGTGGCTGCGCGAAAGGATAATCTCCGGGCCGCGGCCTTCGTTCTCCACCGCAAGCACGTAACAACGGATGCGGTCACCGATATTGTAATCTTCACCCTGCACCCGCTCCTTGTTCGGCATGATGCCCTCGAACTTGCCGAGATCGATCATCACGTCGTTGCGCTCGAAGCGGCGCACCGTTCCGGAAACGACGTCGCCCGCACGGTCCTTGAACTCCTCGTAGATCATTTCCTTCTCCGCTTGGCGGAGGCGCTGCATCATCGTCTGCTTTGCAGTCTGGACGGCGATGCGGCCGAAATCCTTCGGGGTAACATTGAACTCAAGTGTTCCGCCGATCTCCGCCGTAGCGTCCTTCTTCTGTGCAAGGCTTACCGGAACCTCGTTGAACTTGTCCTGGTGGTCGTCATCGGCAACGACGGTAAGGGAAGCGAAAATTCTGGTATTACCTTTCTTGGTATCAACGTCAGCACGCAGCTCCTCGATGGCATCCGCACCTGGAACCATTTTCCGGTAGGCTGAAACGAAAGAAAACTCCAGCGCTGCAATGATCTTCTCACGATCAATGCCTTTTTCTTTTTCGTAGTATTCGATGAGTGCGACGATGTCGTTGGTCATGGTTGGCTGGCTGTGTGCCGGAAATCTTCTGCGTGAGCAGCGTTTTTCCGGATAAATGAGTGTTCTATAGACGCAAAAGAGTGGGCTTAAGACCCACTCTCCGTTTGACAGAGTTTGTTCGTTGGCGTTGTGATACCTCGGAAAAAACGACCTTGCAAGCCGAAAGTCCGGGCACCGCCGCGAGAACCTAACCCTTCCGGTTTCGTAATTTCCCATCGAATCCCGCCGGCCCCTCAGACTCGCAGGTCTGGCCTCGGGATTACCTGTGAAAATCGGGATTCCATTCTGGAAAGATTACGCCAGCAATGGGAGTATCCTCCAGCCATGGATGATTACGACCGCCGCGAGTTCCTTAGCCTCAGCCTACCCGGTTTCCTAGGGGTAATCACCGCCCTGCCCTCCCTGTGTGCGCTCGCAACCCGTGCCAACGCCACGGAAGGCAGGCTCCCGGAAAACGGCGAAATTCACTGGGAGGCATTTCTCGAAGCGGTCGGTGCGGAGGCGGAAAAACAACACCTCGACGCCTGGGATCAGGACACATATGTAAAAAAGATCGCCTCGCTTGCCGGACACCTGCATCTGGAGGATCCGGTGCTCACCAAGGCGATGGGGCAAATCGCGACCCGCCTTGAAAATGGCAAGGTCGATTTCAAATACCTTGAGCGGCGCGTCAACTTCTCCCTCTGCATCGTGCAATTCGACGAAGGGGAAATCATACGCCCTCACGACCATCCGGAAATGACAGGGATGATTCTCTGTGCCTCAGGCGAGATCGAGACCACCAACTACGACCCGATCGAGCGACCGGACGTGAAGGCGGCAGACGGCCACCAGCTACTGAAACACGTCGGCCAGAGAGTCCTGCGGAAAAACGATATCTCCACCCTGACCGCAAAGGCTCGCAACATCCATACGCTTCATGCCAGGAAAGTGACCCAGCTCGTCGATATCTTCACCCCACCCTACAACAAGGAGCGCAGCGAGCAGAGCCAATGGTTCGAGCTCTCCCCGGATCCGGTCTCAGGCCACCCGAATCTGTTTGAGGCGAAGCCGACCTAGGAAGGACTGACGCAGGTCTATCTCGAGCCTCTTCACCCAATTCCCACCCGCAGGTCGCGCACACTCCACAGCGTCCCCGCCGCAGCCTTCGCGTTGCCCCGCAATCGTCGCGCACCATCCTTCCGCTTCACGGAAAACCGATCTCGCGCCCCGGCGAACGCTTCGTCAACGAAGTCTTTGCTCCCGATCACCGCCCCGTCCGTAAAATACCTCACCCGACAACGCAGCATTTTCGCCATCGAAATCTCCGGTAGGTAGCGGTGACTTTCAGTCGCCGCTACCTACCTCTTTCTTCATCGCAGCCAAAGCCTCCGCCTTATTCATCCCGTCCGCCGCACAACTCTTCCTTCGGGTTTGAAGTTTAGAGTTTTCTTATCCAAAGCCATGCCGAGCAACCGCCGGTATCTCCGCGAAGCATCCTTCCATTTCCCCGCGCGAACCGGATTAAGGTCGATGTATGCCGCCATCGTCCGCGCCGCCGTCCCGCTCTCCACAGCCGAGCGCAGCGAGACAGCGAGACAGCGGGACAGCGGGACAGCGGGACAGCGGGACAGCGGGACAGCGGGACTGAAACAAATCAAACATATCCCGCAATCACGCTTTTGAACCGTTGCTCCCACAGCGTTCCCGTCCGCTTGTGCCGACCGTTGAACCACTGTGAACGCCAGCCCTAATACGAGCGCCGGAGGAGGCGCGAACAAACTGCGTGGCCGGAGCGGAGCGCAGGCAAAAACGCTGCATCAGTCCTTTCATGAACTGTCCCAGATCATGCATCCGGTAAGTGAAGCGACCCTTGATCTCCTCAACCCGTTCCAGATTCCCGCCCTCCACGCCACCTTCATGCCGCGCCGCATCCAGCTGCCCGGCCACATCTGCCACGAAGTTCTCCCCGTAAAGCACCGACAGCCGCTTGAGGAAATCCGCATCGGAGACCCCTCCCCCCGGCTGGGGAAATGGTACCAGGAGTCTCATTTGAACATATCCTTAATCTCTTTTCGTTATTTCACCCTCATCCTGTCGTTTGTGAAATTCCCGATCAGGCGACTCAGCCCCGAAGGGTGACCCGGCAAGAAATATGTTGCGATGCCATACCTGGTACCAATGCGATAGAACAAGGAGCGCAGCGAGTTCGAGCTCTCCCCGAGTCCGGCGTCAGATCGCCCGGATCTGTTCGAGACGAAGTCGGCATGAGCCGCTCCGGCGCAGGTTTCTTCACGCTGCGCTCGCCGGTGCCTGAATGAGCAGGCAGTCCTCAAGGAATGGCTGGAGGGAGTGCATGAGGGCAGAACCGGCTTGTTCGAAACGATCCCGGAAATGATTCTCGATGCGGTGCAGGGAAAAGCTGAGATCCGCCAGGATGAACTCGTTCGGCCTGCCACGGACGACTGCGACAAGCAGCACGTGCTCACCTTCATCGGAAATGACATTCCGCCCGTCGGCCTGCTCGAAGGAACGCCGGATCGCGCCCTCCTGGTCGCGGATCTGGAGGGCGATCCTTTGAGCTGAGCCTTCGACACGCTTCGCCGAGGAATGCCGCGCCGGATCGCAGCTCGCGAAGGAAATGAGGGCCAGGGTCTGCGCATCGAAAAGGAAAACCTCTTCAACCTGGAATCGGTGCGTCCTCTCAAATAGCACATCCTCGTAGGAACGGCTGGAGAAAAGCGCCTGAAGTCTCCAAACAGTGCGATCCATGAATCCAGGGGCTTCGAAGGGGCGGGAGGCGGGGCTGTATTCGGCTAGGGCACGGCGCACCGTGGCGCGGAGCATCGGTTCGAGGAAGGTATCGATCTTGCCTCGATCGCTCTCGTAGACTGCATGCCGGACGGGTAGGGCTGCGAGCGGATCCAGCCATGCGGGGGAGAAACGCCCGGGCTCGTCCTGGGGCGCTGCCGGGACGGATGGAAGGACGACCAAAGCAGGAAACCAACGGTCGGGCGAAGGGTCTGAGGAAACCGGAAGCGCAGATCGATACTGCGGTGCGCTTCGAGATGCACCCATGGTTTTGTCGACTGGCGCAACCGGAATCGGCGTAAAAGGTATACCACTCATGCCTTCGGTTGGAGGGGGGTGGAAAACGAACCCGCACTTTCGGCCAGCACCTGGGCCGCCGCCGCGATGCGATTGAATCTGTCCTCAACATTCGGGGGAACCCTCGATTCGATCTCAGAAAAACGCTTATCAACACTGCCTTTCAGTTCAGTGAACTCCGCCCGTATCCTGTCGCTGAGATCCCGGTCGCGGCTTTCAAGGCGGTTGTTCAGCGATTTCTGCCAATCAGTGAGCCAAACTCCGAGCCGTCTCTCCAGGTTTTCCACGGCCGGGAGGGCCGAGGACTCCGCCTTTTCACGGGCGACTTCCTGGATCTGCGCGGCAAGCCGCTGCGCCTCCTGGCGTTGGATCGCGGCAGTCTGCTCGAGTTCCTCGCGGGTATCTTCAATGCGGTGGGCGTGATCCTGCAAAGCCTCGACACGAGCCTCGGTGACAAGCAGCCGATCCTCGAACTGGTCGGTATCGGGTGAACGGTTTTGAACGGCAGATTCAGGTGCGGACTCAAGGCGCGAGATCCGGCCTTCGAGGCGTTCGAGGTGACGACCAACGATAATTTCGCGGATCCTCTCCACCGTCTGCGACGGATTTAGGGTGGGTGGGGTGGGTGACATGGCAACTCTCCGTGGGGGGGTGATTCCGGCGGGTGATCCGGAACTCGGCTGAGATAGCTCCCGTTCTTTTACCCAATACAGGGGGAAGTTGTAAATAGATTCCGCGCTCCTTCGTTTTACCTGAAGGTTTGGCGAGCCGTATCAACTCGTGTAGACCGCCACCGGCCCGACGCCATTGCCCTGGACCCGGCGCAATTTGCCAACTGCCTCGATCACTTTCCTCGCTGCCTCTGCCGTCTCATCCGGGGTGTTCAGACGGGAAAAAGCGAAGCGAAGACTGGTCTTCGCGCGCTGCTCCGGGATGCCCATCGCCAGCTGCACGTGGGATGGCTTCTGCTTCCCG
>Ga0206131_10002439_pt1 | contig 22500 bp, 20 predicted proteins | sample Helgoland_Spring_FD_148636 | JGI IMG/M metagenome (GOLD analysis project Ga0206131, IMG submission 148636) | Pelagic subsurface seawater microbial communities from Kabeltonne, Helgoland, North Sea - Helgoland_Spring_Bloom_20160517_1 | ecosystem: Environmental > Aquatic > Marine > Epipelagic ...
TGTTGTTCTGTTGGCGCATCCGGCGTCTGGCAATCATGCATCCTGGGGGTATCAGCAGCCAGTTTTGGCAGCAGCGGGGTATCGTGTGATTGGCTATTCCAGGCGGGGATATGCTGGCTCCGATATCGGCCCGGCGGATGATCCAGGTAGCCAGGCCGGCGATATCGCCGCCCTCCTTGATGTGCTGGGGGTCGACCGCGCCCATGTGCTGGGCTCAGCCGCTGGTGGGTCTACAGCGCTCGATTTCGCGCTGGCTTATCCAGGCCGCACCCGCTCCGCGATCATTGCCTCCAGCCTGATGAGCATTCAGGAGCCGGACTACCAGGCCGCCTCATCCCGTGCGCGCGGTCCCTGGTTCGATGGGCTGCCGGTGGACGCCCGCGAACTCAGCCCCAGCTACCGCGCTGGATGCCCGGATGGTGCTGCGGCCTGGATGGATATCAACGCGCTCAATACGTCAGGCGCACCAAAGCAGCCGCTTATGTCATCGATCACATGGACGACGCTCGGGGCCATGACAGTGCCGGCGCTGCTGCTGACCGGCGACGCGGACCTCTATATGCCGCCCGCCGTCCTTCGTACAATTGCCAAACGCATGCCCCATGCCGAATGCCGGATCGCCCAAGACGTGGGCCACCCGATATTCTGGGAGCAGCCGGATTGGTTCAACGCAACCATTCTTGATTTTCTGGCGAGGAACCCAGGCTAGGGCAGACTAGTTCAAGCCGGAGGGGCTACGGAAAGGCGCCCAACAACGCCATGCCTCTCAATCAGCTTGCCAACGAAGCCGGATGCCTTGGTTTCTTCCACAAAGTCCCGCAGGAATGCAGCGGCGAGACTGTTGCCGTTTGTCGTGCCAATAGCCTGCTGCACGGCGGAAAATTGGCCATCCAGAATGCGTGCGCCCGGAATGCGCTGCACATCATCGGTCAAGCGCGGGCGAAGGCCGGCCAGCACATCAAGCTTTTGATCTTCAAACAGCGCGAATGAAGCCTCAATGCCTTCAGCGCGGTGCAATTTAGCCTGCTTGATATTGCGGTCAAGCCAAAGATCATAGGCGCTGCGGGCTGAAACGGCGATGCGAATGCCCGGCTTGTCTACGTCTGCAATCTGTTGGATTGGGGAATCGCCGCGCACCAGGTAGGTCGACTGGATTTCGACATAGGCGGCGGTGAAATCAATGGTTTCAGCGCGCTTTGGTTCAGCGCCGATATTGCCGATATCCCAAATGTTTTTGCCAGCGGTATCCGCAATTTCACCAGGCGTTGCCATTGGCACATATTGCACAGGCACTCCAAGCCGCCGGGCGACTTCCGCTGCCATATCAGGAGATACGCCGACGGGATCGCCATTGGCGGCCTTATCGGTGACGAGGAGAAAATTGCCAAGATTAATGGCAGCGCGAAGCACACCGGTTGGTGCCAGTTCGGCAATGAGAGCAGCTTGGTTCATCAGAATATCCAGATGGTCAGAGAAAGGTTGGAAGGGAGTTTAGCGGGACTCGTCCGGTCGCGCGACATCCCGCAAGCGGTCAATCGCAGCGATGCCAGGGAAAAGCCGCATCCATAGCAATGTCACACCGCACGTGATGACCCCACCGGCTAGAACCGCCGGCACAACGCCAATCGCCGCCGCCATCATTCCAGCCCGGAAATCACCGAGTTCATTGGAGGCATTGATCGAGACCGAATTCACCGCACTTACCCGTCCACGCATGGCGTCAGGCGTCGCGATCTGGGTCAACGTTTGGCGCACATAAACGCTGACCATATCCGCAGCGCCATAGACCGCGAGCGCCAGCAGCGACAGCCAGAAGACTTCGGACAGGCTGAAAATGATGATCGAAAGCCCGAATACGCCGAGTGCCGCAAACATCGCGATGCCCATATGCCGGGGTGCCGCCAATTGTGCCAATGCAAGCCCGACAATGAGTGAGCCTACGCCCGGCATAGCGCGCATCAGCCCAAGTCCATCGGGGCCAACCTTCAGGATGTCCTGGGCATAAATCGTCAAAATTGCCATGACGCCGCCGAAAAGCACCGCCATTAGATCAATTGAGATCGCGCCCAGCACCACCTTTGTGCGCCAGATATAGCCAAACCCTGCCGTGATCGAAGCCAACGTTACGCGCTCTGGTGCAGTCGCAGGATGGCGGTGGCGGATCATCAGTGCGGTTATGGCGGACATGGCGAACACCGCCAGGATCACCCAATAAACACCGTCTCCCGCATAGGCGATCAGGACCCCAGCAATTGCTGGCCCGCCCAATTGCGCTGCCTTGCTGGAAGACCCGGACCACGCAATGGCATTCGGAAACTGTGCTGCTGGGACGAGTGCAGGCAAGATCGCCTGGGATGCTGTGTGATAGAACGCGCGCGCCACGCCGTGGACCACAAGCAGCGCCAGAATAACGTTCATGCTGGCCGCACCGCCTGCCAGCAAGACCATCAGCGCGGCCGTCACAATGGCATGGACGGCATTGCTGGTGCTCAGGATAATCCGTCGATCAATCCGGTCAGCGGCGATGCCAGCGACCAGAAACAACAGCAGTGCCGGGGCGAACTGTGCCAGGCCGATATAGCCAATATCCATCGGATTGCCGGTCAGCAGATAGACATACCAAAGCACGGCAGTTGTAAGCGCTTGGAGGCCGAACACATTGCCGGTTCGGGTTGCGACAAACAGCAGAAAATCACGATTTCTGAGGAGGGGCGTATCGGCCTCAGCCATTAGCTGCGGGGTGCCAGTGGATTGCGCTGCATGTCGATGCCCATCCAAAGGCTCCGCCCGATACGGCGCGCCAGTGTGTTGAAGACATCGGCCTTCTCATCGCCAAGTTCACGGCGTGCGGTGTCTTCAAACAGGTCCAGCCACCGGGCGAAATCGCTTTCCTCAATTTCAGGAATGCCGAGATGCACTTGCAGCGGATTGCCCTTATACGCCCGCTCTCGCAGCATTACGTTCGCCCAGAAATCACCAATGGTCGCCAGATGCTTGGCCCAGATCGCATCAGACGTGCCGATCCGGCCTTCAAAGATTGGGCCAAGGCGGGCGTCGGCACGAACGCGGGGATAGAATGCGCCGACCAGTTGCGCGATGTCGTTCCGCGTTATCCCGGCTTTCGGGCTGTGGACCATGTTCATGGGCTTGGGGCCTCTCAGGACGAGTTTTGACGATTTTACCATGCGCGCTAGGGCTGCCCTATTGGAAGGACGCCGTTGTCGCATCGTATTCCATGCTCTGTCGCGCGGAAGGTTCCATTGATACTGTTCGGGCGTAACGAACGGGCAGCTTTTAGGGATTGGCGTATGAGCATTCGGGTCGGTGTCGATATCGGCGGGACATTCACGGATTTCTGCGTTTATGACGACGCCACGGGCGTCATGCAGACATTCAAAACGTTTTCCACGCCAACCACCCCTGGCGCGGAAGTGATGAACGGTGTTGCGGAACTGGAGCGTCGATTTGGCCATCCGCCAGCTGACATCAGCTATTTCACCCATGGCACGACAGTCGGCGTGAATACTGTCATCCAGCGGCGCGGGGCGGCGCTCGCGCTGTTCACAACGCGGGAATTTGAAGACGTTCTGGTGGTCGCGCGCCTGAAAACGCCAGACCCTTATGACCTTTTCTCCGAACGCCCGGCTCCGCTGGCACCGCGAGAGCGGGTGTATGGCCTTTCAGAACGCACGCTGAAAGACGGGTCAATCGAAACGCCGGTTGATGCCGCTGATGTCGCCCGCGCCGTTGCTCAAGCCAAGGCTGCGGGCGCGGAAACAATCGTTGTGGCGCTGCTGCACGCCTATGCCAATCCAGCGAATGAACGGGCGGCGCGTGATGCAATCCTGGCTGCCGCACCTGAAATGACTGTGACGCTTTCATCGGATGTCTGGCCTGTCATCCGGGAATATGAGCGAACGGTGACGGCGACGGTCGCTGGATATGTGCAGCAGCAGGTGGCGCACTATATCGCCTCCCTGCAACAGGCGCTGAAGGATGCAGGCGTTCAAGCGGAGCCGATGATTACCAAATCCAATGGCGGCGTAATGACCGCGGAGCTTGGCAAGACGGCTCCCATTGCAACACTGCTATCCGGCACTGCATCCGGCGTCATCGGCGCAGCGGACGTAGCGGCCCGGATCGGTGCGGCAGACGTGCTGAGCTTTGATGTCGGCGGCACCTCTGCCGATGTGGCTGTGATCAATGGCGGCGCGCCCGCTTTCGGTGTTGGCGAAATGGTGGGTGAGTTTCCCATATATGTGCCGACCGTATCCGTCACATCCATCGGCGAAGGTGGGGGGTCTATCGCCTGGGTGGATGATTTTGGCGTCCTCAAAGTCGGTCCAGAAAGTGCGGGATCGACGCCAGGGCCAGCCTGTTATGGCCGGGGCGGTACGCGCCCGACTATTACAGATGCTTTTGCCGTGCTTGGCCTTTTGGGGGCGGGGGAGTTGGGCTATGGCGCAGTGTCGCTGGATAAAGCCGCCGCTGAGCGCGCAGTTCTGACATTATCAGCACCGCTTGGGTTATCCGTGCAGGCAACGGCGGAGAGCATTATCCGGGTGTCGATCTCCGGCATGTATTTGGAAATATCAAAGCTGATGTCCCGCCATGGCGCCGACCCGCGCGGGTTCTCCCTGCTGGCGTTCGGCGGTGCAGGGCCAATGACCGCCTGCCTGCTCGCCCGGGACCTTGGGCTGGCGCAGGTGATTGTGCCGCCGACGCCGGGCGTTCTCTCAGCTTATGGCGGCCTGATCGCTGATATCCGCAATGATTTCATCCGCACGGCATTCGTTGATCTGGATGTGGCTGGCCTGAAAGCGCTTGATGGGTATGCGGTAGACCTGGAGGCCCAGGCGCTGCATTGGTTGCGGCAAGAACAGGGCTTCCAGGGTGAAGCGCGATTGGTTTGGACGGCGGACATGCGCTACCGCGGCCAATCCTACGAGATCGAAACCCTGGTCAACCGGGCGGACATTGCATCCGGCGCGTTGGCCCCATTGGGCGCGGCATTCCACCGGGAACACGAGCGAGTTTATGACCACGCGGACCCGGATGCGCCTGTGCAGATCGTCAATCTCCGCCTCGTTGTTAGCGGTAGCGTGCCAAAGCCGGAATTCACGGAGAGCCCTGCTGCAAGCGGCCCGCCGTCGCCGCTAGGTGAGGCGGAGGTTTATCTGGATGGCCAGACACGTACAGCGCAGATTTTCGCGCGTGCAGATTTGGCACCCGGTCACTCCTTCAGCGGTATGGCAATCATTACCCAAGATGACTGCACGACCATTGTGCCGCCCGGCCAGAGGGTACGGGTGGACGGTTGGGGCAATCTACTGATCGAGGCGGAGGGCTGAGTTATGGCAATCGATAAAGTCACGCTGGAAATCCTGAAAAACCACACCCGCGCCGCTGCTGAAAGCATGGCGTTCACGCTGTACCGCACCGCGCACTCGACCTTTGTGAAGGAAACGGAAGATTTCACGACCGGCCTCGTAACACCCGATGGCGAGACCTTTGCAACACCGACAGAGCTAGGTGCTACTTGGTTCGTGAACCTGAATTATGGCCGCGCAATCAAGATGATTGAGGATTATGAGCCGGGTGATATTTGCATGACGAATGACCCCTATTCCGGGTTCGTCTGCACCCATTCGCCGGATATGCACATCTGGAAGCCGATCTTCTATGAAGGCGAGATCGTCGCGTTTTCCGTGGGCCACATTCACAATACGGATGTTGGCGGGGCTGTTCCCGCCAGCCTCTCCCGCACACTGACGGAGGTCTATCAGGAGGGTATCCGCATTCCGCCTGCTAAGATTATGCAAGAGGGTGAACTGAATAAGCAGGTGTTAGATATCTTCCTGGCCAATGTCCGCGCGCCAGACCAGAACTGGGGCGATCTCAAGGCCCAAATCGCTGCCTGTAACACCGGCGAGCGCAAAGTGCTGGAGATGATCGAGCGCTTCGGCATCGATATATTCCGCGAGGGCATGGACGATCTGCTTGACTACGCGGAGGCTCAGGCGCGGCGGATCATTAGCGACCTGCCCGATGGCCGCTATCCCTTTGCCGACTTTATGGATGAGGACGCCGTTGGCGGCTGGCCGTGCCGTCTCATGCTGACACTGATTATTGAAGGTGACTCCTTGGTCTTCGATTTCACAGGCTCCGACCCGCAGCTTGAAAGCTCGCTGAACATGCCGACCGGTGGTGATGAGCGGCACACGCTGTTGATGACGGGTCTCACATATGTCCTCTATTCGCTCGATCCATCTTTGTACTTAAACGCAGGCATTGCGCGGGTCTGCCGGTGTATTCTGCCTTCCGGCACGATCATGAACCCGGTATTCCCGGCAGCCGTTGGCATGCGCACATTGTCTTGCAGCCGCTTGCAAGGATTGATCATCGGTGCCTTTGCACCAGCAGCACCGGATAGGCTTGCGGGGGCACCTGCATCTGGCGGGCCGATTATGAACGTCAACACAATCGACAACCGCACCGGGCGGCGGATCATGGCCGCCATCAACCCGATGACCGGCGGTGGCGGTGGTCGTGCTGTGGCGGACGGTATGGACGGCTCCGGCGCAAATCAGGGCTTCCTCAAGAATACCCCGGTTGAAGTGAATGAGGTCGAGGCTGGCATTAAGGTGCTGCGCTATGGCCTGGCGCAGAATTCCGCAGGACCAGGCCAGCATCGGGGCGGGCTTGGGACGGAAATGGTGTTCCAGGCGTTCTCACCCAACACCAAAGTAACGGCCCGTAATCGGGACCGTACGCGCTTCACCGGATGGGGCATTGCCGAAGGGTTGGCGGGCGGCGCGTCTAAGTTCCTATTGAACCCCGGCACGAACCAGGAAGTGAACCTGGGCAACACCGATATTTTGACGATGGGACCGGGTGATATTCTCCACGTCTCCAGCGGTGGGGCAGGCGGGTGGGGCGATCCGTTCAAGCGAGACCCGGCGGCAGTGCTGTTGGATGTGCAGCGTGGCTGGGCGACGCTGGATCATGCGCGGGAAACCTATGGTGTCGTCATCATCGATGGCGCCGTTGATCTGGCTGCAACAGAAACTGAAAGGGCCGCGCGCGCCTGTGCACCTGCAGAAGGTTTCTATGACTTGGGGCCAGAGCGGACGGCGTTTGAAAAGGTCTGGACGGATGCCAATTATGAGGCACTGACGGAACAATTGGCCATGCTACCCGTCCATTGGCGCTATTACGCGAAACACCGCATCTTTGCCGCTATCGACGCGATGCCTGCGGACGCACGGACCGGCGATGGCTCAGATGTCCGGCAGGTATTTGATGCGATCGTGGAAGAATTCCCAGAACTGCGTGCTGCCGCCGCCGGTTTGTAATTCCGCCACTGCGCGCCAATACTAACGCTGCAAACTAAATGGAGGGTCCTTGGATGGAGCCAATCAGATATGTGGATGCGCTGAACAATAAGTACGGCGCAATGGGCTTCCCGGCCTATAAATGGAGCGAGAATGAAACAGCACCCTGGACGGCGCTGAGCAAGCCGCTTTCAGAATGCACGGTGGCGCTGCTGGTCAGCGGCGGGATTTCTCATTGCACAGCACCCGCGTTTGATCCGGATGCGCGCAATGATCATCGCGTGGATGCCATTGATCCAGATGCGCCGACAGACGGCTATCAGATCCACGATAGCTACTATGACCATAGCGATGCTGGCCGTGACTTAAACTGCATCTTCCCAATCGACCGCCTGCGTGAACTGGCGGATGCGGGTGAGATTGGCGCTGTCGCTGCTCGGCACTGGAGCGGCTTTATGGGCCGCACCTATGATCGGAGCCGCCTGACTGCAGAGTCTGCCCCGGCTTTTGCGGAAAACCTAAAGCAAGATGGCGTTGATCTTCTCATAGCCGTTCCTGCTTGACCGCTCGATCACCAGACCGTGGGTCTGGTCGCGCGCGTCGTTGAACAACTTGGCATTCCGACCGTCAATGTCTCAACTGGACGGGATATAACTGCGCTGGTGCGCCCGCCACGTAGCCTTTTCATCAATGTACCGATGGGCAATACGTTTGGGCGTCCGGGTGATGCGGATGGCCAGCGGGATATCCTGCGGAAGGCGCTGAATTTCGCTGTGACAGCAGATGAGCCGGGCGCACTGGTTGATCTGCCGGTCGCCTGGGGCGAGCCGTTCGAATACTTCACCGGCGAAGCCACACCTGAGGCGATTGCTAAGCAAAAGAAGAAGTAGGGGTTTGGGGTGTCTGGTTCCTGATCTTGAAGCAGGCACCCCCCTCACCCTGTCCCTCTCCCCCCGTTGGGGGGCGAGGAGAATGCGTGGTGGCGCCTACTCTGTAACTCCTCGCCCCCCAACGGGGGGAGAGGTTGGGTGAGGGGGGCGTTTGCCAAGGAACCCTAACTGCTCAATCAAGCCTTAATCCGCACCGGCATCTTGCTAATGCCGCGGATGAAATTATTGCGGATGCGGGTTGGCGGGGCCAGCACTTCTATGTCGAAATCCCGTTTCAGGATTTCTTCCCAGAGGATGGCTAATTGCAGGTCCGCCAATCGGTCGCCGACGCAGCGGTGAATGCCGGCACCGTAGCTTAAGTGCTGACGTGGTTTGGCGCGGTCGACGATGAAGTCGTCAGGGCGGTCAATCACCTCCCCATCCCGATTGCCTGAGAGATACCACATGATGACCTTGTCACCGGCGCGGATTTGCTTGCCAGCAAGGTCTGTGTCCTGGGTGGCGGTGCGGCGCATGTGAATGATGGGCGATTGGAAGCGGATGGTTTCTGGCACCAGCTTCGGCACAAGGCCGGGGTCCGCCTTTAGCTTCGCCCATTCATCCGGGTTCTGGCTCAAGTACCAAAGGCCACCGCTCATGGAATTTCGGGTGGTGTCGTTGCCGCCGACGATCAGCAGTGTGAGGTTGCCCATGAATTTCTTCAGGGTCATGTCCTGGGTCGCGGGGGAGTGCGCCATCATGGAGATCAGGTCAAATTTTGGTTCGGCGGCGGCGCGCTCGTCCCAGAGGACCTTGAAATAGGCCGCCATTTCTTTCAGCTTTTCGAACTTCTCATATTCATCGCGGACCATGGCGTTCGGCGCGGTGTAATCCGTGAAGGTAGAAAGGTCTGACCAAAAGGTCAGCTTCCGGCGTTCCTCCCACGGAAAGTCAAACAATGTCGCCAGCATCATGGTCGTAAGTTCAATCGAGACGCGGTCGACCCAGTCAAATTCTTCACCGCGGGGCAGTTCATCCAGGACAAAGGCTGTGCGCTCGCGGATCGAGTCCGTCATGTTCTTTAAGTTCGCAGGTGCCACGATTGGGGCGACTGTGCGTCGTTCGGCCGTGTGCTGCGGGGGATCCATGCGGATGAAGCTTTCGCGCTTCACGTCTTCAGGAATATCGCGGATCGTGATGCCGCCCAGTTCCGAAGAATAGGTTTTCGCATCTAGCTCGACTGTCATGATGTCTTTGTACTTCACGACGGACCAATAGGGACCGTCCGGGCTTTCTGGCACGTATTGCACAGGGTCTTCAGCGCGCAGGCGCGCGAAGGTCTCCTGCCAAGTGTCCGACTGGTAAAGGTCCGGATTGCTGACGTCGATGGGCGTCATGCCTGTCAATGTCGCGGCCATTATTTCATCTCCCACTGGCATAATTCTTAGTCTTAGCCACCGCCAGAATGGCCTGTGCAGCCGGATTGGTCGAGAGAGATGTGGTGTGGGAGGGCGAGGCAACACTTGCGCATTTAAATTAGCGAAGTTACAAAGCTAATTAAGATACGCGAGTGGGTTAGCTAAATACCTGCGGGCGCGAGAACACCAGGAGACGTTTATGCCATCATCCGAAGTCACATCGCAGCTTGGCAGTCAGCCAGCAGCGCCACCAACCGTGACCAAGGCTGCATTTCTCGCAAACGGCAATGACCGCGCGTTTCGACAGATGGTGCACGATTCCCTGGCGTTCGCAGCGCGGCTCGAAGCCATCCGTGACGGGTTCGCTCGACTGATCGGTCTGACAGGCGTGCAATACACAATCCTAATCGCCGTTAATCATCGGCAGTTCGAGCAGAAGGTCAGCGTATCTGGTGTCGCATCACATCTGCATCTGTCTGGCGCTTTCATCACCAATGAAACCAACAAGCTAGTCCGGCTTGGACTGCTGGTTAAAGAACAAGACCCAGATGATGGTCGCCGGCTGGTTTTGCGGACCACCGCTGAGGCGCAAGACCGCCTGGCGCAACTCGCTGAGGTGCAAAGTGAAGTTAACGATGAACATTTCGCGCCCCTGGCAGACGACGATAATTTCGAGGTTTTTCGCCACATGATGAGCGGTCTTGTCGACAGCACAGACCGGGCGCTGGCGCTGCTGCATGGCCTGACGCCCCGGGCGCTGGCCAGCGGCAAGATGAATGCTCTGGCTGCTGCCAACACGCGGCCATCCGAGGCCCGCAGTGCCGGATAAGCAGGAGGAAATGATGCACATATCGACCAAGCCTTGTCGGACAGCGCCGGATCGCTGCGGCTCTGACGAAGGTTTAGCCCTCCGCCAGATTTTTGGTCAGTTCGCAAGTGGCGTTACGGTAATCACCTCTGGTGCTAAGGGCAGCGTTCACGGAATGACAGCGAACGCCTTTATGTCTGTCTCGCTGGACCCAGCGCTGGTTTTGATTTCGCTAAAGAATGACAGCCACATGCGTGATGTGATTGACGCTGAAGGCCGTTTTGGCGTCTCCATCCTGGCTGATAGCCAGCAGAGCGTCTCGGACCATTTCGCAGGCCGCCTCGTGGATAATGCGGCGGCGCAATTTGACCATCCTGGCGACACGCCCGTTGTTGCCGGTGCGCTTGCGTGGATCGCATGCTCTGTCGAGCAGCGGCATATCGCAGGCGACCATACCCTTTTCATCGCCAATGTGGACGATTTCCTACAGTCTGCAGGCACGCCACTGCTGTTTTTTGGCGGCCAATACCGGACCCTGAGTGAAGGAGAGCTCTCCCAATGAGCCAGCCCATTAAGAATGCAGCCGAGCACATCGCCAGCCTGAAAGATGGTCGTTCAGTCTATCTGGACGGCACGAAGGTTGATGACGTCACCACGCACCCGGCGTTTGCGAACGCCGTGCAATCGGCGGCAAACTTGTATGAGTTCCAGTCCCGGCCTGAAAACGTCGAGATGATGACGTTTGAATCTCCAAAGACAGGCCGCCGTGTCAATCGTGCTTGGCAGATGCCAACGACATACCAGGAGCTAGTGACCCGCCGCAAAGCGCTTGTCGCTTGGGCAGAGCAAAGCGGTGGTTTCATGGGCCGCTCACCGGACCATCTGGCTTCCGCCGTGACGGGGCAGCTTATGGGCCTGAAGATGTTTGAGGAGGATGATCCCAAGCGCGCTGCAGCCTATTGGAACTACTATGAAACGGCGCGGGACGAAGACCGCTACCTGACATATGTCATCATCAACCCACAGGTAGACCGCGCGAAAGCGGCCAGTGAGTTGCAAGACGATCCGATGATGAAGATCGTCGATGAGGATTCTGAGGGCGTGACGGTGCGTGGTGCCAAAATGCTCGGCACCAGCTCGATCATGGCGAATGATGTGTTCGTCGCGCATCTGCAGCCACTCCGCCCGACAGAGGCCGATTATGCCATCAGTTTCTCGATCCCGATGGGAACGAAGGGCTTGAAGGTGCTGTCCCGCAAGTCCTACGAGCAGCATGCGGTATCTGAATTCGATAACCCGCTGGCGACCCGTTATGACGAAAACGATGCGCTGGTCTATTTCGATGACGTCAAAGTGCCCTGGGACCTGATCTTTGTGCACCGCGATCCCGAAATGTGCCGCCGTCAGTTCCATGACACACCGGGCCACATCTACCAGAACTACCAGGCGCAGATCCGGCTTTCGGTGAAGATGAAATTCCTGGTGGGCTTGGCACGTGAGATCTGTGAGACCATCGGAACGGCGAAAATGCCCCCAGTTGCCGAGCAGCTTGGCAGGCTGGCCGCAGAGGCTGCCATCATCGAAAACCTGCTCTATGGCATGGAAGCCAATGGCAGCATGCACGGCGATTATTATGTGCCGGATCGGCATGCCGTCTATGCTGCGCAAACTATGACCCAGGGCATGTATCCGCAGTTCATTACCACGATGCGGGAACTGGCGGGCGGTGCGCTGATCATGCTGCCCTCATCAGCAGCGGATTATAGTGATCCAGAGCTATCGGCGCTTTTCTCCGCCGTGCAGATCGCGGCGGACGGGCGGACACCTGTTGAGCGGGTAAAGCTTATGAAGCTTGCATGGGATGCCATTGGCTCCGAATTTGCGAGCCGTCATACGCAGTATGAAATGTTCTATGCCGGTGCCCAGTTCGTCACACGCGGTCATAGCTTCCGCACATATGATTGGGCCAAAGCGAAGTCCCTAGTCTCAACGATTTCGGACCGCTACGAGCTGGCAGGTTCGTTAGCGGGGGCAAAGCAAGCGGCTGAGTAAGCAGCGATAGTCCTCGAGTCTGACTGTCGGCGCGTTCTTGGGTTAGGCTGATTGTCACGTGGTCAGGTAACAGGCCATGGCCAACGGAGGGCTCAAAGCATGCAGTTCGGCGTAAGTTGCGGTTATATCAATGATCTTGGGTTCGTAACCCATGCAGAGAAGCTGGGTTACGACTTCGCCTGGTTCCCAGACTCGCCGCTGATGCGATCCAACATCTGGGCGATGATGGCGATTGCGGTACAGCAGACGCAGCGGATCAGGCTTGGCACTGGGCTTGCGATCCCAGGCCTTAGGCTGGCACCGGTTGCGGCAAACGGCATCGCAACGATTAACCGGCTCGCACCTGGGCGTGTGTTTTTCGGTACTGGTACTGGCAACACTGCAATGCGCACCATGGGACAACGCCCGGCGCGTGTGGCTGAATTCAAGGAATACCTCCGCGTTATCCGCGCCCTGCTGGCGGGAGAAGAGACCGAATACACGCTCAATGGTGCAACCCACAGCGTGCGGTTTCAAAACACGCACCTGAACTATATCGATCTGGATCATAAAATCCCGATGATGGTTGGCGGATTTGGCCCGCGCGCTCAAGGCCTCGCGGGTGAATTGGGCGACGGTGTCGTTACAGGCATTCCACGTGGTGGGTCCATCGCGAATGTCCGTGCGAATGTGGAGCGAGGTGCTAAAGCAGTAGGGCGCAGCCTGGAAGGGTTTGAGACCTACGCCCTCGCCAATCTGCTCATGCTGGAGGAAGGCGAAACGCTAACGTCTGAGCGCGTCATTCAGGATTGCGGGCCAGCGATCATGGCGAATGTCCACTATCTTGTGGACTTTGTTCGGGAAACAGGCACGGCCCCGCCAGACTATGTCCAGCCCATCTGGGATGATTACATGAAGTTCCACATGTCCCGGGATGAAGCCACCCGCCATATGAAGCTGCACGAAAGCCATTACAGCTATCTTGATCGGGGTGAGGCGCGCTTCATCACGCCGGAAATCATTCGGAATTTCTGTATTGCGGGCCGGCCGGACGATATCGTCAATCAACTGCATGGCCTGGAAGAAGAGGGCCTGACGGGCATCGTGTTCAGCTTGCCAGCAGAGTCCGCCTTCCGCCTCACGGAAGATTTCGCCCGTAACGTCATCGCGAACATGTAGCCTAACCTGGCTTCTTCAGCCGTTCCCGATGCGCGATATACAGGCCGCAAAGGATGATCAGCGCGGCACCCGCCCAGGTGGTGGATGGTGGGATATCGCCGAAGACGATGAACCCGAGCAGCGTCACGCCGACAAGCTCGCAATAAAAGAAGGGCGACACGACAGAGGCGGGCGCACGGGCATAGGCCTTCACCACCAGATAATGGCGGATGCCGCCCAGAAGCCCGATCGCTGCAAATGCGCCCCATGCAACCCAGTCGCCGGGCGCTGGAGCCACATAATTCCAGGGTGCCACCAGCAGGCCAACCACAAGGCCGACCAGAACCGTGTAGAACGACGAAGTCGCCTCACTGTCAGAGCCTGCGCCGAGCCGGGTCAATATCTGATAGATCGCAAACAGGAAGGCCGCCCCCAGCAGCAATAGATATTCAATTTGGAAGCCGCCGCCGCCCGGTTGAATAACGATGAGCGCGCCTGTGAAACCCAAAATTACCGCGCCCCAGCGGTGCAGCCCCACCTTTTCCCGCAGCATCGGGATTGACAGGATCACGACAAACACTGGTGCGGTGAAGTTAATTGCCCCTGCCGTCGCTAACGGTACGGCGCTAACGGCTGAAATCCATAGCATCGTTGATCCGAACAACAGCGCTGATCGGGCGAGATGCAGCCAAGGCCTATTCGCCCGGAACATGCTGACACCATGCTGCGGTAGGAAAAACAGCAGCATCCAGAAGGCATGGCCGATGGACCGAAACAGGATGATCTGGAAAACAGGAAAGTCGCCTGCCAGAAATTTCGTCGCCGTTTGGGTGAGCGGCGCGAAGATGACGGAGGATAGCAAGATAAACACAATGCCAAGCCCGATGGCATTGGTTCTTAAAGAACCGGTCATGCCATTTGATCGGCGTGGTCTTGCTCGATAAGGGACTTGTCGCGGGCCTCTGGCGGGCCGAAGCCGCCGCCGCCTGGCAATTCCAGTACGATAACGTCGCCTTTGGTCAGATGAAACGGAACCCCACCTTCGACCTCTCTGCCATTCACCAATATCCGTTCTAAGCTGCCGTTTGCGCCGCCGTTCCTGCCAATAGGCGGGTGCTTCAAGCGCTGGGACAAAACGGAAAGTGTGACGGGCCGGTCGCTCACAATCTCCATCGCTACACGCTGACCAAGCCCGCCGCGAAATTGTCCGGCACCGCCTGATCCGGGCAAGAAGGATTTGTCTAGAATGCGGACAGGTGCGGCGCGCTCAAGCACTTCGGTTGGTGTGTTTGATACATTGGTCGGAAAGCTCAGTGCGGAAACGCCATCCCCACTTGGACGCCCGCCCAGGCCGCCATTAAAGAAAATGATCGTTGAAAACGGCGTCTCGCCATTCCAGCCGGACATAGCGAAACCATGCAATGGAACGCCGCTTTCAGCTGGCGTCCGGTCCGGCAAGGCCTTGGCCAATGCGTTGAACACGGCAGAGGTGCAGTAATGCCCAACCGTTGCCCGCGCTTCCACGGCAGCGGGATAGCTTGGGTTCAGAAAGCTGCCCTCGGGTGCGGTGATCGTAATGGGGTGAAAAGCGCCCTCGTTATTAGGGATATCTGGGGACAGCACGCATTTCAGGGCATAGCTCGAATAGGCGCTGGTATAGCCCAGCACTGAATTCAGCGGCGACCTGTTCTGGGGCGAACTGCCAGCAAAATCGACAGAAAGTTCATCCCCGCGCACGTCTATTCGGCATTGCATGACGAGTGGAGCCGTCGTGTCGAAGCTATCGATGTGGGTGGTCGCTTCGTACACGCCATCTGGAATGTCTGAAATCGCGCGTCGCATGGCAGTTTCGGTCAGGCCGATGATTTTGTCGCCAAAGCCCATCAGGTCAGGCAAGCCATATTCAGCCAGCAAGCCGGAAACGCCTTCTGTCATGCGGGAGCAAGCGCCGATCATGGCGTGGATGTCACCGCAGACTTCATCTGGCACGCGGACATTCTGGCGGATGATCTCAAATAGTGTTTCGTTCGTCTGGCCCTGTTCATAGAGCTTCAGGATAGGGATCTGGAGCCCTTCCTCATAGATGTCCTTGTTGTCGGGTGCGCGCCGACGCCCGCCAATATCCGCCATGTGGGCGATGGCACCTGCGAAGCCGACCAATGTTTCGCCCAGGAAAATGGGTGCTGCCAATGTCAGGTCTGGCAGATGGCCGGTGCCGATCCAGGGATCATTCGAAATGATGACATCGCCGGGCTTGAGTGTCTCAGCCGGGAATTTCTGCAAGAAGGCTCGCACAGACATTGGCAAAGTGCCGATGAAGGATGGGATCGACCGGGTTGCTTGGGCCACGGATTGGCCATCGGGCGCGAGCACCATGCAGCTGTAATCATGGGATTCACGCACCACCGTCGAGAACGACGCGCGGTGCAGCGTCAACGCCGCCTCGTCAATGGCGGAAATCAGGCGCGTCCAAAGCACCTCGACTGTGATGGGGTCGAGTGTAGTTGAGGGCGATATCTGCTGGGACATGAAACTACCCTTCGAACTCAATGACGATATTGGCGGCGGCGTCCCTATGGAAGCTGGCGTCTGGGCCAACAATGATGGTGGTTTCGCGTTCTTCAATCACGGCGGGGCCGGGGATGATCTTCCCAGGAGCCAACCGATATCGGTCATAAACGGGCGTATCCCGGTAGCCCTTGGCACCGTCGAAACAGACTGGACGGCTGCCTTTTCGTGCATCTGCATCTTCTGAATTCGGTTCAGCGGCAAAGTAGAGTTCGGGGCGCGGTTCCAAAACACGCGCACGTAACCCCACAACCTCCAACGGCACGTCCGGCGGCGCGTGACCATAGACGCCTTGGTAGATGTGGGCGAAGTCTGCATGAAGCGCGGGGAGCGAAATCGCATCGCCATCAGCAATAGCCACAGTGACAGCATAGCCCTGGCCCTGGCAGCGCAGGTCCATAGACCGTTGCATGATGATGTCACTGCTGTCGCCCACCAGCTTGGCCAAGGCGGCCTCACCCGAATGGCGCATTTGGGAAAATGCGTCGTGAACGGCGGTCCAGTCCATGGAAGCGAGCGGCGCGAAATGGGGTGTGACGAGGTCAACGGCGGGCGGTGCTGCCAAGCAACCGATTGCGGACGCAACGCCCGCGCCGTAGGGGCAAATCAGGCGTTTCAGCCCAAGCTTGCGCGCTAATGCATAGGCGTGGACTGGCCCAGCACCACCGAAAGCGATCATAGCGAAGTTGCGGAGATCGACGCCTTTTTCAGCAGCATGGGCGCGCGTGGCGGCGACCATGCTCTCATTGACGATGTCATGAACGCCCCACGCGACTTGCTCCACCGACATAGAAAGCGGTGCCGCGACATCCTTCGCGAGCGCGTCCTTGGCTGCAGCGACATCCAATGTCATCGCGCCGCCGAGGAAATGGTCTGGGTCAAGATATCCCAGCACTAGGTCGGCATCCGTCACCGTCGGATGCTCGCCGCCCTGGCCGTAACACACCGGCCCGGGCGCAGCGCCGGCAGATTGTGGGCCGACTTTCAAAAGCCCAAGGTCGTTCACATAGGCGATAGACCCGCCACCAGCGCCGATTTCCAGCAATTCGATCGCGGAAATTTGTAATGGGTATCCACTACCACGCTTAAAACGATGGACATGGCCGACCTCAAATTCATGGGTCAGTTCTGGCTCACCATTGCGGATGATGGATATCTTGGCCGTGGTGCCGCCCATGTCGAAGGCAATCGCGTCGGGCTGGATTAGCGCTCGACGGGCGAAATGGGCGGCTGCGATGGCACCAGCAGCAGGCCCGGATTCAATCATGCGAACGGGGTGGTTCTCCGCCACATCGGTCGCTGTCCCAATGCCGCCATGGGATAGCATCATTGAGGCTTCAAGTGGCGTGCCGAGCGCCTTCAGGCCCGCATTCAAGCGGCCCACATATGTCTGCACCAAAGGCTTCACATAGGCATCGACAACCGTCGTGGAGACCCGCTCATACTCGCGGATTTCGGCCGATACTTCAGAAGACACGCTGATGGATAGATTGGGGAACAGTCGCTTGGCGATGGCCGCCGTTTTTAGCTCATGGTCAGGGTGAGCATAGCCGTGCAGCAAGCAGATGGCGAGGGATTGAATCCCCTCATCCTCGACCAAACGCCGAACGGTCGTTTCAACCTCTGCCTCATCTAAGGGGGTTAGAATGTCTCCGTCGAAGGTGATCCGTTCGCTGATTTCCATCCGGCGGCGGCGGGGTGCCAGTGGCGGCGGCATGCGGATGCTCAGGTCGTAAATGTCGTAGCGGGCTTCGCGGCCCATTTCTAAAACATCGCGAAAGCCTGCGGTTGCGATCAGTCCAGTGCGGGCACCTTTGCCCTCCAGCACTGCGTTGGTTGCAACAGTTGTCGCATGGGCAACATCGCGCACGGCGGAAGGAGGTGTGTCAGTGCGTTCAAGTATTTCCGCAACACCGGTGAGTGAGCCGCGTGAGGGATCATCCGGCGTGCTGAGGACTTTGGCGAACCAAAGCTTACCGCGCTGATCGTCTATCAACACAACGTCTGTAAATGTGCCGCCGACATCAATCGCGAGCCGGAAAGTAGGTTGGGACATCGAATGGGTCCACGGCTTGGCCCCAAGTCTGGGCGGGAACAGATCACACATTGAACCATAGCCAACATGGTTGTGGATACGGGCAATCCTGCCAATACTGACAGATACGCTGGATGCATTGCGTCGTGGCCGGTCAATTACGCAGGAGGATCCATGCCCCCGCCCTTATCAAAATTTGCGCAATCGGCAGGCGGCTCTGTCGTCGTAGGAATGCGCCTGCTGGCCGACGCTGTGGAGGCGCGGGGTGTCAGCGTTATTGATTTCGGCATTGGCGAGCCGGATTTTGATGCGCCAGCGCCCGTTAAAGAAGCAGCGATCCGGGCCATTCAGGATGGCCATGGCACCTATGTCGATCCACGCGGCTTGCGGGAATTGCGTGAGGAAATCGCTGCGTTCGAGGGCAGCAGGCATGGCCTGGAGGTTGACCCAGACCAGATCATTGTGACGCCGGGTTCATACGGCGCATTGTCGGCGGTGACCCGTGCGCTGCTCGACCCCGATGCCGACGCCGTTATCGTTGAGCCGGGATGGGGGCCATACAAGGCGCTCACCTCGCTAACCGGCGCTACGCCGATAGGCGCGCCAATGCCGGTTGTGGATGGGCGTTTCATGTTGGATGCCGCTAGCCTGGAGGCGGCAGTCAGCCCGAGAACCCGCGCCATCATGATCAATACGCCCTGGAACCCGACAGGCCGCGTCCTAACCCGCGCGGAACTGGAAGATGTCGCCATGGTGGCTGAACGCCATGACCTTTGGATCATCGCTGACGAAGTCTACAGCGAGTTGGTTTATGGCGAGGCGCGCCATCTCTCTGTCGCTGCATTAGGGCCAGAGATTGCGGCACGAACCGTGATCGTGACCTCACTCTCGAAGTCTTTCGCAATGACAGGATGGCGCCTTGGCTATTGCATAGCGCCGCCGGACCTAGCGCCGTTGCTGGCGCGCGTAAACCAATACACATCGCGCTGCGCCACTTCCTTTGTGCAGCACGCAGCTGTCGCCGCATTGCGGGACAGCATGCACTTTGTTGATGATATGCGGGCGCAATATGCAGTCCGCCGGGATGCAGTGGCGCGCGGCTTGAACGCGATTGATGGGATCAACTGCCCGTCGTCGGAAGGCACGTTCTACGCATTCGCCAGCTTTGATGCGGCCTGGGGCGACAGCCGCGACCTTGCCTCTTACCTGCTGGAGCATGCAGGCGTATTGCTAACCCCAGGCAGCGCTTACGGCCCAGCCAGCCGTCATCACATCCGCCTATCTTTTGCGACAGACTTGTCGACGATTGAAGAAGGCATTGCCCGAATGAAAGATGCACTGCCGCCGCCGGCACAATTGACATCTAATGACTGAGACTGAGGTAGCAGCGAACGCGCCAGACTGGTTCCGGGACGCCCTGTCGATTACGCCAGAGTCCTGCTGGACGACGGCTATGGGGTGCGACATTCATTATCTGCGCTGGGGGCCGAAAACGTCAGCGCTGCCGGGCGTGTTGTTTCTCCATGCAGGCGGTGCCCATGCCCAATGGTGGTCGTTCATCGCGCCATTTATTGCAGAAGACCGCCCGGTTGCGGCCATTGATTTCTCCGGCATGGGCGATAGCGGTCGGCGGGATGGGTATGACAGTTCATGCCATGTGGCGGAAATCACTGCCGTTTTAGCGGCTGCTGCGCTGGGTCCGAAGCCGATCATCGTCGGCCATAGTTTTGGCGGCTATATTGCCATGTGCCACGGCGCGCGCCATGGCAAAGGCCTTGGCGGCATTATCTTTGCAGATACAGCGCTGCGCCCAGAAGCTGAAGCTAAGGCCGCACCCGTTGAGGCCTATACACGCCCCATCCGTATTTACCCGGACCGGACGGAAATTCTAGCGCGGTTCCGTCTAGGCCCGGCACAGCCTTGCGAGAACAGGTTTATCCTGGATTACCTTGCAGGGACATCCATTGCGCCCCGCGATGGTGGTTGGGCCTGGAAGTTCGACGTCGCTGCCCGTGGGAATTCCCATCACGAAGAGCCGCTTGCAGATTATGTCTCGGACCTCCCGTGCCGCAAAGCTCTGATCTACGGGGCAGATAGCGCCATGATGATGGCAGACGCAGCGGCGTTTACGACCGGGCTGTTTGGCCCAGGTGATCCTGTTGTGCAATTGCCCGCAGCCCACCACCACTTGTTTTTGGATCAGCCCATTGCCTTCGTGGCGGCGTTGCGCGCCATTCTTTCAAGCTGGGTGTAGATCAGGCCATCGCAAATGTTTTGCTGGCTGGCATAATTCTGCATACTGCGAAGGCATTCCCACAAGGCGGTTGAAGGGTATTGAGATGAACGAACCTGAATTTCGAGCGTATGCCGAGGCCGAAGGGTTTCGCGAACCAGAAACGCGCGTTCACCCGCCGCACAAGTTTTTCGATACACACGCCCACAAAGATGACCTGATCGTGCTTGTCAGAGAAGGCTTGCTGACGGTTGATTACGGTGACAGGCAGGATGTGTTTGGGCCGGGCGATATGTGTGAGGTCGCACCTGGGATCGACCATACCGACAAGGCCGGCCCCGAAGGTGCCAGTTTTGTCCTCGCATGGCGGACACCGCGCTAGAGCGTGTTGTTATCCCATTGATCCAAGTGAAGGGCTCTTCTGATATCGAAGAGGCCGTGGACCGGCTACCTCCCCCCTCTCCCTGGTCCCTCTCCCCCCTATGGGTGGCGAGGGGAGCCTCACAGATATTTCCTCATTAGAACCCTCGCCCCCTACAGGGGGGAGAGGGCAGGGTGAGGGGGGGGAGGTTAGCCGACAGGAGATATTGTTCGTGCACCAAGCACTAACCCAGCCGATAAACGCGCGCGGCAGTATCGTGATAGAGGTGCTGCTTTTCGGCGTCGCTATAGGCTGCTGTTAGCCGCTTGAACGCGTTCCACAGGACATTGTAGCTGCAGGTCACCATGTCGACGGGGAAGTTTGATTCAAACATGCAGCGCTCCACGCCGAACTGCTCAATGGTGAACTCGTAATAGCGCCGCGTCGCTTGCATCAGTGCTTCGCTGGATGGTGGCTTGGCTTGTTCATGCCAGCCGAAGCCATTGAGCTCCATGTTCAAGCCGCCGAGTTTGGCCACAACGTTCTGGCAGCGCGCCAATTCAGTGATGTCTTTTTGCCAGGTGGTGAAGACTTCATCAGCCTTTCCCGTATAGGGGCCGATACCCAACGGGCCACCAAAATGGTTGAGGATGATCGTGGTATCAGGAAAGGCTTGTGCCAGAGCCGTCACCTCGGAGATTTGCGGGTGATAGCACCACGCCTCGAAGCTGAGCTCGCGCGGTGCCAGTTCTGCAAACCCTGCCCGGAAATCTGACCGGCTGAAGCGATCTGGCCCAGTGACGTTGCGCCCGCCATTGATCCCGTCGCTCGCATCCCAATTGCCCTGGCAGCGAATGCCGCGAAACCGGCCGCCACCTGCTGCCATATGCGCATCGAGCACGGCACCAGCGGCAGCGCCCATGTCTAGGTCCACGCTGCCGACGATGCCTGCAGCGATACGGCAAGGGTCGTACAGGCCAGACGCGCTCATGGCCGCGATACCGTTCACAAACTCCGTCTCCCCGACAACGCGCATCGCTTCAGGGCCGCTTGTCTTGTACATGGCCCCGCATTCGATGAAGACCGTGCTGACGATATTATGGCCGGCGTTCACGTCCGCCAGGATTTCATCCAGCAAGTATTTGTGTGCCGCACGGTCTTTGCGGAATTCCCACAAATGATGGTGCGGGTCGCAGATCGGCAGGTCCGGTTCCAGCGTTTCCTCTACTGTTAAATCCAACCAGGCTTTGTTTGTGGATGGGGTCATTGTTGGTCGCCTTTCAATAGAGGAAGCAAAGTAGCGTCATCTGGGTCAATAACAGGCGCGTTAGCCGAAGGCACCGCCATCGCGAAGCGCTTGGGTGTCGGCTTCGCTGAAGCCCAATTCTGCCAACACATCATCATTATGCTCCCCAAGTGCTGGGGACATGGCGGGTGGGCGCTTCTCCACATCGGTTAGCCAGAACGGGCTGGATACCGTTAGTGCGGCACCCGCTTTTTCTGGTTCGGGATGTGGAATAATCGCGCCGCTTTCGCGCATCTGCACGTCCCCGGCAATGTCGTTCACCGTTCCAATTTCGCCGAATGTGAACCTGTTTTCTGTGAAGATCGCCTTCCATTCGGGCCAGGTTTTGGTGCGGAACACGGCATCAAATGCATCGATCAGGGCGGGCGCATGGGCTTTG
>Ga0206131_10002440_pt1 | contig 22497 bp, 21 predicted proteins | sample Helgoland_Spring_FD_148636 | JGI IMG/M metagenome (GOLD analysis project Ga0206131, IMG submission 148636) | Pelagic subsurface seawater microbial communities from Kabeltonne, Helgoland, North Sea - Helgoland_Spring_Bloom_20160517_1 | ecosystem: Environmental > Aquatic > Marine > Epipelagic ...
TATTTCTAGTAAAGAAAAAAATACAAAATCAAACATTAATTGGGACGAAAGAAAACAAGAATTTGATGAAATAATCTCATGGACCAAATTACAAAATGCACCATATTATGATGCCATGGTGCCAGTAAGTGGCGGCAAAGACTCAATTACTCAAGTGCATCGCTTATTAGATAAAGGCTTAAGAATTTTGGCTGTGAATGTAGATTATGGAATAAAAACCGAAATTGGTAAATATAACCTTGATAGAATTCCTTCGATGGGAGCCAATCTTGTTATCTTCCGACCTGAACTTAATTTACATAAGCGTCTGATCAAAATTGGTCTAGAAGAGTATGGAGATCCAGATTTATTAAGCCATACTTTATTACATTCATATCCTTTGCATGTTGCAAAACAGTTTAGAATTCCTTTTTGTTTATTAGGAGAAAATTCAGCATTTGAGTATGGTGGAGAAAAAATTTTAGCTTCATCAAGGGAAATTACTAGAGCTTGGTTTAACAATTATGCAGCAAATAAAGGAATGACAGCAAAAGTTATTTCTGAAAAATACAATATACCATTTCAAAGTCTATGGCAGTATGATTTTCCAGACGAAATTGAACAAAACTCAAATATAAAGGCTGTATTTTGCAGCAACTATTTTTCATGGGACTCTAACGAGAATTTGCGTATTGCAAAAAACTATGGTTTCAAAGAATTAGAAAGTCCAAGAGAAGGAACTTATAGAAAATTTGTAGGAATTGATGAAATAATAAATAGATTACATCAATATATTAAAGTTTTAAAATTTGGATATGGTAGAGCCACAGATCATGCATCAGAAGATATTAGGCAACAAAAAATTTCTCGAGAAGAGGGAAAAAGATTAGTGAAAGAACATGATTTAAAGCCTTTAGGCAAAGATTATTTGTCCAAAATCTCTAACTTTTTAGAATATCCAAGCGGTCAACTTACAGAAATTTTAGAAACATATCGCAACTTAGATATTTGGAAAAAAGACTCAAACAACAAATGGTTTATTCCCAATCATTTAGAAAATTAATTATGAAAACGAAAATTAAAAAAAAACCACGATTATTTAATGTTAACACCATAAAAATTAAAGACTATGGCAAGATTAAACTTAGTAAAAATGAAATGATATCATTTGTTACAAAAAGTAAAAAAGAATATGATTTTACAGCAAAAGACTGGGGATTTTACGTTAGCCCATCCATTAATGGTAGACTTAAAAAAGAGGGATTTAAAATTGCTTTGGTAAAAAATAAATTAGGAAAAATTTTTATAATGGCTGTAGAGCGAGAAAAAATTAAGATATTCAAAAAATATTTAACAAATCAACAAGAGAAAGTTTTTAAGTGGTTGAGTTAAATAATATAAATAACATTAATTCTACTATTGTTGTAAGTTTTGTTCATGGGTATAAAGATTTAAATACTAAAGTTACAACTGAAAAATTACCTGCTTTATGGGTTCATCAATCTTCTAATCAAAGTTTTGTTTACAATTATCCATTTCCTAGAAATGTTTCAGATTTTTATGATTACAAAAGTATAATTTCAGGAGATTTGCCCTTTCAAAATGCTAAAGATTTTGAAAAACTTCCAAGATTTGGTTTTACTGGCTTAGCCCAATATAATGATAATTTATATGCAGGAAGTTGGAATGGTGTTTATGAAATTTCAAAGAACGACTTTTCTCTAAAACGTATAATCTCGAATAATTTGATGAATGATATGCATGGAATATGTGTAGATGAAAAATTTATCATAACAATTTTAACAGGAAAAGACACAATTGTTTTTAGTGATTTTAATGGAAGAATTATTAATCATTTCACAATAGCAAATGACTTATCAGTATTTAGAAATATAGATTTAGAAAAAATTGATTGGAGATTTATAAGTAAACAATTTAGAGGATCAACTGGAATTTGGCACTTTAATTATGTGCAAATATATGGAGATGAAATTTGGCTTACCTCCCGTAACTTAGGAGCAATTATAGTTGTTAACATTAAAACACTAAAAGCACACATTAGAACAATGAATCAAAAAACAACAACCCAACTTCATGATGGACTGTTTTATAATAACGAATATTATTTTACGTCTATTGATGGAAAAATTATAATTGCGTCCGAAGAAAAAAATTCAAAATTTGATCCTAGAGAAAAATTTGATGGTACGGAAAAATTTTCAAGAGATTTATTGTGTGAGTTAATACGTCTTGAAAATACAGAATTTGGAAAAGAACCTAATTGGTGTCGAGGAATAGCCTGCAATAAAGATGAAATTTATGTGACTATAGATGGACGTTACGATGAGGACCTTTCTTTTGGATTATTAGGTATTAAACGTTCGGGAAAAAAAATTTTAGAAACTAGATTAAAATGGAAGGAAATTGGGGATATTGATAAATTACGTTATGTGACTGGTTTTGATTTGTTATTAGTATAATAGATAGTTTAAAAATTTGTTGTAGAGTATTATAAATTCATTTAAAGAATATTGTGAAATAATTAAGTAAAGATGAATAAAAAAGCTCTTATAACAGGAATTACAGGTCAAGATGGTTGCTATCTGGCTAAACTTCTTTTGTCAAAAGGATATAAGGTTTTTGGAGCACAAAGACGTAACACAGGAAAAAGGTATTGGCGTTTAGAAGAACTAGGAATAACTGACCATATAGAATTCGTAGATATAGATTTAGGTGAACCTTATAATATTGAAAAAGTTATTGACAATGTAAAACCAGATGAATTTTATAACTTAGCAGCCCAATCATTTGTAGGCTTATCATTCGAACAACCTCAAGTTACAACAATTACTAACTCTCTAGGTGTATTAAATATATTGGAGGTTTTAAGAAATAAACATCAAAACATTAAATTTTATCAAGCATCAACGAGTGAAATGTATGGCAAAGTCACAGAAACTCCACAAAATGAAACAACTCGTTTTTATCCAAGAAGCCCTTATGGTTGTGCTAAAGCTTATTCACACTATCTAACAGTTAACTACAGAGAAAGTTATAATTTATTTGCTTGTTCTGGTATTTTATTTAATCACGAAAGTCCAATGAGAGGTGAAGAATTTGTAACAAGAAAAACTACTAAGGGTCTAGTCGAATGGACAAAAACTGGTAAGCCATTAGAATTAGGAAACTTGGAATCATTTAGAGATTGGGGCCATGCTGAAGATTATGTTGAGGCGATGTGGCTAATGCTACAACAAGATCAACCGGAAGACTATGTGATCTCAACAGGTAAGACAATTCAAATTAAAGATTTTATAAAAAAATGTTTAAATGAACTAAATATAAAATATGAATTTAAAGGACACGAGGTATTTGATGAAAAGGGAAATCAGATTATCAAAACTAATCCAAAGTTTTTTAGACCAGCTGAAGTTGATCTATTAATTGGTGATAATTCTAAAGCTAAACAAAAACTTCTTTGGAAACCGAAACATACAATAGATACTTTGGTAAAAGACATGATAGAGGCAGACCTAAAACGATTTAAAAATTGAAAATTTGATATAAACTAAGATTATTTAATGCAATACCCTATTAACATTTGCTAGGATTACAAAAGCTTAATGCAGACTTTTAAAAAAATAATATTTTTACTTACCCCTAATGAGCGTAAACGTGCTGGGTTGTTGATGATAATGATTTTGATAATGTCATTATTAGATATGACTGGTGTGGCGTCTATATTGCCATTTATGGCTGTACTTACTAATCCAAGCCTGATTGAAACAAACTCAATTTTAAATTACATATTTGAGTCTTCAAGTATTTTTGGAGTTGAAAATAATCAACAGTTTATTTTTGCTTTGGGAGTACTTGTATTTTTAGTACTAATAATTTCGCTTTCATTTAAAGCACTTACATATTATGCACAATCGAGGTTTGTTTACATGAGGGAATTTACTATAGGTAAGCGTTTAATTGAAGGCTACTTAAACCAACCCTACAGTTGGTTTTTATCACGACATAGTGCTGATCTTGGAAAAACTGTTTTGTCTGAAGTTCAACAATTAATATTAGATGGTATGAGACCCATACTTGAGTTGATAGCCAGTAGTATGATTACACTCGCAATTATAACTTTATTAATTATCGTCGATTTAAAACTTACCCTGATAGTTGGTTGCTCATTATTTGGAGCATATGTGATTATTTTTTATAGTGTAAGTAAATTTTTAAGCCTATCTGGAAATAAACGTTTAATAAATAACCAGTTACGTTTTACAACTGTCAATGAAGCTTTTGGCGCTGCAAAAGAGGTAAAAATTGGTGGACTAGAAAAAAGTTTCTTAAATAGATTTTCAAATTCTGCTCAAGCTTATGCTCAAACTCATGCTTCAAGAATGGTTATAAGTGCTTTGCCTCGTTATATGCTAGAGGCTATCGCATTTGGTGGCATTTTATTAATGATACTTTATATAATGTCTAAAACAGGTAGTTTTAATTCTGCCTTGCCTATTATCAGTTTGTATGTTTTTGCTGGTTATCGCTTGATGCCAGCTGTGCAAAAAATTTATGAGTCTTTTACTGCACTTACTTTTATCGGTCCTTCGCTAGATAAATTATATGATGATGTTCGAAATCTAAAAGAATTTGATAAAAATCAAGATCAAAATATTTTACCCTTATATAAATCAATAACCTTAAAGAATATTCATTATAATTATCCAAATACATCGAGATCAACACTAAAAGATATAAGTTTAAGCATTTCTTTAAAATCTACTGTTGGAATTGTCGGCCCCACAGGTAGTGGCAAAACCACAATTGTTGATATCATTTTAGGATTACTTGAACCTCAAAAGGGCACATTAGAAATTGATGGCAAAATAATTAAAAGACATAATATTAGATCTTGGCAACGTTCTATTGGATATGTGCCACAACAAATTTTTCTTGCTGACGATACTATTGCCTCAAATATTGCTTTTGGGATTAATAAGAATGATATTAATAAAGAAGCAATAGAAAAAGCTTCTAAAATTGCGAATTTACACGAATTTGTAATAAATGAACTACCTAAAAAATATGAAACTACAGTTGGAGAACGCGGTGTAAGACTGTCAGGTGGACAACGACAACGTATAGGAATTGCAAGAGCCCTATATCATAATCCACAATTGCTTATTTTAGATGAAGCAACCAGTGCATTAGATAATCAAACTGAGAAAGCGGTTATGGATGCAATTAATAATCTTGGTAAGCAAATTACTATTGTTTATATTGCCCATCGTTTAAATACGATAAAAATGTGTGATAAAATTTTTATGTTAGAAAAAGGAAAATTAATAGCAGAAGGAAGCTTTAAAGAACTGATTAACCTTAATGAAAATTTTCGTAAAAGTGCTATTTTATAATTCAGTTTATAGTAGCATGAAATATTCAGGAAAAAACAATTTTTTAAAATTATAAATGTTTATAATTTTTTTATAAGAATAAATAAACAGTATGATTATAAATATAAAAAATTCAATATTAAATACTTTTAACTTAAAGATAAATAATGAAAAATTTTAGAAAAAAATCTCCATACTAACTTAATGAGAAAAAATTAATGGCTTATAGAATCCAAAATTTTATTAACAGAAAAGAAGATTACTTGTTGTGGAACAATGTGATGAGTGAGTCTAGTGATCATTGGTACTTTAGTAGTATTGATTTTAATTATTTTCATATTGAATATCTTAAAGAACAAAATCTATTTGCAGACAATAAATCTTTTTTTATTTACGAAAATGAAAAATTAGTTGCATTTACAATCTTAATCTTTTCTAAAGATACAAATTCTAATTCACTAAATGCTTCTTATCATGAGAATTATCCTTTACCATGGCCAATCATTGTTGATGCATGTAAAAACAGAGACCATGTCTATGAATTAATTTTTGATGAAATTCATAAAAGGGTTGAGCAAAATAAAATTGCTTCTATAAAATTTATTTTAAATTCTCCTGTGGTTTCCAAAAAAATTGAAGATGAATTTATAAAAGTTTTATTAAATTATAATATGATTGATAATTCACATTATAGTCATTTTATAGAGTTAGGTGATCTGACTATAAAAAATATAAGAAAAAGTTATTTTAAAAAAATAAAACATAACATCAATACATTTATAGTTAAAATAATTCAAAAAGATAATTATTATAAAAATATATCCAATGATTATAAATTATTACATACTCAAGATAGAGGAAAAGAAGTAAGGTCTTTGAAAAGTTACGATTTACAATTAGATGCAATAAAAAAAAATAAAGCTTTCGCAGTTCAAATTTTTTCAAAAGAGGACAAATTAATTGGAATGTTAATTATATATTTGGATAAAAATTCTGCTTACGATGGGTCTGTTGCTGTATGTCCTGATTATAAAAAATTTTATATTTCTCATTTACTGAAATATAATGCAATTTTAGAACTTAACAAAAGAAATGTAAAATTTTATGAATTGGGAAAAGCAGCCATTAGCCCTTCTTATAACTTTTTACCAACTGATAAAAATTATAAAATTTCTTTTTTTAAAAATGGTTGGTCAAATAATACTTATAAAAAAGTTTTCGTTGCTGAAAAAATATTTAATAGCGATTCATTAAGATATTTTACTGAAAGTATGCACAACAAACTTTATGATTTTTTTAAAATTAAATAAAATGATAAATTGTATTGAAAAAAAAGTTAATTAGAATAAAGTTTATTTGATAAATGAAACAAATATCTAAAATTGCAGAAAATCATTATGAAAAAGGTTATAAAAAATTGGGCATTAATTATCAAAGAAGATACCCCAATGAAGAATTATGTAGATTTATGGGAAGAAATTTTTTTTCTTATAAAAAAAATAAAAGAAAAAAAATTAAAATTCTCGAAACAGGTTGTGGCAGTGGTGGAAATTTATGGATGATAGCACAAGAACAGTTTTTAGCTTATGGAATTGATATTTCCAATCAATCCATAAAAATTGCAAAAAAACTTTTTGAAGAAAAAAAAATTAATGGTTTTTTTAGAAAAGGAAATTTTGCACACATGTCATATGATAATTTATATTTTGACGCTGTATGTGATGTTTTTTCATCATGTTGTTTAGATAAGGTAGAAGGAAAGAATTATATTGGAGAGGTAAATAGAGTTTTAAAAAAAAATGGAAAATTTTTTTCTTATTTTCCATCAAAAAAATCAAACATGTTTAAACATAGTTCAAAAGTTATGCATGATAGTGATACTTTAATTTCTTTAAAAAAAAAATCTCCATATAAAGTTGATCATCCTATTAGATTTATGAAAATGTCTGAGTATTGTTTGTTATTAGAGCAAAATGGATTTAGTATTGATTATAAAGAAGAGATAATGAGAACTTACTTTTCAGGTAAAGATAAATTTTACTTTCTTGTAATTGAAGCAAAAAAATTATAACTGAGATCACTATAAATTATTTTCTTTCTATTAAGAAAAAAAATTACATATAATGAAAAAAAAATTGCAACCTTATAAATTAGTTGATGAATCAAATTTATTGAAAAATACAAAGAGATATATTAAAAAATTAAAATTAAATAAATATAACCATTATATAATAGAAGAAAATGCTTTAAATGATCTAAAATCTAAATTGGATAAAACAAACATTAACATAATAGAAACAAGACAATTTGTAAATTCTTATAGGTTACTAAATAACTTAATAAAATAAATCTTTAAAAATATAAAAATGAATATAATTATTTATCAAAGTAGTGATAAATAAGATAAAAGTTAAATAAAAATATGTTCAATAATTGCTCAATACTAATCACTGGTGGCTCAGGTTCATTTGGCTATAGTTTTGCGTTGCTTACACTTAAAAAATATAATCCTAAACGTTTAATAATTTTTTCGCGTGATGAGATGAAACAATGGGAAATGGCAAAAATTTTTAAAGATGATTCAAGAGTACGTTTTTTTATTGGAGATGTACGCGATAAAGATCGACTTCATCGAGCTTTAGATAACATAGATTATGTTGCACATGCAGCCGCTACTAAGATTGTGCCTACTGCTGAATATAATCCGTTTGAATGTATAAAAACCAATATTAATGGTGCTATGAATTTAATAGACGCATGTATTGATCAAAAAGTTAAAAAGGTTGTGGCTCTCTCAACAGATAAAGCAAGTAGCCCAATTAATCTTTATGGAGCAACTAAACTTGCGTCAGACAAGTTATTTACAGCAAGCAACTCTTCTTATGCGGGAGGTCAAGGAACTTCATTTTCGGTAGTGAGATATGGTAATGTGATGGGATCGCGTGGCTCAGTAATACCCTATTTTGTTTCATTAAAGGATCAAGAAGAATTACCTATAACTGATAATCGTATGACACGTTTTATGATTTCATTAGAACAAGGTGTAAATTTAGTCTGGCATGCCTTCGAAGATATGGTGGGAGGAGAGATTTATGTAAAAAAAATACCTTCTATGAAAATAACAGATATTGCTAAGGTAATTGCGCCAAAAGCTAGACATAAAATTATAGGTATTAGGCCAGGTGAGAAATTACACGAAGAGATGATAAGCATTGATGATGCAAATTCAACTTATGAATATTCTGATTACTATAAAATTTTGCCACAGATCAATGAATGGGCAAATGATAATTTGCGTATTAAAAACGGTAAAAAAGTCCCAGAAGGGTTTATGTATACTAGTGACAATAATTCAGAGTGGATGACAAATTCTGATTTTAAAAATTGGATAGACAACAATAAAGACTATATTGGTAAAATATAAATAATGATACCCTATGGTCGACAAGAAATTACAGAAGAAGATATTACTGAAGTTAAAAAAGTTTTATGTTCTGATTTTTTAACCCAAGGTCCAATAGTCCCAAAATTTGAACAGTCTGTAGCTGATTATTGTGGAGCTTCATATGCTGTTGCAACTAATAGTGCAACCAGTGCACTTCATATTGCTTGTCTTGCGCTTGATCTTGGGCCTGGGGATTTATTATGGACTTCTCCTAATACTTTTGTAGCTTCTGCAAATTGTGGCCGTTACTGTGGAGCAGATGTAGATTTTGTTGATATAGACCCAAAAACTTACAATATGAGTATTGATTTATTAGTAAAAAAATTAATACATGCCCAAAAATTAGGAAAGCTTCCAAAAATTGTAGTTCCCGTTCATTTTGCTGGTCAACCTTGTAATATGTCAAAAATTCATGAACTATCTAAATACTATGGTTTTAAAATTATAGAAGACGCATCTCATGCAATAGGCTCATCTTATAATAAAATCAAAGTTGGTTCATGTGCCCACAGCGACATTACAGTTTTTAGTTTTCATCCAGTTAAGATTATTACCTCTGCTGAAGGTGGTATGGCTTTAACTAATAATAAGAACATAGCTGATAAAATATCTAGATTACGAGTTCATGGCATTACAAATGATAATAGTAAAATGAAAAAACAATGTGAAAATGAGATATGGAATTATCAGCAAATTGAACTTGGTTTTAACTATAGAATGAATGATATTCAGGCCGCACTAGGTTTAAGTCAATTAAAACGTTTAGATCAATATGTAAAGCGTCGTCATGAAATAGCTGCTTTTTATGACTCTGCCTTAAAAAACTTGCCACTGACAACTCCTTGGCAAGCCACTGGTGTTTATTCAAGTTATCACTTATATACAATTCTTATCAAATTTAATTCGGATTTTAAAAGTCAAAAGCAGGTTTATAATGAATTAAGAAAAAATAATATTGAGTCAAACATTCATTATACTCCGGTTCATAGACACCCGTATTACGAAAAATTAGGATTTAAAAAAAATGATTTCCCAGTAGCAGAAAAATTTCATAAAGAAGTAATAAGTATTCCCTTGTTTCCATCACTTCAAGAATCGCAACAGAATTATGTAGTTCAAACTTTAAAAAAAGTTATGAATTCATGAAGCTAATTTCTTTTAAATAAATCAAGTAAGAATCCCCCAAAAATTAAATAAAATTTTTTTGTAAATTTATATAAATTTTATAATATTTTTTTAATTACCAAAGATTTTATTGGTTCGTGTTTTAAGATATTAATTGGTGATTTTTTATTTAAAATTTGATTAAAATATTTTGGTTCTAAACCGTGTCCTGGTCTAATAACTCTAATATTATCTTTAGAAAACTTATCTCCTTTTTTAATATTTTTAATTGAAAAAATTGATCTTCTAAAAATTTTTGATTTATCCTCACTTTTATTTCTGTAAAAAAAATTCTTACCCAACAACTTAAAAGCAATATTTATATCTTCTCTTAATTTTTTAATTTCTTTTCCTTTTAATGAAAAATTTATATCAAAACCTTTTTTTTGATTATCAAGAGCTATGTGTTTTTCAATTACTTCTGCTCCGCTTGCTATTGCAGCAATCGCAACTCTATTATCTTTTGAGTGATCAGATATTCCTACTCTACATTTAAATTTTTTTTTTAAAATTTCAATATTTTTTAAATTAAAATCATCAATGTCTGATGGATAATTACTAACACAATACAAAAGGGTGATTTCTTTTGCACCATTTCTTCTCGCTGTTTTTACAGTGGCTGAAATTTCATCTAAGTTTGCCATACCTGTAGAGATTATAATAGGTTTTTTAGTTTGAGAAATTTTCTTTACTAGATTTAAATCAGTCATTTCAAATGAAGCAATTTTATAAATTGGACAATTTAGTTTTTCTAAAAAATCAACTGCTGTATCATCAAAAGGAGTGCTAAAAATTTTAATTCCTATGGATTTTGCGTACTTAAATAATTCTTTATGCCATTCTAATGGTGTGTGGGCCTTGTTATATAAGTCCCAAAGTGTATATCCCTTCCATAAACCATTATTAATTTTAAAATATTTTTTATCAGATTTTGCTGTCATAGTGTCAGCAGTATAAGTTTGAAGTTTTACAGCATCTGCACCATTAACATAAGCACATTTAATTAATTTTTTTGCTAAATTAAAGTTGCCGCAATGATTTGCAGAAATTTCTGCTATGAAAAATACTTTATTTTTCACCAGATACTTTATAATTAAAAAAAGTCATAATAATTTTAGAATATATATATATGTATTGTATAACTTTATTAAAAATATATAAATCATAAAAATGTTTTATATTGTGTATTCAATATTATTAAAATTAAAAATTAAAAGTTAGAAAATTCAATTCAATGGTTCAACTTTGTTTAGGGTCTGCAAATTTTGGATCTAAATATGGTCTAGAAAATAAAAAAATCAATAAAAACAAGCTTATAGATATAATTACTGTCGCAAAAAAACATAACTTATTAAATATCGATACATCATTTGAGTATGTAGATAGTCATCAAAGTTTAAAAAGAATAACAGATAAAAAAATGAAGATTAATACAAAAATTTTTTTAAAAGAAAATTCAAATTTTATATCTGTAAAAAAAAAGATTGTAAATTTTAATAAAACTTCTCCATCAAAAATTCATAGTCTCTTGTTACATGATCAGAATGATGCACTTAATATTGAAAAAATTGAATTATTAAAAAGTTTAAAGTCACAAAAAGTTGTTACTAAAATTGGAGTTTCTGTATATGATCTGTCTATATTGAAAAAAGCTTTAAAATTATGGACGCCAGATATTGTACAAATTCCAGTAAATCCATTTAATTCAGAATTTTTATCAAAAAATTTTTTAAAGCACCTTAAAAGAAAAAATATTACTATATTTGCTCGATCTATTTTTTTACAAGGTATGCTGGTAAAAGAGAATAAATATTTATCAAATAAATTTAAAAATAATTTCAATAATTGGTTTAAATTTTGTAAGTCTCAATCAACTCACCCTGTCAAGGTTTGTTTGGATTTTTGTAAATCAATAAAGGAATTAGATTTTTTGATTATAGGTGTACAGGATCATGAAGAGTTAAAGCAAACAATTAATTATTTTAATCAAACAAAGAAAGTAAACTCAAACTTAATTATTAAAAAGAAGTATAAAAAAATTGATCTTAGAAAAATATAAAAAAAAGAAATTTGCTATTTTAATTGCTGTGAGATCAGACTCAGTTCGTTTACCAGGAAAACATTTTAAGATAATAAATGAAAAACTTAAACTATCAGTATTAGATTATTGCATAAAGAGATGTAGAAAATCAAAAATTCAAGATATAATTTTATGCACATCAAGTAATAAAAACGACAATATGTTTGAAAAATATGCAAAGAAAAATAAAATCAAAGTATTTAGAGGTAGTAAAAACGACGTTCTAAAAAGATATATTGATTGTTGCGAAAAATACAATTTATCAGACATTGTACGCATTACAGGTGATTGTCCATTGGTGGATAAAGATATAATTAATAATTTACTTAATATCTATTTAAAAAATAATTATGATTATGCTAGCAATGTATGTCCATCAACTTTTCCAGATGGTTTAGATGTTGAAATTGTGAAGCTATCAATACTTAAAAAATCTTTCATTGAAAATAAAAGTGTCTTAAATAAAGAGCATGTCACTTTAAATATAAGAAAAAATACAAAATATAAAAAATATAATATGAGTTATAATAAAAACAACTTATCTAAAATTAGATGGACAGTTGACACAGAAAATGATCTGAGGTTTATTAAAAAAATTGTTATGAAATTTCATCCTAGAATTCACTTTAGTTGGAAAGAAATTTATAAATTAAAAATATTTAATTAAAAATATTCTATGAATAAAAACAAAGTATTATGGAAAAAAGCCAAGAAAATAATTTTAAGAGGAAATTCTTTATTTTCAAAAAATCCAGAAAATTACTCAAAAAACTGGCCAGTTTATTTTGATAAGGCCAAAGGGTGTAACATCTGGTCAATTGATAGAAAAAAATATATTGATTTTTCGTATATGGGTATTGGTACAAATATTTTAGGTTATTCAAATTCTAAAATAGATAATCATATAAAAAAAATTATCAACAAAGGCACAATGTCGACTTTAAATTGTGTGGAAGAGGTCGCTTTATCTGAGAGATTAATCAAAATGCATAAATGGTCTTCAATGTGCAAATTTACAAGAACAGGAGCCGAGGCTTCAGCTGTAGCAATAAGAATAGGAAGAATTTATTCAAGAAAAAATAAAATTGCAATTTGTGGTTATCATGGGTGGCACGATTGGTATTTAAGTGTAAATTTGAAGAGTAAAAAAAAATTAGACACACATTTAATTAAAAATTTAAATATTGATGGTGTTGATAAAAACTTAAAAAATAGCTCGGTAGCTTTTAAGCATAATGATTTAAATTCTTTTAAAAAAATTGTTAAGCAAAATAAAGATATTGGAGTTGTAATCATGGAAGTTGAAAGGTTTGAGGAAGTTCAAAAAGATTTTTTAAAATATATTAGAGAATATACAAGTAAAAATAAAATAACTTTAATATTCGATGAATGTACGAGTGGTTTCAGACAAACTTTTGGCGGTCTTCATTTAAAATATAAAATTAATCCAGATATTTGTATACTAGGTAAAGCTCTTGGTAATGGATATCCAATTAATGCAGTAATTGGAACCAAGGGTGTTATGGAGACTGCAGAAAATAGTTTTATAAGTAGCACATTTTGGTCGGATAGAATTGGCCCAGCTGCTGCATTAAAAACTCTAGATGTAATGAAAAAAGAACGCTCATGGCTCAAGTTAAAAAATCTTGGTAGTTTTTTTAAAAAAAATTTTAGATCAATATTAAACAAGCATAATATTTCAGGAGATATAATTGGAACAGGTTCTTTATTAAAATTTGTAATTTATAATCTAGATGATAATTCTTTAAAAAAATTTTTTGCTACTGAAATGCTTAAAGATGGAATTCTTGCATCAAATGTGATTTATTTATCAACTGCGCATACAAAAACTTTATTAAAAAAATATTTTATTTCTATGGATAAAGTTTTGTTTAAACTAAAACTAAAGAAAAAAGTTTGAGAAATAATTAATCTTTAAGTCTCAAAATTTTTTTGTGATATTTTTTTTTTTTCTTTTAAAATTTTCATCATCCAAGTTTTTGTTTTTTTGTGGACGGGATAAAAAGGGTCATTTTTAACCTTTTTTTTTATGTAGTTATTGAACAGTTTTATATTTGCTTTTTTTACATAAAACCCATTTTTGAACTTTAATACTTCCCAAACACCATCCTTAATTAAATCTTTATTGATTTTTTTTGCATCATAATTACAAAATTTTTTCGTCATAGGCCATACTGTATGTTTATAAATAACTTTATTGTTTTTTTTATTATATTTATAGTTGCCAACAAAAGTTTTATTATATCTGTAATTGACTTTGAAAAATTTTTCAGCGTAGTGTATTGCTGTACTTATAAAATTCAGATTAGTGCCTAAGTTTAAATATTCCATATTATTTTTTAATGCATATTCGTACAGACTATCTTTTCCAAAAGACTCAAAATTTTTGACAATTTTAAATTTGTAGTCTTTATCATTTGTACAAAAAGAAAAAACCGGATCAAATGTATGGTGATAATTTTTTTGTTTCTGAATTATTCTAGTTATTTCATTTAATTGGCTTCTTGCACCATATTTTGTTTTTCCAACTTTTAGAAAATCATAATTAAAAGTTGCTAAATATAAAATTTCTATTTCAAGCTCATCTAAAATTTCATTAAATATGTTGGACAAATTTTTATTATTAAATTTATCATTAAAAATGTTGTAAAGACCAAAAAAATCAACATGACAAAGATATTTCTTTTTCATAACTTTAATAAATCACTTATTTTAAAAATTTTATTAAGTTTATTTAATGGAATTTTCTTTCTATCAACACTTTCAATAGCCATGACTATTTGAACTAATGTTAAAGAGTCATAATTTTTAAGTGTGTTTAGTTTTATATTTGTATTTTTTTTTATCTTAATTTTAAGATGTTTCTCTAAAATATTTTTAATTTTTATTTGACGCATAGTTTTTTTTTAGTTTTTTTACGTTAATTTTACCTGTGGCTCCTAGTGGAAAATTTTTAATCTTAATTATTTTTAAAGGATGCATGTAAGGTGGTAAATTCTCTTTTATGCTTCTGGATATATTATCTTTTATTGAGTTTCCCTTATAAAATAATAAAAGATCTTCATTAATTAGAATAGTTTTTGAAATTATATTTTCATTTTTATTTTCAACAATTTCATCTATCTCAGTTGTAAAAATTCTTAGTCCTTTCTTTTTAATCATATTATCATTTCTTGATAACCAATATATTTGTCCTTTAACAATTTTTACAAGGTCGCCAGTATTATAATATTTTTTACTTTTTATTTTTAAAAATTTAAATTTTGTGTTTATATAACCTATCATTAATTGACTTCCGCCAACTATCAATTCTCCAATTGTTCTATCTTTTTTTGTAGAAAGTAACTTCCAATATAGATGAGAAAAAACTTTTCCAATAGGTACTACTTTTTCATTTTTTAAATTTTTTAAATTTACCTTGTAAGAAGTAATATTAATTGTGCATTCTGTTGGACCATAAACATTATAAAAATTAGATTTTGGAAATAATGCTTTTGCATCTACACATATTTGTTTATTTAAAGCCTCACCACCTGATATAAATAATTTAATAGATTTAGTAATTTTGTATTTTTTTAAAACAAGAAAAAATAATTTGAATAAATTAGGAACCGTATACATTACTTCAATTTTATACTTATCTATAAGTTGTATTATTTCAAATATATTTGAATTATTTTTTGCAACTATAATTTTACAATTAGAAAATAATGCAAAAGCAATATCTCCAAATGTAATATCAAAATTTAATTCTGAGGTAAGAATTAATGATTTTAAGGTTTTGTAAGCTGAGAATTCTTTACTAGTCCAGTTTAGATAAGCTAAATAACTTTTTTCTGAGATTACGACTCCTTTTTGCTTGCTTGTAGTCCCAGATGTAAAAATAATGTAAGGAATATTATTCTTAAATTTTTGTTTTTTAAGAATTTGAAATTCTTTTTTAAAAGTTGAAATATTTTTTTTATTTTTAATTGCACTTAATTCTTTATAAAAATTTTCGTTAATTATATAGTCAGCATTACAAATTTTGTAAATTTCATTTATATATTTTTTTGGCCAGTTCTTATTAGTAGGTATTACTGTATTTCCATTAATCCATAGAGCCCAAATTAGTCCTATATAGTCTGCTGATCTTTCTATATTTATAATTATTTTTTTATTAACTATTTTTTTGTTGTTGATATTAATTGCTAAAGTAACTACTTGTTCAGAGCTTATTTTTATTTTAGAATCAATTAATATTTTTTGCCCCTCGTTATTTAAAAGGTATTTAAGAACCTTACTTTTTAACTTGTTCATTGAGTTAATTTTTTAAGTTTTATTTTTTGATTATATATATTTGTTTGATCAACAAACAAAACTCTTTGATTTTTTTTATCTAAATATTTTAATTTTGTGTAAAATTTATCACCAGGTTTAATAGAGTTAATTATATTCTTTTTATTGAATAAAATTTTTTTTATATATAAAGATCCACCATTTACGCTAACAACAATACAATTTTCAAATTTTCTTAGTACACTTCCCACTTCTTCTGGATGTCTAGCAGGTTCATTTTTTGATTTTTCTACATTTTCTATTTTAACTCTGGCGTTTGATAGACAAGTGTTCGCACCACCGTAAGGATCGCCATAAGCACGAATAAATCTATCTAAATCATCAACGTTCATCGACCAGTCGATCCATCCATTTATTTTACCGCTCAACCTCTTGTTGTAAGAAGCAAAAAAAATGTTTTGTTTTTCATTTAATGACTCATTTTGATTGTTATTATCTAAAAACTCTTTCAACATCTCACGGTTTTTTGACTGTAAAAAAATATTTACTTCTTTTGGTAGTTTTAACTTAGAGGGAATAATAAAATTTTTTCTATATACAACATTTCCAGTATCAATACCTGGGGTGACTTTATGCAAACATGCTTGAAAAGCTCTCATGTCATACAATATTATGTATGAAGCCACACTGCCTCTCATACTAGGTAATGGTGACTGATGGATATTATAAAAATTTTTACCTAACTTTTTGATTATTTTTTCAGTGAATATCCAAGGGGACCCAGCTGATATGGTTATACTTTTTTTTAGGTCTAATTTTTCTAAAATTTTTATACTAAGTTTTTTTGTTGTTATATATTTAATTTTTTTTAATTTTATAAATTTTTTTAGATCAGTTGTGAGCTTATCAGTAATTAGAGTTACTTTTTTTAGCTGGTTCTCATTAAACGAGTCTCTCAAATAACTCAAAGCTACACTGTGAATAGAGATAATAGTTATTTTCATTATTTGTATTTATTCATTAATTCTTTAATAAACTTGTGTCTAGTAAAAACACCTTGTCCTATCATGATAACATTCCCATAAAATTGATTTTGAATATTTAAATTTAATTCGTTCAAAAATTTAAAAAAATTTACCTTAGGCACAGGAAATGTTTTTGCAACCTTTAAGACCTTAGCTTCTTCATACTTTGCAATATCAGTAACAATTCCACATTTTATTATTTCATGCCAAGCTATTTCTGTTAATTTGTCGTCATCACCCCAAAGCTCACTATTACTGGTTAATGGTATTTCTGCTATAAGTAAGTGATTATTTTTACCAGTATTTTTTGAATACAAACTGCAATTACTTATTCTTGAACAATAGAGATTTATATCGTTTACTTGTGTATATTGAAATTTAAAGTTAACTTCTCTTATTGTAAAATAAATAAATACTTGTGAAATATAGTGTTCATAATTTTGTTTTAAATTTATTTTGAACAACCTTTGTATGTTGCTTAAACTAGTTGTAATTAAAACTTGGTCAAATTTTTCATTTTTGAATTGTACATATTTTAAATTAGAAAATAAATTTACTTCATCATAATTACATTGTTCAAAAATAACGCCTTGATTTTTCAATTTTTCAATTAATTTATCGGTTATGAACTCCATACTTTTTCCTTTTGGATAAAGAGAAATATTTTCTAAATTATGATTTGATTTTCTTCTTGAAGCTAGATGTTCATCAAAAAATTTAGAATTTTTTTTTAAGAAATTACTAAGATTATCGTTAAAAAGTGTTTGCCTAAAATTGGTAAATGTACTCATTTCATTTGCTACGATATCCAGCTCATATGGTTTGGCTTGAAAGTTTTTTTCGCAGCCTTTAGAAAGTACATTTCTTATGTTGGGTGGAAGCTGATTAAATAAATCTGATAAATTACTTAATTTTTTTTTACTTTTAAAAAAAATTGATTTTAAAAATTTATTTAAATAAAAAATAAAAGCTTTGATTGTAAATAATGCCCCATAAGACCCCCAATAGGGAATTGCATGATCTTCATAAAATAAATTATTTGAATATGTGCTTGCTCCATATTTAAAATCATATAAATCATTATTTGAAAACATATTTCTAATAAATTTATCTGTTTCTTTATCGAGACCATCAAAAAATTGATATCCTAAATCAAAACTTTCATCTTCAATTTTAATTGAACCCAAAACACCTTTAATATTTCTTTCAAATAAAATTTTGATGTCATAATTTTTACTTTTTAAAAAGTGAGCAGTAGCCAATGCGTTAAATCCAGATCCAATAATTAAAATTTTTTTTGTCACCTTAGCTAAATAATTAAACTATGTTTTTTTAATTTTTTTAAAATTTGAAGACAAGTCTTTAATTCTAAATTTAGAATATTTGAAATATGAAATACTGATCTTTTGCCATTACTATAAGCCATAATATCTAAAAGATTCTTTAGTTCATCATCAATATTCTTATTTTTGCTTAAAGTTGGATATAAATTTCTTTTTGTTAAGAAAGGTTCACATTTAGTTTTAGCTCTAGGAAATGCCGTAAACTCTAATGCATCTACGATATTTTTAAATATTTCAAATGACCCCTCCAACCCTTTTTTTGTAACTAATGAAAAATTATCAAGACTTGTGTGATATTCAGGGTATGTCTTGCTCCCTGCCTTGCTTCTTGAATAACTACAAATGGGTAACTCGACCCCAGCATGACAATATTGTCTTTCATCAGATGATCTGTCTTTAAATTCATAAATACTTTTTTTTTTTAATCCTATAAAACTTGAATTCATTATTTCATCTGCAAAAGTATTTTCTTCAGGTGTATGCACAAAAGAGTAATCTCTATTATCGCCAGCACAATTAATTATAAAACCAGCTAATACATTTTTTTTTAATTTTTTAAGATTTCTATTTATATATGCAATAGATCCTATTGTTTCTGGAACAAGTACAAATCTGTAACTGTATTTTTTATTTTTTAAGCTATTTAAATAATGAATTAATGAAGCAATTATAACTGGCCCTGATAATTCATTATTTGCCATAGATGGATGGCATATATAAGAGGAGAACAAAATTTCTTTTTTTAATTTCCCTTTAATTAATGTTTCACCATAATCCATTACCCCATTTTTTAAAGAAGAGTCGATCACAACTTTATATTTTTTGTTTTTAATACTTTTTAATTGATTTTGAGATAAGCAAAACCCCCATGTTCTTTTATAATATGAGGTAACATATGGAATTGCATTTTTATTATCTTTATCAATATGAATATGTTTTTTGAGTTCACTAACAGGAATAATTTTATTTATTGCATGAGAGTATCCAACAACATGCAAATTATTTTTGCTAAAATCTGCATATTTTTTATTATTCTTTAAGTCTAAAATATACGCCTTTTTAATATTCCATTCTTTTGGGATTATCCAATCAAATACTTTTTTGCCGGATTTGAAAAACTTTTTTTTTAAAGGAACTTTTTTTTTTATTAAATCTAATGTTTTTTTAACACCTTTACCTGTTATAGATCTATTAATTGGATATAGCTTTTTTGCTAAATCTAACATCATTTTCCCATGAAAATTAATTAAGTTTTTACCAGTCATAAAATATTTTAATTTAATTAATTATTTTTATCATAAATGTACTCATATTTACCATTATAATTTCTAAGAATTGCATACTTTACTATTAATTAGAATTAAGCTTAAAATAGAATTTATTGATCAATGATATTAAATTGTTTTAAATTTAACACTATTGGTAAAATCAATATCAATTTTTATTAAAAACATGAATAGATTTAAAATACACTGATAATCAGAAGTATTATTATTAAAATGCTATACACTAAGAAAAAAAAGAATTTATGGAAAAAACACGGTATTAATTTTGGTATATTAGATTCCATTAAAATTAAAAATAAATGAATGTAAAATTAATTAATCTATCAATTAGATTTGCAAGGGATAGTGATTGTTTTAATATATTTGAATGGAGAAATGATCCAATTACACGCAGCATGTCTCACTCGTCTAAAATTATTGATTGGGAGCAGCATATAAATTGGTTTTCAGGATCTCTAAATTCTGAAAATAGAATACTTCTTATTTGTGAAGAAAATTCTATTGATAAAATTGCAGTTGTTCGTTTTGATATTTCAGAAACAGGTGTGCTTGTATCAATTAACTTGAATCCAAAAAAAAGAGGCAAGAACTTTGCAAAAGTTTGCTTGACCAAGTCAATTGAATTTTTTTTAAAAAAGCATCCATTAACAAAAAATATGTATGCGGAGGTAAATGAGAAGAATATTGCAAGTAAAAAAACCTTTTTAGGTGTTGGTTTTGAAAAGTATAAAGTATATAAAAATATAGGTTATTATATAAAAAATTTCTCATCAAATAAAAATTGAATGACAATTATATTTGAAAAAATAATTCCAACAGAAAAGCAATTTGAAAAACTCTATTTTTTGCTTAAAAATAGAAAGTATTCAGTGAGCCACAACAAGCTTCCATCAATAACAGAGCATAGAAAATTCGTGATAGAAAATCCATATCTAGAATGGTATTTGTTTTATAGAGACAAGAACTTATTAGGAACTTTTTATCTTCAGTCTGATAATTCTATTGGTATAAATTTAAATAAACCTAAAAAAGATGATTTGCTTGAGATAATTAAGTACGTAAAAATTAATTACAATCCACTTCCACCAATTAAGTCATTAAGAAGGAGAGAATTTTTTTTAAATGTAGCAGCTGAAAACTTAGATTTAATCAGAATTTTAAAAAAATTAGATAAAACTGAAGTTCAGCGTTCTTTTATAATTTAAATTGTTAAAATTATTTTATCAGATACATTAAGGTTCACTTACTAAGCTATTGTAAATTTAAATTTTTGATTTATGAATTCTTTATTAAAAAGAAATAACTATTAATACATTGATCTGATATGACAAAAAAAAAAGCCGTATTATATTCTTCTGCTATCTTAAACGGTGGATGGCTTTTAATTTGCACAGACATTGCATTATGGCTTCATAAATCTGATGGTTATAAACAAATAACTATTGAACAAACTTCAAATTATAATCCTTTTAATTTATTCAGTTTACTTCTACGAATTAAAAATTTGTCTTCATATTTAACGTTTAATAAATTTAAAAAATTAGGGAGATATGTGAATTTTAAATCTAAAAAATTAAGAAGTTACGCAAACTCCAAATACCAAAAGGATAACATTTCTGAACTAATGAATTTTACTAATGGAAAGATTGACGAAACAAGCATTATTATTGATGATTTAGAAATTAAATTTGTAAGGAAAAAATTTAAAAAAAAATTTTTTATACTAAATTTTTTAACTTTAAGTTTTAGAACAATTGTTGATTATATAAGTTATTTTAGAAAGTCTGCTCTTCAGAACAAAGCCTATCTTAGGTATAAAGTTGATAATGTGTATGCAGGTTTACATGTTTTGTCTGAGGCCCTAAGGTCTGATTATAAATCTTGTGGCAGCATATTTCATTGTCGACTTGGTATTATTACGGCTTTGTATAAATTACACTGTTATGTTCAAGAATGTAGACAGATTATTTTACCCAAACAAAGTAGTTTTTTTGTTTGTGGACCAGAACAAGAATACATTCATGGTTTTTTTTGTAGATTTATGTCTGATCGAGGCGCATATTTTATTGATATAAGTAACAAAGAACAACCTTTTATAAAGCGTGAACTTAGTGAAAAATATTATTCAAGATTATATCTTTCCAAAAAGGAAATTGATCTTCTCGATATTGAGAAAAACAAAATTACCAAATATTATAAACACAGAATAGAAAAACCTTGGGAGGTGAAACCTTACATGCACCTTCTTAACAAAAAAAATCTTTCAAATGATAAGTCAATAAAATTAAATGATGTAAGTGTTATTGTATATTTACATAGTTTTTCTGATGCCCAATATATTTATGGTGATCATGGGTATCATGATATAATGGATTGGTGTTTAAAAACTATTTCTTTGCTTAATTCAAATGAGTATGTTTCAAGAGTGATTGTTAAACCTCATCCTGGCATTGATCCTGTATACTACCGAGGAGATACATTGG
>Ga0206131_10002441_pt1 | contig 22495 bp, 21 predicted proteins | sample Helgoland_Spring_FD_148636 | JGI IMG/M metagenome (GOLD analysis project Ga0206131, IMG submission 148636) | Pelagic subsurface seawater microbial communities from Kabeltonne, Helgoland, North Sea - Helgoland_Spring_Bloom_20160517_1 | ecosystem: Environmental > Aquatic > Marine > Epipelagic ...
TTCGAACCCTGGAAACCCGCGAAGGTTTGCTGGTTTTCAAGACCAGTGCATTCAACCGCTCTGCCATCTCTCCGTTCCTTTGGTTAAAGCATTTTAAAGACTTTTTAGAATAAGTAAATGTGACATTCCATAGTCTGTTCCGTAGTTTTACCCTATTTTCTCCATATATTCCTCGATCTTAACTTCCATACCTAAACAAAGTGGCCATAGACCTTTATGGCGTTGCTACAAGACTTACTGGTGCAATTCCAAGAGAGATCAAGTCAGATGGTTAAGCATTAAGACCAAATTGTATGAGCTAAACATAATAATGCAGATAAGCCTGCAAAGATTTTATATTGGCAGAAAATATTTTTGCTCAGAGTGTTTAAATTAAATATCACTTAGCAATAACGCAAAATATAAAACTCCTGATAAATAAACAATATAGCTAAGCAATTTATTTGGCTAGTTAATTTATTAAGGGCCTTTTTTCTTTATTTTTTTAGTTTAGAATTTTTTCGAATTGCAATCATAGAATTTAATACCCAATATAAATTAGCTAAAATAAAAATATAAAGGCCTGCTGATGCTTGCACTAATATTGCTGCTATGCAGCCAATGGTCATAGCCATGTAACCAAAGATTCTTTTATTTGCTTTCTTTGACACCATTAAAGGCGCAGCCATAACAGTGCCGAAAAACACGCTAATCATTTGCAATATCGTTAAAGAATTCAATGTAACTCCAGAAAAAAATTACGCCATTATCTGACTTTTTTGTTAAAAGTAAATACTTTTTTTTCTTTCCAGAAATGCGCCCTAAAATAGAAATTTATATACATGAATCAGTATTAGATTTATAAGTTTTAGATTGACTTAAATGCCCTATATTTGTTTAATGTAAGACATCGTTCATCCTTTCTTGGGACGGAAGTAAGTAATAATACTGAAGGAACGCATCTTATTGCCATCCGGCAGGAGATGAAAAAATGACTAAATGGGAATATAAAATTGTTGATCACAGCAATTCAACAGCAATGGGTTACTCTAATGAGGAGACTGAGGCATTTAAAATTGAATACAAAGATGCGGTCCATTGGAAGTATGAAATGTCTATGATTGAACTAAATAAACTTGGTCAGGAAGGCTGGGAATTGGTAACTCAAGATGGAGCGAGCCAAATATATTTAAGACGTCCAATATAAAATGACTTCAGAGGAATTGAGGGTAATAACAATAGTTTATGTTAGCGCCCTCCTTCCTCTCATACTTTATTTCTTAAACAACAAGAAAATCCCATCATGGATTCCTCTCATATAAATTAGCAATCTTGCTGGCTAGAAAATCTTAAGGTTAAACAACTATATATTACGTGTATTATCTTTAGATGAGTTCTGATCAACATAGAGTTATAGGCTTTTGGAGAGGCTGGTCTATAGCAGTTGGTTGCGCAATAGGTTCGGGTATTTTTATGATGCCGACTATGCTGGCCCCCTATGGATTACTTGGTTTTGGTGGATGGCTTGTAGCAGGCGCTGGATCAATTTTGGTAGCCTTAACGATGGCCAGATTGGTTAAGAGGATTCCAAAAACTGGTGGGCCTTACGTCTATGTAAATGAGGGGCTCGGTAAATTTTCAGGCTTTATAATTGCCTGGACCTATTGGGTGGCATGCGTTTCCGCTATTGCTGGAATATCAATTGCATTTGTTGGCTATCTAGGATTTTTTCTTCCTCAAATCGCAAACTCTCAGATTCATGCTTTACTGGCATCACTTCTGCTGATTTGGATTATTGTCTTTTTAAATATAAGAAGTTTAGAAAATAGTTCTAAATTTCAATTAATCTCTACTTTATTAAAGTTGCTGCCTCTTATATTTATTGTTTTGCTTGGCGCATCAAATTTTAATCTAAGTAATTTACCTGAGCTAAACCCAACTAATCTCCATCCAATTTCATTAATCGCCACAGTTACAACTTTGGTTATGTGGTCATTTATTGGAATTGAGACCGCAACAGTACCTGCAGACAATGTAATCAATCCACAAGAGACTATTCCAAAGGTCTTAATTGCATCTGTTATAACCATTCTTATTCTTTATATCTCTGTAAGTGTTGCAATAGCGGTTTTAGTTCCAGCAAGTGAATTGCTAAACTCTTCCGCTCCATTTGCATTGGCTGCATCAAAAATTTTAGGTGTCACGGGAGGCACAATAATAAGTCTAGGTGCCCTTATATCGACCCTAGGCTCATTAAATGCAAATACACTTACTGCTGGCAATCTTAGTCTTGCGGCTGCAAGAGATGGATTCCTTCCATCAAAATTTGTAATCTTAACTAAAAATGGTACTCCAATTTTTACTTATTTACTGACAGGGGTTTTTGTCAGCATTCTTTTGATATTGAATTATACAAAAGGAATAGTAAATGCATTTGTATTTATGGCTATGCTCTCAACCCTATCTACCCTTATAGCATATGCATTCTGTGCGATTGCAGAATTTAAATTTGCACGTGCAGATAAAAAAAATCAACAAAGAAATAATGCACTTTTGATATCCTGTGGTACATTTTTGTATGCATTTTTTGCGATTTGGGGTGCCGGGATTGAAATGATAATCTATTCTCTCATTCTTATTTTAATTGGAATGCCAATTTACTTACTTAAACAATAAGCTCATGTCTGCGATGAATGAATACTCTCAAATAACAGAAGTGGCGATAAGATCACCGCTTCATAGTTTTATAGATGAGGATAAACTTTCAAGTGAATGGGAGCCCTTAAGATTTCATGCAAAACCTCATCTCAAGGAGGCAATTGTTGAATTTAACTATTTTAGAAACCTGCTTGCAGAGGATGGAATATCAATTATTGATTTACCCTCTTCCAATCTGCTAACTATTGATAGTATTTATACGAGAGATAGTATTTTAGTATCTAAGGCTGGATTAATACTTTGCAATATGGGCAGGTCTTCTAGAACGCCTGAGGCCAAAGAAAATTACAAGACTCTTCTAGATAAGGGTTATGAGATAGCTGGTCAAATCAAAGCTCCTGGCACGCTTGAAGGTGGTGATTTTATATGGATTGATGATAATCATGCTGCTGTGGGACTTGGACCCAGAACAAATGCCGAGGGCATCAAACAATTGAGAGAAATATTAGGTTCAGAGGTTAATTTGCATATTGTAAAGTTGCCAGATCCAGACCATCCAGATGATGTTCTACATTTAATGTCAATAATTTCACCTTTAGACAAAGATTTAGCTTTGATATATAAACCCCTTATGCCAGACACCTTTGTAAATTGGCTTAATGATCTAGGCATAAAGTTTGTTGAGGTTTCTGATGCTGAATATCGCATGATGGGCTGCAATGTTTTAGCAACTTCACCAAGGTCAGTTATTATGCTAGAAGACTTGCCTGAAGTTCGATTGGAACTTGAAAAAGCTGGTTGCAAAATAAGATCTTATAAAGGTCTTGAAATTAGCAGAAAAGGTGAAGGTGGACCAACCTGCCTCACAAGGCCGTTGAAGAGAACGCAATGATGAATGAGTCATATAAAAGTTTGCCAGGCTGGACCTATACCAGCGAGGCATTTTTTGAGCTCGAAAAAACAGAATTAATCCTTAAGAACTGGCAATTAGTTTGCCATCTTTCCAACATACCAAAAGCAGGAGATTTTTTTACATTTGAGATTTTCAATGAACGTATTTTTGTTATCAGAGATAAAGATGGTAATGTTGAAGGCTTTCATAACTTTTGCTCTCATCGAGGCACTAAGCTAATTAATGAAATTTCAGGGACCTGTAATGGAAAGATAACCTGCCCATATCATGCCTGGGGCTATGATTTTAAAGGAAATCTAATCAAGGTTCCTTATGAAGATCAATTTAAAGATCTGCACAAACAAGAGCATGGGCTTCAAAAAGTTGAGTTAGAAATTTTTCAAGGATTTATTTTTGTTAAATTACTAAAATCAGATGCACCGAGTGTTAAAGAGCAATTTTCACCATACATTAATGAAATTGAGCAATACAGACTCGAAGATATGAGACCTTTGGGGCGGATAACAATGAGGCCTAGGAAGGTAAATTGGAAGCAAATTGCCGATAATTATGTTGATGCGCTTCATATACCTGTAGCACATCCAGGATTATTGAATCTAGTAGGCAAAAGCTATGGAGTTGAAGTTTCAGAAAATAATGGATATGTGCATAAAATGTGGGGAGACGGGACTAATATTCGCAAGGATTGTATTTCAAATATATTGTATGACAAATATCTACCCCACATGGACCATCTTCCTGATGACAAGCAAAGGTATTGGCTCTACTACAGATTATGGCCAAATCTTGCATTTGATATCTACCCAGAACAAATGGATTTTATGCAATTCATTCCCATCGATGCAAACACAACCATGATTAGAGAAATAGCATACGCGCTCCCTGATGAGCGTCGTGAGACTAAAGCAGCTCAATACCTAAACTGGAGAATTAATAGGCAGGTTAATAATGAGGACACTCAACTTATCAATTTAGTGCAAGAGGGAATGAAAACAAATAAGTTCAAATCTGGCCCACTTGCCTCTTCGGAAGTTTGTTTAATTGATAGTGCTAATAAGATTAGAGAAGCTATTCCTATATCAAAACAAGAGATCAAGCCTGAAGAATCTGAAGTATTTAAGATAAATTCAGAGCTTTAAGATGCCCACAAAAAAAGCGCAATACCATTTCTGATATTGCGCTTTTATAAATGTATTTATCTACTTAATTTAAATCCAACATAAACCATGCGACCACGAGGATCATGATGCTTGGGATCATAACTCCAGTTTGCAGCATCATAGACCAGTGGAACCTCTTCATCAAAAAGATTGGTCACTCCTACAGACAATTTAAGCTCGCTATCACTCATCTGTATCGTGTATGAATCCATTAAATCTACAGTAAAGAATGAATCGATTTTCTGACTAAAGCCCCTAGATGTTGCAATAGCATCCAAAGGTCTAGTAGTCGAATAGTCAGTGGTATACCTTCCAAACAAAGCCAATGAATTATTTCCGCTTTCTAAAGCAGCATGAAATACAGCTTTTGTCTCAGGTAATGATCTAGCGAAATTATCATGATTGAATTTACCCACAACATCGACAGTTGATCCATTTAAAGGTATCTCATACTCAAACATGTGCATCATGTTTACACCAACTTGAGCTTGCCCCCAAGGTGTATCAAAATCATAAGTTGATTCAAAATCTAATCCGCTCGTGTTTACATAAGCAGCATTAAAGTACTTAGTCGTAACACCTGTTAAAGTCCCACCAGTTGTTCTTTTAACATCAGGATCATTTGGATTAGCGGCTACTTTTCCTTGTGCACTTTCGATAGTAATAACATCACTATATTCAATGGCCCAATAATCTAATTTCATAGATAATTTATCTGTTGGTCTCCATATAGCACCAATGTTCATATTATCAGACTCTTCGGCATCTAAATTTGGATTATTAGCCTGAGCAATTCTTATAAATGTTGTGCCGCCTTTAGGTGAACCGTCGGTATTGTAATCTTGGATCCCTTGCAACCCGATCGTCGTTGAGGTTAATTGCGCCAATGAAGCCTCTCGGAAAGAGGTGCTAAATGAGGCTCTTAACGCAAGATTATCAGTGGCTTGATATCTAAATGATATTTTTGGATTAATAGAACTATCTGTCTCTAAGTCCTCATACCTTAAGGCACCATTGATCTCTAATTTATCCGAGGCATTCATTGATCCTTCAATGAAAACTGCCATGGCATCTCTGCTCGCATTGCTTTCAAGACCGCCGCCTAAAAATAATAAATCAGCTGGGACTGTTATATTTCCAGCTGCATCAAATTGAGCAATGGACGATGCTCCTCGAGCAACATTAAATGTCTCGTCTCTGTATTGAAAACCAGAAGCGATATCTACCTCACCCCATTCTCCAGTTACAATAAAATCAAAGACAGCTAATTCTGTTTCAGTCCATGTCTGTTGGGAGGTAGAAATCCACTGAATTAAGTCAGCCGAATTATTGGTTGGGGTAAATAAATCCCAGGTTTGATTACCAGAATTACCCCCATTGCCTTTAATAGCAGCACTAAACCTTGAAGTGCTTGTATCCGGTTGTTGACCATAAAAATCTTCGCTACTCACAGTGTAGTGAGCGTCCCAATCAAAACCATTATCAAAATCACCTGATAATCCAATTGAGAATCTATCTGTTTCTATTTCCCTAGGTGCGTTTGGAGAAGGAAATGCAGAACCAAGTGCTCTTCCCAACCAAAGAACAGGAACAGCAAATGGACTTCCACCTGTTCCAGGCATGATTGCGTTTGCTGGGCTTAGATATGATAAAGCAGGATAAGAAGGAGATTGGGGATTATCATTCACATCAATCGCAGTACTCATATAGTCAATCTCCAAAGCATTACCATTTGCAAGTAATGTTTTAAAAGATCCATACATGCTTTCATGATCTTCATCATTAACAACATTAAACCTAGGGCCATAAACAAAGCCACATCTTGAACCGCTAGCTTGAGGAATGAGAATTCCTTTATTTGCTACACAATTAGGATCTGGAACATTTTGAAAAGGTGTATATGTGCCTGCATATGGTCCAGATTCAACTGTATCAGGCCCAAACAATAAAAAACTTGTTCCAAGCCCACTAATTCCAAGTTGAGCTAAGCTAGGATCGAAATCTGCTCCAGACATTGGTGATCTATCAAGAACACTCGCAGCTAAAACAAAATTGGTGTTACCATTTTCTGCACCCCAGATCACACTTACTCTGTCGTCAGTTTGACCACTTATATCTGCCTCTTGGCTGGATACCTCTAACTCCACACCAGTAAAGTCTCTTCTAAAAATATAATTTACAACTCCTGCAACAGCATCGGAACCATAAATTGAAGCAGCACCCTCTTTTAAGACTTCTACTCTTTCAAGTGCAACAACAGGTATTGCATTGGTGTTAACAAATGCACTGCCATCATTGGCTGTGGCACCAGTTAATGTATGCCTTCGACCGTCAACTAAAATCAAAGTTGAGGAAAGGCCTAAACCTCTGAGGTTTACATTAGATGTTCCTTGGGTTGCTCCTTGAGTAAATGAATCAGAATTATTTTCTGAACCCGAGTTAACAGACAAATTTCTTGTTATATCAGCAATAGAAGTTGCGCCAATATCTTCAATCGTATCTCTATCAACAATCTCAACCGGTGAAGCTCCATCAGTTGGACTTCCTTTAATATAAGAACCAGTCACCATGACCTCTTCTATATCTTGTCCAAATGACTCAACTGAAAAAAAGGTTGCGCAAAAAAATGCTGCAAACCACATAGACTTATACTTATTCATTTAAATTCCCCTCAATTTAAATTCAATTAATAATGCAGTTAAACCTGCTGTTAAACATAAGTTACATGAATAATAGTTTAACTGCAAAGTAAAAAAACGTATAAAAAAAAGCAGCGTTATTTAGGAGTTTGCCCTGTTACTGGGTGAACTATTTCGCTGGGTGGGCTAGTTGTTGCATCAGCTGAAATTAAATTAGGCATGGATGAATCTGATATAGATTTTTTAAAATTTAAAATTTGTTTTGCGATAAATTTGCAATTTAAATCTCTGCTTAAAGCCTCTTCAATCATTAGCTTAAAATAACTGTTAGAGAAGGATTGTTGTTTATATATTATGCTATAGCACAGACTTGGATCAGATCTTGATTCAATACTTGTTTCAAACTGAGTGCATGAGCAACTGACAAGCAATGTTATTAAAAAAAAGTTGAAATATTTAATAGTTTTTTGTTTATATCTAAATCGTATGAGGAGCAGCAAAGAATTGATTGATCAGTGGCTCGAATGATTCCAAACTATCTGTCTCATAATCAGGATCAAATGCAGCTTGATCCCACTCGTCAGTAAATTCAGTTGCTTTTGCATACCAAGACTCCTGCTCATATTGCTTTCGCAAATCCTGAGGTTTACCCATGTAGTGATAGTAATGCTCGCCCTGGAAATCTTGATGGGTTCTTATAATATGATAAGCATCTTCGCTGACATAGGGTTTAATCATTTCTGCTGCAATTTGCCCATGATTAGGCACATTAATTACTTTTCCAATATCATGAATCAAGCTAATTAGCACCATTTCATCTTCTGCGCCTGCTCTTCTAGCCATTGTTGCAGTCTGAAGGGCATGATGGAGCTGATCTGTTCCAAAACCAAGGGTTAGTGACTCGGCTTGTTTAAGCATTGAGATTATTCTTTTTGGCATATCAAAAATATGAGGCATGTGCTCTTCGCTAATATGCTGCCACTCCTCTTGAGTACTCTGATCCATTCTTGTAAACATACAATCACCTAAATTTAGTAAAGTACTTTATAAATTAACGCATTCAGAAGAAAAAAGAAATATATAGTATTATTTACTTAGGAGAATTTTCATGGATCAAATTAAATTTTTTTCATATTTGGGTTTGTTGCTTTTAAGCCCTGTTTATTTATCTGCCCAATCAGAAAATGCAATAGAGGTAAAAGAAGCCTATAAGTATGTTGGCGAAACAAAAATTGTTTGCGGAAAAATTGTATCCACAAAATATTTAAAAAGAGCTTCCGGAGGGCCTATATTTTTAAATTTCGGAAGAGACTACCCAAATCAACAAATGACAGGCTTGATCTGGTTTGGTAGATTTTCAGAGTATTTCTCATATAAGCCAGAGAAATTTCTTAAAAGAAAAAATGTTTGTGTTAAAGGTTATATATCTGAGTACGAAGGCAAGACTCAAATGGAAATAAGAACCGAGAAACAAATAAAATTAAGAGAATAGTTTAAGTAATAGTAAATTTTAAAACAGTATGAATTTTTGCAGCTTGCTTTAAATCATCCGAGTATGGAGATCCATCTTTATTAAGTTTTATCTTTGCAAAATAAGCATCAACTTTATTATTAGTCACAAGGTCTCTTAGTGTGCGTTCAATTATCTCGTCATTATTAAACTCTAAATCGATTTGGCAATCTTGCAATTCACCTTTGAGCCAAATCTGAGTATGAGTTAATTCTTTCAAGTTTCTCCACCAAATATTTGATCTTAATGTCACGCAAGTATAGGAGCTTCCATGCTCATGATAGCTAACAGGAACTAGATATTGTTTACCAGATTTCCTCCCTTTAAATTGAATAACAAGCACCTGATGACTAATAAGAAAATGCAGGGGTGATCTTGCAAGGAATGCTACAAAAGGATTTATTAAAAACCAAAGATTCATTATTTTAATTCCGTTACTTGATATGCACTTTCATTTATTTTATTAGATTCAAGCGTAACTTTATAAGCATTTTTATTTTGTGCAAATCTAATGGTCGAGCTTGGTTGTTCATCAATAAAATGAAGAGCTGCCCCTCCCTCAATTCCATACATAAAATTAATAGATTCATCTTTAAGAAATTTTTTAGTTGCTGGGCGCCTTTCTGGCTCCTCATCATAGTGAGGCGCACAATTGCCTGGAATAAAGCTCATACATTCCATCATCTTGAGTTCACTGGCCCACGAATCAGTTAGTCCAGCCTCAAACCAACAAATGGCTCCTGCGCTGACACCACTCATCACAATCCCTTTTTGATATGCTTTTTTTAAAATTAAATCTAAACCCCAATCCCTCCAAACAGCCAACATGCTTTTTGTATTTCCTCCTCCAACAAAAATTGCATCTTGTTTTAAAATATGTTCTTCAAGATCAATAGTTCTTTTAAAAAAACTAATATGTGTGGGCTCACAATCAAGCTTTGAAAATACGGAATAATAATTAACAATATATGGATCTAAATCTCCAGTAGCGGTTGGTATAAAACAAATTTTTGGATTCTTTTTGCCAGTTTGATCTAAAATAAACTGTTCGATTAAGCTTGATTCTTGGGTCCGACCAAAACCCCCTCCACCAATTGCAATTACTTGACGCATTTTCATCCCTGAGAGATATTAGATTAATGAAATTTAGCTACAAATATATCATTATTGGTGCAGGAAGTGCAGGCTGTGTTCTGGCAAACAAGCTTTCAGAAAATCCTAACAACTCAGTTCTACTGATAGAAGCTGGTCCCAAAGATAATTATTCATCTATAAAGATGCCTTTGGCTGCAAGTTCTTTATTTAAAAATAAAAAATATGGTTGGGGCTATGAAACTGAGCCTGAAAAAAATTTAAATAATAGAACGATCAATTGGCCTCGAGGCAAAACTCTTGGCGGAAGCAGCTCAATCAATGGAATGCTTTACATCAGAGGGCAGGCTGAGGACTATCAAGAATGGGAAAGAGCTGGAAACAAAGGATGGGGTTATAGAGATTTAATGAAATATTTTGTGGCATTAGAAAATAATCAAAATTACGAAGATCAGTATCATGGAAATTTTGGCTCTCTTTGGGTCGAAACTTACGAACCAATTCTTGAGGCATCGAGGTCTTTTTTAAATGCTTGTAAAAAGTATGGCCTCAGAAAAAATGATGATTTCAATGGAGAAGATCAAGAGGGTTATGGTCAATATCAAGTTAATATCAAGAATGGACAAAGATTCAGCGCATCCGATGCTTTTTTAAGACCAGCATTAGATCGACCCAATCTAGATTTATTAACTAATACTTTAGTTGAAAAGATTATTACATCTAATAAAAAAGCTATTGGTGTGAAAATTAAAAATAAAAAAGGAAGCAATATAATTGGGTGCACCTCTGAAATAGTTCTTTGCGGTGGAAGCATTAATTCGCCGCAAATACTCATGCTGTCCGGTATAGGGCCCAAGAAAAACCTTATCAATCATAATATATCAGTAGTTCAAGATTTACCTGGTGTTGGGCAAAATTTACAAGATCATCTTACGGTTAATATCAGCTACAAAATTAATAAATTAAAAACCTTTAGCGAGCTTATGAAGCCGCTAGGAATGATCAAAAATTTATTTGAATACTTTGCACAACATAAAGGGTTAATGACTTATCCTGCTTCAGATATCGGTGTATTTTTTAAAACAAATGACAAGGTAAATACTCCCAATGCACAAATTCATTTTGCTCCTGGAGCAGGAAAATATAACAAAAATGGCGCTATGAAACCCTCATCAGGGATCACGGCTTCTGTTTGCAATTTGAGACCTAAAAGTTGTGGTCATCTTGAACTTGCGTCTTCTAATCCATCAGATGCACCAAAAATCTATGCTAATTATCTTGATGATCCAGAAGATATGGAATGGATGATAGAGGGTGTTCAGAAGACTCGGGAAATATTTCAAACTTCTCCCATGAAAGATTTGGAAGCCAAAGAATTACAGCCAGGAATCAAGTGCGTTGATAAAGCTGATATTGAAGCATTTATTAGAAATGAATCTTTGTCAGTTTATCATCCAATAGGCACTTGCAAGATGGGGAAAACTAAAGAATGTGTGGTCGATGACCAATTAAAAGTAAAAGGTATATCAGGGCTGAGGGTAGCAGACGCATCTATATTCCCGAATATTATTTCAGGCAATACAAATGCTACCTGTAATGTTATTGGGGCTAAATGTGCTGATTTAATTATGAATAATAGATAATCTTATTCCTTAAAAACCACCTTACCACCAACAACCGTTAATATATTTTTTGATTCTAGAATCTTGGTCTCAGGAATAGTCATTAAATCTTGATCAAAAATAGAAAAATCAGCCAGTTTGCCCACCTCTATCGTTCCTTTAACATTCTCTTGAAAAGAGGCTATTGCAGGCCATATAGTAAACATTTTTAAAGCCTCAAAACGAGTGAGTCTTTGATCAAGATTCCATCCATCAGCGTGATATCCATCCACATCTTTTCTGGTAACAGCGGCATAGAACTCTATTCTTGGGTCACCAATCTCAACTGGTGCATCTGTTCCGCCTGCAATAATGAGACCTTGATCAATAAGATTTCTCCATGCATATGCATTATCAATTCTATCTAGCCCCAACCGTTCGACTGCAAAATGCAAATCACCAATAGCATGGGATGGCTGCATTGAAGGAATAATTTCTAATTCAACAAAACGCTTTTGATCAATGGGCGTAATATTTTGTGAATGTTCTATTCTCCATCTAGGGGATTCTATGAACTGATTATTTATTTTAGCTTGAGCAAATGTTTCTTCATACCAATCCAGTACTATTCTATTACCGTGATCTCCAATAGCATGCGTTCCGATCTGTATACCTTTGCTTAATGCTTTTGATAACCTAGGCTTTGTATCTTCTTCAAGAAAAATAAAAACCCCTTTACCATCATAATCACTATACTTTTCTAACAGGGCTGCCCCGCGCGAACCCAGAGCGCCGTCAGCATACATTTTTATAGCTCGAACAGTTAAGAAATGATCAGGGTCAATCATTGGTCCATTTTCAATCAAACGATCTGCGGGTTCACCATCGCTCACCATAAAATAAACTCTTTGGAGTAAATCATTCTCAGATTTAATTTCCTGTAAAATTGAAATGTCCTCAAAGGTACCTCCAGGCACATGTATTTGTGTCCAACCGAGGCTTACATTCCTTTGAATGCCCTGCAGGAAAGCCTCTTTATCATCAGCTCTGGTTAATTTAGGTATATGGTCTGTGATTAAGTTCATAGCCATATCAACCAATAAACCAGTTGGCTCCCCATTTTGATCTTTTTCAATAAAACCACCTTGAGGATCTTTGGTGTTTGCATCTATGTTTGCTAACTTCAAGACTAAACTGTTTACCACAACAGCATGTCCATCAGCTCTTTCTAAAACAATTGGATTATCTGGAGAAAAAATATCTAGATCCTGTTTAGTTGGAAATCTTTTTTCAGGCCAAAGTTTATCAATCCAGCCTCGACCAATCACCCACTCTCCAGGATTCTTTTTGGATAAATAGTTTCTTACAACCTCCAAAGTTGCACTTAATGAGGGGATTCCTTGTAAATTGAGAGTGAGCTCCCTATAGCCAATCCCCTTAAGATGAGCATGGGCGTCTATAAATCCTGGAAACACGTAACTACCGTTTAAATTTATAACTTTTGCTCCAGAGCAAGCCAAATCACTATCCAATAAAGAATTGCCAACATAGGTAATTTTTGAGTCTTTGGAGGCGATGGAACCAATAAATGATTCTTCACCATTTCCAGTATAAATATTGCCTTCATGGAGAATTAAATCTGCTTCAATGCATTGAATGGCTCCCAGTAATGCTGGAGCGTAAATGCTTGCAATTAGAAGAGAGAGCCTCAACATCAAATTGGCTAAGCCTCTTGGGCAGTTGGTCGTATTACTATCTCATTGACTGAGACTCCTGGGTCCTGCTGCAGAGCATATATTATAGATTCGGCCACTCTTTCAGCTGGTTGCGCAATATTACCAATCCCTCTACTCATTAATGCCTCAAGCATTGATTCATCTTTTATAGAAAATGCCAACTCCGTTTTAAAAGCACCAGGATAAATGCATGTTACTTGAATTTTTCCAGAAGATTCTAATCTCAAACCTTCAGAGATAGCTCTGACAGCATATTTTGTTCCCGAGTAAACTGCGCTTCCTGGCATAACCCTTTTACCTGCCACGGAAGAAATATTAATTATTTGACCTGACTCTCTAGCAAGCATATGCGAATAGACTGCATCAATTCCGTATAAGACACCTTTAATGTTTACATCTATCATATGGTCCCATTCATCGGTTCTGCCTTTTTCAAGCAATGACAGAGGCATGACTCCAGCATTGTTCACCAATGAATCAATTCTTCCGAAAGTTTCAATGCCATGTTGTGCCAGTGCATGCATCTGTTCTTTTGAAGTAACATCTGTAGCTTTATATATAGCAGAATCAGTGCCAAGTTCATCGCATAACTCTTTTAATTTCTCTTCTCTGCGAGCACCCAAAACAACTTTTGCACCTAATTCAACACACATTTTCGCAGCCTCTTTGCCAAAACCAGAACTAGCACCTGTAATCATTACTATTCTATCTTTTAAATCATTCATTTATTCTCTCCCTAAAATTTCATGTTTTTTATAGTAACCTATAATCCGTTGTTTCCACTTGTCTGTATAGCTTGCAAATTCTTTATTGTTGACAAGAAACTCTTTGAATAAAAGATCACGGTCTACCATTAAAATTGCAATTGATTCAATATCTGTCTCGTACATTACATTGTGCGCATTAGCATAAGCAGCGCCTTGTAAAAAATAATCCTCTATCCAATCTTTCCTTTTTATTTTTTTTGCCGTTTTAAAATCAATGATTGTAGGTTTCCCCTTAAAGATACCTATACAATCTGCTGTCCCTGCATATAAACCATCAACAACCAGTCCTGACTCAAGGCCCCAAACTTCTTCAATATCACCCAGACAGTTATCAATAAATCGCTTGGCAATCTGATGCGCCATCAAACCCAGTCTATCATCGCTAAATTGTTCCCAATCAAGACCATTAAGATGGTTTTCAATAGCTAAGTGAACGGCTGTTCCTATTGTCGTTGCCTCATCAACAACCTCTTTAGCTGTTTTGGACCCCACCCTTCTCTTCCATGCATCTATCCCAGAGTGATCTCCAGTTGCGGAAAGTATTGTTGTCACAGATGGCACAAGATTTTCTTTAGAATCTCGATAATAGCGAACATCATTCTTTTCAACACGTTCAAGTGCTGGGTATTCAAACAATTTATTAATCATTATGATTTAATTGATGGATGAGCCGCCATCTGCAGAAATGATTTGTCCTGTTATGTACGAGGCTCTGTCTGACAAAAGAAATGCTACAAGTTCACCAATTTCTTCGGGCTCACCAATTCTTCGTAATAGAGAGGATTTTTCCAGCATGTCTTTTGCTTTTGGTTCAGTTTCAAAATATTGTTTTACACCAGGAGTATTGATCGTTCCAGGTGAAACAGCATTTACTCTAATTCCATTTCTAGCAACTTCCTTAGCAACAGATTGAGTAAGATTATTTACAGCTGCTTTGCTGGCTGCATATATGGAATTAAAAGCATAACCCCTGATAGCTGAATTAGAAGAAATATTCACTATAGATGCAGGCATTGATTGTTCTTTTAGTGAAACAATCTCAACTTGTAGGCATTTCCATAATGATGTAAAAGTTAAATCAAGTGTGGCTTGAACATCTTCAAGTGAATAATTTTCAACCGGCCCTAAGCCTTTTGATGCAGCTGCATTATTGCAAATACAGTCTAATTTATGAAATGTAGACAAAGTTGCGTCTATCATTGATTTGATAGCGTTGGTATCAGTAAGATCAGCCTCAAAACTTGCTGCAGAATTTGGAAAAAGTAAATTTATTTCATTGGCTACTTTATCAGCTGACTCTTTATTTAGATCCACAATCATGACTTTTGATCCATGGGAAGCTAAAACGTTAGCAATGCCCTCTCCAATGCCTTGACCAGCTCCTGTAACTAGAGATACTTTATTTTCTAAATCCAATTTAAGCTCCTTTTAAATGATTAGTTAAAAATTTTAAAACATAATTATAGGTTTTGATCCTGTTCGTTTCATTAAGTGTTTCATGCCTCGCCCCATCAACAAGATAAAGTTCTGATAAGCATCCATTATTTATCAAGCATTCATGTAATTTCCTTGTCCCTTTTCCCATTGCACCCACTGGATCATGAGAGCCTGAAAAAACCAGAATGGGAATATTTGTATTAATCAATGATAGGTTTTTTTGATTAAAAACTGACTTAATGCCCACAATAACATCAGACCATAGTTGATTGGTAACAACAAAACCGCATAAGGGATCTTTAGTATAATCCTCTACCCTCTCTACATCTTGAGATAACCAATCATTGGGTGTTTTGGTATTTTGAAATTTACCATTAAAGCCCCCAAAAATTATTTTATGCAATAAATGACTATAGCCATTATTTCCAAGTCTAAATCTTTCCATTTGAAGAAATAGTTTTTGTAAAAAAGTTTCAGAAGATTTGGGGTAACTTGACCCAGAAAGCATTGCAGCATCAAAAAAGTTTTTACGCTGTAGTGCTGATAAACCTATCCATGAGCCCATGCTATGTCCTAGAAGGATTTTTGGGATATTGGGAAATCTCTTGTTTGTTTCTAAATGTATATCTAGCAAATCTCTTACAACCATATTCCATCCATCATATTGATCAAAAAAACCGATTTTATTGTCTAATATTCGCTCACCGTGACCACGGTGATCATGAATGGCAACATGAAAACCATTTGTATTTAAAAAATTTATAAACTCTGCATATCTGCCTTTATGCTCAGCCATACCATGTGAGATTTGAACCAAACCAACAATTGAATCTGTTGCAGATTCATAAAGCTCAAAATGCAAGTTTGAATTAGGATTTGTATCTAATGCTATTTTTTCCATATGACTATAAAATAACATGTATTAAGGTAAAGACATGCAAGATATATATATTTCTGGGACTGGACTTTGGACGCCTTCTCATAAGGTTTCTAACCAAGAGCTTGTTGAATCTTTCAATAGCTATGTTGAACTTTATAATGCTGAGCATTCAAAAGAAATTGAAACTGGCTCATTAAAAGCTTTGGAGCCCTCCTCAGCAGAATTTATAGTTAAAGCTTCTGGAATACAGAATAGATACGTAATAGAAAAAGAATCTTTGCTAGACCCAAAACGTATGAAACCCATGATTCAAGCAAGAGCTGATGATTCTTTATCAATTTGCGCTGAAATTAGTGCAATTGCAGCTAAGCAAGCCCTTGATAATGCACAATTGACCCCCTCTGATATTGATGCGGTGATAGTCTCTTCTGCAAATCTTCAAAGAGCTTATCCAGCAATTGCTATTGAGGTTCAAAATGAATTAGGTATTGAGGGTTACGCTTATGACATGATGGTTGGTTGTTCGTCTACGACTTTTGGAATTAGTAATGCCTATTCAGATATAGCATCAGGCAAAGCCTCAAAAATATTAGTGATAAACCCTGAAATCACAACTGCGCATAACAACCTTAAAAATAGAGATAGTCATTTTATCTTTGGGGATGTTTGCACAGCTGCAGTGATCGAAAAAGATTCTCAGTCACCAAATAGATTCAAGATATTGAATGCTAAATTGAAAACTCATTTTTCTAATAACATAAGAAATAATTTTGGTTTTATGAATTCAATTGAAGATAAGAATTATACAGATGAAGAGCTGCTGTTTGTTCAAAATGGTAGAAGTGTTTTTAAAGAAGTCATGCCAATGGTTGCTTCTTTAATTAGCGAGCATCTTGAAGAAAATAATCTGTTGCCAGATGAAATTGAGCAATATTGGCTCCATCAGGCAAATATAAATATGAACACTTATGTTGTGAAAAAACTACTAGGTGATGACTTTCCACCAGAGCGTGCGCCAAACGTTCTTAACGAATATGCAAATACTGGCTCAGCAGGATCGCTTATCTCGTTCCATAAATACAATCACTTAAAAAAGGGGCAAAAAGGAATTATTTGCTCATTTGGTGCAGGATATTCTATCTGCTCAATTTTAGTAGAAAAAGCATAAAGGTATGAAATACTTTCTGCCATTAATGGTTGTTTTGACATCGATAGTAGGATCTCTAGCAAATATATACATTAATTCAGATGACTGGTATAGCAGTCTAGTTAAGAGTCCACTTAATCCTCCCAGTTTTGTTTTTGGAATTGTGTGGCCAATCCTATATGCGTTAATGGCTATTATTGCCTATAAGCTAGCCCATAGAATTGCCCCTATATTTATCCTGCAGTTAATCTTGAATGCAGCATGGTCATGGATTTTCTTTTATTTTCATGCCCCTTTTATTGCGCTTTTAGACATAGGGTTGTTGATTTATTTAAATCAAAGAATATTGATGATAATTAGAAGTGAATCAATGACGTTATATTTTCTTTATTTTCCGTATATTGTGTGGCTGTCATTTGCAGCATTTTTGAATGCTTCAATTGTTTTTCTGAATTAAAAAATTCCTATAACAAGACCAGTCATACAAGAGGCAAGTGTTGCCCCAATCAATGCCTTGATTGACACTTTGATTAAATCATTTTTTCTTTCTGGTGCCATCGCGCTGATTCCTGAGACCAGAATGCCAACAGAGGAAAAATTAGCAAAACCACACAGTGCATATAAAGTAATTAATTTAGACCTATCTGACAAAGCATCAGGCTCAATGTTTGCAAGAGCGCCGTATGCAACGAATTCATTAAGAGCTGTTTTTAATCCAAGAAGTTCGGCAGAGGCTAAAGTTTCTGATAGAGGGACTCCCATTAACCATACAATTGGGAAGAAAATATACCCAAGAATTAGCTGCAAAGAAAGATCATTAACCCCGATCCACCCACCTAAAATCCCAAGCAAAGAATTAAGCAAAGAAACAAGAGCTATAAAAGCAATTAGAATAGCTCCAACATTCAAACAAATATCCAAACCATCTCGGGTGCCCCTTGTAATGGCATCCATAGAACTGTCATAAACCTTAGGAACAGAATTACCATCAAAATTAGTAACTTCTGAAGAGGGAATCATGATATTTGCATACATGATAGCGGCAGGTATAGATAAAATAGATGCTGAGACTAGATGTTGAATCAAATTAATATCGGGAAATTGTGGGGCCAACATTGATACCAAAGCAATCATGATAGAGCCAGAAACAGTCGACATGCCAGCAGTCATAAGAATTAATAATTCTTTTTCACTCATCCTAGATAGATAAGGCCTAACCAATAAAGGGGCTTCAACTTGCCCCATAATAATATTAGCAGTAGCACCTAACCCAATAGGACCACCGATATTAAAAAGTTTTTCAAAAATTTTTGAAATAGCTCTAATGATCAAAGGCAAGATGTTCCAAAACCAAAGTAAGGCAGAAAGGCTAGAGATGACAATAATTAAAGGTAATATTTGAAAAGCAAAAATCATAGAATTGCCTGTGCCAGAATTTTCAAATGGCGATGTTGAGCTGTTGCTTAAATAACCAAAAACAAACTCGGCTCCTTCTTGAGTAGCGGCTTGCAAAGCAGTTACGCCCTCAGAAAGATAAGCAAAAATTTGAACTATAAAAGGTATTTTTAATAATGCAAAGGCTAAAACAATCTGCAGTATTATGGCTGCAAAAATATGCCGATAGTTTATTGATGATCTATTTTGTGAAAATGGAATAGCAATGCAAACTAGACCAACAAAGCCAATAATAATTTGAAATAGCGAGGTAATTGTCATGGCTTAGTATAACTTAATTGCTCTTAGTCTTTCCTCTAAAAAATCATGCGCACTGATAGATTCAGGGGAATCATCTACTATGGAACAAAGCTCAATTTCTGGCGAAGGATGCAGGAAAAAAGGCATGCTATATCTAGATGCGGATGAGCTGGCATTATGATCTACCACCCTATGACTGGTACTTTTAAGTTGTGAGCGGGTAACTAATTGCATCATATCTCCAATATTACATACGATGGATTTGCTTTTTGCCGCTATTGGAATCCAATCACCTTCAGGATTTTGAACTTCTAGTCCAGATTCCTCAGCCCCCACTAATAAAGTGATCAAATTTATATCCTCATGCGCACGTGCACGCAAGATATTTGAGGAATCAACAACAGGTGGGTAATGAATCAAGCGTAATATAGAATTTCCTTTAAGCGCCCATGAATCAAAAAAAGAGGACTCCTTACCTAAAATTACAGCTATTGCACTGAGCACTTTTAAGCCCAACATGTTGAGCTGATTAAACAATAAATCAAACTGATCATTAAAATCTGAGATTTCAGAAACTAGAATATTTTTAGATATTCTATGATCATATGAATCATCGATCATTGGACCATGATGCCAAAATTCTTTTAGATCAGGAGTGGTTTCACCAACCGCAGTTTCTTTGCCGTATGGAGTATAACCTCGAGCTCCGGCTTTCTCGGGATGGGCATATGTATTTTTTACACCATCTGGAAGTGAAAAAAATTCCCTACTTAATCTATAGCTTGATTGAAGTACTTGATCAGCTATTCCATGGTCGGTAATGGTAAAAAAACCATGCGTGGTTAATGCTAATTTAAGCTCGGCAATTGTCTCAACATCTCTTTGCTCAATATCAGGCATTGAAAATGCAGGAATAGTATTAAATGACATAATTCATTTTAACAAAAAAAAGGACGGTAAAGACCGCCCTTTTAATAATATTAACTCTTCTTAGAAAGAAAACTTATATGTGAAGCCAAGTTGAGCTCTCCATATGCTATTTACAGCTGATTTTCTAATCTCTTGAGGATTGTTTGGATTAAATCTAAACGCAAGATCTGCTCCACCTCTAGAATTAGGATAGATGTATTTAGTGAAATCAGAGTTCATCTTCATATCTAAAACATCTACAGTTCCAGTATAACTTCCATATTCAATTACACCTTTATCAGAATCAATTAAGTTTAATAAATTCTCTATTCCTAGACTAATAACAAACTCATCATCTGCTCTAAATCCAGGAAGGATTTGAGTGATTTTTAAATCTAATGTAGTTTGCCATGGATATTCAAATACACCTGTTGGTAATATCTGGCCAGCATATGATTTCAAACCTAGTGTATTGTGCAGAAGCTCAAGAACCTGGTTGGCTACAACTAAGTCTGGAGCACCGCTACATGAACCCCAGCATACGTTCGGATCAGTTAGACCTGTTGGGATATATAATAAATGAGCGCTATCATCATTCAGATTATTTTCATAACCAAATGCCTCTTCTTTACGTGTCTGTGGGTTGCCCCTGGTAAAGGTATCCCATGTGTAAGTACCTGGTAAACCAGACTTTCTTTCAAAGAATAGGTTAAAAGTTGTAGGCTTGTCAGCTCCAAAGAAGTAATGCGTGGAGGACATAGTTGCAAACAATCTATGCTCTGTTTCATAAATGGATCGTCCAGCAGTTCTATTATTAAAGTCTGAAGCTGCGTACTTACCATAACTTGAATTAGCAGTGGTAGAGGCCATGCCACTCAACTCATCGATATTTTGATTTGTGTAACCAATAGAGAATGAACCATCACCATCGTTAAAGTATCTTGAGAATGCAACAGACATTACCTGCCTTTCCCCTCCACCCTCGTTATACAAACCTGCTTTGTATGTCCCTCTTGGGCCCACTTGGTTGTATATTGGTCTGCCATCAGGAGCCTTTAAAGCAGGAACTAAAGGTTGATCGCCTCTTAGTGGAGAGCCATCAACAATTTTATATAATGCTTCCTCTTGTTGAGAATGCAAGTAAGTGGCAGTCATCATCCAATCACCTATCTGTCTATCATATGTCAGATTAAGAGTTTTAGTTTCAGGCCATTCAAAGCTAGGAGCTATAAAATTAATTACGGCATCAGTAAGAGGTGCATTTTGGATTGCAGTTCCTACACAGCCGGGCAATGTAGAAGTAACGTTTGTTAATGGATCACATCCAGGTGCATTTGAACCATTATATGCAGCAATTCTTACCCCATCATTAGTATAGGCATTAGATATCCATACTGTAGGTAATTTAGAAGAAAAAGTTCCGTACAAACCCTTAAGAGAGCTAACTTCATCAATCTCATATTCAAAACTAAATCTGTAGTTCAGCAAGTCAGTTCCAGCAATACCACCATTTGCGAAGCCATAAGTATCAACAAAACCTTGGTTAACAGCAGGAGAATCATCTGAATCAAATTCGTCATATCTTAAACCAACCAAGACATTTAACTTATCTGAGATCTCTATTTCATCTTGAATGTATAGCGATGACAGATCATATTTAAAAATGGCAGCACCACCAGCTTCTGTAAGGTCTCTCGAGTTGTTGTGAAAGAATGATGTTGCTGTTTGGCTTTCATATCCAGAAATTCCATCGAATGAATATGAACCATTTTGAGCAACAATAAAGACATTATAAATATCCCACTCCTTTGTTTCATATCCAGCTGTCCATTTATGATTATCATCATAATAAGTTAGCTTAGCTTTGAAAAAACTATTCTCAGTATCCAGAGCATTTGCGCTTCTGAATATATCTGGTCCTAGCTCACAATCAATGCCTCTAGCACCACAGTTTTCAATTACAAATGATGGAAGGTTTTGACCTACCGGAGACATTTGTGATGTTTTTTGAGTTTTTGTGGAGTAACTCACTTCTGTAATCAGATCATCAGACCAATTTGAGACAAGTAAAAAACCATCGGTTTCTGTGTTTTCACCTTTTTGATATTCAGCAGATGAAAAATTGAATGTGCCAAAAGAGCTATTTGCGCCATTCAATTTTGAGCTCTCAACTTCTTTGTGATTCAGTGTTAAGCGATGATTGTCCGTGATGTTTATATCAAACCTAGCAGTCATAAATTCTTGCTGAGATTGATTGCTTGAAGTGTACCCAAGAGGATCAAAACCATACTTGTCTTTTGTGATCTGTCTAATTTGATCTACTTCAGCAACTGTGATGCCTTGCTCGTTTGGAAGACCGGAACCTACAGGAC
>Ga0206131_10002443_pt1 | contig 22487 bp, 20 predicted proteins | sample Helgoland_Spring_FD_148636 | JGI IMG/M metagenome (GOLD analysis project Ga0206131, IMG submission 148636) | Pelagic subsurface seawater microbial communities from Kabeltonne, Helgoland, North Sea - Helgoland_Spring_Bloom_20160517_1 | ecosystem: Environmental > Aquatic > Marine > Epipelagic ...
AGACACAAGGGACTTAAAATCCCTCGATAGAAATATCGTGCCGGTTCAAGTCCGGCCTCGGGTACCACATATTATGAAAAAAAATTGGCTTGTTGCAACATACAAAATTAACGAAGTTAGAAGACTAGAAAGTAATTTATCAAATCAAAAATTTGACTATTGTTTACCAAAAATAACTACAAAAAAGATTAATTCTAATCCCAAAGTAGAAGTGCTCTTTCCCGGCTACATTTTTGTTAATACTAGTTTTGAAAATTACTCGGCTCTCAAATATACAAAGGGCATAAAAAATATTATAAAATTTGGAGATAATATCTCCTGCCTTTCTTCTGAAGAAATTGAAGCCATGCAAATGGCAGAGGAAACATCAAAAATAGATCCAGTAGCTTCACAGATACAAATAGGTCAAGATGTCATGATTGCAAAGGGTTCTTTAACAGGAAGTATCGTAAAAGTTTGCTCGCTTCCTTCTAAAGAACGAGTTGGCGTCCTTCTTTCTTTTCTTGGCTCTGTCAGAAGAGTTACTATCCCAGAAAAAGACCTTATCTTTTAAAATAAATTGACTATAAAAACACATAATATTAAAATAGTTCATTTAGTGAACGGTGTTAATTAAAAAAATCATTTTAATTATTAATCCCTGCGGTAGCTATGTAATCCCAATTTTTTCTTTGATACATAAATCACTGCTAAAAAATTAATAATCTCATGAGAAAAGAACAAGGTATCACAGAAGATCAATTAGATCTTATGCATATCATTGAAAAAGATGGCAGAGTATCTCAAAGAGTAATATCTCAAAACACCGGCTTTAGTATAGGAAAGGTCAATTATTGTCTTAAGGAATTGATAGGTATTGGTTTTATTAAAATAAATAACTTTAATAATTCAAACAATAAATTAAATTATGCATACATTTTAACGCCGAAGGGTATCAAAGAAAAAACAGCTATAACAAAGCAATTTATTATCAAAAAGAAACAAGAATACGATAAGCTTAACTCATACTTAAATAAATAATTTTTTATGCAAGAAGTACACAGCAACAAACACCTCAAAGATTTTGATGATGAAATAAATCTTCGAGAAATTTTTTATGTTCTATTGGAGGGAAAATGGATTATTTTTTCTGTGATTACCTTTGTTTCAATTATTGCGGTTATCATTAGCCTCCTCTTGCCTAACATATATGAATCGAAGGCTATACTAGTTCCTGTGAATCCAACCAGCGGCATTGCTGCAGCTGTGGGTAGTTATAGTGGCCTTGCAGGGTTTGCTGGGATAAATCTTCCTAATGCTGTCAATGAGAGCAATTCTAAAAAAGGAATAGAAAAGATTAACTCTCTGAGTTTTTTTGAACACAACATACTTACAAATATTTACCTGCCAGATCTTATGGCCGTCAAATCTTGGAACTCTAAAATAAATAAACTGACTTTTGATGATAGTATTTATGACATGAAAAACAGCACTTGGATTAGAGACTTTTCTTATCCTCAGCAACAAATACCAAGCGCTCAAGAAAGTTTTAAAGTATTTAAAATCAAACATCTAAGTTTAAGTGAAGATAAACAATCTGGCTTTATCACTCTATCTATCAAACATAAATCACCATTTATTGCTAAGCAGTGGGCTGAGTTGATCGTTAAACAAGTTAATACTTTTTATAGACAAAAAGATAAATCAGAGTCAGAAAAGGCTGTTAGCTATCTTAATCAACAAATTTCATCTACTAATTTATCTGAAATTAAAGAAGTTTTAGCGCAACTTTTGCAAGAAGAAATTAAGAAGTTATCCCTAATTGAAGCCAACGAATATTACGTTTTTGATTATATTGACCCTCCCGCGGTAATGGAAGAAAAATCAGCGCCTAAAAGAGCCTTAATTTGTATCTTAATCGCTCTATTTGGAGGAATGTTAAGTATGTTATTAGTGCTTTTAAGGCATTATGCTTTTAGTGAAAAAACTTCATAATTTTTAGTTTTTTAATAAGTCAATAACAAAGAACTCACTTTTACAAATTACTCTTATCTTATTTTTAAAGAGAAGTTTTCAAATTTTCTTGAGCCTGTAAATATAATTTTTTACGATTTTCCCTAATTTCTTAAATCGCTAATTTAAATTCTATAAATAAATACACAAGGTTTATTCGCAACTATGAAAAAAATATTGACCGTTTTTGGTACTCGGCCAGAGGCAATAAAGATGGCTCCCCTCGTTCATGCGCTTGCACTCGATAATCGTTTTGATGCAAAGGTCTGTGTTACAGCTCAACATCGCGAGATGCTTGATCAGGTTCTCGAATTATTTGAGATAGAGCCTGACTTTGATCTTAATATTATGAAGTTGGGTCAAACACTCAATGATGTAACCACATCTATTTTATTGGGTTTAAAGCCAGTTTTGGAAGACTTTAAACCTAATGTGGTTTTAGTGCACGGGGACACGGCAACTACCTTTGCAGCTTCCTTAGCAGCCTACTACCAAAAAATTAAGGTAGGTCATGTTGAGGCAGGTCTTAGGACTGGGAATATTTACTCTCCATGGCCCGAAGAAGCCAATAGAAAGCTCACTAGCGTGATTACTAACTATCATTTTGCGCCAACATTAGGCTCTAGAGATAATCTGCTAAATGAGGGTGTGTCAGGGGATGAAATTACTGTAACGGGCAACACTGTAATTGATGCGCTATTTTGGGTAAGAGAAAAGTTAGATAAAGATGGCTCGCTTTCTAGTGAGTTTTTGTCAAGATTCGACTACTTAGATTTAAATAAAAAATTAATCTTGGTTACAGGTCATCGCCGAGAAAGTTTTGGTGGGGGTTTTGAAAGGATTTGTGAGGCACTTCATCAGATCGCAACTAACAATCCAAATGTTCAAGTATTATATCCAGTGCACCTCAACCCAAATGTTCAAGAACCTGTAAATAGGCTCTTAAAGGGCTTGGATAATGTGTTTTTGATCAAACCTCAACAGTATCTTCCATTTTGCTATCTTATGAATAGAGCAACCATCATTTTGACTGACTCTGGGGGTATACAGGAGGAGGCGCCATCATTAGGTAAGCCTGTGCTTGTTATGAGAGAGACAACCGAGCGCCCTGAGGCGGTTGATGCAGGCACAGTTAAGCTTGTTGGTACGAATGTTGACCTTATAGTTAGTCAGGTGGACCTGCTACTAACCAACTCAGATCAATATCAAAAAATGTCTACAGCTCATAACCCCTATGGTGATGGTTTGGCCTGTGGGCGTATCTTAGAATCATTAGTTTAAGGAGAGAAAATTGTCTTTTGATACCATTTCTATTATAGGCCTCGGTTATATTGGCTTGCCAACCGCTGCCATGTTTGCGTCAAAAGAAAAAAAAGTAATCGGCGTAGATATTAATCAGCATGCGGTCAACACTATTAATGCAGGGGGAATACATATTGTTGAGCCAGAACTTGATCTAATCGTAAAAAAAGCAGTGGATGAGGGCTTTTTGAGGGCAACAACATCTCCAGAGCCAGCAGATGCCTTTTTAATTGCTGTGCCCACGCCATTCTTGCCTATTGAGGATCAAGACTCTATCCCTGAACCAGATCTTTCTTATATTAAATCTGCTGCTAAGGCAGTGGCCAAGGTATTAAAAAAGGGCGACCTTGTAATACTTGAATCAACATCTCCAGTAGGTGCAACTGAGCAGATGTCTGCTTGGCTGGCTGAGGAAAGGTCAGATCTAAGTTTCCCTCAGACTCACGGAGAGGATGCTGATATTAGAATTGCACATTGTCCTGAGCGCGTGCTTCCGGGGCATGTGGTTAGTGAACTTGTAGAAAATGATAGGGTCATTGGTGGTTTGACGAATAAATGTTCGTTGGCGGCAATTGAGCTTTATCAGATATTTGTAAAAGGTGATTGCGCTGTGACTAATGCTCGAACTGCAGAAATGGCAAAATTGTCAGAAAATTCTTGTCGTGATGTTCAAATTGCCTTTGCGAATGAGTTATCAATTATTTGTGATAAACTAGACATTAATGTTTGGGAGTTGATATCTCTTGCTAACAGACATCCAAGAATAAATATACTCCAGCCTGGTCCAGGTGTTGGTGGTCACTGCATAGCAGTTGATCCATGGTTTATTATCTCCGAGACTCCGAGCGAGAGCACACTAATACATGCAGCCAGAAAAGTGAATGATTCTAAACCAAATTGGGTAGTTGAAAAGGTTAAGTCAACAATAACAGACTTTTTATCCGCCAATCCCACAAAAGCTATTGGGGAAGTTACAGTTGCTTGTTTTGGTCTATCTTTTAAAGCAAACATTGATGATTTAAGAGAAAGTCCCGCTCTCGAGATAACAAACTCTCTAGCGAGTTTAGAAATATGTAAAATTCTGGCTGTTGAGCCAAATATTACTGAGTTACCATCATTTATATCTAATTCCATCGAGCTTGTTTCGACATCTCAAGCCATAAATGAGTCAGATATATGCGTTTTACTGGTGGATCATTGTGAGTTTGAGCAATTGTCTGAAGGTGATTTAAAAAATAATTTTATTATTGATACCAAAGGTGTATGGGTTTAACTATGGTTTCAACTAGATGTAAAGTCACTGTTGTAGGTTCTGGGTATGTGGGGATGTCTCTTGCAGTTCTTCTTGCCCAGCAAAATGAAGTGGTTATTCTCGATGTAGATCCTGCACGAGTTGAAAGAGTCAATAACTCGCAGTCCACCGTGGTTGATACTGTGATTGAAGCCTACTTAGCCGAAAAAGAGCTTAATTTGTCAGCGACCCTCGATAAACAGCTAGCCTATGAGAGTGCAAGCTTTGTAGTGGTGGCAACGCCTACTAACTATGACCCTGATACTAATCGCTTTGATACCAGCTCTGTTGATAGTGTGATTAGTGATGCCCTTGAGCTAAATTCAGATGCGGTTGTGGTGATAAAGTCGACCATCCCCGTGGGTTATACAAGATCCCTACAAGAAAAATACAATACAAGCCGCATCATATTCTCGCCTGAGTTCTTGCGGGAGGGTCAGGCCCTTAAAGACAACCTCTACCCGTCACGTATTATTGTAGGTAGCCAGCTTGAGGCTGGAAAAGTGTTTGCTAATCTTTTGGTGGAAGGTGCTGAGAAAAGTGATATAGAAAAACTCTTTATGTGTTCGACAGAGGCCGAAGCAGTCAAACTCTTTGCCAATACCTACCTTGCCATGCGGGTATCCTTCTTTAACGAGCTAGATTCTTTTATGCTGACTCACAACCTTGATGTTAAGAGTGTCATCAACGGCGTTTGCTTGGATGAGCGCATAGGCGAGGGGTATAACAACCCCTCCTTTGGTTACGGAGGCTACTGCCTACCAAAGGATACAAAGCAGCTTCTTGCAAACTTCAATCAAGTGCCGCAGGCATTGATTCAGGCGATTGTGTTGTCAAATACTACCCGGAAGGACTTTATTGCAGATTCTATTATTAAATTTAATCCTAAAGTCGTTGGTATATATCGTCTAGTAATGAAACAGGGCTCTGATAATTTTAGAGCAAGCGCTATTCAGGGTATTATGAAGAGGATTAAGGAAAAAGGTATCGAGGTTGTGATATATGAGCCAACTTTTGATGAGGCTGAATTCTCTAAATTAAAAGTTTTGAAGTCACTTGATGAGTTTAAAAAAACATCAGATGTAATTATTTCAAATCGGATGAGCGCTGAGCTAGTTGATGTTGAAGAAAAGGTATTTACAAGAGATTTATTTGGTGAAAACTAATTTATGAGCATTGCAGTAATTGGTGGTGGAATAAATGGGCTTTTCAGTGCATGGCGTTTGGCCTCTCACGGCTACAAAGTTGATTTGTTTGAAGCAGATAAGCTACTGGGAAAAACATCCTCTGCTTCCTCAAAATTATTACATGGTGGTATAAGATATCTCGAGCAAGGTCACCTTGGTTTGGTAAGGGAATCTCTTTTAGATAGAGCCTGGTGGTTAGAAAATGTCCCACACGCCACACGCCCTATTGAAATTTGTATGCCAGTTTATCGAAACAGTTATAGAGGGTTATTAAAGTTATTTGCTGGCGCTAAAATTTATAGACTACTTGCAGGAAAATTTTCTCTGGGACCATCACGATTTCTAAAATACAATCAACTAATGCAGTCGCACAGTGAGCTAAAACATAAAAATTTAATTGGTGCTGTATCATTTTATGATGGCCAGATGGATGAGGAAAAGCTTGGTTTTTGGGTCAGGGATAGGGCAATTGAAGCGGGTGTAAAAATATATGAAGGTGAAAAAGTTAACTCCTTTAATACCTCGGGTGATCTTAGTACTAAATTAAATGGACCAAAAAGATACCGCTTAATAATCAATGCGGCTGGACCTTGGGCAGCGAACTTAAATGAGCAAAATAATATAGATTCAAGATTTTCATTAGACCTTGTTAGAGGAAGCCACCTTCTTATCGACTATAAAGTCGAGGGATCCTATCTTTTTCAAGATCCAGCCAGTAAAAGGGTAATCTATACCTTAGATTATTTTGGAAATGCACTCGTTGGAACTACAGAAGTAATGCAAGAAAATCCTAATAGAGCAGTTTGTTCAAATGAAGAGCGCGATTTTATGATAAAAATATTTAATGAGCACTTTAATCATAATATTGGCTACAAAGATATTATTAAAGAGTATTCGGGTCTTAGACCGATTCTGTCCAGAAAAGGAAAGCCCTGTAAGCAAAATTTTTCACGTGCTAGCAGGGAGGCAGAGATTGAGGTCGTTGAAAAAGTATTAACTATATATGGTGGGAAGTGGACATCTTCACCATCGCTGTCGAGAAAAGTTTTAAAAAAAGTAAATCAAATGGGGGTTTAATATGTTGAAGTTTGCATTAGTTGGTTGTGGGCGTATTTCTAAGCGCCATAGTGAATTACTTGGAGAAAATCAAATTAAAGGTGCAGGCTTGGTTGCTGTGTGTGACAAGGTTTTATTAAAAGCTGAAGCTATATCTAGCAAGTACGGTGTACCAGCCTATAGTTGCTATCATGAAATGATGCAATCTGAAAAAATAGATGTCGTTGTTATTTTAACTGAGAGCGGCGTTCATGCTGCTAATACAATTGATCTTGCGAAGTATGGAGCACATATTGTTGTTGAAAAACCTATGGCATTAACACTTGCAGATGCTGATGCTATGATTGAAGCTTGTGATAGGAATGGTGTTAAGCTCTTTGTTGTTAAGCAAAACAGATTTAATGTCCCTGTCGTTCAGTTGAGAAATGCCCTTGAACGTGGAAGATTTGGTAAGTTAATAATGGGTACGGTAAGGGTTAGGTGGTGCAGGCCACAAGCCTACTATGATCAGGACTCATGGCGCGGAACTTGGGAGTATGATGGTGGAGTCTTGACCAATCAGGCAAGTCATCATATTGATTTGTTGGAGTGGATGATGGGTGATGTTGAATCTGTTTTTGCAAAAAGCAAACAAGCATTAGCAGATATTGAGGCTGAGGATACTGCGGTAGTGATGTTGAAGTTTAAAAATGGTGCGCTAGGTGTGATTGAGGCAACTACAGCAATAAGACCAAAGGATTTAGAAGGTTCAATTTCAGTTTTAGGAGAGACGGGTAGTGTTGAGATCGGTGGTTTTGCAGTCAATGAAATGAAAACATGGAATTTTTCAGAAATGACTGATGAAGACGAAAGTGTTATTGAAAAATATTCGGTTAATCCTCCAAATGTATATGGTTTTGGCCACCAAGCATATTATGAGCATGTCGTTGACTGCATACAAAACAAGACACCTCAGCTTGTTGATGGTCTCAAGGGTCGTAAAAGCCTTGAATTAATTAATGCGATATATGAGTCAATTGAAACAGGAAATGAAGTTTTCTTAAATTTTTCTCCTAAATACTCAAAATTGGGGTTATCGTGATTCAGCATGACTCAAAAATAACTAACGTTAAATGCGGGAGTGGGGTAAAAATAATTAAACCGTCAAATCTATATGATTGCTCGATAGAAGATGACGTATTTATTGGGCCATTTGTAGAAATACAAGCTAATGTAACGGTTGGTGCAAGAACAAAGGTTCAATCACATTCATTCATTTGTTCGCTAGTTTCAATTGGAGAGGATTGTTTTGTAGGTCATGGTGTTATGTTTGTAAATGATGTTTTCGAGTCAGGGGCCCCTGCGAGAGGCGATAAATCGAAGTGGAAAGAAACGGTTATTGGAGATAATGTTTCCATCGGTAGTAATGCAACAATTTTGCCAGTCAAAGTATGTAGTAACGTAGTGATTGGTGCTGGATCAGTGGTAACTAAGGATATTAAAAAATCTGGTATATATGTGGGTAGTCCAGCAAAATTCGTGAGAGTGTTTTAATGATAAAGTTTTTAGATTTAGGTCAGCAATACCGGTCCATAAAGATTGAAATTGATAAGGCAATAGATGACGTAATAGCTGATACGGCATTTATCGGGGGGAAATATGTCAGTAACTTTGAGCAGGAATTTGCAAGCTATATAGGGGTGGATTATTGTATTGGGGTGGGTAATGGAACTGATGCTCTTGAAATAGCTATTGAAGCACTCGACTTACCACCAAATTCTGAAATAATAGTACCAGCTAATTCGTTTATCGCTAGCTCTGAAGCTGTTACGAGATGCGGCCATAGGGTGGTTTTCGCGGATGTCTGTGAAGATTCTTATGTGCTAAGCATTTCAGACGTTGCTAATCGGATAACGACTCGAACAGCCGCCATTATGGCAGTCCATTTATATGGTCATCCATGTGATATGGATGCGTTGGATGCGTTGGCTAAAAAACATAATTTGCGCCTTATTGAAGATTGCGCCCAAGCACATGGGGCTAAATACAAAGACATGGTGGTTGGTGGTATTGGAGACATTGCTGCATTTAGTTTCTATCCTGGAAAAAATTTGGGCGCTTACGGTGATGGCGGTGGAGTTACTACTAACGATCCCGATTTAGCTATAAAAGTCAAAATGATAGCGAATCATGGTCGTATTGCTAAATATGATCACACTCTTGAGGGAAGGAATTCAAGACTTGACGGGCTTCAAGCAGCAATATTGAGTGTTAAGTTAAAATTTTTAGATGTTTGGACCGACCAGCGTATTATGGTAGCTGATAGTTATCTAAAAGCTCTTGAAAACCAAGCCGGTGTTGTGTTGCCAGTAAGACAAGATTGGGCGAAGCAAGTTTACCACTTATTTGTTATTCGGGTTGCGCAAAGGGATAAGCTAAAAAAATACCTCTATGATAATGGCATTGAGACTGGCATCCATTATCCGAAAGCATTACCTAAACTCGAAGCGTATAATTATATTAATCAAAAGAAAGAAGACTTTTTTTCTAATCAGTCCGATGAATCTCTCTTGAGTTTACCGATTGGTGAGCACATAACATCCGAGCAGGTTTATCAAATTGCTAGATTGATTAAGAAATTTTTTGAGTCAGAGAACGTCTAGGGCAACACACGCCAAAGCTATTAAAAATATTAAGTTAAAAAGGAGTATATTTCATGAGAAAAAAAGTTTATGTCGGTATGAGTGCTGATCTGGTTCATCCAGGCCATTTAAATATTTTATCTGAAGCAGAAAAATTAGGAGAAGTAACAGTAGGGGTTCTAACAGATTCTGCAATCGCAAGCTATAAAAGGCTTCCTTATATGACCTTTGAGCAGAGGTCTGCAATTGTTTCAAGCCTTAAACAGGTTCAGAATGTTATTCCTCAAAAAACTCTGGAATATACTGAAAATTTGAAGAGCATTAAACCTGATTTTGTCGTGCATGGCGATGACTGGAAAGAGGGTGCTCAAAGAGAAACTAGGCAATCTGTCATTGATATACTTAAAGAATGGGGTGGGCAGTTAATAGAAATTCCTTATACTGCTGACATCTCTTCTACACAGTTGAATAAGGCGATTAAAGAAGTTGGTACAACACCACAACTCAGGTTAAGCAGTTTACGAAGATTGTTGGCCGCAAAGCCTTTGGTAACTTTCTTGGATATTCATAATGCATTAAGTGGGCTTATTATAGAGCACACTGAAGTTGTGGTGAATGGAAAGATTCGTCAATTTGATGGCATGTGGGGCAGTAGCCTCACTGATTCAACAGCTAAAGGCAAGCCTGATATTGAAGCTGTTGATGTTAGCTCACGAATGTCGACATTGAGTGAAATCATCGAGGTTACAACTAAACCGATTATCTATGATGCCGATACAGGCGGGCAAATTGAGCATTTTAAGTTTACCGTTAAAACTTTAGAACGGCTAGGTGTATCTGCGGTGATTATTGAAGATAAAACTGGCCTAAAGAAGAACTCTTTGTTTGGGAATGACGTTCTGCAAACTCAAGACACTATTGAAAATTTTTGCGATAAAATTAGTTCTGCTAAGAGTGTGCAAGTGACGCAGGATTTTATGGTTATAGCGCGCATTGAAAGTCTTATCCTGGAGGCAGGAATGGACGACGCTATTGCACGAGCAGAGGCTTATTTAAACGCAGGCGCTGATGGAATCATGATTCATAGCCGACAGAAAGATCCTGCAGAGATACTTGAATTTTGTAGACGATATAGTGAGTTTGAAAATCGCAAGCCTTTGGTGGTAGTTCCTTCGAGTTATAATAGTATCACGGAGGATGAATTGGAAAAGGCTGGTGCCAATATTGTTATATATGCCAATCAGCTACTTAGAAGTGCATACCCTGCGATGCAGGATACTGCTCGATCAATTCTGAGACATTCGCGATCAGCTGAATGTGACGAACAAATGATGCCAATTAAAGAAATTTTAGATCTTATCCCAGGAACGAAATAATGATTAGGCCAACTTATTATCTGAATAGATTGAATGAGGCAGGTATTAATTTCTTTGCTGGAGTGCCCGACTCATTGTTAAAAGAGTTCTGTGCATGCTTGTCAGAAAAATGTAATCAAGATACACATCTCATAACTGCCAATGAAGGAGCTGCGATTGGTTTGGGTATAGGTTATTATCTAGGTACCGGCAATATTCCAATGATATACCTCCAAAACTCTGGTCTAGGAAATATCATAAATCCAGTCTTATCTTTAGCTAGTGAGAAGGTGTATGGAATACCAATGCTAATAATGGTTGGTTGGAGGGGTGAACCTGGTGTTAAGGATGAGCCCCAGCATGTTCATCAAGGAAAGGTGATGATTGGGAGTTTAGAAGGAATGGATCTACCCTACGTTGTCCTATCTCCCGACGAAAAAACCGCTGAAGAGCAAACCCAAAATGCTTTGAGATTGGCTAAAGAAAAAATGTCACCGGTTGTATTGGTGGTTCGGAAAAATTCTTTCGAGAGTTTCCCCACAGAGCGACCGATGTGTGATCTAGTATTAAGTCGAGAGGATGCTGTTGTAGCAGTTGCTGAAATGTTGCCTCAAGACGGCGTGGTTGTGTCTACTACTGGGATGCCCTCGAGAGAATTATTTGAGTTTAGGGCTAACAATGATCAAGGCCACCATCGAGATTTTCTAACTGTGGGAGGGATGGGTCACGCAAGTCAAATAGCTTTGGGTTTGTGCAAGGCGCAGCCAGAAAGACCAACCTACTGCTTTGATGGCGATGGAGCGGCACTAATGCATATGGGCTCCCTGGCAATCATTGGGCAGTCATCCGCAGTCAATTTAATCCATATTGTATTTAATAACGGTGTTCATGATTCTGTTGGAGGCCAGCCCACTGTTGGCTTTGGTATAAATTTCTGTGGGATTGCTAGTGCATGTGGGTATGTATCTGCAGTTGAAGTGAACTCTCGTGAAGGTATTATTAAAGCATTGGCGCAAGCCAGTGAGCATGCAGGTCCTCATTTTATAGATGTTCATGTACGCCCGGGAAATCGTTCGGATATTGGGCGTCCAACTACTACTCCGGAGCAAAACAAAAATGCAATTATGCAGTATTTAGGAGTTTAGAAGCTTTATCATGGCTATCTATAGTGATTTTGGCGGGTTGATTAATTTGGGTAATATTATCAAGTCTTATAATTTACGTAGAGTGCTTGTAGTAACTGGGGGTAAATCTTTTCAAAGTAGTGGGGCCAAGGTAATTCTAAGCGAGTTTTTAAAAGGTTATCACGTTACTTATTTTAGTGATTTTGAGATCAATCCGAGGCTGATAGATGCCCAAAGGGGTGTTAAGCTAGCCATCGAAAACACTACAGAGCTTATAATTAGTATTGGTGGTGGTAGTGTGTTGGATATGGGCAAATTGATTAAAGCCTTATACTCAAACCCTGATGAGGCTGTTAATTTAGCCAAAGGTGATAAAAAAGTGACTGACCCAAATATCCCTTTAATCGCGATTCCTACTACGGCTGGTTCAGGGAGTGAGTCAACGCATTTTGCAGTTGTATATGTTGACGGTGAAAAATACTCACTTGCTGACAAATGCTTACTTCCTACTGATATTATTTTAGACGGAAATCTAACCTTATCGTCGTCAAGATATCAAAAAGCATGCAATGTATTAGATGCGTTATCTCAATCCATTGAAAGTGCTTGGGCGGTTAAATCAACTACACAAAGTCAGATATTGTCTTTTGCCGCTTTAAAGTTGTGTATTGAAAACCTCTTGGACTTTGTTAACGAAAAAGACAATTTTATAGCCGCTCAAGGTATGATTATGGCTGCAAACTTAGCTGGCCAAGCTATAAATATTACCAAGACAACTGCTGCTCATGCTTGGTCATACGGCATAACTAAGAACCATGGTATCCCGCATGGTCATGCTGTTTGGTTAACCCTTCCAAAGATATTTGCATTATGCGATAACAGCTGCCCTGAAAATGTAGTTGACCCTCGGGGTCATGAGCATTTGTTAGGTGTGATGAATAGATTAAAGGGGGCCTTAAATATATCTTCTCATATGGAGATTGAGGAGTACTTTACAAAACTTTTATCCTCCATCAATGTCAAGAGTGATATGAAAAATGAGCTTAAAATTAGTCCAAAAGATAGGGCTTTTTTATCAAAACAGATTAACATGCAAAGAATGTCAAATAATCCAATAAGTTTTGATCAGACTCATGTTGAGATGATATTTCAGCTATCCGAATGAGCCATATATATAATGAGTAACAATTTTCTTCTAAAAACTGTACATCTCTTTGGTGGGAATATACAGGGCAAACTGATATCAATTTTCCTTGATGAGACTCAAACTATACTTGCGCTCGGAGTAATTCTTTATGCAGCCTATCCAGATTTATCCGGATTGAATTATAGTAGTTCTGTTGTGTGGTCAGTTTTGGCCACCTACATAATTTACACATTTTTTCTATTACAAAATCCTCTGAAGCAACTCCAAGCACTGGGTTGGCTTTCTAATGATTTGCTTATTAGGGATAGTTAGATGTTCAAAGAAATTACGAGTGTTTCCGTTTCTGGATGTTATTGGACAGGCTCTAGTGCTGTTTTAGATCTTTTAAAAGAGCATAGCTCATGTGTGCTAATTCCTGATGAGTTTTCTGCGTATTCCTATGGACAATTTTTTGAGGAGGCCCTTCATCCCTTACGTCAGGGTATTTTCCACAAATCGACTATTGAAAAAAATCTAACTCGGTTTATTGAATTCAATAAAAATGAACCTCCAATATTATTTGCGGTGATGCGTCGCCTTTGTCATTTGGCAAGCTTTTATCCCGAACAGTTGTTTTATAGGCGAAGGGGTATAGGCGCCATATTGGGAAAAAAATATCAAGCGGCTTGTGAATCATTTGTTGTCCATTTTAGAGAGTTAGAAAATGATATTGGGCCTGAAGGTATGAAGCATCTTTTCAAGCTCCTAAATCAGATTTTAGTTGAAGGGACGTATGGTGCACTTAGTAATATTAATCGTGGAATACCTAAACAAAAGGTAATAGGAGTTTTCGATCAGTTTATATCCGCCCCATATATTGAGTTTGCAAAACCGTGGTTACCTGATACGAAATTTATCAATGTTGATAGAGATTGGCGTGATCAATATATTGAAATGCGACCTCAAATGGATAGAATGATTAAAGTAAATAATTCTATTGGAGCTAGGCCTTGGGCCGAAGATATCATCGATAGATTACCAACTAAAATTGAATTTTTTGTTGAGCTGCGCAATAGGGTAGAGCTTTTAAAGGCTAGGCGAGATAAAAACCCAGATACTATATGGCTGCAATTTGAAGATCTTGTAACAGATGTCGATCGCGTGGCAATCGAGCTATTTGATTTCCTGAATATTGATAAGGAGAATTGGAGTCCTGATACTGTATTTATTCCTGCGAAATCGGCTACTAATATTGGTAAATGGCGAACATCTCCCTATCAGGATGAATTAGAAATAATAGACTACAAATTATCTAGATAAAATTAAGGAAGCAAGCAATCTTTGAGTGCAACAATAGTACTAATATTTTTTGCTTTACCGTTACCACTCCTAGGCACGGAACAAAGAGCTATATAGAAAAGAGATTGCTCAGTTATAAGAGCACTTAAGCTAAAAATAAAGGTTATAATGCAACTAACTTCAGGCAACTCGTTGGATGTTTATATTTGATTCGTGATTTGATTTGCGGTTAAGTAATAACTAAGTGGTTATACATAATCTGTGTGAAAGGGCTTTTTTATGCCGTATGCTATGAATTTGAGAATTTTACGTTAATGCATAATTGATCATCAGGTTGTGTTTTTTCTAATTGATCGCAGGGTAGTTCAGACGGCTATCCATCTAAAAAATACTAACTCCATTTATTATCAACTGAGAAATATTAAATAGTGAATTTTATCCTAGTGTTAATTTATTCAGTTTGCACTCTAATCGGCCTGACTATTTTTCATAAGTATAGACGCTCAAATCCCGTATATTGGTTTTTGGTCTTTCAGTGGATAATGGCTGCGGGGACGATAATGCTTATAGACACAAGTCTTACTTCGGACATAATATATTTCTGGGGATATTTTTTATCAACTTTTTCGTTTATGTTTGGCGCATTGGTTTATTTATCGCTCAACCCAATTGGGAAGGACTATTTGGCTTTTTTCAATCGTGATATTGAGCAGGATAGTTCCCCAAATATGTACAAAGTAATGTTTGTATTTTTGCTATCAATACTTGTAACTATTAGCTATTACAGAGTCGTTGGTACTAATCTATTTTTAACTGCCGCCCTAGGTATTGCGATAGAAGATTTTACTACTTCACGTTTAGCGGCGTACTCTTCTGATACATATTTTGCACCTGGCTATGTTAACCAATTTAAAAACGTACTCCTACCGCTTACCACTTCAATTCTAGGGGCGCTCTTCTATCTTCAAGGGTCTAAGGTAAAGTTTAGATTACTAGTTATAGCTGCCGCATTGTTTTTGCCGTTTGCGCTTCTAGGAACTGGTCAGCGGGCTTTCTTAGCTTACTCGTTTGCAGCCTTTATTTTTGGGCTTGTTTGTATAGCGGACATAAAACCTCGACAGGTGATCATTCCTGGGATTATAATTTTTGGGCTTTTTTCTTTTATGACGTTTTTATACAAAAACTATCAATTTGAAGATGGTAATAATGTTTTTGTTATGTCAGTTTTAAAGACATTTGAGAGATTTTTTTATACAGAGCAATACGACACATTGATTAGCTTCCGTGAGTTGTTTCAACGTGATATCGTGTTTTTTTACGAGTGGTATGAGCAGTTGCGAGGTCTTGTTCCAGGTCAATCAGGTAGCTACTTACAGCATGAAATGTTTGCGATGGTTCATGGCACTGATCGCGGTACCTTGGCAATCTCAACTGTTGCCTCAGTTATTTACAACGGCGGAATTGTAATGGTTACTGTAGCGTATTTGTTATTCGGTTATATAAATTTAATGATTTATCATCGTTTTTTGAGAGGTCGACGCAGCATAATACGTGTGTTTAGTTATGGCGCCCTCTTTTTTTACTTGGCTACCTTTGTTACTGGTGGTCCATCAACGTTTGTAAATAAAGGTGGATTGGCAATTTTATTATTTTTGATTATCAGAAAACTCATGTTTAATTCTCCTAAATTCCAAAAGGCTAAAAGTCTATGAACTCTAACTCTAGTTCGCACATTAAATACGTTATCTTTTATGAATAATAAGGCATCAGACATCTCCACTATTAAGGTGAATAGGTGAATCTTAAAAGAGTAATCCCAACTCTCCTGCTCGGTGATAGCGGGTTCGTCAAGGGTCAAAACTTTAAGAATCACAAGTATATCGGTGATTCTACGAACGTAGTAAAGATTTTTAATGACAAAGAGGTTGATGAACTTATTGTTTTAGACATTAATGCAAGTAGAAAAAATGCTCCTCCAAAATTTGAGATCATTGAGATGCTCGCTTCTGAGTGTTTTATGCCGCTGTGCTATGGGGGTGGTATTACTAGCTTCGATCAGGCAAAAACTATATTTTCGTTAGGCGTTGAAAAGATTTGTTTACAGACATCTTCTTTGTTAAGAACAGAACTAATATCCGAAATAGCACAGGTATTTGGAAGCCAGAGTATTGTTGTGTCTGTGGATGTTGCAACTAATTTTTTTGGACAGCGCAGACTTTATAATGCAGCCGCAAGGCGCTCTTTAAAAGGATCTTGGCTTGAGCATGCTCAAAAATGTGTGGATGCAGGTGCAGGAGAAGTGCTAATTACATCTGTAAAGCATGAAGGCCTTTTGGGTGGTATTGACGAGGCGCTCATTAAAGAGGCCTCAGATAACCTCTCTGTTCCAGTTGTAGCTGGTGGTGGAGTCGCCTCTGTTGAGGACATTAAGCTTGCAATACAATGTGGGGCAAGCGGAGTTTCTGTAGGGTCATTTTTTATTTTTTATGGTCCACATAGAGCGGTCTTGATAAATGTTCCTTCCAAAGAAGTCATTGAAAAAAAGTTGAGTGAAATTTTATGAGTAGTTTAAAGAAAATATGTGTTCGTTGCGTGATGGATCAATCAGTGAAGGAAATATCATTTAATGAAGCTGGTGAGTGCAATTTTTGTGAAGAGTTTTTAGAACGTTCCCGTGTTCAGTTGCATGAAGATACCACTATTCGGGCCAAAGAATTAAATAATTTCATTTCTCAGGTAAAGAGAGATGGAGCAGGGAAAAAGTATGATTGCATTGTTGGCGTTTCTGGAGGAGTGGACAGCTCATGGGTTCTTATTAAAGCTGTTGAGTTTGGTTTAAGGCCATTAGCTGTACATATGGATAATGGTTGGAATTCAGAGCTTGCCCAAAACAATATCGCGAACCTAGTTAAACAGCTCGATGTCGATCTTTTTACTTACGTTATTGATTGGTCAGAATATCGGAATCTTATGCAGTCCTTTTTTGATGCCGATGTTGTTGATATAGAGCTGCTGTATGATAACGCAATGTTAGGTGTTAATTACCAGCAGGCTTCCAAATTTGGAGTTAAGCACATTTTAGGGGGGATGAATTTAGCCACAGAAGGTTTGAAAATGCCAGCTGAATGGAACCACTTAAAGTTCGACAAACGAAATATCAAAGCGATTGCTTCAAGATTTGGTGGCCATAAGTTAGACAGTTTTCCTGTTATAGGAGTAGGTGGTTGGTTGTTCCAAGAGTTTATCGTTAGAAGAAAATGGTCCTCCATATTAGATTTGATGGATTATGACAAAGAAAATGTGTTATCGGTGTTAACTAAGGAATATGGATATAAAGCCTATCCGTATAAGCATTATGAATCTATATTCACACGATTCTATCAAGGCTATTTGCTACCAGAGAAATTTGGATATGATAAGAGAAGGGTCCACTTCTCTACTTTAATAATCTCTGAACTAATGTCTCGAGATGAAGCTTTAGTTAATTTGAAGACCACCTATGCTTACCCTTCAATGATCGAGCTTGAAAGAGATAGAGAATACTTTTTAAAGAAGATGCAGTGGTCCAATGACCAGCTGTTAACCTATCTATCACGCGCACCTAAATCTCATTTGTTATATCCATCGGAAAAGGGGCTTTATGATTTCTTGCTAAAAATCTATCGGGGTATGTCAGGGTTTAAGAGCACCCTCTCAAGATCGTTAGGGTGTTCAAATTCTAAATGAGTCTTTATGGTTCAAAATTAAGCCTTGCGCGGAGCTCTCTTTATGCAATCGGGGGCAGTGGTGGCGCACAATTAATGCTTATAGTGGCAGCTCCTATCCTAACGAGATTATTTACACCCGAAGAATTTGGAATATTTGCTATTTATGTTGCAATAGTAACATTTCTTTCTATGGGAATCTTTTTAAAGTATGAGCTCGCAATACCTATAAGCCAGTCAATTACTAGCACGCTCTCGATTTTGAAGTTGTGCCTTGGTCTTGGTGCCCTTATTGGCTTCTTAATACTTGTCGCATTGTATTTTTTCGAGACAGAATTTCGTTCGTTGATTCCTAGTTCCGCCCATGCCATACCCTTGTGGATACTTCCGGTTGCAGCAATAAACCTTGCATTTTTAAACCTTTGGCGTTTTTGGTTAGTTAAAGCTGGCAGGTTTGATATTATCGCAATAAGTCGAGGCTCAGTGTCATTCATTTTGTTATTTGTGCAGTTAACTGGAGGGTTGTTAAAGCTAGGTTCAATTGCCTTGATAGCAGGACATGTGATTGCTAATTTAGTTACTGTGTTGGCCTTGATTGCGACTGTCTTTCGAAAATATTTTTATCTGCTGTACCGTATAACATTTGGTAGCGTCAAAAAAGCGATTGTTAGGTATGCTAATTTTCCAAGGTATATCGTATTGTCGGATGGCTTATTGGTCATCGGGTCTCAGGCACCCCCAGTAGTAATAGCAGGTGTTTACTCCTTAGCTGAGGCTGGTTTATTTGCTCTTGCTCTTAGAGTCTGTCTAGCACCAGTTGCTATGATAGCAGAATCATGCGGTAAAGTTTTCATGTCAAGAGCTTTGATCTTAAAAACGGCTCAGACATTGCCTTCTTTTGTCTTTAGCTCATATTCATTATTGATTAGAATAGCAATTATCCCATTTACTGCTGTTGCTTTTTTCGCTAGTGATTTAGCAGCGGTCATTTTTGGCGAGAGCTGGAAAATAAGCGGTGTATATATTTCTTTACTTGTACCTTCAATTGTTGCAATTTTTGTTTTTGTTCCCTTGATGACACTTTTCTTGGTTCTTGAGAAGCAAAAGATGGAGTTACGGTTTCAGTTTTTGATTATGTTAATGAGGATGATTGGTTTGCTGGTAGGAGTTTTTTTGGGCGAGATTTATTGGGCTATAGCGATGTACTCCCTTTTTACTAGCGTTGGTTATGTAATAGCTGGATATTGGATAATGAGTAAGTCAGGAGTATGGATGACTAATATTTTGGTCATTAGCTTTTTTGAGTTAATCATTTCAGCCATCATCTTGGGCCCAGCCGTTTGGCTAATTTTTTACTTAAACCTCCACAATGAAATAATATCTAGTTGGTATTATGTTTTACTGGGCGTAACTTGTATGCTCACAATTCTACTATATTCATGCAGGCTGAAAAGTAGCTTCAAGAAACTCAAAGATATTGATCTTGGAGTTTCTTAAGTTTAGTGTTTAATCAAAGTGAAAGTCGATCTCCTATCTAGTCTGAGTAGTTGGTGAAATGGTGAAGCTTTACGCTAAATTAATAAAGGGGTGTTAGTTTGTCGAATAAAATTATGATCGTGGACGTTGGCTTGGGTAACGTCGGTGCTGTTCAAAATATCTTGCAACACATCGGTGTAGAGTGTTTTCGCTCCAGTAATTTTTTAGACCTGATGCATTGCAGTAAAGTAATTCTTCCAGGTGTAGGTTCCTTTGATGCGGGCGTTAAAGCCCTGCGTAAAAATAATCTTTTTGAGCCTCTTCAGGATTTAGCTTTTCGTGGAGATACGCCCCTTTTAGGCATCTGTTTAGGCATGCAACTTTTGCTCGGATCAAGCGAAGAAGGTATTGAGGAGGGTTTATGTCTTATAAGAGGGTCTGCCCAACGTTTTAAAATAACTGACCCAAAAATAAAGGTACCACATATGGGTTGGAATTATTCAATCAAAAAACGCCCATCCTGTTTGATGAATGCTGAGTTAAAAGACCCTCGGTTCTACTTCACTCATTCTTATCATGCTGTTTGTGATAATCCTGAAAATATTGTTGCGACTACTTTTTATGGCTATGACTTCCCAAGTATCATCCAACATAAAAATGTCTTTGGCGTTCAATTTCACCCTGAGAAAAGTCACCGTTATGGGATGACACTACTTAGTGAATTTTCGAAAATCATCTAACTGGATTTATCTTAAATAATTAATTTTTTTACACATTACTCCAGGTATTGAGTTTGTTCAAATACAGACTAGAACTACATCAACCTAAATAATCATTGTTAAAAGGATAACTTAAATGTACATAATGTATACAGGCCCAAGAGATATACATCAAACTCCTGCTTTAAAGAGAGCTCGCTATGCTACTAAAAGAAGCGAGGCAGCTGAGGTTATTATAGATTGGTCTGATAATGATGATGTTTATCTAGAGAATTATATTGAGCACCATTTTAAGTGTAGGAAATCCATTTTCACCCTCATCAACTGGCAAGTATTCCTTTGGCGAAATATCTGGAAATATAGACCTAGAGTTATTTTTAATATGTCAATGTTATCATTCTTGCCTATATTTTTTTATAGCCTTTTTGTAAGAGTCAAAGTTATTTATGATTGTCGGGATTATCTTGCTGTATCCTATAAATGGCCAAGAGTTGTCAAACATCTAATCCAATTAGTTGACAATATAACAGCATTGTTTGCTTCAAAAGTGGTAATTCCGGATGAGTATGGTTATGAATATTTCTACTTACTGAAGCCTAAAAGTTTATATGTAGTCCATAATACTGTTGAGGACTATGGATTAAGAAAAACAACTTTGCCGGGACCTATACGATTAGCTTATTTTGGTTATCTCAGTAAAGATAGGAATTTTGATGCTATTTTTGACTATGTCAGATCTGAACCCAACAATATTGAGCTTCATATAGCATGTAATGTCATTCCTGTTCGGCTGAAAGATATCATTCCCCGCGCTGAAAATATTATTTTTCATGGTGCTCTGTCTCACCTTGAATGCCATAAATTACTGTCGAAAATGGATTATTGCTTGATGATGTATGATGCACAGCTAGCTAATTATCAGAAAATTCAACCAACAAAATTTTATGACTGCTTGGCATTAGGCTTACCTTTTATTTGCTCAAATGGTATGACTAATTTGGAAAAGCATATAGATGGAACCTCTAATTTAATGATTGACTATGGTGAGACCGCTTGGGATGGCCTTAAAAAAACAGAATTATCGCAATATAATTTAGATCTCTATTCGACCTTCTCCTATCAATCGGTACTTAGTGGGTATCGAGAATTTTTTGAATCTCTTGTATGCAAGAAAGACAAAACATCGCCATAGGTGTGTAATATTTGGTCAGAATTATGCTGATATTTGGATCTCGCCCACAGGCAATAAAATGTAGCTTAGAGTGGATCCTCGGTTGGCGGTTTAACGCTTTAATATGAGATAAAGTCTGTTGCTAGGAGGCATATAGAAGCGCTTGATCGTGCTTAAAGTTTCTCGAAATACATTTGTATTATAGTTTAAATGAAATTATGTAGGTACAAAAATAAGTAGAGTTCAATAGACATTGCTTGTAACCTCAAAAGCCTAAAGATATTTAAAATATGCTAAAGATACGTTTTATAAAAATTGTTTTTAAACTAAAGAAAGTATGGCGGTACTCAAGGATCTATGGATTTAAAAGAACTTTGGTTAAGTCTTTTGGACGGATGAGAGTTAACAAAAGTTTATCATATTTACTTATGCCCACCATGGTAATTAAAAAAAGTAAAATTGCACTTATCGGTTGTGGCCAATTTGGTTTTACCACCATTTCTTATTTTTTAAATAGCTATAGTCCTTTCAAAATTTATAAAGTTTTCGATATTAATAGAGATAATGCGAAAACCCTTGCAACTTTTTATGGATGCGAATTCGTTGATGAAGTGGAAGAAATTTTTTGTCCTGAAGTGAAAGTTATTTATATTGCATCCAATCATGCTACTCATACTAAATATGCCTTGATGGCAATAAATAAAGGTGTTGATGTCTATATTGAGAAGCCTATTTCAGTAACTGAGGAGCAACTTCTTGAACTGGAAACTGCCTATAGATTAAGTAGTGTAAATGTATTTTGTGGTTACAATAGACCATTCTCTTCAGCAATTAAGAAAGTTAAGCAAGATATTGATAATTTTTCCCCTTTGATGGTTTCTATTTTTGTTGTTGGGCATTTTATTGATGTTGGTCATTGGTACAGAAAACCAGAAGAAGGTACTCGCGTGTGCGGAAACCTTGGTCACTGGATTGATTTATGCATTCATTTACTCAATCAATCAAATGTATCTGAGTTTGATATAGCAATTACTTACAGTGATGAAAGGATGCCTGATGATAAT
>Ga0206131_10002446_pt1 | contig 22468 bp, 16 predicted proteins | sample Helgoland_Spring_FD_148636 | JGI IMG/M metagenome (GOLD analysis project Ga0206131, IMG submission 148636) | Pelagic subsurface seawater microbial communities from Kabeltonne, Helgoland, North Sea - Helgoland_Spring_Bloom_20160517_1 | ecosystem: Environmental > Aquatic > Marine > Epipelagic ...
AAGGAGATTGTCGGTGGTCGCGGGGTCGAACTGGTCGCTGGATCGTGCCTGTTGCAACAGATCGATTTGCTTTTTATGCAAGGCGGCGAGTGGCACGTCGCGTTCAGTCAGTGTCTTGTAAAAGCGCGGGCGACGTTCCGGCAGCGATCGAGTGAACAACTTATCCAAGTGTTGCACGGTCCGCGTGCGCTCGTCGAGAATCTGGCCGAGAATGCGTTTACGCAGAGCCACGTCTGTTACCAAATCGGCATAAGTGCGCATCCATTTCTCATCGGAACTACTGATGCTACTTTCGATATTATAGAACACGTAGCGTAAAAACGGAGTGGCTTGTAGATTGTCTTGCAGCGCTTTGTAAGCTTCGGGTGCTTCAGCTTCAAGCGCATCCAAGGCGCTGCCGACGCCATACCAACCGGGGACGTAGAAGCGGGATTGATTCCAGCTAAAGACCCAGGGAATCGCGCGTAGGTCTTCGATACTGGCCTTGCCAGTACGGCGCGATGGGCGCGAACCGATCCGACTTTGCTCAATGGCGTCGATCGGTGTGGCTTGTCGGTAAAAATCAATAAATCCAGGTGCTTCCAGTAACTCGCGATAGGCACTCCTTGAGCGCTTTGCCAAGGTCTCCATCGCGTCATCAATCACTTTGTTAGTGGTCTGCTTGGCAGCGAGCAATTGCGCCCCGAGGCTACCCGCGAGCAACCATTCGAGATTAGCAGTGGCAGTGGCTGGCGTGTTGTATTTCTGTGCGATTACTTCACCTTGTTCAGTCACACGGATACCACCATCGAGAGAGCCCTCGGGCAACGCTTCAAGGAAACGGTGTGTTGGGCCAGCGCCGCGACCGACAGTGCCGCCACGACCGTGGAAAAACGCGATTTTGACACCGTGATCTTCGCCGACGTCAAACAGCTTACTTTGAGCGCTTTTTAATATCCATTGGCTAGCGAGGATGCCAGTGTCCTTATTACTATCGCTATAGCCGAGCATGATGATGAAGCGAGGCTTCGTATCCGGATCGCCAATACGTAGACTATGACGCGTGCAAGGGTGCGCAAGGAATGCATTTGAAATACCAGGTGCGCGTTCGAGGTCTTCGTACGTTTCGAAGAGTGGCACGACCGGCAGCATACAGCGGAGTTGACCATCCTCTTGGTAGGTCAGGCCGACTTCTTTTGCGAGTACGTAAACGGTCAAGAGGTCGACCAAGTTACGCGTCATACTGACGATTAGTGCACCCACTCCAGCGGGACCATGTTGACGAATGTGCTGAGCTACCACTGCGAGGGTGTCACGTGCTTCAGTCGCTTCCTTCGGTAGCGACATCGAGGCGTGCGTCAGCGGCCGTGGCGTCGAGAGCTCATGGTTGAGGAAGGCGAGCCTGTCGGCTTCCGACCATGTGCTGAAATTCTTGGCGTCTTCGACTCCGGCCGCAGCCATCATTTGGCTGAGTGCCGTCTCATAGAAATCGCTATTCTGGCGAATGTCGATACGCGCGAGGTGCAAGCCGATGCTGTCGAGTAAACGCAGTAGCGGGCGCACACAACTGTTGGCACTACGTGTCGCATTGGCTTCTTCTAACCATGCGGAGAGTTGATTGAGATGATCGCGCAGCGCTTGTTCGGTCAGCGTATCGATTTGCTCAGAGAGCCGCGCCACATAACTGAGCCACGGCTCTTGTGGGCGGGCGTCGCCGCCCCAGGCCTTGAGCTGTTTCAACAAGGGCTTTGGCACTTTGCTACGCACCTCGGAAAAAGTCAGCCTCTGCGCGAGCCCCTGCAGTCGGGTACGAATAATCTGCACTGCGGTGCTGCGCATCGCGACGAGAGTCTCGGCAGTAACTTTGGCAGTGACGAGCGGATGACCGTCGCGATCCCCTCCGACCCATGAGCCGAATTGCAGATGTGGTAGTTCTTCAAGCTGCAGCGGCACTTCCTTAGGCCATGTCTCGCGCCAAGCGTATTCGAGATTTTCGTCAAGACGGTTGAACATCGAAGGGAATACTTCACGCAGATAGTAGAGTAGATTTTCCAGCTCATCTTTGACCTGCGGCTTGTGCATGTATATCTCACCGGTCAACCACAGGCGCTCGATAATGGCGCGCACTTCGTTGGCATTTTGCTCCGCTTCACGCGGCGTGCGTTCGCCTTCGCGATGGCGCAGTAAGCGCACGATTTCGCGGTGAATCCCGAGTACCGACCAGCGCTTCGCTTCGGTCGGGTGCTTAGTAAAGACAGGCTCGACCCACAGTTTACTGATTTGTTTGCGCACCGTTGCTGGTTTGATACGCGCCTCTTTGAGACGACTCAAATAGTGCCCCCAGTGCCCCGGCTCACAGGCTACGCCGAGCGTGGCTTCACGGGTGCGGCGCATACTGTTGGCAACATGTTCTTCGGCTAGGTTAAGTAGCTGAAAATAGAAAGAAACCGCTTGCACACATGCATCGTCTAAATTCTCGGGTGAGACACGCTTAAGACGGCTTTTGATCAGACTCGCAGCCTGCGCCTGCTCCATAGACTGCAACACGTCAACGAACGCATCGACTAGAAAAGTGTGCTCCTCTTCGACCTGATTGAGGCCTTGTTCGACAAGTTTGAGAAATTTTTGATTGGTCGCTGTTTTCATTAATAAGTCTTAGTTGCTCATATTAAGCATTTTGATCGATCGTTGCCCACTGGGGTAGGCCATAAGTAAGAATTGATCCAGTCCGCCACCCGTATTAATTAATGCAATAGTGTGATATTAGAATCGATCAGAATGCCCAGAACCAAATTTAATTAGGCCGCGATTGTTAGGCTGTCGTGACATCTCGTGCTAGATCCGCAGCCACTGATAATCCGTAGCGCCTAAAAGCAATGATGTATTGCCTAGCAGTGCATCGCGAGTTCCTTCGGTTTCTTTTTCAGCCCCTTAATCAACTTCTTCACCTTCTTGCGTTGATCCTCGCGTACAATATAACCGACGCATTGGTCGGCACCACAGTCACAGGGGTGATCCAAAAAATGCTCCATGTTATAGCCGTAATCATAGACAAGTTCTTCGCCCTGCTTGATGTCCTTACGTGCAACAATCCATATTTCTCCCTCGCAGTTCAGCGCTTCGCAATTCCCATCACAGGAGTGGTTCATATAGCGCGCGGGGTTCTCGCCCAAACGCCCATCGAGATCCCAATCATCATCAATCTCGAAGATATACACCAAGCCCTCGCCAGAGGTGCGCGCTTGCTCCTCCCACTCTAGCGCACGGCGATTAGACTCTGCTTTGGAGATCTTCTCTCCGACGTATTGGATGATATCGGCACCTGCCTCAATATCGCACGTGGCAAACAGGCCTCGTTGATGGATCGATGATTGGTCAACTTTGCACAGCGGTTGGTCTGACATTGAAATAACGAATTATTAATTAATTTGCAAGCTACTCGGCCTTGAGTCCACGGCTCATCAATGCCTGCAATGCAGACAACGGCTCTTGCCCATCATACAGAATAGCGTGGATTTGCGATAGGATTGGCGCGTCCATGTCTTTTTCGTCACAGAGTCGCTTCATACAGTCTGTGGCACGGTAACCTTCGATGACGGATTTTTGACTGCTGACGATCGACTCAGGCGCCTCCCCTTGCCCGACACGTTCGCCAAAGGTGCGGTTGCGGCTCCAACTGCCGGAGCAGGTCGCCACCAAATCGCCAAAGCCGCTCAAGCCGTAGAAGGTTTCCTTCTGACCGCCAAGCAATTGCCCGAGCTGCACTAACTCATTGAGGCTTCGAGTAAGCAGCGCTGCCTTAGCATTATCGCCCAACTGCAACCCGTCGCACATGCCCGAGGCGATGGCATAGACATTCTTCAGTGTGCCGCCCAGTTCGGTGCCACGCACATCGTTCGACAAATACGCGCGCAGCGAGGCATTGCTAAAGTCTTGTTGATACGTATCTGCAGCCGCGAAGTCTGCGTCCACTGCCAGCGTCACAGCCGTCGGATTACCCGCAGCGACCTCACCGGCAAAAGTTGGGCCAGACAAGGAGCCGCATGCCACCTCAGGGAAGATCTCATTCACAATTTCGGACGGCGTCTTAAAGCTGTCGAGTTCGAGGCCCTTGCACATTACGAGAAACAACTTCAGCTGCCAGGCATCACCGCTGGCCGCACGCACACGCAGACACAAGTCGCGCAGCGCCTTGGAGGGACAAGCGAGGAAGACCACCTCCGCCTCCATCAACACCGGTGCAAGCTCGCAGCCAATTTGAATCGAATGCGGCAGCTGAAAGCCCGGCAGGTAATCGACATTCTCGCGCGTCGAGGCGATCGCCAAGGCGTGCTCCATACGGCGAGGGACTAAGGTCACGGAATGTCCGCAACGATCTAAATGCAAGGCCATGGCAGTGCCCCAGGCACCAGCTCCGAGAATACAACAGTTCATAGGTAAGGAAGAGTTAACATTTAGGACGTAGCGCGGTGAGGGTAAATCAGAACGTTTGTGCTCCGAAAGGGTGACTGCAGCGGGTACCTGTAAGACGATAAAGAAACATAAATTAATGCCGACTCGGCAGCTTGCGGATATTTTATGAGGGGAATTTCCCGTTTTTGACGTCTTCGGCATATTCCGCGAAGGCGCCTTTCACTTGCTCGCTGAGCTGGGCATACTGCTTCACAAACGAAGGTACATAACCGGTGGTCATGCCCAGCAGGTCATTGGTCACTAAGATTTGGCCATCACAATGCGGGCCGCTACCGATACCGATCAGCGGCACGGTCAGCTCCTGCGCAATCGCGCCAGCCACGGCGCCATCGACCATCTCACAGATCACTGCGAAGCAGCCGACCTGCTCCAATGCCAAGGCATCGCCGACCAACATGACCTTCTCCGCCTCACTGCGACCGTACTTACGATAGCCGCCGAGTTGGTGAAACTGCTGCGGTAGTAAGCCAATATGCCCCAGCACTGGGATGCCCGCACGTGTCAGGCGCTCGATCGTGGGCGCCATCGCTGCGCCGCCTTCGATCTTGATCGCCTCAGCGCCGGCCTCTTGCATCAAACGGCAGCATGCGCTCAACAGCTCAGCAAAATCGCCATGCGCGACGGCAAAGGGAATATCAGCGACCACCAATGCCTTCGGCTGGGCCCGCGCTACCGCCGCGGTGTGGTGCAGCATCATCTCGAGCGTCACTGGAATCGTGGTCTCGAAGCCCAACTGCGTAGTGCCAACCGAGTCGCCGACTAGAATCAGGTCGACACCCGCCTCGTCCGCATAGCGAGCGATGATTGCATCGTATGCGGTGACAGCGACAATCGGCCGTTCACCCTTCAGGAGGGATATAGTTTGTGTAGAAATTCTCACAATAAAGGAATTTGCATTGATTAAAAAAGTTCAGCAGCCACAAATCATGGTTAACTTCGCAGTTTAGACAATCATTTGTCGACGCAGAGTTTATCACCACAAAGTATCGCAAATACCAGCTGAATTGACCACCACCTCGCAATGATCCACCTTTATTACAAGTGGCGCTACCGCCGCTCCCAATATGTCGGGGCCTTCACGCTGCCGAAGCAGGCGGGGCGAGGACACGGATCTCGCGGTAACTTCGGCAGCTATTTAGCGCAACCATCGGTCAGAGGTCGCAACTTCTCACACTTCGACCTACCTAGACAACGCAGACGCTGGTTGCGCATCGCATTAACGCTGCTACTGGTGCTGACCCTGGGCTGGTTGATCTACGAGAGTGCCGCCGCAATGGCGATTTTTCGGTAGGTGGGAGAAGAGTTGAAACTGGGATCCTCAAAGTGGAAGCGACACTCTTGTCGCTTTTTTTAGTGAACCCGTCGCCGAGCAGACCATCCTAGCCGGTAGCACAGCCGTCAGCTAAAACGTGGAATATACCTTACAACGCATAGAGCTGTACCAAGACCGCCCACTGCGGCGGCTTAGGCAACAACCCAGCGGCACCAACATTTTAATCAAAAGGCGCGGTGCATGTTAGCCTTTACTGTAAACACCTAAGGAGTGAGGCCGACTCGCCCTCGTTTGCATCAACATCGGCTCAACTGGGCGAGTCGCCCACACTCCAAAACTATCCACAACGCTAAGGCCCTATTTCCTCCTACCCACGCTCCGCGCTTCGCCTATAAAGCGATGCAGGAAGCTTCGGCGGACAGCAGACAAACCGAAGGACTGACAATACACAAAAAAGGGCGCGCCTCAAATTGAAGCACGCCCCCTCCTTGAAAGAAGTTACCGACTACGGGCCAGCTGGAACTGGTGTGGCTTCCACACTCTCGACAGTCACTCGCATGAAGCGTGCCCCTGGACCGCTGGAAGAAACATCGTCAATCACTGTGATACGAGCATAGGTGCCAAAGTCTGTAATGGAAATAATGTTCGAATCTGAATCAATCAACCCTCCGTCAGCAGTGAGCGAGAATTCACCCGCACCTTCAGTGAAGCCACCGTCAGGGCTCGCGGTGGTGTCGATCGTCGCCGCTAAATCCCACGTTAATAAATCATCTGACACTTCAATCTGATAGATCAAATCATTTACTAGATATTGGAAATCGAAGGTGATCGATAGATAGTCATCACCCGCCACTTCATCGAATCCGTAGCTACCTGGGAATCGGTTGTCGACTGTATCATTCGATGATGGGTTTCGGTTGAAGGCGTAAGCAAGGAAGTTCGCTGGATCCGCAACAGGGTCTGCGGTGACTCCATACAAATCATTCCAACTAGATAGGTCGGATGCAACAACTCCCGTAATCGAGAAGAGCCCATCATCCTCATCATCATACGGGGCAAACACTGCGGGATCAAAGAACGGTGCACCAGGATCAAACGAAGTTGGAATCGCAGTCACGTTCACGTTGTTCCAGATATTGACTAAGCTGGATTCAAGGATGTCATTCGGAGAATCGATGACTACGCGTAGGAAGTATACGAAGTCACTAATCGATTTATCGCCAATAAGAGAGCTCAGTCGAGTCGCATTCGGCAAGATCACCTCGAGATTAATATTCACGACATCACCATCCGGGAAGCCAGCACGACGTCCTTGCAAATCGGCGAGCACACTAAAGTCATCCAGAAGTAGGCTTCCTCCAACGATCTGTTCAAAATCAATCGTTGATAGATCGGACTCCACATTCGCGATATAACCTTCCAAATCTTCACGATCCACCGCCACAATATAGAGCTCGTTAATGAAATCCTGAAGTTCTCCACTCTCGTCATCAATCAAATCATCCAAGCCATAATTGTGGATCGAGAGAGCGACTTGCATGGACGCTCCTGGAGTATACAGTTTCTCCTCATCATACCCCATGACGTCGGTATAGAACTGGGAATTTGTTGATGTGATGCCAGCAATTGCAGTGTCGAAAAGCCGTAAGCGTGGTCGCGCCTCGATCGTCACGTCTCGGTTCTCAGTAATGAATATATTGTTTAGATCGGAGAATTCTGCGACACGCTCATTCGAATCAATTTTCGCAATCAAGTAGTAATCACCTTCTGGAATATCATCACGTAATGGTAAGCCACCGATAAAGCGAAGCAATTCACCTGAGCCAAAGCCACCTTCAACCTGACTGAAACTACCAAGGACAATATCATCTCCATTGCCGTAGGTGCGGTCAGTCGAGAGGCGTACTTCAAGGTCTGCCGAGGTAAATACACCAGTTCCAAGGGGTAAGTCCTCACCTTGGTTCTCTGCTTCCACAGTAATATCTAAGGTCATGGTGCCCAGCTTCTGCTCAGGCGCACCCACAATGGCAGCGACATCGAGCACGTAAGTGCCAGGCGTATAATCGATGTTTGTCAAAACAAGATCGGGCTGAGAATTCGTCTCCACTCGAACATTATCGACCACCGCGAAGTCGCCCTGCGTTGCCGCTCCCTGTGAATAGCGCCATTCGATGATTCCATTGTCTGGGACAAGAATACCGGGGTCTACCTCAGCAAATGGTTCATTTCCAGAGATCGAGTCAATCACAACGCTGTTCACCAAAACTGAGAGCACGTTTAGATCACTACCACTAAAGATACCCCAATCAAATTTAACTACGCTTGATACGGGGACTAGAAGTTGGAAGGAAGCTACATCTCCTTGATTCAGTGCAGGGCTCTGGGCGCCATCATCCTGCAGGAAAGTTTGGTCGTCATCGACGGAAGTATTCCCCGCATCATCCCGACCAAACCAGAAGGCAGCGCTATCAGGGACGTTTTCAAATGTGCCCAACATGATCGGCGAAGTGGCGTCGTCCAGGGCTTCCTGCAGGCTGATACCTGTCACTTGGAAGACTGCGATCTGAGAGAAGAATAAGTTATTCGCCTCGCCATTTACTCCGGTGCCATCCGGACGCAAGCCCTGCTCCTCCACGTCATTATTCACGTCGATTTCGACACCCAAATAGTAATTACCCTCGGCCAAACCAAATGGCAGAGTAGCAACCAAGTTGGCGGGATCCAGATCTACGCCTGAGGCGACCTCGGTGGCGACGGTAGCGGTGCCTGTGCCAAGTACGACGACTGAGGCCGTATTCAGCAATAGGCCATCATTTGTCTGTGCAATATATACGGTGTAATTAAAATCACTGCCGGCGGCTAAACTACCATCTCCGGAATTTGTGAAAGTCAGATCAATATCGACAGAATCACCAAACGCATAGGAAGGATTCAAACCTGTAATCGAGCTGGAATCACCGGTCAAATCAGGTAGTCCGATTTGAATGGAAGCTTCATCCGTAAGTGAATTGTTATCGCTCTCGTTCGACTCAGAAATCTGCCCATTTGCAGGATCGCCAGCCGACCAATCGACATACGCTCCAAAGTAATAGAACTCTTGTCCATATGTAACTACAGGCAAGGTGAGTGCACCGAGAGGGTCGAGCAGATCCGCAAGATAACCAATGGAATCTTGATCGTAGGTTCTGGTTGCCCCCGCAGCGATACCAGCGGTATCGGTAAACGTCAGGAGAACGACTGAATCTGTTTCCGCCCATTGATTATTTGTAAGAAGACGGACTTCTACATCGAATGCGGCACCCGGCTCAATCGCATCGCCAGTATTTACAATATCGAAGGACCAAGCATTAATCGTGTCACCCGCCTGATAGGAGGGGCCGCCATCCACGCTGATTCCATTTGCTTTGAGGTTCGGCAACTCTGTAATTGTTAGGTTATCCACCCAGCCGCGGTCTTCACCGTCAGAACCCTCGTCATCCTTAATGTAGGACCAAGTCAGACGTTGTTGGCCAGGAGTCAAGACGACCTCAACGCGACGCCATTCTTCGTTTTCAGTACCAAAAATGTCTGGCGTTGCCACAGCTCCATCCACCTCAAAACGAAGAAGGTCTCGCTGCAGGACGCCCGCGTTTAATTCGTTTTGAGAACTAACCTTCCACCAGAAAGAGACACGCACACCATTTGCAGGGTCTATATCTATACTAAACTTGGAGGTTTGATTATCTGCAACGCGAACATTGCTGACGGCATCCACATTGTCGAAAGTCTCAGTAGTTTGCCCTACCCAAGGTACATTGTCATTATCGTATGGTGCCACTTCATCATTAACAATGACCAGACTCAGATCGCTTACGGTGCTAGCGGATAGATCTAAACCGTCAACGAGTCGCAGTTCACTGAGGATGAAGTCATTACTAAATAGGTAGAAACTGTTGTTCGTCTCGCTGAACTCAGTGATCAACTCCGTGCTATCAGCAAAGACTCCAAGGAAGAGACGCTCACCAATGTAGCCTTCTGTCACAAGATTATCGCGAAAATCAACTTCATCGGGATTGACGAAACGGGTGTTGGCTGGCGCAGCGTTGATCGAACCGAAATTTCCACTATAGTTAAAATCAAGCAGCACGTAGTCAGCGTCGGGCTCGATATCCTCATCACGAGAGAATAATGCAGCGACTTGAATGGGCTCGTTGACTGCCCCCAAGCCCTGATTGGTCAGAGTAAAAGTGAGCGGAAGTGAGTTGGGCTCGACATAATTTGTAGCTGGATCGTTGATAAAATAATAGTTAGGAACTGACGTAAGTCCTGAAGTCTGCAAATCTGGCAATGCCACGATTTCAACCATCGGACCGCCAGCAATTCCACCAGCAATGAAGAGGTTATTATCTTCACCAGGGAATAGACCCGCAGTCCCAACTGGATCGGTAAACTCATCGACATAGCCGACGAACTCGCCTTCTACTGGAAGCGCAGATGGCTGCGTCGCTGCCACCACCGGATCTCCAAATATCGCGAGCGGATCTCCGTTTGCATCGGTGTAATCATCGATGTAGCCTATTACATAATAGAGCCCGGGATCGATATCAGTGTCCAAAGTGATAGACAGACCATTGACAGCAGGATCGCCACTGAAGATTTGCTCAGTGACTCGTACTTGCCGAACGAGGATATCATCAGGGGTTAATGGATCTCCGTCGGGACGATCAAAGATCGGGTCAGGAGAGAGGTAAATAGAGATGACGTAGTCTTCGGCTACAGAAGTGTCGGTTCCTTGGTTGCGACTGTTAACGGTCAAATCCAAGCTATCACGTTGCAGCACGTAGCTGCCTGTGGCATCCACGGGCAAATAAATATCGTTGATCACCAGATCGGGTTGATCGATCTCAGTCACCTGAAGGTCATCGACATAGACAGCATCGCCGATTCCTTCGACTCCTTGCTCATAGACCCACTCAGCACGCCCATTCACCGGAATCACACGAGTGACATCTTCGATCCAACCGTTGGTATTACCTGAAATCTCGTTGTTATTACCGCCAGTGGCTCCGTTGATCACCCTGAAGAAGAGGCGGTTATCCGCACTGCTCGTTTCAGAGCGCCAATCGAAAGAGATGGCAACTGGTGTCGGCGTGGGGCCGAAGTAGTCATTGAAAGATGTGCTGAAAGAAGCGCTCTCAGCAACAGCAAGCGATGGGCTCTGCACAGAATCACCATCGGCATTGAAGATGAATGACTGGCCGAACCAGTTACCGTCGCCATCCGTCGTAAAAACAAGCGGAGACGTCTGCTGATCAATCGCCTCGATGATGGTGAGACCCGAGATTTCAATGCGTGCATCTGTATATGCGGCGTTGTTTGCCTCACCATTCGGCTGCACAACGATATCATTGTCGTCGAGGATTTCAGACTGCTCTGCGATCGCATTATTAATGTCTAATTCGACAGCCACAAAGAAGAAGCCTGCTGGCATTCTAGGCACGTCGTAACTGAATGAAAGTGCAGTCGCGAGAGTCGCACCCGGATCGAGATTTGCAGTTAGCGTTACTGGCTCTTCTGCATTCAGTTCGACGATTGCAGAATTATCTGTGCTGCGATCAGGGGAGAGAAAAATCCGAACGTCAAAGCTACTACCAGAAGGCAATGTGCCGTTGCCGATGTTCTCGATCAGTAGTTCAATATCGATGGTATCACTCGTAGCAGGATCGTAAGTTCCACCTAGTGGTGGATTGATCACAGTTAAGCCATTCGGACCCGTAGGCACGACTAAGTCTGGGAGGAAATCGAAGGTGGTACTCGTTGCAGCATCATTATTCGTTTCGTCGTTTTCCTCAATTGCCCCAACTGGTTGTGTCGGGCCAGTATCCGCATCGATGACAATATAGTAGCTGCCTTGTGGGATATCGTTCGGCAGCTGAACTTGAAACTGCAGGCTACGACTTTGCGAAGCTACAAAATCATCTGTAATGTCGAACGAAGTATTCACACCTGTAGTCAGATCAAAATCGAGCGCGATTCCACCAACATTGGGAGATGTATTGAGCCATGCTTGGATTGTAAAAGTGTCCGTGATCGGACCTGTACCAGCGTTTTGAACCTCGAAAGAAACACTGATCGTCTCACCAGCTCCAACATCCTCGGGGAGTTGATTAACCGTCACAGAAATTGCGACTAAATCCGCAACACCGAGGTTGGAATTCGCAAAGAAATCCTGCCCGGGTAGGGACGGGTCGGTTTGTCCGTTCGCCAACTGGCCCACATCATTGATACCCGCAGTCAGTAGAAATCCGTCAGCGTCAACGACCGCAGAAAACTCTTCACCCGCACCAATGGCGAGAAATGTGTCCGGCACCTCGAGTGCGGTCGGCAAGTCTTTTTTGATATTCGGGAAAAGGAAGCTTCCTTGCCCGTCGTAAAGAGGCAACCCTAGTTGACCGCCCTGATAATTATTACCCCAGCCGTATAGCGTGCCATCGTCCTTCAATCCGAGCGTATGCGCGGAGCTCGAAGTCGATGCAACTGAAACATCGACCCAGCCGACGCCCGTGCCGACCCGTGCCGGTATTTCCTCTACACCGTTACCGGTGCCGAGATTCCCACCGCTACCCCACACCCACAACTGCCCCGTTTGAGTCGCGGTATTGCGCAAGGCAAAGGTCGCATTGTAACCACCGAAAAGATCGCTCCATCCATCGGCCGTGCCGACTTGAGTCGGAGCAATCACCCCGATTGGGGGCAAGCCATTGACTAATATGCCCAGCTCAATCCCGCCATTCGTGTCAGAATTACCGATGCCCCATGCCCACAGCGTGCCATCCGAGCGAATCGCATGCGAGTGCGCTTTGCCTGCGGCAATCGCGATATAGGGGTTCGCGTCAAAAGGTGTTTGGATACTCGTCCGAATATCCAGATCAGGATCATTAAAAATAGGGCCGAAGCCAAGCTGCCCGTAACTATTGCCGCCCCAGACGAAAAGTAAACCGTTGCTCTTACGCGCCATCGAGTGAAATTCCCCAGCGGCAATTTCGACCCAATCGATCGCGGTGCTGATTTGCACTGGGTCCTCACGATTCGTAGTCGTTCCATCGCCAAGCTGGCCACGCGTGTTCGAGCCCCAAGCCCACAAAGTACCGTCGGTGCGTATCGCAAGCACATGAGCCGACGCTGCGGGCGTGCGACTGACCGAGACCTCTCTCCACTGCTCAGGCGGCAGAATTTGCTGAATTTCGCCCGCTGCAACCTCGGTCGCAATGGCGCCCCAGACGAACAGATTGCCATTTGCATCAACCACCGCACCGAAGTCGTCGCCGACGGACATACTGTAATCCTGCGCCTGCGCGCCGATCTCAGCGGCAAAAAACAATAATACAGAAAGGAGAGCAGGCCGGGAGAAGCAGTGGACTTTTTTGAGTCTAAGTATAATATCCATAAGGAATCTCTCTTGCTCGGGTTAAAATTAGCGACGGCGGCGATTACTGCGACTTGACGTATCAAAGGCTGCGCCGTCGGCGGCGGTAACTTTGCTGGTATCTTTTTCATCCTGCTCAACAGTGCGCTCGATTGCCTCGAGCTCAGAGGGCTCCTTGGCAATCGCGGCGGCGGCTTCGTCGGCTAGCTTGCTGGCATCTTTTTCGGCCTGCTTGCCCGCGCGCTCGATTGCCTTGAGTTCAGTGCGCCCCTCCGCCATCGCTTCGGATCGACGTGTCTGCGCTCGGAAATCTTCTATGTCCTGCAGCGTTTTCAAATCTTCTGGCGATAGCTGGTAGCCAGGCACATCGGCTGGCACCACGCCCATTTGGTGGAGCACGCGTGGGTCGATGATATCTCGGTAACTACTGCCATCTGGATTCAACGTTTTCGCGGTGATGAAGATAATTAGGTTCTTCTGTCTCATTGTGTTAGACTCACTGCTAAAGAGCCGCCCGATGTAAGGCAGGCTTCCCAAAACTGGGACTGCCGTACCTCCCAGCACCTCTTCATTCTGAGTCAATCCACCGATCGCAAGCGTGTAGCCATCTTTAATCACCACATTTGTTTCAGCTTTTCTTCTGGATATAATTGGCTGAGGTCCAATATCAGTGAACTGGGTGCCAATCTGATTCGATACACTCGGAATTACCAATAGATTTATAAATCCCGCATCGTTCACCTGAGGTGTCACCCGCACTTGCGTGCCAAATACCAGTGGCTCAGCCAAACCATCCGCGCGTTGCTCACCTGTTTGTTCATCAATCGAGAACTCCACCTGAGGGATCTCTGTTACAATATCGATGGTGGCTTCTTGATTACTCATGGTCACCACCGTGGGATTCGCGACTAGTTCCGTGTCATTATTCTGCTCGAGCGCAGAAATCACGACTCGAAACTCGTCTGCAGAGAACACCGCCGTGTCCAAACGACTGGTGCCGGCCAAACTAGACATTGTGCGAGTGAAGTCAGTGCCATTGCCAGATAAAACTCTATTCACAGAGTCAGAAGAAACTCTATTCACAGAGTCAGAAGAAACTCCATTCTCAGACTCTAGGAAAATGCCATCTGGCCTATCCAAAGAATTAATTCCAAAGCCATCCACACTGCTAGAACTAAAGCCATTATTACTGCTAGAACTAAAGCCATTATTACTACTAGAATTAGAGCTACCGCCACTCGTATAATTACGTATTGAATCATCTTGGCTAACCCGATTCCGCGACCATTCACGCTGAAATGGCCCCGCGGAGGCACCGTAACCCTCTAAAGAACTCCAATTAACTCCAATGTTCTTTTGATCGGTATTCTCGACTTCGATGAACTTCGTTTCAATCATCACTTGGTCAGTCGCTTTATCGAGTTTTTCAATGATCTCTTGAATCTGGTTCATCCGCGACGGACGCTCAGTAATCACCAGTGCATTACTGCGAACGTCAACTTGCACACGACCACCGGCAGCAGTATCGATCAGCGGAGCGATCGAGTTTTGCAGCTCTTCGGCAGTAGCATAATTCAAAACAAAGACGCGGGTATCCACGGGTTCGGTGGTCAGCTCTTCGATACTCTTAATCCGAATGATATTACGATCTTCAACATACGTGAAACCCAATGGCTCTAAGGCGACCTCAAACACTTGGCGCCAGGTAATGTTGCGAAGCTTAACAGAGGTGCGTCCTTGCAGAGTATCAGGAATCACCACATTTAAATCAAAAAGGTCGGCTACATTACGGAGAATCGTGCGAACTTCCTCGTCTGGGAAATCAACCGAAATGGTCTCCTCTTCAGTCACTTTCACCCCACTAGGGCCGGAGGTTTCCTGACCAGGCAATTCCAGCTCCACCTTGGAATCGCTCGGTAGCGCGGTGGTAGCCACGTCAATGATCTCGGGTGCCTCCACATCCACCATGACACCTGCAGTCGGCGCATCTAGAATCTCTACGACTTCGCCAACACCATCCAACTCCGTATCAAACTCGGCCACCGCAGTTGTCGGCTGCGCCGCAGCTACTTCGCCAACCTTGACTGCTGCAGTATCTCCGAGGCCGCCCAGCGCGGGTGTATCCACGGAGTCGGATGCCTCAGCTACATCCTCGATGATCACCACATCGGATAGATCAATGTCGCTGAGCGCGGGATCATCTTCAAGCCCCACTTGGGCCCACAGGACGATTGACGCAAGGAGCAATAAAGAGACAAAGTTGTGCTTTTTCATAAGGCAGGAGGGTTGAGTGAATTAGATGGAGTAAAATTTAACGATATAATATGAATGCAATGACGGCGCAAATTACTGAGTGGAATCTTTGGTTACACCAGTAGACCTCGGAGAAGAGGCGTCGAAGGGCAGCGTCAAACTGGCAGCTCCCATTTTTAAGGTGTAGCCGCGGGAATTGACATCTATAAGGGTCACGGTGAATGACCGCCCCGCGACCTGCGGTATTTTTGCGGGAAAACTAGCGCCGGACTTAAGCATGCCGCCGCCTTGGAGTTGAAGATAATGTGTGGTCCCACGAGCGAGCGTGCCGCTCACTTGCTTCGCCAAGTTGAGCCCGATCACTTTAAGAATCGAAGCATCGTCATACACCACGGAAGCGTCGGTAGAGTCGGGCTTCTTTTCGATCACGCGAGGGACGAATTCAACCACCTCTTTAAAGGCATATGGATTATCGAGCGTTTCAATGGTGGCACCAAAGCCTTCATCCACTTGGTTTAAATGAGTCTCCGCTACAGCCAAGACATGCTCACGCATCTGATACGCTAGCACACGGTCCTTACGCCCCGAAAGCTTAATCTCTGGAGTCGCGGCAAATACATAGGCCCCGAAGAATAGCTCGGCAAACAATAACAGAAAGCATGTTTTTTTCATAACGTTTTATATTTAATTCTTTTCAGCCAGTACAACGACATGCAACTTCGCCGACAGAGTCCCGGGCGCCGCTCCTACGGCCGTCGAAGCATATACCTCAAAATTGGCAATTCGCATAAGAGCGTCCGCCTGCTGGATTTCATACATAAATTCGAGAATTTCTTGAAAGGTTCCATCCACTCTGATCTCGTAAACAATCCCAGAATGCAGCGATAGCTCATTCGGGCCTCCTTCAATCAGTGCCGGATCTTCGTCCGTCAACTGGCTCACATTCGAGATGATAATATCGAGCTTATCCTCATACGAATAAAAGAAAGCGGTATTGATCGAACGCTCATTTCGATTGAATAAACGCTCATCAATTGAAGCCACATAACTAAGCAAAGACTCCGCATCTTGTTCTAGGTCTTTCGAGTCAATGACGTTGTCGTTGATCGTCCTAAGCCGAGCAATCAGCTCAGTCTCCTGCACCGACAACTCGGGAACCACATCACCACGAACAAAGACGACTGCGACACAAACGATAAACACCAACGCACCGACAACCGCGATGGGGTAGTCTCTCAATTTATCAATGATTACGTTCATTCCTCACCTCCTTTGCTTGGACTTGTACTGGCCGCTGGCGTAAATGAGATCGAAATTCGAAAAGGCGTAATCCCCGTCTTCGCGTTGCGTTGCTGCATACTTTCATCGACAAATACTTCAAACCCATCTGGTTTTAGTGATGGCGAGGCTTGCAACGCTGCTTTAAATTCAGTCAAAACCTTCAATCCGCGGGCATCGCCTGTAATGTTAATTTCATATGACATCTGCGCCTGCGCTTCCGTTTGGTCTGTTCCCTTCTGCTTAATAATCTCATCCGAGAGCATCACGCGCGAAAAGATCAAACCCGTGGGCTTGAGTTGTGTAAGCTCGGCCAGTAACTCATGCGCCGTAAAGGGTGCTCGGAAAAAATCCTGCAACTCCACCACACTCTGAGCAGACTGGCGAAAGCGCTCACTTTCCTTTAAACTTTGATCATTATTCTCTTCCGTATCTTCGATGTTTTGCTCCATGTTAGCAATTGAGCGGTGTAATGTATAAGCTCGGTACTCGCTTTGCAACAGGGTGAATATGGCGATTAACATCAGCGCGATGGCAATGGCGTTAATGGTAAAATCGGTGCGGACGATCTTAATATCAGGCAGTGTAGACTGAATTTTAAAGTCCGGGCGCCAATAGGGTTGTATATCGCGTTGTCTGCTCATTCCGCAACTTCCTCTCTTAAGTGAAATTCTCCCATAAGACTAAATACACCGAGCCACCGAGACCCCAGATTCGCCACCTCAACTTCATCTGCCAGCTTCACATTGAGACTCTCCAACCAGCCCTCAATATTTGGCTGCATAATCTCGACCCCCAAAGAGTCTGATACGGTTTTAGCGATCCAACTTAGGTTTTTCGGCAACACACTCAGGAATACACGATCAATCGTCAGTCCAGTTTGCACTTCATAAAAGCCCGAAGTCGCCTGTAGCTCCTTGATCAAGCGCCGCAACAATTTCGGCCCCATTTCTGCAAAGTCGAAGGTGTTAGAGTAAAACAGTTTTCTAGCGGATGCCTCATCCTTCAGCCCTAACTCGCGCTGGAGGAGAGGATAAATACTATCCAAGCCGAACGGAAAGGGGCGCGCCACTTCGACCTGACCACGATTTAAAATAAACACATTCGCAGTCTGTGATGTGAGCTCCACGTATAGAATTGGCGCATTGAGTTGATTAAACCGCGCATAATCGCACACGCCCCCTAGTGTGGTGGCGGTCGACAGTTCCAAGCGCTCAGGATAAACCCCATACGACAACAACTGATCCTGCACCTCTTGAAATGCCGCCGATGGGCCTCCGCAAAAAACAAGCCGCTTGGAGAGCCCGCTCGCAAAATCAAAGTCTGAGCCATTTCGGGCATCTAAGATCGAAACACTATTCACTGCCGGATCGACATTGAACTCAGACTGGAGCACCTCAGATAGAAAACTTGGATCTTTCGCCTTGGTCGACGTTTCGGCTTCAAAATAGCGAAGAAACCGACCCTTCGGGTAAACGCCACAACGCGAAACAAAATAACTCGCCCCCTTAAAGTCGACGAACTGCTCTAAAAAGGCACGTACGTCTTCAGCACTACAGTCTGCCTCAATCCGGAATTCGGCAACTTCCTCAACCACGATCGGAAGCTTATAGCTCGAAGTCCTCACCGCGAGGATGGAAAACTCGGAGACATCAATAAAGAGACCTTTAGTCTTTGGCTTAAGCATACTGAAGGTAGAAAAAAGAATCAGGGAATATCACTAAGTACAACTCAGCCACCCGTAGAGCCATCGGGCAAGTATAAAAAGCCATTTCATTACCATCAAATCGCTAATTAAAAAGATATTTACAATACGGTAAGCTATTTACTGTATGCTTAAATAACAGACTCCATGAGATCAGCACGTAAATACACGTAGCCAGTGCACGCGAAGCCACCGAGTTAAGGACTGGCATTACCTTAGAAAATGCCACAACGCTTCGATAAAAATCAAAATAGGCAGTCGCCTCAGGCACTTTTTCGTCAACCACGAACAATCACATATGTGCACGCATCGCAGGCATACCAAGAGTCGCAGGATCAGAGCTATGCCCGAAACATTAGTCAGACTGCGCGTGATTCATACACACAAAAGCGGCTCTCTGCAACAGAGAGCCGCTTTGAAAAATAATGACCGAGTGAAATACTCGAACATCGCCCAACCAATTACCAAGCCTTCTTCTTATGGCGATTGGACTTCAAACGCTTACGACGTTTGTGGTTGTTCATCTTGAGACGACGTTTCTTTTTTAGGTTACCCATGGAAATATTTGTGCTGTGTGATTTTAGAAAAGGGCTAAAAAGTCGAATAAATGCACTAGTGTAAAGCGTTTTCTGAGATTTTGAGTAACGCAGAGCTAGGCCTCAGTGGCGTCCGCTTCGGGGAGGGCCAGCTGCATGCGCTGCAGCATGACTCGGAAATGACGCGGGAGATCGGCTCGCAGTGAAACAGCAGCAGCCTCTTCGCTGAATGCCGGCAAGATAACCTCACGCAAATGCAGCGCCAATCCATCCAACACGGGGAACTTGATCCCTGAAGTGCGCTTATTCGGCAGCAACTCACTCAGTAGTGGCGCTTCTGGACCAGCGTAGAGGACATCACCCATCACAGGCAATTCCTGCACCGCCGCATGCGCGCGCACTTGATGCGGGCGTAGGAATGACGTTTTCGCCTCCCACAAGGCCCAGCCTAGGCTCGATTCGGACAATAACGTAAACTCAGTCGTCGACTTCTTCCCCTTTGCGGTGGAAGGAATCATTTTTGGCTTAGTATTATGCGGCAGCAACGGCGCATCTGCAACGACCTCCTTCGCGCCGCCCGCAGCCCTCGCCTTGGTAACAAAGAAAAAGCGATAGCGCAGTTCGGCAGAGCCCACTAGGTTTTTCAGCTCATTCAGGCTATCGCGATTTTTGGCAAACAGCGCCACCCCTGAAATCGCAGGATCGAGGTAATACGCTGAGCCAAACAGGGTCGCTCCGCGCTTCACGAGCTCTGGCTTTTCAGCTTGGAGCTGCTTATTCAGCGCCGCATCCATATCCGGCACACCCGCATCCCAAGGATGCTCACGCATGCCGACCCCAGTCGGCTTCTCGACTGCGATCCAGCCACCTGACTCACCGATGACAGGCATACGAAAGGGAGCATCCGCCAGCATACCTGGAGGAAACCCGATCGAATTCTGCTTACGTGCCTGACTCATAATACTTATTGGCCTAACTATACAAAATGCCCCCGGATCGACAAGCAATCCGAGGGCATATTAGAAAAAATAGTAAAAACTACGCAGCGATCAACGCAGCACAACGTGCTTTGTGACGCGCAATCTTGTTGTGGTGGACAAGACCAGCCTTACCAGCCTTATCAAGGGCTGAGATGTATTCCTTTGAAATCGCAACAAGAGCGTCCTTATCTTTCGCTTCAACAGCGGATTGAACCTTCTTGGCAAGTGTCTTGAGACGAGTCTTGACCTGACGGTTACGTAGAGTGCGAGTCTCCGTTTTACGGATGTATTTGAGTGCTGATTTAGTGTTAGCCATGTCTATAAAAAAGTTAAGAGGCGGGAAATTGCGTACTAGAAAAAGAACTGTCAAGTGAGAAAAGAGCAGAAAACGGCTCATGGTTTAATTATAACTGCATGGTAGGATAGAACTGGCCGTCTCGCGCCACACTGAAGTTCAATAACCTCAACTGGCACGACGCAGGGCCCACCGGAGTACCCCAGGGCATAATAACGCTGTCGCGCTACCGATAGAAAGAATTGCCACAGCCCTCCCATCGCGGGTCTCAGGTCTCAGGTCTCTTTCTCTCAGCTCTCTTTCAAAAAGGTGTCGACCTCGGCGTGCTGTAAGCCGGATTTTGTCCGCCTCCCGCCGAAGCGTTTGGCTGTGCGTTCATTTATCTACCCCACCGAAGTGAAGTTCCCGCCGAAGCGAGATGCGACATACCCGGAATCATAGACGGGCCGCCAGATTCCCTATTTTGCCTTGCACCGGAATGGGTTTATCTAGCCTCCATTGTTACCTTTGGAGCGGTGAGCTCTTACCTCCCCTTTTCACCCTTACCTCAGGCAAGCCCGAGGCGGTTATTTTCTGTGACACTATCCGTCACGCTCGGTTGCCCTCACGCGCCCCCGCTTTCACAGGGATTCCTGCCCTACGGTGTCCGGACTTTCCTCTCATCCCCGAAGGAACAAGCGAACGCCCACACGCCGAAGTCGACGGGGGCAACTTGCCCTGCCCATCGCGTAAGCGCAAGCGGTAAGTTGCACCCGTTTTCGAGCGAACGTAACTCTGCCATAATCCTGTCACGCTGCGGATAGATCGGTCAAAAGAAGTCCGTACGGCACAAACAATTCGAAGTCGCTGATCTTTAGCGTCATCAACTCTGCCTTAGTATTGATTGCCACAGATGCGATCAAGCAATCGGCCGTCGAACCACGTCGCCGACCAGTCGCATTGTAAAGCTCAGCAGCCATTTCAGCGTTTCGGCGCTCCAATGCGATCATTCTGGATTCAATCACCCGCAAGGCGCGTGCCCGATCCTTATCGAGCAGCGGCCCTCGCACATACTCGTGCCAGGCGACCGAACAAGTCGATGCCCGGGCTCCTCGTCATAGCGACGCTTCAATTGCCTGAAACATCTTGTGATGGGGTCACTCAGCGCAATCAGTGCATTGGTATCCAATAAGAGTTGATACATTAAGACTCATCCCTCCAAGGATCTTTACGCGCTGAATCAGCTTGCTCGATCATAGGGTGCACCGCCTCCGACGGATGTAGCGGTTCTGAGCGAACTTCGTCAAAAACAGATAAGGGCCCAAAGCTTTTACCGTCACGAGAAGCATCCGCATCCAAAGCCAAACGCAAGCCCTCAGCCACATAGTCTTTGATTTTTCGACGCCTTAAAGCCGCACGCGACTTAACCTCACGATACAAATCATCCGGCACTTCCAAAGTCGTTTTTATTATTTCAATAAAACCAGATTTCTGGGTTATGCCAATTACGGAGAATTTTCATTTCGAATTTCGTTTTTAGGATCCAGTATAACCTGGTGCGCGAGCGTTAACATCCGCCTGCAATTTTAATCCAGCTCATCGTTCGCCAATAACTTTCTGCATCAATTGATCCCCTGAGTCCGTCCGCACCTGAGCGAAATAACCTTTTTGCAACTTTACACAAAAAAGCCCGGAACGCATGACACGCCCCGGGCTTAAAACAAAACGATATATATGAATCGGCTCTAGGCCGAAAAAGGACTACCAGAGGATCTGAACACGTGCGCGAACCCCGTCCACGTCAACTTCATCACCAGTGTCACTGTCTGTCTCTGCCATTTCATAGCCTACCATGAAGCTAACCGCCTTGTTGTGGTAGTAGTTCAGGCCGACGTAGAAGGAATCGATTTCATTGTCACCACCAGTAACTGTCCCTCCCTTGGGAGCACGGCGAATCAACTCGTCCGTATCAATTTCGAACGTATCTGCTTTAACATGAGAGTAACGGACAACAGGCTCGAACTTGCCCATCTTGTAAGCGGCACGCAGCGCATAGCCATCGACGTCACCCTGGTTACCTAGGTCACCAGAGAAGTACTCACCGAGGAGATCAAGGCCTTCAAACTTGTAGTTCACATAACCAGTGAATGCTGTGACATCAAATGGAGCTGTAAGATTATCCTTATCCACCACGTAGTTATTCGACTGATGCCCACCATCAACACCGATAATCAGGCCATCGTTCTTCCACTGCAGACGTCCAAAGTAAGCTAGGTCGTTACTGGCATTCGAAGCGCCCATAAGCTTCGAAC
>Ga0206131_10002456_pt1 | contig 22415 bp, 16 predicted proteins | sample Helgoland_Spring_FD_148636 | JGI IMG/M metagenome (GOLD analysis project Ga0206131, IMG submission 148636) | Pelagic subsurface seawater microbial communities from Kabeltonne, Helgoland, North Sea - Helgoland_Spring_Bloom_20160517_1 | ecosystem: Environmental > Aquatic > Marine > Epipelagic ...
CTCGGCTCTACTTCAGTTGCGATGGGATTATATATTTTTTACGGGTAGTGTTGCCGTTGGGAAGATAGTAGCCAAAGCTGCTGCGACATTTCTCACACCAGTTACTTTAGAGTTGGGCGGAAAAAACCCTTGTATTATTGATCAATCTGCTGCTCTTGGCCTGGCAGCCAAACGAATTGTTTGGGGTAAGTTTTTGAATGCAGGTCAAACCTGTATTGCCCCCGATTATTTGTTGGTACACACCTCCGTTTATGACACTCTAGTCGCCAAATTAATCACAGAGATCAAAGCAACCTATGGCAAAGACCCTTTACTGTCAACCGACTATAGCCGGTTGATACATCGAAGACACTTGGAACGACAATTATCACTTCTCGAAGGTGAAACGGTGATTTGTGGTGGCACATACCATTTAGAAACGAATGCCATGGCGCCTACCTTGTTAGCCAAACCTTCTATAGACAGTCCGGTTATGAAAGATGAGATTTTTGGTCCTATCTTGCCTATTCTTACTTATGACACCTTTGCCGATATTGAAAACTGCGTGGACCAATATGCTAAACCTTTAGGGTTTTATGTTTTTTCAAAAAATAAAAGGTTCATTCAAACCATCATTGAACGGTTTGGCTTTGGAGGAGGAAGTATAAACGATACCATGATGCAGTTTGTCAATTCACGTTTGCCTTTTGGTGGTGTTGGCGAAAGTGGTATTGGTGCCTATCATGGTAAATTTGGTTTTGACACTTTTAGTCATCATAAACCTGTTTCACATCGCGCCACTTGGTTCGATGCTCCCTTGCGCTATGCACCCTACAAGAATAAATTGCGCCAGGCCAAATGGGTGGAGCGGTTGCGTTCTCTTTTTGGTTGATTGTTTCTATTTTGTTCCTTTTTTTACTTGTCCAAAAGAAACAAATAATACTATCCTAACCAACCCTCACGATCCAAGCTGCGGTACTGTATGGCTTCTGCAATATGCTGATTTAAAATATGTGTTGCTCCCTCAATATCTGCAATGGTGCGGGCAACTTTAAGGATACGGTCGTAGGCCCTCGCAGACAGATTGAGCCGTTCCATAGCTGATTTGAGTAAATCCTTTGAGTTCTTGTCCAATTTACAAAACTGTCTGATTTGTTTGCTGCTCATCTGAGCGTTGTAATGAACGCCTTCTAAATTTTCAAAACGTTTGTGCTGAAGGTTGCGAGCAGCAATGACGCGCGCCCTAATCAGGTCGGAGGCTTCTCCCCTTCGCTCTTCGGTCAATTGCTGAAAAGGAACAGGTGTAACCTCAATATGAATATCAATGCGATCGAGCAAAGGGCCCGAAATTTTGTTCATATAACGCTGCATGTCTGCCATTGAGGTTGTTTGAGGTGCCGATGGATCATAAAAATAACCACTTGGGCTGGGATTCATGCTGGCCACCAGCATAAAACTACTGGGGTATGTGACGGTAAACTTGGCCCTAGAAATGGTTACTTCGCGATCTTCAAGTGGTTGGCGCATCACCTCCAAAACCGTTCGCTTAAATTCGGGCAACTCATCTAAAAACAAAACGCCGTTGTGTGCCAAAGAAATTTCACCAGGCTGTGGATAACTTCCTCCACCAACAAGCGCCACATCACTGATGGTATGGTGAGGCGCACGAAACGGTCGTTGTGCCAAAAGACTGTCCTCGGCTTTTAAGCGTCCCACGACGGAATGGATTTTGGTGGTTTCCAAAGCTTCGGCTAGGGTCATGGGCGGCAAAATACTTGGTAAACGCTTGGCGATCATGGTTTTTCCTGATCCTGGAGGTCCAATCAAAATGATATTGTGTCCGCCTGCTGCGACAATTTCCATACAACGCTTAATCCCTTCTTGACCTTTGACGTCTGCATAATCGATATCCGTTTTGGCATGTTGCTCAAAAAACAACTTTCGGGTATCGATGATGGTTGGTTGCAGGGGTTTGCCTTCGTTAAAAAAATCAATAACTTCTGTGATGGACGACACACCATAAATCTTTAGGTCGTTGACAATAGCTGCCTCATTGGCATTTTGGATGGGAAGGATAAAACCATCGAACCCCTCTTTTCTAGCTTGCACTGCAATTGGAAGTGCCCCCTTTATCGGTTGCAGGCTGCCGTCTAAAGACAATTCGCCCATGATCACATAACGCTCAATGTCGGGTGCTTTGATCTGTCCTGAAGCCGCCAAGATGCCCATCGCTAAACTAAGGTCATAGGCACTGCCCTCTTTTCGCATATCAGCCGGTGCCATGTTGATGGTGATTTTCTTACCTGGAATTCGGAAGCCTACATTTTGAAGTGCTGCGGCTATCCGGTAGTTGCTTTCCTTGATGGCATTATCGGGCAAACCCACCAAGTGGTAACCAATGCCTTGACTCACATTAACTTCTACTGTAATGGTTGTGGCGTCGACACCGAACACAGCACTGCCATAGATTTTTTTTAGCGTTTGGGACATTTGAGGTTAAGGATTTTGACAAAGGGAAATTATATATTTCCCGTTACCTGGCAAAATATTGTACTGTTTTAGGAGTAATTTTTTTAATAAATTATATATCTGTATTTTTTATTAAGATTTCCTTTAAAACACTTCACTTAATACTTAAATCAATTCCCTAGCATCTCCTTCACAAAGCCCACACTTCGTTCTTCATCATAGTACAAGGATTTGCTTTGCTGAAACCCCACGTGGCCACCATATCGGGGTTGTTCCACATAAAGATGTGATGAGTGCCTGCCCAACTCCATTGGTGTGCATGAAGGGGTTAAAAATGTGTCATTTTTAGCATTTAGAAGCAGTACTGGTACTCTGATATCTGACAGCAAACCCACACTACTTGATGTTTTGTAATAATGATCCCCATTTTCAAACCCGTGAGCAGGCGCAGTATATACATTATCAAAATCTCTTAGGGTTTTAATGGCTCTAATTTCAGACGCACTGATTCGGTCAGGAAAATCAAGTCTTTTAGATCGCAAACGTGCTTTTAAATGCCACTTAAAATATAGCTGAAATGCAAAATTATGCCATTTGTGAAGCTCATCAACAGACCCAACGAGGTCGCAGGGTGCAGATACTGCAACTGCCAATTTAACTTCCTTAGGACGCTCCCTCTGTTCTCCTAAATATTTCAAAACAACATTGCCGCCCAAACTGACACCATGAAGTACAATATTTTCATAGGATGTCGTATTTAAAATATGAATCACGATGGCATTGAGATCATCGGTATCACCTGAGTGGTATGCTCTATAAAGGCGGTTATTTTCACCACTACATCCTCTAAAATTAATACCAACAGTGTCGATGCCATGATCATTAAATAACTTAGCAGGACCAACAATATATGGTCTTTTCGAATCTCCACCCAAGCCGTGAAGAAGTACCACAAGTGTTCTGGAGCGTTCTTTTGCCAACATCCAATCCAAATCTATAAAATCACCATCTGTCATTAAAACACGTTCACGAATTTGATGATTAATACGCTCGATTCTAATGATTCCAGAATAAACAGTAGATATAAAAGCACTTTTAAATATATGAGGCGCGCGATATGGACTATGAATCAGTGGCATATTTAGTGATAAGATATTTTTAAAATGGCTCTGGTCTGGCCAGTGACCTTAAAACGATCATCTGCACGACGACCTATGATCCAAACAATCTTGTTTTGAGAAATTAAAACCCACTGACGCGCTTTGTCAAAGACCGATACGCCTTCGTCCTTGAGGTATTTACTGACTTTCTTGCTTCCTGTCATGCCAATGGGATAAAAACGGTCACCACTTTCCCAAAGTCGCAATGTCAAAGGCCATTTCAACAAATCCGCATCAACATAAATCGCTCGAGCATCGCTCAAAACTAGCTTAGAAACAGTTGTAAAAGTCAGCTGATATTTATTAAAATATATAATATTTAAATTATTGTTAATCAATATTTTAAAATCTTTTAATTGATCAATAGGTTCTAATAATAAATGCGATCGATCCTTAAGTAATTTATAGTTTTCTGCCAGTATCATTTTTCCACTTTGAGCGTCAAACATTTGGGCTATATCATCCCACTGATGAAACCCAAAAGGCGATAGCAAATAAAACAAGTAGGTTTTAATATGATTGAGTTTGATCCATTCTTTTACAGGCAACTCGAAACCACTTTCTGTTTTAATAAGAAGGTGTGGACGCACAGCCTCTATATGCGCTTCGATCATGTGTTGTGCTGCCTTTAAATGGTTAAGGGTTTGTGGAAATTCTGAAATCAAATTGGGACGCAAGCTGACCAGTTCTGGCACTACCTTTAGACGAATTGCATTTCTTAAATAATCTGATGATTGGTTGCTTGAATCTTCTCGCCAAGACAATTGATGGGATTGCGCATAAGCTAAGATAGCATCTCTAGAAAAAGGCAATAAGGGTCTGATGATGTCATTATTCTGAGCAGGAATACCTGTCAATCCTTTCAAGCCCGTGCCACGGAGTGTATTGATCAAATAGGTCTCCAATTGGTCATTAGCATGATGTGCGGTTAATATATAATCGCATTGCATTTGGGTTGATAGTTTTTTAAAATGGTCGTAACGCAATTGGCGCGCAGCTTCTTGAACAGATAATTTATGAATTAAGGCGTGTGTTTTGGTGTCAAAAACAGCGAAATGACATATGGCGCCTAAGTTTGAAGCTAATGATCTAACAAAATTTTCATCGCCATCACTTTCATCTCCACGGAGCGAAAAATTACAGTGAGCAAGCTCAAATGGCCAGCCGGTAGCATGCCACAAATGAGCTAAAACAACACTGTCTAAGCCACCAGAAATGGCCAAAAGTGCCTTTCGCTTCGAAACATCAGGCCAAAGCTCAAGGACGTGCTTTTTAAATGAGTTAATCATGATATCTTGCTTCTGTGAGATCAGCTTGTCTTAACACTCGTGATAAAGCATCAGCTTTTAATAAGCATTCTTCATATTCAAGTTCAGCATCACTTCCTGAGGTAATAGCACTCCCTACACTATAAGAAACGTATTGCGTTGCAGCGTTATATAGAATGGTTCGAATGACCACATTAAAATCAAAATCACCATTAGGCTCAAAATAGCCAATGGCACCTGAGTACAAACCGCGTTTACTGCTTTCATACTTCTCGATTAGCGTCATTGCTCGCAATTTGGGTGCCCCAGTCATGCTACCCATTGGAAAGCTCGCTTTAATGGCATCTATTGATGACTTTTCAGGATGAAGGTCAGCACTAATGGTAGATATCATTTGATGCACTTGTTTAAAAGTATGCAAGCCAAACAGTTCATCAACCCTTACAGATCCCTTTTGCGCCACTTTTGACAGATCGTTGCGCACTAAGTCCACAATCATAACATTTTCACTACGCTCCTTTTCACTTTGCCCTAAAGCTAATTTGGAAGCCTGGTCTTTATCTTGGTCCAAAAATCGCTTTGAAGTGCCTTTGATAGGCTGAGACACCAATCGACGTCCAGTTTTTGACAAATAGCGCTCAGGTGAAGAGCATAACGCATAGTGACTCTTATTTTTTAAATAACACGAAAATGGTGCTAAGGATAATTCATTGAGTTGATGGAACACCAGAGCCGGATCAATTTTAGCTTCTGTTTGAAACCACTCCATGCAATAATTGATTTCGTAAATATCACCCAGTTGAATGTGTGCTTTAAGAGCTAATACGTTTTTGATATAATCCAATTTAGACAGTCTTGGGGTCAGCTCTACGGCTTGATTAACGGTTTTCCTAAAATTTGTCACAAAATTTTGAATATGATCCATATCCAAATCCATAATTTCTAGGCTATTTGACGGATAATGAAGCGTTACAAGATCTCCTTTGATGATGACTATTTTTTCGGGCTGAAAAAACCACATGTCGGGAAAATCGAGTCCTCCATAATGATCAGACGAGAGTGGATTCAAATCATTTTTCATATCGAACGACAAATAACCAAAACACCAATCTTGGATTTCTAATTGGAAAGCCTCCAATTGATCAAAACCTCCTTCGGCTTTTGATTGAATTTCAGACAAACATCCAACAGCAAGGATCACATCATAGCGCAATTCTTTTAAAGGATAATGATTGGAATCGAGCCAAACACAATGGTCAAAGGTTTGCCCCCATTGAAACAATTGTTTCAAAAAGTGAGAATTTCCAGTGATCTTATAAGTTTTAGAAAGGCGAATCAATATATTTTCATTTGATGGTAAAAATACATTTTAGAGTGATCGAATAGAATAAATTTTGTAACTTTAGATAACAATTTCCCCAAATGTTCATCCTGCTTTATGTCATATTGTTTGTTTGGGGATTAAACTATAGTCTATGAGCCAGTCCCAAAAAAAACGACCAAAAACACTTTACATTCTACTTCTTATTTTGTTTATCCTTATGATCATTGTTAGTGGCATGCATTATGCCATCACTTAAACTTACATGTGTAAGGCGCGGTTTTCTGTTGCAGCTAGCGCTGCTTCTTTAATGGCTTCAGCAAAAGTTGGGTGGGCATGTGACATTCGTGAAATATCTTCTGCGGAAGCTCTAAATTCCATAGCTACAACCGCTTCAGCAATGAGATCTGCAGCTCTAGCCCCAATGATATGCACACCTAAAACCTCATCTGTTGTGCTGTCCGCTAGTATTTTAACAAATCCGTCTAAATCGTTGGATGCACGGCTACGACCAAGGGCTCGCATGGGAAATTGACCCGTTTTGTAATCAACTCCTTCTACTTTCAATTGCTCCTCTGTTTTACCAACAGCGGCAACTTCAGGCCATGTATAAACCACATTTGGGATCAAGTTATAATCAATATGAGGTTTTTGACCAGCAATGGTTTCAGCAACAAAAGCCCCTTCTTCTTCTGCCTTGTGAGCCAACATAGCACCTTGAACAACATCGCCAATGGCATAAATATTATCAACATTTGTTTGTAAATGAACATTAACCGCCACACGACCATGTTCGTCCATTCCTACACCTGCAGCTTCTAGATTAAGCCCCTCAGTATATGGTTTACGACCAACAGATACTAAACAATAATCTCCAGTAAGCTCAATCTCTTTACCAGTTTTCTCTGTTGCCTTCAGCTTTACAACGTCATTTTGACGCGTCACGGCGGTGACCTGATGAGACGTTAAAATCTTAATCTTAGATTTCTTAAAAACTTTTCCAAGCTCCTTCGACAAACCAGAGTCCATCGTTGGGATAATCCGATCCATATATTCCACCACCGTCACTTCGGCTCCCAATCGAGAATAAACCTGTCCCAGTTCTAAACCAATAACACCGCCACCAACAACAATCATATGTTTCGGTACTTCTTTTAGCTTCAAAGCTTCTGTGGACGTAATAATCCGTTCTTTATCAATGTCAATAAACGGCAAGTTGTTTGGCTTACTCCCAGTAGCTATAATAACATGCTTAGCTTCAATCGTTTCTGAGCTTCCATCAGCTTTAGCAATAGCAACGTTATTTTTATTGAGAAAACTGCCCATACCTTCAAAAACAGTGATGTCATTTTTTTTCATCAGAAAATCTAAACCAGCTGTCGTTTGGTTAACTACGGCTTGCTTTCGCGCAATCATTTTTTCTAAATTGACTTTGACCGTGCCATCGATGTCGATACCATGTTCGCCAAAATGTTTGACCGCATCTTCGTAATGGTGAGAAGAGTCTAATAGTGCTTTACTAGGAATACAACCTACATTAAGGCAAGTCCCGCCTAGGGTGCTATATTTTTCAATCAATGCAGTTTTCATTCCCAATTGAGCGCAGCGAATAGCAGCTACATAGCCCCCGGGCCCCGAACCAATTATGGCAACATCAAATTTTGTCATTGTTTCTTATTTAAATAACAACACAAAAATAGGGATTAGAAGACTAAAACAAAGCCAAATTGTTAACAATTACTCTTGCAAATCAAATTAGAATTGAAAACCGTTGGAATTAAAAATTATTATCTTGCTAAAAAAATAAACTTATGGCTTTTGATCCCGCAAATGCAATTCAAAATTTGCAGTTTTTTGGAGAATTTGGAGGAGTGAATCCTTCCATTTCAGATTCGTCAACCTACACTTTTTTGGCTGCTAAAACGATGTTTGATACCTTTGAAGGTAATGCCGACGGTTGTTATTTATACTCGAGGCATTCAACCCCATCAAATTTATATCTGGCGAGTGCCTTGGCCGCTATGGAGAATACGGAAGCTGCTTTGGTTACGGCTTCGGGCATGGGTGCTATTACTCCAGTGTTTTTACACTTGTGTGAAGCTGGCGATCATGTGGTATCGAGTCGAACGATATATGGAGGAACTTATGCTTTCTTAAAGAACTTTGCGCCAAAATTTAATCTGACAACAAATTTTGTCGACATCACCAATCTCGAATTGGTTGAGGCTGCAATAACCCCTAAAACGAAGATTCTTTACTGTGAAACAGTAAGCAATCCTTTAATGGAAATCGCTGATATTAAAAGACTTTCTGCCATCGCCAAAAAACACGGTGTTAAATTGGTTGTAGACAATACTTTTTCACCCCTGAGTGTAACTCCAGCAAATTTGGGAGCCGACATCGTTATTCACAGTTTGACCAAATTCATCAACGGCAGTAGTGACACTGTTGCTGGTGTTTTGTGCACTACACGGGAATTGGTCGATGATATGTGTAATGTTACCGACGGTGCTGCCATGCTTATGGGATCGACTCTCGACAGCCTTCGTGCTGCATCAATATTGAAAAATCTACGTACACTCCATGTTCGGATGCCTCAACACAGTAAAAATGCATTGTATTTTGCTCAACAATTTGAAGCGGATGGTGTAAAAGTGATTTATCCCGGTTTGGGATCACATAAATCTCATGAGATTTACAAATCCATAATGCATCCTGATTATGGTTTTGGTGGTATGCTTTCAATTGATGTCGAAACAGAAGAAAATGCCTCTGCCCTAATGGAGGCTATGCAAGAGAAAAATGTTGGATATTTGGCTGTAAGCTTAGGCTTTTATCGAACGCTATTTAGTGCTTCAGGCAGTTCAACTTCTTCTGAAATTCCCGAAGATGAGCAAGCTGAAATGGGTCTAAGTCCCGGCTTGATTCGTTTTTCAGTTGGTTTAGATTGCAATGCGGAAACGAGCTATGCTAAAATAAGAGAAGTCATGACCGCTATTGGTCTGATCTAACAGAAACCATCTTAAAATTATAATTTTATGAAGAGTCAAGACATTAAACCGAGTAAAGCTAGTGACGAAACAATAGTTACAAATAAAGAATTAAAACTATTTGAAGCCCTAATTCCTGTGGTGGTTTTGGTCGCCTTACTCGCTTTTAATGTCAGCATATTTAAAGATGACGCTTTAAGTGGAAGCAACCAATTCATACTTCTTATGGGTGGTGTTGTGGCTGCTATAGTTGGCTACTTTAATAAGGTCAGTTATGCACAAATGCTGGAGGAAGTTGCGTTGAATGTTAAGTCTACAACTGGAGCCTTACTGATTTTACTCATGGTTGGTGCTTTGGCAGGAACTTGGCTCATTAGTGGCATAATTCCCGCTATGATTTACTATGGTCTTCAAATTTTGAATCCCAATATTTTCTTAGCTGCCTGTGTCGTTATTTGCGCACTGGTATCCATTGCAACAGGGAGCTCATGGACAACTTCTGCTACCATTGGCATCGCTCTGATAGGCATTGGTAACGCTTTAGGTATTTCATCTGGAATGACTGCTGGAGCCGTTATATCAGGCGCCTACTTTGGTGATAAATTGTCACCACTAAGCGATACGACAAATTTGGCAGCCGCTATGGCTGGTAGTGACCTTTTTGACCATATTAAATACATGACAATAACTACGATTCCAACCTTTATGGTTACTTTGATTGTATTCGTTATCATAGGGTTTTCTCAAAACGCAACGGGTATTGCCGACACCTCACAATTACTTTTGGATATTAAAGGAGTGTTTAATATTAATGGTTGGTTGTTTTTAGTACCATTAGTTGTCATATTATTGATTATTAAAAAAACACCTCCCCTATTAGCACTCATTATTGGAACCTTACTTGGTGGTGTGTTCGCTATAATTTTTCAACCCAATGTGGTTTTAAGTATTGCTGATAGTGACACCATGAGTGTAGAATCGGCTTATTCAGGAGTCATGAATGCCATAACAGTCCCAACCAGCATCGCAACGGATAACACTACACTTAAAGGACTTTTTTCGGCAGCAGGCAAAGGTATGAGTGGAATGCTTGGTACAATATGGCTCATTGTATGTGCTATGGTTTTTGGCGGAGTGATGGAAGCTATTGGAGCCCTGTCCCGAATTAGTGCAGCTTTGTTAAGCATGGCTAAATCGGTATTTGGATTATTTGCCAGCACAGTTGCCAGTTGTTTGGCACTAAACATTACGGCCTCCGATCAATATCTCGCTATTGTAGTTCCTGGCAAAATGTTTAAAACTGCATTTGACAAAAAAGGATTAGCCCCAGTAAATCTCAGTCGTACACTTGAAGACTCTGGAACGGTAACGTCGGTATTGGTACCTTGGAATACTTGTGGTGCTTATCAATCTGGAGTTCTTGGTGTTTCGGTATTGGATTACTTTGCCTTTGCCATTTTCAACTGGTTGAGCCCGATAATGACACTTATTGTTGCTGCGTTTTCTGTCAAAATCAAACAGATTGTAAAATATTAAATGGCTTCTTTTACAATTTTGATCACATTTTTCTTTAAAATTTAATGCTATAAATATTTTCAAAAAATAACCGCAAATGATTTAATAATTTCGTGTTAAAAATGAACAAAAACCTTAGTAAAATGCATCAATGTTATAAATTTGCATTTATTCAATAGAACTTTAAAATAACATATATGGATCAAGGAAATTCAACATCTCATAACGGACAAAGTAAATGTCCATTCGCCCCGGCTATAAATCGACATACCGCTGCTGGTTCGCTTTCGAATTCTAGTTGGTGGCCAAACCAATTGAATCTTAAAATGTTACATCAAAATGCACCGATGACCAGTCCTTATAAAGACGGATTCAATTATGCCGAAGCATTCAACAGTTTAGACCTTGCCGCTTTAAAGCAGGATTTATACAAATTAATGACCGATTCGCAAGACTGGTGGCCAGCCGATTATGGTCATTATGGTCCATTTTTTATTAGAATGGCGTGGCATAGTGCAGGAACCTATCGTGTTGGTGATGGTCGTGGTGGTGCCTCAGCGGGTACTTTACGTTTTGCGCCATTAAACAGCTGGCCTGACAATGGAAATTTAGATAAAGCAAGACGCTTACTTTTACCAATTAAGCAAAAATATGGAAGTAAAATTTCTTGGGCTGATCTGATGGTTTTGACTGGAAATTGCGCTTTAGAGTCAATGGGTTTCAAAACTTTTGGTTTTGCAGGAGGTCGTGAGGATGTTTGGGAACCAGAGGGAGATATTTATTGGGGTCCAGAAACAGAATGGTTGGGTGATGAACGATATAAAGGAGATCGTGAATTGGACAATCCTCTTGGAGCAGTTCAAATGGGATTAATTTATGTTAACCCTGAAGGACCTAATGGCAACGCTGATCCAATGTCCTCTGCGCGCGATATTCGTGAAACCTTTGGTCGTATGGCAATGAATGATGAAGAAACAGTGGCGTTAATCGCAGGCGGTCATACTTTTGGCAAAATGCATGGTGCTGGAGATCCATCGCATGTTGGCCCTGAACCAGAAGGCGCACCTATCGAAGCTCAAGGTTTAGGATGGTTGAGTAGCTTTGGAAGCGGAAAGGGTGGAGATACCATTACAAGTGGTTTAGAGGGTGCCTGGACGCCTACTCCCACAGAATGGGATAACAGTTATTTTGAAACCTTATTCGGCTATGAATGGGAATTGTTTAAAAGTCCTGCTGGAGCTCAGCAATGGCGACCAAAAAACAACGCTGCATCTGATGCCGTGCCAGACGCTCATGATCCTGCAAAAAAGCATGCACCGGTAATGGCAACAACTGATATCGCTATGATGGTAGATCCAGCTTACTTAAAGGTTTCAAAACGATTTCATGAGAATCCGGATGAATTTGCCGATGCTTTCGCAAAGGCTTGGTATAAATTGACACACCGTGACATGGGTCCTGTATCGCGTTATTTAGGTCCGGAAGTTCCCAAAGAAATTTTAATTTGGCAAGATCCAATTCCAACAGCTGATTATGCTACTATTGAGGAAACAGACATTGAAAAAATCAAGTTAAAACTGTTAAACTCGGGACTATCTATTTCTGAACTGGTAACTACAGCTTGGAGTGCAGCTGCTACCTATAGAGGATCAGATAAGCGTGGTGGTGCTAATGGTGGTCGCATTCGACTTGAACCGCAAAGAAACTGGGAGGTTAACCAACCTGAAAAATTAGCTAGGATTCTAGAGGTATTGGAAAAAATTCAAGCCGAGTTTAATCATTCGCAACGAAGCAACAAAAAGGTTTCTATTGCTGATCTTATCGTACTCGGTGGATGTGCTGGAATTGAAACAGCTGCCAAAAATGGCGGCATTAATATTACAGTGCCATTTAGTCCCGGTCGAACTGATGCAAGTCAAGAAGAATCCGATATTGAATCACTTGCACATCTCGAACCAAAGGCAGATGGGTTTAGAAACTTTATCAAACAAAATCACGACCGTCACGCCGAAGAGTTGTTGTTAGATCGCGCGCAGCTCCTAACGCTTACAGCTCCTGAAATGACAGTGCTTATTGGAGGCTTGAGAATGCTTGGTGCTAATGTCGACCAATCTAAATTAGGAGTATTTACAGATAAATCGGATACATTATCAAATGACTTTTTTGTGAATCTTTTAGACATGAACATCAGTTGGGATCAAGCGGGACAATCTGACGATTTGTTCATAGGGCGTGATCGGAAGACAGGCGCAACGCGATGGACAGGAACACGGGTAGATCTGATCTTTGGTTCAAATTCACAATTACGTGCTTTGGCCGAAGTTTATTCCAGTGCTGATTCAAATGAGAAATTTGTTCATGATTTTGTTGCAGCTTGGAGTAAAGTCATGAATCTTGATCGATTCGATTTGAAGTAAATCCATTTGGTCATTACTTTAAAAAAAGGCGGTATCTACCGCCTTTTTTTATGAATAGAAATCATAAACCAGAAAATGTGAATAAGGGATAAATATCATAATAGTACTTTAGCTTACTTCACATAATAATACCTAAATTGCTGATTCATAAATACAATGACTATTATAAATTATATTATCGGACGTTGGAAAAGTCTCACTTATGCCTGCCAAGGCATATGGTGGTTGCTCAAAACAGAAAGTCAATTTAAATTTCATTTCGGCTTAGCTTTTTTAACTTGTATTTTAGGTATCTATTATAATATCAGTAATACCGAATGGTTGGTTCAAACCCTTATTATATCGTTTATTTTATCGGCAGAAGCTCTAAACACTGCAGTTGAAAAACTAGCAGATTTTGTAGAGCCTAAGCACAACAAATCGATTGGCCGTATTAAAGATATGGGTGCCGCCGGTGTTTTTATCGGAGTCATTGCTGCCATTGTCATCGCCTTGATCATCTATATTCCTAAGATTTTTTAATGATAAGCGAATGTATGGCAGCGCATTTTGTATTTTTGTCTAAACTGAATTAGTTCATGGCGACACGAAAAAGGAACATTTCTTCAAAGAATGCTAAGGTTAGAAAACCAATAACAGATCAGCAGCGCCTATTGCTCGGAAGTTTTATCATTTTATTCGGTTTACTGTGCATGATCGCTTTTGGTTCATTCTTTTTTACTGGTGATATTGACCAAAGCATTTTAAACGATTTTGGGGATAGGCAAACTGAAGCAACAAACATCATTAATAAATTCGGTGCTGCCCTGAGTGACTTTTTTGTGCGACAAGGTGTTGGTATTTCCGCATTTATGATTGCTTACCTTTTAATTTGGACAGGATTAGTTATTATTTTGAAGAGATCTATTTCCAAACTCAAAAATCGGTGGTTTTGGAGTATTTATCTCACCCTTTTGTTTTCTCTGTTTTTTGCATTGATCATACCAAGCAAACCTATTTTTGGCGGCACTATTGGTTTTGAAAGCATTGATTGGCTCAAAGATTATTTAGGAAAGATTGGTACATCATTCTTAGTAGCATTCTTTGGGATACTATACATCACCATCCGACTCAAATACTCAATCAAATTGAAACCGAAGATACCCGCTATGAAGGAAACGACTAATTCAAAAGCGGATGAAACAATTCCAGAAATTGAACCTGAAATCTCCTCTGAGACTGTGAGTGATGTAGTTAACATTGAACTGACCGAGCCAGAAGAAATTCTTGAACCTACTTTTGTGTCAACAGAGGAAAATGATGTTGAATTTGAAGTATCAGCCGCAGCTTCGGAAGAAGAAGAAACACAAAATCTATCGGACAAATTGGTGTCAGATTTTGGCGAATTCGACCCTAAATTAGAACTGGCCAATTTTCGTATGCCACCTCTTGATTTGCTAAAACAATACAATTCGGAGGACATTACAATTGATCAAGATGAATTGAAAGACAATAAGGACCGTATTGTTGAAACCTTGAATAACTATAAAATTGGAATAGCAAATATTAAGGCAACTATTGGTCCAACGGTTACCATGTATGAGATTGTACCTGAAGCAGGTGTTAGGATATCAAAAATTAAAAACTTAGAAGATGATATTGCTTTATCGCTTTCAGCACTTGGGATAAGAATTATTGCACCAATTCCTGGAAAAGGAACCATTGGAATTGAAGTGCCAAACAAAAAACCAACCATGGTTTCCATGCGTTCTGTAATTGCTTCTCAAAAATTTCAAAAGTCTGATATGCAGCTTCCTATTGCAATTGGAAAAACCATTAGTAATGAAACCTTTGTTGTTGATTTAGCGAAAATGCCTCACCTATTAATGGCGGGAGCAACAGGTCAAGGTAAATCTGTCGGGCTAAATGCCATTTTAGCTTCCCTCCTTTACAAAAAACATCCTGCAGAAGTGAAGTTTGTGCTGGTAGACCCTAAAAAAGTAGAACTCACACTTTTTAATAAAATTGAACGCCACTACTTGGCTAAACTACCAGATACAGAAGAAGCCATCATTACTGATACCACTAAAGTGGTTCACACTTTAAATTCTTTGTGTATTGAAATGGACCAGCGCTACGAATTGCTTAAACTAGCCATGTGTCGCAATATTATTGAGTATAATGTAAAATACAAAGCAAGAAAGTTAAACCCTGAAAATGGACATCATTTCTTGCCTTACATCGTTTTAGTCGTTGACGAATTCGCCGATCTTATCATGACGGCTGGCAAAGAAGTTGAAACCCCTATTGCCCGTTTGGCGCAACTTGCACGAGCCATTGGCATCCATTTGATTGTAGCCACACAGCGACCTTCTGTGAACGTTATTACAGGATTGATTAAAGCGAATTTTCCTGCTAGGATAGCCTTTCGTGTGGCCTCTAAAATTGATTCCAGAACCATTCTTGATAATGCTGGCGCAAACCAACTGATTGGTCGTGGTGACATGCTCTTCACGCAAGGAAATGAAACCATTCGACTTCAATGCGCCTTTGTCGATACTCCTGAAGTGGAAGAAATCACCTCATTTATTGGCAGTCAAAAAGCATATCCAGATGCTTATATGCTGCCTGAATTCGTCGGAGAAGAAAGTGGCTCAAGTTTAGATATGGATCCGAATGATCGTGATGATTTATTTTACGATGCGGCTCAGGTTGTGGTTACTCATCAACAAGGTTCGGCATCACTTTTGCAACGAAAATTGAAACTTGGTTACAACAGAGCCGGGCGCATCATCGATCAACTCGAAGCTGCTGGAATTGTTGGTCCATTTGAAGGCAGCAAAGCCAGACAAGTTTTAGTTAACGACATTAGTAGTTTGGACGCCTTACTAAATAATTAATGATATGAATAAATTGATCCAAAATACAGTCTTCATATTCTTTATGTTGTTTGAATGCCTCGCAATGGCACAGAGCTCAGTGGAAGCAAAAGCTATCTTAGATAAAGTAACCACGACGGTTAATTCATTTGAAAATATTCAAATTGAGTTTTCTTATGAATTGGTTAATACGGAAGCCGATTTAAATCAGAAAACTAAGGGAACCATTCTTCTTTCTGGTGATCGTTACAAATTGAACGTACTTGGAATAACCCGACTTTTCGATGGTACAAAATTATACACTATAAGCCCAGAAGATGAGGAAATTACTATTTCAACTGGAGAATCTAATGATACTGACACCGTTTCACCAAGTGAAATGTTGCGATTTTTTAATTCCGGATATGATGTAAAAATGGATATCGTACAGAAAATACCTGGACGTTCCATTCAGTTTTTAAAACTCGTTCCTGTTCAAAAAAATGAAGACGTAAGCTATCTACTTCTTGGTATCGATACCAAAACCAATATGGTTTATCGATTGATTGAAATTGGCAATGAAAACACCAAAACCATTCTAACCGTCGACTATTATTCCGCTAATAAAAGTTTGTCTAAAGACGCTTTAAAGTTTGATGCAAAAGCCTATCCGGGTTACTTTTTAAACAAACTTGACTAGGTTTTGAAAACACTAGACCGCTACATTTTTACTTCCTATTTAAAAACATTTTTCAGTGTTTTTATCATTATAATGATGATCTTTTTATTACAGTCTGTGTGGCTATATATTAATGAGTTGGCCGGAAAAGATTTGGATCTACTAGTTATAGGTAAGTTTTTGTTATTCATATCACAAAGACTTGTAGTGATGGTATTGCCACTGACCATTTTATTGTCTTCAATAATGGTTTTTGGAAATTTTGCTGAAAATTATGAATTTGCTGCGATGAAATCTGCCGGAATATCTTTGCTGCGAGGCATGCGAAGCATAGGTGTTTTCACAGCCATATTGGCAATAGTTACATTTTTCTTCTCCAACAATGTCATTCCTTCGGCCGAATACAAATTGTTCAATCTTCGGCGCAATATAGCACAGGTAAAACCAGCCATGGCTATCGTTGAAGGACAGTTTAGTGACCTTGGTGGAATGAATATCAAGGTTGGTAACAAATATGGTGACAATGGGCAGTTCCTTGAAGATGTAACCATTCATATGTCGACTTTTAATCGTCCTGGAAACTATAAAGTAATTAAAGCAGACAAAGGAGAATTGATGTCTCAAGAGGATAATGATGTACTTCAACTCAAATTGTACGAGGGTAACTATTACAACGAACTACAGCCGAAGGCTATTGAAGAGCGTAAAAAAAAGCAACATGTTAAAAGCGCATTTGAGTCCTACACCATTAATATCGATTTGTCTGAAATTAACAATGTAGATTTCGATAATGAGGCGTTTACAACACGACACAATATGCTGACAGTAAATGAATTAGAAATGACAATCGATTCTTTGGCTTTAAAAACAAGCGCGTCGTACAACCAATTAGCTCAATCTGTTTACGACAGAACCTCTGTTAAAAATTTAAATTTAAACCTAGAACCAAGAAAGAGAGATACTGTTTTTAACGGCGATTTATATGATTTATATTCCCTTGAACAAAAGAAACGCATGGCTGAATTAGCCTTCGGTAATATTAGAAGCAGTCGTCAATTGCTATACGACAGCCAAAGAAAAATAACCTTAGAGGTGCAGAACCTCAATCTTCATGTCATAGCGTGGCATGAGAAATTTGCTTTAGCCTTAAGTTGTTTGGTTTTGTTTTTTGTAGGTGCACCAATTGGAGCCTTAATAAGAAAAGGAGGTCTTGGTTTACCCATTGTAATTGCAATGATACTTTTTTTAACTTATCATTTTGTAAATATATTCACAAAAAACAGTGCTGAAGATGGAAGCCTTAATCCGGTTCTCGCAACTTGGTTTTCTACTCTTTTAATGATGCCTTTGGGGTTATACCTTACCAATAGAGCAACTAAAGATAGAGTCTTTTTTGAATCAGATCTATTTATTAGACCGCTCATTAAATTGTTGATCAAAAATCATAAAATTAAAATTGAAAATGAGGAATATGTCCATTTGAAAAACGAATACCAGCAGCACGCCAAATTAGCGCTAATTTTATATTTTGGTTTAGCCTTATTACTCCTTATACAATATGCTTCGTTAGGTTTTGAATGGCCAATAACATGGTTCGTTATAAAAGCTGGTATCGTTATTATCGGGCTCTTCTATCTCATGACCATTTTTAAAACATTGGCACTACGTGTTGGTTTTTATAAAACTATTGGGATCAAGAACCGATACTACTCTAGTTTGATGATTTTAATTGCCTTACCTATCTTCGGTTTTCTTTACTTTTATTTCAATAATCAAATCGAAGAAGACCTAAAGTCTCTTTAAAGAAACCTAATTCTATTATATTTGCGCCCATGACAGAGCACCACATAAAATTGAACAGCATTGAAGACGCCATTGCAGATATAAAAGCAGGGAAAATTATTATTGTAGTTGATGACGAAAATCGCGAGAATGAAGGTGATTTTATGGCTGCTGCAGAAATGGTAACACCAGAAATGATCAATTTTATGGCCACTCACGGACGAGGCCTTATATGCACGCCCTTAACTGAGGAACGTTGTGAACAATTACAACTCGACCGTATGGTGAGAAACAACTCAGACCCAATGGAAACAGCGTTCACTGTATCTGTTGATTATAAAGGTGATGGTGTTTCTACAGGGATTTCTGCTGCCGACCGTTCTAAGACGATTAAAGCCCTCATTCATAAAGATACCTTAGCAAACGATTTTATACGACCTGGACATATTTTTCCATTAATTGCTAAGGAAGGTGGTGTACTAAGACGAACTGGCCATACCGAAGCTGCAATAGACATGGCGCGACTAGCTGGTATGTCACCCGCTGGCGTAATTGTTGAAATCATGAACGAAGATGGTACCATGGCGCGACTTCCAGATTTAGTCAAAGTAGCGCAGCGATTTGACTTAAAGATTATTTCTATTGAGGATTTGGTGGCTTATCGAATGCAATACGATTCTTTGATTGATAAAGTTGAGGATTTTCAATTGGCCACACGCTTTGGTACGTTTAGGCTTCGAGCTTATGAACAAACAACAAACAAACAAGTGCATCTTGCATTGACCAAGGGTCATTGGAACATTGACGAGCCTGTTTTAGTTAGGGTCAACTCATCAACGGTTAACAATGATATATTAGGTACCTTAACGAACAATGCAGATGCCCATTTAGATGCTATTTTTCAAACCATTGAAAAATTTGGATCTGGAGCCATCATTTTCATTAATCAACACTTACCGAGCAGTAATCTGTTACATCGTCTCAAACAACTTAAAGAGGCTCAATCATCTGAGGTTGTTGCAAAAGCACCGCAAGTAGCCATGGATCAAAGAGATTTTGGTATAGGAGCGCAAATTCTTCACGACTTAAATATCTCAAAAATTAGACTAATGACAAACAGCACACAAGCTAAGCGTGTGGGAATGATTGGATACGGTTTAGAAATTGTGGATTACTTATCATATTAAAAGAAATTCACCCTTTTTTATAAAACAAAGTATAATTTAATCATCATATCATGCTATTTATGATGCGTACCATAGATCTAGCTCTATCTTCAGTTTCTTCAAGTGACCACCCAATTTTAATTAAGCAGCTTATATTTCTTCCAATGTAATGGTCAGAAACATGAAAATTCTGTTTACTCAAACGTGCGAGACCCTCTTTCTGAGAGTGATTCATATTGTTAACAGAGCGACCTTCTTTAAGATGCTCCCAGGCACGTACATAATGCCAATTATTTTCTAAGTAATGAAAGCAAGCATCTATGCCTTGAGCATTAAATTGGGTCATAACCGTTTTTGCCTCATCCACCGATGGAAGAAAAAAATTCAAAAAGGCATAACTCTCTTCACCGCCTTCAGGAACGCGTCGAAAAGTTAACTGAGGTAGAAATTTTAAAGCATCTTTTAGTACGGTGTAATGTTTTTTTTGAAGTGCTAAAAATTCTTGTAATCTTCTTGCCTGAGCTAAACCTACAGCAGAATTAAGTTCTGAAATACGAAAATTGTAACCAATTATTGGATGCGATTCTGCACCCCGATTATCCCCAATATGATCATGTCCATGATCTGTATAATGATCTAAAAGTTTTGCATAGTGATCGTTATTGGTAATGACCCCGCCACCTTCGCCACAAGTAATTGTTTTTACCGCATCAAACGAAAAACACCCCATGTCGCCAATTGTACCCAAAGAACGACCTTTATATTTTCCGCCTATGGCTTGACATGCATCTTCTATGAGTAATAAACCATGTTTATGACATAATGACAGCAAGGCATCCATATCAGCCATACTGCCACACATGTGTACAGGCATAACTGCTCTTGTTTTTACTGAAATAGCATTTTCTACTGCTTTCGGAGCCATGGTTAGTGTATCATCAATATCGACCAAAACTGGAGTAGCACCAGTCATCAGAACTGCTTCAAAGCTGGCAACAAATGTAAATGCAGGAATAATAACTTCATCACCAGCACCAATCCCGGCCACCGCAAGAGCTGCAGTTACCGCTGCGGTGCCGCTTGAAAGTAATTGGGCATGTTTTACATCAAACTGATGACAAAGTTCTGCTTCCATTGACTTGGCTTTCCAATGACCTTGTCTTTGAGCGTCAAAACCATAGCGCATCAAAACACCATTACCCAATACATCATTGACTTCTTTACGTTCGGCCTCGCCAAATAATTCAAATCCAGGCATTAAAGCTGATTAATTTGAAGTACACTTTCATCAATTGATTTACGTACTTTGACCATATTGGCAAAAGGATCGTCATCGGCACGATAGCCAATGGGCATCAGTAAGACGGAACGAAGACCTTGAGACTTAAGAGTTAAAATTTGATCGTATTCATTTGGTAAAAACCCTTCCATTGGACAGGCATCCACCCCTTCAATAGCGCAAACGGTCAACAAGTTTCCTAAAGCTAAATACGCTTGTTTAGCTGCCCAAAGGTCAATATCTTTTTGAGACTTAGCGCCAAACTCAGCCAATACAGCAGCCCTAAATCCAGCTAATACTGAAGCGGGTGTACCTCGTTGTTCAATTAATCGGTCGAAAAAAGTGTTAATGTAGTTTTCATCAATATTGATGTGCGTGCAAAGCAAAAACAAATGAGACGCCTGAATGATTTGCTTTTGATTCATGCTTACTGGCAATAATTCATTTTGCAGATCTTTATTGTGGATTATCACAAGTTTGACCGGCTGAAGGCCATAAGAGGTCGCAGTGAGATTAAAGGCATGTTTCAATTTCTCTATAATGACCTCTGAAACCAAACGTTGATCATCAAATTTTTTACAAGCATAACGCCACTCTAAAGCTTCAATTGAAGTCATGAAAACAAGTTTTTGGTAAAATTAAGCAATCTCAACAACAGTCAGTACTCGCATCAAAAAAATTAATCTGACTTATCCAACATTAAAAAAACCACAATCGAATAGCCATAATTATGACAACGACCATCATCGCTTTGCGAACTAAACCGTCGCCTTTAGCTACAGACCAACGGCTTGACAACCATGCCCCACTGACGTTTCCAACCGAAAGTATCAATCCATACACCCAGTCAATACTATCATTCAACGCAAAAACAACCAGAGCTCCTAAGGTGTAAATCGACACAATAGCCACTTTAGCTGCATTGGAACGCACAAGAGACATTTTGTTAAAATAAGGCAGGAATACCAATATCACGAGTCCTATACCCGCATTTAAAAAACCACCATAAATACCGAAAAAGAAAAAAACTAAAACAGAAAGCCACAAGTGTCGACCTGTTTTACGTACTAAATTGTCATGCGCCTTAATTTTTGGCACAAAAGCGATCATCATAACCACAATGATCATAATAATTGAAAGTATTTTTTTAAATAAATCGCCTGAAATATCAATTGCAATCTGTGCCCCAATTAAAGCACCAAGTAATGCACTAATACCACAATAAAGACTAAAAGGAAAGTCAGCGACACCTTTAGATTTAAACCCCGCTGTAGCAGAAACCGTCTGTAAAAAAATTGCAACTCGATTTGTCCCATTAGCTAATGCTGGAGGTAATCCCAAAAATATTAAAGTTGGAAGCGTTAATAAAGTACCACCACCGGCAATAGTATTGACAAAACCAGCTACAAAACCAACGGCTATCAAAAGCAATGAATTCCAATCAAAAGCCGTAGCTAAAAGTGCAGTCATAGTACAAAATTAACATAAAGTGTGATTATGTGTTTTAATTTGAGCAAAACCTTTGAAAGAAATCAAAAAGGATTCTATATTTG
>Ga0206131_10002458_pt1 | contig 22409 bp, 29 predicted proteins | sample Helgoland_Spring_FD_148636 | JGI IMG/M metagenome (GOLD analysis project Ga0206131, IMG submission 148636) | Pelagic subsurface seawater microbial communities from Kabeltonne, Helgoland, North Sea - Helgoland_Spring_Bloom_20160517_1 | ecosystem: Environmental > Aquatic > Marine > Epipelagic ...
ACGTTCATAGTTTTCTTCGTACTTACTAATTTTATGCCATTCAAAGGTCATGTTAAGACTCCTTAGCTTTCTTGCCACGCTTTCCTACTTTGAATGTATATATAATATCATCTGGATCTGTTCTTGCGTGTGGGTCACATTCAGTAACTTTATTTCCTTTAGCTAACCATTGATCAATTAGTTTTTTATCTTCTTCTGTTTTTTCTGCTTTACTCATTAGTATTCTCCTACGTTTTCCCAAGGATAAACTAACCATACATCCTCTTCAGATTTATTAATTTCATGACAAGTGTATGCACAATGCTCTGTGAATTCACTAGCTAAGTTGTCTGTTAGTGTAGCAAAGCGAACATTGTCATTCCAAACTTCATTCCATCCTTCGCTATTGGGCAAGCAACCACTTTGCCAATCTTTCATAATCCAGTTAAATGTTGCACCTGTATCGTTAATATCATCTACGATTAGTATTTGCTTTCGCATTTTAGGTTTACATTGACCATCGTGATATCCAAATGCATCTTCTGCCATCCAGCAGTTAGATTCGCTTTCGCTAGTGTCGTCACGTAGACTTACTTTCAATGCCTCACAACGAATGCCTGTCATGTTACTAATAATAGTAGCAGGTACATTCCCTCCACGAGTAAGTCCTACAATGTAATCAGGACGCCAATTGTCCTTGTACATTTGATTTACAATACTAACACACATACGTTCAATGTCAGTCCAACTATAATAATGTTTCTTAATCATCTATCTACCCTGTGCGAAAGATTGTTGTAGTTTAATATTATCCATAAACTCTTTTTTACATCCTGGATCATTATGGAAAGCACCTTTTAGTACAGTTGTTTGTGTAAGACTACTATGAGCCATAATACCTCGATTCTCACAACAGCCATGTGTTGCTTGAATGTAAACACCAACATCGTTACTGTTAGTTGCAGACATAATTTCACGAGCAATATCCATTGCTAGTTCTTCTTGTAGAGTGCCTCTACGAGCACACCATTGTGCAAGCCTTGTGTACTTGCTGAGACCAATAAGTGTATCTGCGGCGATAATACCTATATAGGCTACACCTGATACAGGTTGGTGATGGTGTGAACACATACTTTTTAGCTCACTACGCACTACTAGCATACCAGGATAACGATCACTTCCATTATTTGGAAATGCTGTGGCTGTTGGCTTTGGCTCGTAACGTCCTGCCATTAGTTCATTGTAATACATCTTGGCAAGACGTCTTGCCGTGTCCATGCTATTCGGATCAGTTTTGTGATCAATTACTAGTGCATCTAATACACTTTCAAATGCTACGCTTGCTTCATCAATAAGTGCTTCTTTATCGCCTTCTTGCAGGACATCACTAATGTTGTCTCCTGCCCAATAACGTATACCAGCTTCATCTATTCTGGCTTTAATTGTTTCGGAAGTCTTTGTCATATACTATGTTCCTTTTAATATGTTGTCTATCATAACACTACTATTTAGATAATTACGAATTAGTATGTTACGTTGCTCAACCAATAATTCTTGATAATGATCGAACATGTTTAATTTCTCTTGTATGAACCCCATTAGGTTATCTTTGTTTTCAATGTATGCTTCATAACTTTTAGTCCACTCACTTGGGTACTTAAATTCTGGCAAATACATTTCAGCATAACTGGCACGATCTGGCACAATTGGAATTGCACCAGTTAACACTGCTTCCATTACACTAATGCCTAAGTTTTCGTGCAAGGCACAACTAAAGATTGCTTTACATTTACCCATTGTAGCATAGTAGGCAGATTTGTCAAGGTTTAATTTTTGTGTAATAACTACGTCAAATTCCATTGCTAAGTTTTCTGCAATGTCGGGTTGCTTATCATCATTATAACGATGCGGCCACATAATTGTGTCGCTCTTTGGTGTGTTTTGATATTTTACTAAACTGTCAACAATAAGCTCATGCGGTTGTCCACTTGTTATAGCTTTGCAATGTTGTCCTTGTGGAATGTTTAAGTTACGCAAAAACATATCTTTATGAAAGTTTGTTGCATAATAATTATAGTCACTAGCAAAGTACCAGCTACGTTCTACATGATTAGGCCAGTCTGGTTGCATCTTATAACCAAGTATGTCAGTAGGATCATATGCGCCTGCATGCCAAATACTGTGTATTTCTACTGATACATCTAGTAAGTCACTCATGTATTTGATAGGTGTAATAATAAAATTCCATGCGTCAGTTATCAGAAACTTATCGCCAGTCTTAACTTTACCGTTACTAAAGAGCTTACTTACTTCTGCTGTCTGTGTTGCTTTGTATACGTTAGTTGCACCAAAATCAAGGAATGCACCTTCTGTTCTCACATCGGGTTTAAAGTCTTCTCCGTCAACTGTAACTACTTGATATGGTAGTTCACGGGTTTTAATTTCACGTTCCAGTATTACTGGAATATTATCATACCATTGCTTTGTATAACGTTGATCAATAGGCTCAATAGGTATAATCCAAATAGTGTTCATCAATCTCTTCTTTCTATGTCAAGTTCAGACAGTTCTGATCCCATCCAAACTTCAATTACTTTTGCTACACTGTCACCGACGTTAGTAGCTTTGTGCCAAGTATGTACTGGAATGTCAATACTTTGGCCTGATGTATATACTATACTAGATTTGTCGCCATTGTCAAACTCTAAATCCATACGGATAGTACCTTCAACAATATGCCAGTGCTCACTTCGTATAAAATGTCGTTGATCACTTAATGGTGTTTCTGTACCAAACGCTAACTCTTTAACTGCCCAACCTGGACCATTATGTAGTACTGTGTAACTACCCCAAGCTCGTTGTGTTGTAGGTTGACTCCACTCTTTAAGTATCCAACTACTGCTATTCTTTTTATCTTCTCCGCCAACACTGAATACAAATTCAATATTTCCACGTTCAGATAACTTTTCAGCAAATTGAGTTTCAGGAGTTGATCCACTATGTCGATCACCACCATTGGCAAAAACAACAGTGTCATTTGGAAAACTGTCAACTAATTTTTCAATTGCATTACATGCAGTGTTATCATTGTCATTAAATTCAATTACATCATCAACACAACCCAGCTCGTTAATAATAGCCGCACGTTCATTCCAAGACATGAACGGCCTACCCTTTTTACGAGTAAGCCATTCGTCACTATTCAAACCAACTATTAGTTGATTTCCTAGTTTTTTCGCCGCCTTGAAGTATGCTATGTGTCCACTATGTAACGGGTCAAACCCACCTGTTACTAAAACTATACGCATTTACTTCTCCAATGTTTCTAAAAAGTCCATTGCCTCTGCTTCTTGCTCAGGAGTCATTTCATTACTTTCTTCCGATACTACATCATCTACTTCAAACAAGTTGTTAAAACTTCCTGCACTTGATGTTTGTAGTTTCTGTCCACTAAAGTTAGCCATCATTGATTCTGCTTCGTCTAACATTTGCATTGGCGTTTCACTACGGAACAGTTGATCAATAAATTGTGTCATATAAACAATATTACGTGGTACATATGGACTAAACACTTCATCTTTACTAGTTGATTTTAGTTTACGCCATTGTCTGTAGTCTGTACTTACTGTTGTGTTTACCATATCAGTAAGTGCGTTTGCACGTTGTACACTTTCAATATGACTGTATACATTGTGTGACATTAACAGCATGTACGTAAAACTATCCCAACTAGTTTTGCCTTCTTTGCCAATTTTATTCAGCATGCCAGGTGCATAGTGACAAATATCACCTAAGTTAAGTCTTTCACCAATTGGACTACCAAAAGGAAATGCCAACTTACTACCACTTAGTGCTTTGCTATCCATTGCTTTGTCCATAACATAACCAAAGCGGTCATTTTTATGTACGTGTTGTGTATACATTGTACCATTTGCAGTTGCCAAGAAAGGCGATGCACAGTCAAACATAACATTAATATCTTCATTTACGTGTTCACGTAAACTACGTTGGATTGCTGTATATGCAGTTGCCCATTCTAGTCTACCAATACCCAAGTAGTGTAGCACATCACGTTTGCCACGCTCTAGTTGTTGATCATCACGCATCTTAATTAATGTACGTAATACAATATTGATGTCATTCTTCGCACTACCACCAAACGCAAACCCTTCGAGATCATGATGTTTCATACTCTCGTACCAATGCTCTGCTTCAGCCCAATTACGACCCTGCATAACATTAAGATATTTTGTTTGATATTTGCGGTTACGTTTAAACCATTCTACGTTAAAGTCTGTAAACTCCAAACATTGGTTAAAACTTGTAATACCAGTACGTCCACTAAATGTAGGATCTGCCGCTAGTGTTGGAATATCCAGGATCATACTATAATCGCCAGTGTGTTCCAACCAGTTTAAAATCTTTTGACGTAGTGTGTCATCAGTTTTAAAGTTATCCCAGTCACACTGGATAACACCTTTAATGATCTGGAACCCGCCACTATCACAAAGCATAAACGTCTTGTCACGTTCTCGTTCTTGAATCATTGCATCTGATGCATTAGCTTTATCTAAATTAAGTTGAGCATGTCCTGCGGAGTATAACCCCCACTTATAACTATAGTAAGCATCTTTCTCATTGAGAAAGTTCATGCCTTCCATACCAGTTTCAAAACCAGCAGGCATACGTTCTGGTAACACATGGTTACCAGTACGTTGTTTAGCAATAAAGTTATTATAGAACGTACTAATACTAGGCAAAAATACTGCATAGTCCTTGTTACGTTCTGTTAGATTTACACGAGTTGCTGTCATACTATGCCGCTCGTTTCTGATACACACCTACATGAATCTTAAGTTTTTTGTCACTTCTTTCTTGTGACATTTTAATACTTACATCATATGTAATAGCATTTTCACGGATGTTGCTATAGATGTGAAAGTCATTAATAAGACCCGCATATTTGAGATCACTCAGATATGTTGTAAATATACGCCGAACAGTTCTTTCACTGCCGTCGTTGGTTGCTAGGATACCATCATATGGTTCAATAATCTTAATAAGATCCCATTTGATGTCATTAACGCTTACTCGTCCTTGACGTAGTTCACGCACATTAGTACCTACATTATTCATAGCTACACGTTGCTCCATTTTCCCCATCCTCACTTACTGTGATTGTCATTTTACGGTTGGGATATTTTGTGTTAATTGAATCTGCAAGATCATCACAGATCATCTCACAGGATTTAAAATCGAGTTGCAGAGTTCCGTCTGCATAGAGGCTTTCCAACCATCTCTTGAATTGGATAAATTCAACATCTCGATCGTCATGGAATACTTCAAGTTCTACCTTAAAGTGGAAAATATGTCGATGTATGTATCCTAAGAAACTTACATCTTGTTCATCACCAGTTGCCAAATTAGGATCATCTAGTGCTGCTGGATATTTGTGTAGACCTTCTTTCTGGAAAGTAACCCAAATGTTTGTGCTTGATTTTTTCATCTTAGCATCCTCTTCACGACTACGCCGAAGCATATAGTCATAGTAACCTTCATAGTTAGTCATTGTCTCGTTCAATAACATCTACTTTTTTCTCTAATCGCTGAATTGTTTGAAGCAATTCCCACAATTTCCAGTCTGCAGATTTTGCAAGTTCAATCATACTATTGCGAAAGTCGACATCTGTCATTTCTTCAGTTGCCTTAGCCGCATCTTCGATCACTCGAATTTTCTTAACCATTTGTTTCTCCTATTTGGTTAGTTAGTTTAACAATCTCTTCTTTTACAAAAAGTTTTTGCTTCTTAAGTTGCGTAATATCAAGTTCTGTATTACTATGTTTATACAACAATTTTATTTGTTTGTCAAGGTCTTTATGTTTACTTTCTAAACTTTTTAACCGTTGTTCGATGTTTGGGGGCATTTTCAACCCTTTCTCTTAAATCACTTGTACTGAATCTATGATCTCTTCTATTGAAATGTAAGTCAATACCTCTTTTACGGCACGTTTCTTTGCCAGTGAAATCCTTTTCACGATATTCATCTCCTAGCATACGTATGTCTATATTATACATATTTAGAATATCGATTAGGTCTTGTTCAGTTTGATATGTGATAATTTCATCAACATACTTAACTGCGCTTAATTGTAAATGTCTTTCAACTAAGCTCTGCACTGGACGATTTTTTTCTTCCGGTCTATCAATAGTTGGATCAGTCTGTAACCCAACTATTAAATAATCACAGTTTTCTTTAGCTTCACGTAACATAGCAATATGACCTGCATGAAGCAAATCAAATACACTACATGTGAAACCTACCTTCATTAGCTTTGCGCCGGGAAGATGTATTCATAAACAGCCATGCCGTTATCTACATCAATTTTAAGAGCACCTGCATCACTAAATCTCATAGTAATATCACCATTAAGGTTAAGAACACTTTGTACTTCTGCAACTGGATATTTCCAGCTCTGCTTCAGTGATCCATTCACTTCAGCTTGGAATACAAAGTTACCAGTGTGTCCACTATCATCACCAAAGAAGAACTTTAGTGCATCATCTTCTGTTTTCGCAATGAAGACATTTTCTTCACTGTTAGCTTGCGCTTGCATTTTAAAACGTGCAACGCTTGCACTATGTGGTTGTACTTCCACATCCCAATTAGCACCTTTAAAACGTACTTCTGGAATGCGCTGTGTAACAAGCTCTTTACTCATAAAACGGAAGTCGTTTTTAAAGTCGCCGCTTGCGTTTACAAACTTCATACTAAACGGTACATTCTCGCCGTTGCGTTCACGCATTTCAACATCAATTTTTGCATTTTCTGCATATTCAGAGATGTTAAGGATAACATTTAGTTTGTCCAAGTTTGGCAACCCAACTACACCAGCTAGTTCGCTACGTGCGGTTTTGTAAGTTGCTTTTACAATTACTTTGTTGTCGTCATCTTTAGCTTCAATAACACTTCCGTCAGTAACTTTTACTGCATCAATATTACCCACACTGCGAGTGTGCTTTACGATGTCGAGAAGATAGTCTCTCATACTTTTTTCCTTTTCGTTAATGTTACGTTGTAACTGCCCTGTGTTCGGGTGTTAAAACGGTATTCTCTTACATATTGGTTTAAGTGTAGCCAAACGCCTATTTCATTACGGATTAAGCCTTGCCCACATATTATTTCACAACGTTTAATATTACTATAATAGCATTCAGATATGAATCTGTCAACACTTTTCCACGCTTCGTGTACATGTTTTCCGTGTAAATCTAGTTTGCTGTTCATCCAAAATCAAAAAGACTCTCAAATGTCGTCTTATCCTCTGCTTTAGACAAGTCAATTGGCAACACACCAAGTAAGTTATCTATCTTTTTAGTAATAATTGTTTCCTCCATAAGATCTACATCAAACGGAAGTTCTTTGAACCATTCAGGTGGGGTTAGGGAATCTGTTGGATATCCTATGCTAGTGAATCCCATTGGATTCGGTTTCAGTTTACAGACGATAGTTTTCATACCGTCAACAATATCTACACTATACTTATCATTATTGATTTGCTTTAAACGATTGTAGTTAATAGCGGCCCGTACATGTCCTGGCATAGTTGCTTTTCCAGTGTACACACCTTTCTTGTCCCATTCTAAACTAGTGTAGTGTGTTAGTTTGTTAACACGTTTTGGCGTACCAATTTCCCACGGATCTTTTTGTCTAAACTCTTGACGGAACTCAATGATACGAGCAATTAAATCCTCGTCACTTGTTCCAGTTAATGTCTTTAATAGTATCTCGCTTAAAAAGTCTTGCATAAATGGAGGCGTATCACTACGCTTTAAGTCCAAGCCCATAGCTTTAATCTTGCCTGGTTTGTCTCCTTGGTCTTCACGATAACCTTCGTTATCATAAACTAGGATTGCATAACGTTTCTTCTTAATAAAGACACCAGATAACGCAACCATTTCACGAGCGGCGGCAATAATCTCACCTTGTTCACGGTTAAGTATATTGTGTGCTCTAGCCATATAGTCAGGAAATGTAGTGTTTGCTTGTTCACACACTGTGTCATAAAGTTCAGTGACACGATCTTTATTCCATTCAAACTCTCCACTTTCAATCTTGTCCTTAAAAATAGGATAAGCACTAAAGTAGATACTATCAGTATCACCATACACAATTGTTTCACCAACATGGTTATACTCGCCTGTAAACAGTTCGTTTACACTTGCGCCCATATGTCTGGCAATAGTACGTCCTGTAAGTGTTGTTGACTGACCCATGCGTGGATCGTTAAAACGTGATCCTTGATTAAGTAACGCACCATACAAACTGTTCAAGTTAATCTTTTTAACCAACTGTCGCTTGTCCCAATACGTAAACTTTTCATCATCCACGCCTTTACTATCTTTAGCGTTCTTTTGAAGAACTTTACGTTCAGCATACCAACGCTCTAGCAAGCCAGGAATAATACCCTTTGTGTCTTGTTTAATAATAGTAGCATTACTACTAATAACCCATGGCTGGCCACTCTCAAAGATAATGCTGTATATCTCAGCACCAGTCGCCATTAATTCTTCGCCGTTCTCAAAGTCAATCCAAAGTTGTGTTTCGGTATCTTTTTCCATTACAAGCTCATACTCTGGACAAGCAAACTTGCCCTCCCATGCTTTTGCGGCTTCCCATTTGTGTTCTTGTAGTAGTGGCACAGTTAATGTATGGCGTACTTGACCAACAATAGTTTCTGTACTCAAGTTAAGGCTACGCAAAATACTAGGGTACAGACTGTTTAAGTCCATACTGCCAATCCATTCATGTCTGCCCTTTACTGGAGTAGCAACATATGCACCTGCAGCTTGTGTTGATTGTGGATAATGCTTTTGTACTTTATCACGTTCTTTGTCTGGAACAATTAGCCCACGTCTATGAGCTTCGTTTATAATAGCTTGGTCTGTTACAGCAACCGCACCCATTGTTGTTTGTATGAGTACAGTGTTGTCGTGTGCAATAACATTTGCTAAGTCAATAAACTGTAGCTTCTTGTCTAGTTTAACAAGTAGTTCAACGTCTTGTCTGTTATAGTCAATAAACGTATAGAAGTCGTTGTTATACAACTGGTCCAGTGTACCTTGATAATCTACCTTACGTTCATTAAGTTCATATTCGCCAATAGCATCTAAACTATAGCTGTGCATTTCATGATACGTATACTTTTGATATAGTGCCATGTAATCCAAATGTAAACGTCCAATTGTGTCAAACGTTTCTTGTGATTTACCATACTTTTCGAACTCACGCCGTTTAGGGTATTGATCCCATAAACAAAACTTTTTAGTATACTCTTTACCAATCGTTCTTGAAATACGATTTACTGTATATGGAATGTCGAAGCCTTCACTGTTCCATCCGCTCATTACATCCGCATCTTCAATTAATTCAAGGAACGTTTTAAGAAGTTCTTCTTCAGTATCCATTAACATAGTGTCTGGAAAGCGACTACAAATTTCAGCGGCATCTTCTTTTGTAAGTGTATCTGGTTTACATACCAAACACACTGTAGTTTTAAGCCAACTAAGATGCACTGCAATTGCAGTTATTGCGTTAAATGGATCTTCAGGAGGTGCAAATCCCAACTCAGAGTTAAAGTCAACCTCAATATCAAAAAAGGCTAAGTGCAAGTTGGGAGTATCTTTACCTAAGTAATTGTCTGCTAAACACTTGAATGTACGGTTAACATCACTCTCAAAGAGTTTTTGTCCACCATATAGTTTTTTCTCTTTCTTGAAAGCACGGCCATTAGTTGTAGCATAACGTGACAACTTATCACCAAAAATACTATCGTACTTACCACGCTGATCTTTATAGTAAAACCCATAGCTCGCAGGATAATCACGATACACCCTGCGTCCTTTTTCATCACGTTCAGCAACGTGAATAATATCTCTATTCTGATCGAAGTAAGCGTCTACATACATTATCCGACAAATGCCCTTTCTTGTACAAACGTTCCTTGTGTACGTTTGTTGCCTTCGTTAAATCCGAGGCTGTTAAAGTGTTCTTTTAAGTCATTGTTAAATGCTACACTTCCACATAACATTATACGTTGGTATTCAGGATTGTCAATCTTTACAGTACCGTCTGCCATAAACTTTTGGATACGTCCTTGTAGTTCTGCAGGCTCTTGTGTAACTGTACTGATGTATTCAATAGGCATCTCATTCAAGAAGTCTCGGTAACAATCCTGTTCAGCATGTAGTCTAGTAGTCCATGTTACAGTAATGTTCTCAAACAAGTCGTATGTTTCTGGTTCACGTAGTAAACTAATAAACGGTGCAATACCTGTGCCACTAGCCATCATTACTAGATGTCCACCTAGTTCTAAGTTAGCAAGTATAAGTGTACCTGTTGGCTTTTCACCAACTTTAATTGTGTCGCCTACTTTGATATGTTGTAGTTTGCTTGTAAGCGGACCGTCTTGTACTTTAATACTATAAAACTCTATATAGTCGTCATATGGTCCACTAGTAATACTGTACGCTCTACTAGGTGCATCATCTAAACCAATCATAACAAACTCCCCCGCAGTAAATCTATAACTGCGAGGTCGTTCTGTTCTAATTCTAAATAGTTTGTCTGTATAATGTTGTACCTCAATAACTTCGAGGTCTAGCATTAATGATCCTTCCCAACTGCTTGCAGAACTTCTTCTAGCTCACTAAATCCTTCTGCTACTTTGGCAAACTCTTGCTTGTACGCAATACGGATTGCTTTGTTAAGTGTTGCAGGTTTCATATCTAGTTCTTCTGCAATTGCACTCACGGTATCTTTAAGTCCGCCTTTTAGTGTTTCCACTTCAGATGTTACTTGGACACCTTCATTAATAATTTGTTTAAGTTTCGTAATCTCACTACTACTGAATGCTCGTGACATATTCATCTCCTTTAGCTTGTTATCCTACTACTATATGTTAGATTTACTAGGTTGTCAAGTCTTTTTACGAGCGTTTAAAATATCATTCATTACATTTGATGCTGTGTTAGTAAAGCATCTTGGTGCAACACTGTGAATAATAAGTGCTGGCACCAAGAGCTGTAATTTAATGGCCGCTTTTAAGGCATGCCCCATGTGTTGTAATCCAGTTTCGCCAACTTCATCTAAGTGAGCTTTACATTGTTTACTTAACATTATTTTCTAATTCCTCTAGTCTTGCCTCAATGGCGTCAATTTTTGCTGTTATTTTTGGATACTTTTTACGCCAAGCATCTTCTGGTTGCTCTAACCAAGTCCATCCATAACGAGCTACAAGGAAGTCCATACTGTGATCTACTTTAGCGTAAAACCATAGTCCGGCTCTAGTAGTACTTAGGTATGCTAAACAAATTGCACCTAATATACTGCCACCAATGCTTGTATAAATCCACAACCGATTGGTAGCCATATCGCTAATCATATCCCACATACTATTCAGACTTCCAAATAGTCCAAGCACCATATGCAATCATAGCATATGCAATTAAGTTTACAGGTACCAATATCATTGCTACCCCTGATGCTACTAGTACAACACCGTCAAGTGTCGTTCTCTCTTTTAGTCTGCTCTTTAACCAACTCATCGTTATATCTCCTCCAATAGTTGTTGCGCTCATTAGTACTAGTATGTTCTGCTTCATGCTTTTTATATACTTTTAAATAATGAGCCATATCCATGTTACTCTCCAAACATGGTTATCAATTGTGGACCGAAGCTGCCTGCCGCCCATCCCAATGCTACGATACTAATTACTCCAATTAGTAACCATTTCATTTTGAAATCATCAACTGCCATTTTAATAGCAACTAGTTCGTTACCTAAAATACGTAGTTGTATTTCCATTTTACCGTTGTTATCTGGTTCTTTTGACATTAATCTTCTCCAAACATCATTGCAAGACTAATTGGTCCCATTACTCCGTCTGGTGTAAGTCCGTTCTCTTCTTGCCAGTGCTTAATGTGTGCTTCAGTACCTCTACCAAATACACCATCTGCACCAATCTCTAATTCTTCTTGTACTGCTTTAACAGTCGGACCACGTGATCCTAAACGGATAGTTTCGTATACCATTTGTGCTGGTTCCCAATGTCCGCCTAGAACTTCCATAGCATGTTCATAATGCTTCTTACGATCTTCTAGTCCAATGTAGCCGCCGTTAATACGTTTAGTAGCACCTTTAACATCACGACTGTCACAATACTTGTTTAAGCCGTTTGTGTCCCAGAACCAACAAGCACTATCTAATGCTCCTTTTTTTGTTCTAACGTAGTCGACTGCTTCTTCTGGTGACATGTCGACGTCTTCTCCGAACTTGGTATAATTGTAACGTCCTGTAAGTTGTAGAATGCCACCGCCCCTAAATCTCCAACCATCTCCGGAATCGGTGTCGCCGTTGTCCATTCTATTTGCGTAAATAATGTTCGCAATTTTGCGAGGCTTCCTGTGATAAGGTTCTGCATCTCTACCTGCTCTTTCAAAATACTTGCCAAAAATAGCATTTAATGCCTTGGCGCTATAGTTGAGGTTTTCACTCAACACTCTAAAGTTATTACTTTCATGTCCACATTGTGCGATAAACATTGCTACACGCTCTGGTGTATCTACTTCCCATAGGGGAAGGATTTCACACATTGCGTCATACCAATCTTCAGCTTCGTCATTTCCACGAAGCATCTCAATAACCATGTCTTCTGTGAAATCAAATTCAAAATCTTCTACTGCCATTTTACAAATCCTTGTTTTATGTATATGTATTTATTTTACAAACGCTCCAATGCGTCCGTGCATGTCAGGATATTCTCTATATGTATAGCCTTCTGGAGGCGTAGTATCCTGATTTTCCCAAACAGGGATAAACTCTTTAATATTATCCTCAAAATCTACGTTGTTTCTGAAGTGTATTTCTATAGCTTTACCACCAATGTATTCTACATTTAGCCATTCGTGGTGTGCAAATGTTCTAAGAGAAAATGGCAACAGTATTTGATCGTCTGTAGCAATCCAACTATCCCACTGTGTAAGTGTGTTATCTGCTTTATGTCCTTGAACACATAATGTTTGTACACCATAATGATAATCTATGCTTAAATGCTTGCCACTAAACCATTCACACCAAAAGTATCCCAATGGTAAATGCATAGTTTCCTTTTCAATGTATACTTTTTGTGCGCCAAGTCCAAGTCCTAGCATGTTAACACACGGGCGTACTATATACCAGTCTGGGTTGGGTACATCCTGACCTGTTGGGCCGCATACATATCCTAATTTGCGTGATAATATAAGTTTGTCCATTGCCCAAAGTTCATCTGGATCAATAGTTTCCCATACCAAATCTTCTGGGTGGGTCATAACATTTGTTCTACGCCACTGTCTTGCCATGGCCATATTTTTGCTTCATGTTCAGCTAAGGTTTTAGATTCACAAGTGCAATGACCACATACGTCATTAATACATTCAGGACAATTTACTTTATTACAATGGCATGCGTGTCCGCACTTTGTACAAGTTGTTGTATACAAGATGTTTTCCTAGTTTTTTACGTTCTTTGCTTTACCTTTACGATTCTTGTTAGGATCGTTTCGTTGTTTACGCTTAACAGATTTAGCAATACCTGCTTTACCGTCTTTTTTGCCGTCTTTATTTTTATCAGCATTACGTAGTTTAGCGGCTGCACTTTTACTTAGACACTTTGGTTTGCCTTTGCCTTCGCCATCACCACATTTACCAACACGTTCGCCTTTGCTGTTGTAACGATCCCATCCGCCGCCTCCGGCTCCGCCTTTTTTACCTTTGCCAAACCAGTCACGTAGGTTTTCATCTACGTTTTCCTGCCTTACAAACTTCTTCTGTGATTTGTCATAAACATAACCAGCTTTTTGTAGTCTGTCTTTTAATATTGGTACCCAGTCTTCAGCAGATATTGGCATAAGTGCCGCACGTATTCCAGCTAAATCTCTTATAGTATCATTATCTATTTCTTCAAATGGATCATGGTCCATTGATTCGTTCTTAACACAGTTGGGTACACGTTTTCCAAACATGGTTTTCATACCATCTTTTTTGTAGCCTTTCCAACACTTCTCTGTTAAGATATCTTCTATAAGCATATTACTTCTTCTTTGAATTGCCCCAGTTTTTAGCACCAACTTTACGACACTTGACTAATGCACCACTTGCATATGCACTTGGCCATACTTTGTAACGTGATTTAACTTTGTGATAGCAAGCATCTTTCTCACCAGCCGCTTCATCAAACTGTGCTTCACTAATAGCAGTTTGCTTGCTTTCTTTATCAGCAAAGATACTATCTTTACGGCGCTTCATTTTACCCATTGGTGCCGCTACACTAGCAATCGCACCTGCACTTGTTGTTTCATCAAACTGTTGTAATGCGTTATTACGGATCTTTTCCCAAATATTTTGACCTATTGCTTCTTCTGCTTCTTTTGTTTCTTCCTTGTGGCCCATAACTTTTTTACCTAGATCAGTTAGTGTGCCATCTTTGTTGTACATTTTAGCAACCAGTTTTTTCTCTTCTGGACTCAGTGTCTCACTTACTGATTCATCAAAGTCTGCACGGCTTATAAAGTCTTGAATTACATCAGCATGTAAACTTGTTAATAGTTCATGCATTACTTTTTCATAACCATGCTTTTCAATCATGTCGTATACAGGTTGTGTATAATATCCACCAGCTTCTTTAACTTCGTCACGCTCATCTTTCATACCACTATAATCTTTGTCATAGTTTTGAAATTCATCATATGACATGTATATATCTGTGTCTGGATCGTAGTACGAACCTTCTTTTGGATCGTAATAAACTACTTTTCCACTTAGTGTAGTAAATGGACCTTCTAATCCTGAACGTGGTTGGTACTTGTCGTCCATTGGTGGCATAATTTTATAGCCTTCAGCATGCATTGCCGCCATGTGTGCTTTATATTTTGCTGTGCCTTTTTTGTGTGGACTTTTGCCTTCACTTGCTACTGCCTGTTGTACTGCTTTATTAATGTCGTGTCGCATTTGTAAGTTTGCTGGACGAGCTTTTGGACGTGGACTAGACATTGGAGCCAGTCTTTTAGGACGCATCTTAGGACGTGGACTAGACGATGTACCTAATCCTTGATTCTCTGGATGTGATAGTTGATCTCTATGTCCAGCTCTTGGATTAAATTCAAAATCTTTAGTGTCATACGTATTTTCTAAAATAGTAAGCATACGTACACAGCCTTCATCTTTTTTAGTAAGGTTTGGATATGCTTCCATTACACGTTTCCATGTTTTAAGTGTAGCAATATCTTTAAGATCCTTTTCAGTTAATCCACGATTGTTATAGAATGTGTTACTATAAAGTTGTGCTGAACTTTCATCTAATTGTCGATCTTCCATTAACTTTTTTGTCATGTTTGCTTCAGAAACTAATTTATATGTATCAAGTACTGGTTTATATTCTGTTAACATACGTTGGTATTCTTCACGCATAACTTTAATTTCAGCATTGCGATTTTCTTTAGGATATAAATTTACATACTCTCTAATTGCAGTTTTTAGTTTTGCTTTTGAGACATCCCAGTCAATGATACCGTATGCATAACATTCAAATACAGCATACATATTTGCTTTTACTTTGTCAAAGGAATTTCCAGTAACGGAATAATGACTTCTGCTCTCTCTTGCTTCTGCTATAATTTGATTTGCTATTTTGTGTTTCATTTCTTATCCATATCTCTTTAAGTTTAGTGGGTCTCTAATATTTATAGGATTAAATTTCATTTGGTTTGCAGTTCTGTTTGGATCGTCACGCCCTTTGCCTCCGAAATTTGACCTCGTATTTTTATCGCCATCGGTCTTAGTGTCAACTCTAGTGTTAACATTTGGTGCAACTGCTGTTGTTGTTACTGGATCAATTGCTATATCTGTTTTTGTATCTGTTTTTGTATCTGTTGTTGTATCAGTAGTTGTATCAGTAGTTGTATCTACTTCTGGTTCTGCATTAGGATTATTGTCAAGATCTCTTTGTAGATCCGCTATTTTTTCTGGATCTACTTCTGTATTAGGATTATTATCTTGTCCTTGCTGAGTGTCAGTGTCGCTGTCTTGTCCAGTTTCTATTTCTGATGGAACAGTTATTGGCGCCTTATCAACAACATTTTGATTTATAGCTGGAGGAGTGGCATATGTTCTCGCATTTCGACTTTGTGTTTCTGCATCACGCATTCTTTGTTGCGCTTGTCTAAATAATTCTTGACGTTTAGCATCAGCTTCAGCTTTTGCTGCTTCTGCATCTGCTTGTATTTTTGCTCTTCGTGCATCTAATTCTGCCTGACCATCACCTCTGCCACTACCAGTTTGTGTATCGTCTGGCGCAGTAAAGTCAACATTTGATGTGTCACTTGGATCACCACTTGCGTCTGTAGGAGCAGTAAAGTCAACTGTCGAAGTATCGCTCGGGTCACCACTTGCGTCTGTAGGAGCAGTAAAGTCAACATTTGAGGTGTCACTTGGATCGCCGCTTGCGTCTGTTGGTTTATTATCCAAATCTATATTTTGTTGTACTAACTCGTTATATAAATCAACATCATTGTCTTGAAGAAATTTTGTAAAATCATTCACTATATTTTGGTTAGGTTGTATTGTACCGTCACCCATAGTTGTAGGAGATAATATTGCTGAAATAGGACCAAGTATTCTACCTAGAGTACCTTTAGCTATAGTATTAATCAATGAGTTTGATTTTGGAATTTTATTATCATTAGCAGCTTGTTGTACTTGTTGTGCTAGTTCTGGGTTACTCTTTAGATAGTTTTCAATTGCATTTGTCATTTTAGGTGAATTAAATCTAGGATCAGCACTTTGTATAGACGTAACAGCTTGACTTATCGTCTTCATTTGAGTTGTAGTACTAGGAGAGTTAGATATATTTGCAGGATTAGACAATGTAGTCTTCGTACTAGTTGTTTTAGATATATTACTGTTCGGAGTATTAACTCGTAAACTACCAGCTTGCTCTGGTGGCAAACTATCTAAGAATTGCATTACTCTAATGCCATTTCGTGTAGCAAGTACCTCAGCATACTCATCTTTAACTGACTGTGGGACTTCAACATTAGCAAATTGTGCATCAATTGGAGTTTCTGCACTTGGGTCAAATATTTCACTAGGTGGTATTTGATTTATCTCTGGTTCTACAGTTGTACTAGGAGTAAAGTCAACATTTGAGGTGTCACTTGGATCGCCGCTTGCTGTGGATGGCTGTTCTGGACTTTGTGATATTACCATGTCACTTAGTAGACGTTGTGTTTGGGAATCAACTGCGCCAGTGCTACCAAGAGTACCGTCGTCTTTTACTTCAGCCCACATGCGGCCTAAAAATCTATGTGTAACACCATTTAATTCAATTTCAGTACCCTTTGGTGGACGTGGTCTACCTGCACTGTCTAAATTAGTTACTGGAGCAATTATTTGTCGATCAGTAAAGTTTATCTCTGGACGCTCTGGAATGATTTCACTCATTATTTCTGGATCGCCGCCACCTAAATTAGCAAGATCATTTATGTCTCTACCTTTAAGTATTTCGTCGCTAATGCCTGGATTGTCTTTTTCTAAACTATCCAACATTGATTCAATTACAGCAGGATCCATATTGCCATTCGCAATTCTTAATGTTGCGTTGTATACTATTGTTCCACGTCTTACTTTTTCACTTGGTGTTTCTGGCACAGTTACCGCTGTTTGTGCAAGCACAGGACTTTCTTGTGCAACTGTTTCTGCTGTTATTTTAACTTCTGGACTTACATTAATATCAAGAGTACTAGCTGTTGAAGTGTCTACTTCACTATCTGTATTACCTGATGTTTGCCCACTAGTGTCACTAGATGTATCTCCACTAGGTGCGTCTGGCGATACATTATCTACTTGTGGACCAAGAATTTCTGTACGTAAATCATTAAAATATTTTGCGTCTGGCAACGAGTCGTCACCTGATTCAATACTTGTTCTTGCAACATCTTCTAATTCAAATTGTTGGTTAGTATCTGTTTCAGTCCATCCTCTGTTAAGAAGTTGCATTTTTTGTGTTTCTGATAAACTAGACCAAAGAGGAACATCTTGGGTTTCTAATCCAGCTATTGCACCAGTAACATCAACCTCCATATTGACTCTATCACTTACTTCTGTTGCGAGTTTGTTAGCATCTTCTTGACTTGTTAAATCAAATTCTGTAACGTCGATACCAAAAGTTTTAGCCGCAAGTTCTAGATTATCTATCTTTTCAAAATTTAGACTAACATTATTATCTGCGTCTGGTGTTCCAAATTGTAGTATAGCAAGTGCTTGTCTATTGGCAGGATCTGATGCAGTTTCAATTTGTGCTCGTGTAACACGTCTACCGTTTACTTCAATAGCACCAGTTCTACTTAATTGGCGTCTCTGCCCCATTGTTAGTTCGTTTTGTTGCGGTATGTTATCAAAAACTGAAGCAATAGTAGCATCTGGACCAAACTGTGTTCTAATATCAGCAAGTACACCGTCTAGATTTGCATTACGTGCTTGTAATAAAAGTGCAACAGGATCTTTACTGCTTCTTAGTTGAGTTCTAACAGCATCAATACCACTTTCGGCCATATTTGCACCAGTGCCTAATGCTTGGACACCACCTTGAACAACTACACCTTGGTATACAGCATTAGTAACACCATCGAATAAATCTACATCTGCACCAGTACCTTTTTCGATACCTAAATTTTCTAAAAATTGCTCTGTACCTTCTTGACCACCTTCAACCATTGCACCTAGTATAAGTCTACGCCCCCAGCTTTGAACTTGGTTTTTACCTAACCCGGTCCATGCCATAGCATCACCGATTGTGTCTCCAATACCAGCTACTGCACCGATTGCCATTAGTGTTGAATTTTTTGCTCTATCTTGTAAGAATCTTAATTGTGCAGCTTCATCTCCAGGAAAAACTTCTTGTGCAACCGCAAGTACAGATCCTTCTGTTAAAAATACACCTTCATCCCACATTTGTTTTATGCGTTCGTCCATACTAGTACCAGCATGTCCCATGGCTTCTGTTAAGTTTAGCCCGCCCGCCATTGCAACACCTATTTTGCCATAACCAAAGGCAATTATAGATGCCATCTCACTAGGCAATTCACCAGCTACCATTAAGGCTAATCCTTCACCAGTAATACCTCTTTCACCAGTTATTGCCGACCATATGTCGTCTATACTTGTAATTCCTTCTTCAGCTGATTTTAGTCTATCTCTAGCCTGCTGATCCATAAGATTATAGTTAGCATCTGCGACTTTTTGAGAAAATTGTACAAAAGGATCTACCATGTCCCTTAATCCTTTTTCTCCGTCGTTTAATAATCCCATACGTCTGGCAATCCAGTCATTGGCTTCAGCAGTACCAGCTACAACACCAGACCCTAAAAATTCCCAAGTTTCCCCAGCCATTTTATATAACATATCAGTTACCATTGGATTGTTATTATACGACATAGGATTGCCGAATATGTCTGTACCGTATGTAAGTGTTGCGCCGTTTTCTTTAGCCCAGTCCTCTAACGTAGGTGGTGTGATGGTGCCTTTACGACCCGATGCATCCCATTCTTTAAATAAATTTGCCATTGCTGGAGCTAGATTACCTGGCTCATATCCAACTGTTCTACGTCTTGGTTCAAAAAAGTCGGGGTTCACACCTTCTGGATATGGTTGTCCAGTCATGTCAAACATATCTGCTAGGCTCATTTCTACTTTGCCATCTAAGCCAAGTTCAGCTAATATATCTAATGCAGCAAGTCGCTGATTAGATGACTCGTCTTCCATAAGACGATTAGATGTAGATTCAGTTAACCCTAACTCAATTGCTCGCATTTACATTCCCTCAGGTGGCATTTCACTTGGTAGTTCCATTGGGATATCATCTACTACTTCAGGCTGGCCGTCAGACAGTTCAACATATTCCATGTAATGTTTTACTGTACTAATATAATCAGCAGCTTTTGTAATTTTACTTTGTACCCATGGTTCTAAGTTTTCATTGTCTTGAATCATTCCATGTAACTGGATAGCATACTTTGAAAGTTTGTATAGTTCGCTTTTTGCCATCCAACCATCGTCATCAGTATCATCTAGGACACCTTCCATGATTTCACTCATGTATACAACTGGCTCACGGCCTTCTTTAAGTTCTGTAATATGACGCTTCATATAGCTTTTTGCTACATCAATGTCTTCAAAAACTTTTACTGTTTTGTTATTGACATCACACACTGCATAACCTTCAGCTACTTTTGCTACTGTTGGTTTAGCTTGCGCTTGTCGTGCTGTTTGAATTTTTTCTAATCTCATTGAGACACTCCGGATTTTCTATATACAGTTATTTATCGTAAAATGTTATTTGTTTATAGTATGTGACAATGCTTCATGTCTACGCTGTTCTTCTTGATTATAAGAACTTTCTATAAAACGATAGTCTTTATCATATAATGGTGTGTTTTGTCTTAACAATGCACTACCAAATGGAACAGGCCATACAACACTAATTGCTAACCAATCTGTTTTACTGTACAAACTGCACCTACTCCATAACCAATGTGCAAATGGTATTTCTGGATCTATTAAAAAGTCACTAAGTAAATGCTTATCTGTTGTTGCCATACGTATCATTTGGTTATCAATATCGTGTAAAAAATTGTGCATTAAGTTTGGTTTACCAACAAAACACAAATCACCAAAAAACGGAAGCCCTTGTCTAATACGCATCCAAGGAGTAAACAGTGTATCACTAAACGCTGGATTTTTATTCATATTAGTAAACAGTTGTAGCCAGTGTCGTTCTTGCATTGGATTAAACATATTGTCTGTTCTTGTTTTTATAACAACATCATACTCACTAAGTGGTCCTGCCATGCGGCCACCTCTGGCACTTGCCAAATACATTCCTGGAAAGTTATACGTAAATGTATCAAACTCATCACCCTTGTAACACATAATGTGCCTCATATATTCATTTGTAAAGGCCCAGTCTGTACAGTTTTCATTTGCTGTTTTAATTTGATGTCTATGACTATGAAAGGCAACATTGTAATCACCAATCTCAAACTTTACTGGATCGTATGCTTTGATAATCTTGTCATCTAGATTGTCAGAACCATCGTCCCAGATATAAGCATAGTAGTCTATATCCAAATTTTGAAATTGTTTATGAAATGTCTTTTCTCGATACCAAAAACTACTTTGGTCCAAGTACCTGGCTTGCCCAGTAAAAAGTATTGCTACTCTCATATTTTCCTCTTACGTTAACGGTAGTTCAGGATCAGGTGTGTGGAAGTTTTTCTTTCGCATTACTGTTTTTGCAACTAAATCAAGTTCTTGATTTGTGTTGTCCCAATTTAATACAAAAGGCAAATTAACATCATTACGCATATCCTTAATAACTGCTTCAGAATCCGGACCCATTTGTGCAATCCGCTTACCATACTTAGTATAAGCGTCTTTAAACAAAATTGCAAGCTCTTTTAGAGTAATTTGCTGTTTATTTCTTTCATCATTTACTCGATCTAAAAAGTGTCTAGTAAATTCAACATCAATACCTAAACTGGCAAACATTTGATCTAGGTATGATTCTAGTTTGTCTAACATTGGTTGTGTAATCTGATAGCCGTCTGCTTCTGTTATATTATACTTGTCACGATACATACGCTCTAGTTCTTTACCACTAAACCCAAATGTACGACCAATATCAAATGCATAACTGCCAACACTTTGTTTTGCACCTTTACTTTTAACCAACTTGTCTAATGCTGTTAACATTGCATCAAAATATCTCTCACGTTGGCCATCTTTTAATCTTTGCTGTATATCGTCTTTGCTCATCGATTCTCCAAAAATTGGGAAGTCGATGTTTAGTAACTCTGATAATTTCATCTTAAATCATCCCTGTATTCTACTATGTAGTAATCCATTGGTTCTTTACTCAATAGTTCAAAGGTCTCACCATGAACATTTATACCTGCCAATTTTTTCATGTTCTTCTTATGAAATTTCACTACATGTATGCGGCGCTCAACACCACGATGTTTAACTTCAAGTATATATTGTGGAAACATACTGCGCCACCACTTTCTAAAAAACATCTTCATTTCTTCTTACCAGCTTTCATATTAGCACACCAGTGATACATCTTTGCTTTCTCACCGCTTGCCTTTTTAGCTTTAGCTCTTAATTCTGTTACACTGCCATTGCAACTAGCACCACTACGCTTTACACGTCCTGGTCTGCTTTTGCCTTTTACTTTACCATCAGCAAAGTTTTCTTCTATGCCTTCGAAGTAATCATCTGGACGTGGCACAGGTTTAGGATTAACTAAACTAAAGAATGCTGTGTTACCGGCACCCG
>Ga0206131_10002459_pt1 | contig 22402 bp, 22 predicted proteins | sample Helgoland_Spring_FD_148636 | JGI IMG/M metagenome (GOLD analysis project Ga0206131, IMG submission 148636) | Pelagic subsurface seawater microbial communities from Kabeltonne, Helgoland, North Sea - Helgoland_Spring_Bloom_20160517_1 | ecosystem: Environmental > Aquatic > Marine > Epipelagic ...
TCTATATCTTTATTTATCTTAGCAAACTTAGGCTTGTCTAAGTCGTCTTTTTCTCCCATCTGAACCATAGGGCCATATCTACCTATCTTGGCATATACAACTTTATTTGTTTCTGGGTGTGTTCCCAGCTCTCTAATTCCAACTTTACCCTCTTCATCATTAGCTTTTTTAACTTTTTCTGAAAATGGTTCATAAAAATCTCTTATGACCGAAACCCATTCAGCATTACCTTTAGCTACTTCGTCAAAATTAGCCTCCACATTTGCTGTGAAATTATAATCCATAACCTTATCAAAGGTTCCTAATAGATATTCGGTAACTATCATACCCATTTCTGATGGCACAAACTTTTTTTTCTCTCCTCCATAATTTTCAACACTTTTAACCTCAGTTATAGAACCATTTTTTAAAAAAAGTTTATCTACATATTTTTCAATTGGTTCCACATCTTTTAATTCAACGTATTCTCTTTTTTGAATTGTAGAAATTATACTAGCATATGTAGAAGGTCTTCCTATACCTAATTCTTCTAACTTTTTTACTATAGAAGATTCAGAATATCTAGTTGGCGGCTTTTTAAAAGTTTGAAAAGCATCTACCTCAACACATTCTAATATGTCATCTTTTAGCATATCTGGTAGCAACCCAGACTCATCCTCTCCACCCTTACTTTCGGGTGTATATAATTTTAAGAAACCATCAAAACTTACAACCTCACCTTTTGTAACAAATTTTTCTGTTGCATTTGAAATTCTAGTCTTTATAGTTGTCCTTTCTATTTTTGCATCTGACATTTGTGAGGCCATAGTTCTTTTCCATATCAAACTATATAGCTTTTTACAATCTTCAGAATCTCCAGCCGTTTCTACAGATGGATTAACTGGTCTCACAGCTTCGTGAGCCTCTTGTGCACCCTTAGATTTGCCTTTATACTTTTTTCTGTTTGAGTACTCCTTGCCATATTTAGAAAGTATTTCTCCTTCTATACCGTTTAACGCCTCTTCAGACAGAGTTACAGAATCTGTTCTCATGTAAGTTATGTGACCACCCTCATAAAGAGATTGAGCAGCGCTCATTGTTCTATTTAAAGAAAATCCCAATCTAGAACTTGCTGTCTGTTGTAATGTTGAAGTTGTAAAGGGAGCTGGTGAAGTTTTCTTTCCTGGTTTTTTTTCAACAGAGTCAACATTAAACTTAGCTACTTGACATTTTTCCAAAAAAGATTTAGCATCTTTTTTGTTTGAAAATCTAGTATCTAATACACCTTTAAATTGACTACCCTCATAACTCATTAAAGAAGTGACCTTGAAGTCTGAGCTTGTTGTAAATTTTTTAATTTCATTTTCTCTTTCTACCAATATCCTTAAAGCAACAGATTGCACTCTTCCACCACTTAATCCTGGTTTAACCTTTTTCCACAACAAAGGAGATAAATCAAATCCAACTAAACGGTCTAAAACACGTCTAGCCTGTTGTGCATTTACCATATTCATATCTAACTCTACTGGATTGTCTACAGCTTCTAATATTGCTTTTTTTGTTATTTCAGTAAAAATAATCCTTCTAACTTTAGAGTCGGGCAACTTTAAACACTCTTTTATGTGCCAAGAAATGGCTGTACCCTCTCTGTCATCATCGCCTGCTAGCCAAACAATTTCGGCTTTATCTGCTAATTTTTTAATTCCCTTTACAACATCTTTCTTATCTGATGAAACTATATAGCTTGGTGTAAAATCATTTTCCTTATCTATACCCTTACTACCCTTATCTAAATCTCTAATGTGACCATAAGAGGCTGCTACACGAAATTCGCTACCTAAAAAACTTTGTATTTTCTTAACTTTTCCAGGCGATTCAACAATTACAAGATTTTTTGCCATAATTCTACTTTTATTACATTTTGATTCACAATGTTACCGATTTTTTGCCTAAAAAACAAAGGTTATTGTTTATTTTTATGGATTTACCAAGTTTAATAACATTATAATTGTCAATGCCTTCATTAAAAATGCATTCATTTTTCGTTAAACATTTATGCGTAAAATGTCATTATTATAATAAATCTTAATATTTATAGGTGAAAACAAATTTGTTAATCAAAATGAAACAAAAAGAAGTGAGATTGTTAGTTAGAGAAGTTATTAGCGAAATAGCTATGGCCATAGGTGGCTCTGGGTGGGATAGTAATAATGATATACAATCATTTCACGGATATCCTTCTGGGTATGGTCAATTTCCCTATTTATATACAGATATACCAGAGATGTTGCCAAGTGCAGAAGAGATAAATAATAACAATGAACACATAAGAGTTAACAAGTATGTAAACAACACTGAGGTTTATGATTTTCCTTTTGATATGTTCAAAAAAGGATTTGAAACGGAGAAGCTAGAAGTGGAGAATCAAAAACAGTTCTTAGACGTTTATGATATAGCAAAAAAAGTTATAGACAATATAAAGAAAGACAAAAATTATTACAAAGATGAGAATGCTCGAGATACATCGCAGTAAAGTTATGGTTATTTTAGAAGTAGACTATAGCGAATTTGAGAGGAACCATTTTGATGATATATGGGATGCGATTAGAGACGTCTACGAAGAAGAACTTTACAAACTGAAAAAAATAGAAAGGAAAAACAATAAAATGCATGTTAAACTTAACATAAAAAGAAGACGTGCATATCTAAAAGAAAAGAAAATAACTAAACTATAGTTATGTAACTTTTTCCATTACTCATGGTCACTTTCTCTATATTTATATAAGTTAAATGATTTGACTGACTTTCGTGCAAGACTTCATGTTTTTCTGTTAATAATATTTTTTTTCCAAATGCAAAACAACAAAAAGATTCAATTGAAGCAAAGTCCATGTCATTATTTCCATCTCTATCTTTTTTAATTGTATAAAAAAGAAACGGTGAATCATATTCTTCAATCTCAGAAACTTGATTAAGGTTAATTTTAACAACTCCCCAATCATAAACTACTACGTAACGACTTGAAAGAGAACTGCTTGAATGTATATTTCCATTGATGTATTTTCTCTTTGTTAAATTCATCTATATCTTTTGGAGCATAATTTCTTTCACCACTTCGTCTTCATAAGAAACTAAGTCATAAGTAACATCTGTAACTTCTACCCCACAAACTCTTCCTTCAGAGTTTTTTAATATTAACTTAGTTCCCTTAGACAAATGTTCTAAAACACTTTCTGGGGGTAGTTCTATATCTGACATTGTGAAATTTAAGTTCTCTATATTTACTCTAGTGTGATTTCTAGTTTCTTTTACTATCTCATTAATAATAGTCTGACCAGTTATGTTTTTCATTGAAGTCTCCTGTGCTAAAAACTCTTGTTTTTTCTCTTGAAAATAACTGTTTATCTCTTTAGTTTTTGTTTCTATTAATGATTCAAGATTTTTTGAAACTTTTTCTATTTGAGATTCAATTTCTTTTTTTGTCTCTTCGCCTAAATTTAGTATACTTTCTTTTTCTTGCTCTTTTAACTTTCTTTCACTTTCTTCTTGTTCTAACTTTTTTAGCAACTCTTCTTCTGTTTGTCTTTTTATATTTTCTTTTGAAACTACACGATTTCCTTCTGAGTAATTTGAGATAATATAATTAACATATTCATCTCTATTTGCACTTTCATTATAAGAAGGATGACCCTTAAAATTGTATCTTATAATCAATGTTTTTATTGCATCATATTCTCTACCATTATAATTTTTAACTATCCTATCAACTTCTTTTATTTTGGCAGGATTATAATAATTATACAAATCAATAAGTGCATTTTTAAAGCTTTCCGAATCCATTTTCTTTTATTTTATAAATATGGGCACAAAAAAAGGCTGATTAACAGCCTTTTTATAAATTGGTTTAAAGACTACTTAAAACGGTAAATCGTCATCAGTACCCCCAGCTCCAACAGTTGCAACCTGTGGTGCAGCAGCTTGTGGTGCAGCAGCTTGTGGTGCAGCAGCTTGTGGTGCAGCAGCTTGTGGTGCAGCAGCTTGTGGTGCAGCAGCTTGAGCGCTATCATTTCTCTTTCCGTCAGTAAGAATTCTAAAATCTCTAGCATTTATGTCTGTATATCTGGTTTTTAGACCATCCTTTTCAACCGTTCTATATTTTAGTTCTCCTTCAACAAAAACCAAACTTCCTTTTTGCAATATTCTTTGAGCATTTTCTGCTAATCTACCAAACATTGTGATGTTATGCCAAGAAGTTTCTTCTTGTTTTACACCATTTTTATCAGTCCAATTCTTGTTTGTTCCTACTGAAATTCTAGCCAATGTAGTTCCATTGTCTAACGTTCTTACATCTGGGTCCGCCCCCAGCCTTCCTAATACTTCTACTTTGTTTACCATGTTTTTAATTTAAATGTTTATCAAAATTAGTTATTTAGTTTTTAAATTCAAAACTTATTTGAATATTTTTTTAATAAAACTTTTAACAAGATGATTTTCTTGTTTTTTACTATGATGTAACTCATGACTTGAATTGTCACCATTATTATTTCTAAATTCAAGAAGCTCCTTTTCAAGCATCTGTCCTGGCATTGCTCTTTCTCTAGATTTGTCTGATGTCATGTCAGATGAATATGAATTTTTAGTGCTTATTTTAAAGTTATCACAAAATTTGTAAGTAGATAATATAAGCTCTTGTGTAGCTCTGCTATTGTAATAGCCTTTTAGCTGCTCAAACATTAAAGAATCTCCTTTCCTAACAAATCCAGCAGTCGCTCTCTCATTGGTTATTAAGTGTGTTACATTTATTGCTAAATATTCTTTTTCGCAAATTCTGTTTAAATAGGTATATATACAATGATGCATTTGTAGACCCTCTAGATTCAATCTCTCCGCTGTATCAACTACTTCAAATTTGACATCTCCAATTTGACAATTCAAATCACCAAAAGAAGCAACAGATTTTTTGTAAAATTCTGCTTTTTTTGCATCTTTCATGGCGTTGTACCTAGAAGAATAGTCATCATGCAAATCTTTTAATTGTTTGTAATTTTTACATTTAAAAATAACTTTATCTTTCACCTCTAATAAATCTATTACTCTTAATGTGTCTTTGTATATTGATACATAATCACTAGAAGATTTAGAATCTGAATCCAAGTTACAATCTAGTATGTGTTTTAAGTTTTTGAAAATTAAAAAAATGTCATCATTTGAATTTTTACCAACAACCTTAGATAGACAACTGTAAACTCTATTACTTTCATAGTTTTGAAACAAAAACTCTAACTGCTCTTTATTTACTATATTCAAAATATATGAAGATTGTAAAGTTTTTAGTTGAGAAATAAGTTTTATTGAATTATATATAGTAGAACTTATTTTCAATCTATCACTTTTATTATGTTTTTCATGACTTGAATCCGCCTCATAAACTGTAACAGCTCCAACCTCATCTTGTGACGCAATCATTGAAATCTCCATTATGGAATGAGGGTTTGTTGCTTTGTGTTTTAAGTAAATTTCTGGCTTACATATGTATTTGCTTTCAGTCCATTTTTTAAAGAAATTATAACCTTTTGTGTGAATTATACAAGAGGCATTTTCAAAAGAAAGTATAGAAATCAAAAGCTTATAGCTATTCATAGTATTAAAAAGATAGTCACCATTATTTAAGCCCTTTTTGACAGTTTCACCATCTCCAAAGCCACTGTCTACATTTTGATAATATTTAACACAACCAAAGCTGTCTGTTGTCATTTCAATTTTAGACTTTGATTTTATAAAATCTATAAAGTAAACTGAATCAAACTTATCTAAATCCTTAATGTGTGGCTTTATTATATTAATTGAATTTAAAACCATTTCAAAACCAGAATAAACAACAGAATCAGAATAGGCAAAAAACTCCTCTAAATACTGAACATTTGTTATGTCTATTTCTTTTTTGAATTCTTTTTGTTTCACTTCCTTTTTGCCTTCTTTAATAAGAACATTTGTTTCAGAAGAATTTATATATGGCAAAGTGAGGCTAATTAAAGAGCTTTTGTCAATAGCATTAATCTCTAAAAAATCTAAAGACTTGGTAAATTTTATCTTTTTGTTATTAAGACTATATTCTGCAACATATTTAATTCTTTTTAATAAAAAATGACTGTCTCCTTTTGGTTCCATTTCATAATTTACTGAATATATTTCTGGGAGATTGGGTTCTAATAAGTATAATTTTTCTAAGTTACTATAAACAACCTTACAAGATTTGCAAGTTATTGACTTTACACTTTCTGAATCTTCAGTTAGTTCATCATAATTTTTAATAATATTACGAACCAGTTTATTATTGAATTTTTGAATATTTCCACAGCTACAATGAAGCTCTTGACCCTTTTCACTACTATTATTTTCTTCACTACTAATCACCATACTAGATGACAAATCAATTATAAAAGAAGGCTTTTTTATAGACATATTTTTTTAATCTTTATTTTTTAATAAATCAACTTATTTTACTCTATCGTGAAATTAACGAGATTAATATAATAAACAAAAAAATATATGTTTTTTTTTAATATTTATAGCAAAGTACTTTAATAAAAAAATTATGCATAACAAAAAGCTTTACAACGAAGTTAGCAGAATGATTGACCTATTTGAAAATAATGAAAATAAGTCAAAATTGCTTAAAAAATCTTTAAACAATAAGATTGAATCTAAAAATAAATTAACAGAGTCTTTTGACGATATAGATTTTTCAGACCTTTTTGACGAACAAAGAGAAGAAGAAGAAGATAAAAAAATTGAGAGTTTAAACTCTTCCCTTTCACCTAATGATGACATATCTTTACTTGGAAAGTTAGCATTAGCTACAGGCTCAATAAATAAGTTACAAGCTGCAATGTTTGACTTACAATCAAAAGACCTTTTGCAATTAAGCGACTTAAAATCTAAAAGAATAATGCCTAATGATGATACGGGGGCTACGGAAGCAAAAGGGGTAAGAGATTTATATCCTGGGCAGTCTATTGCAGATTTTAGAAATATGTTAAGCAAAGGTAGGCATATTTTGAAAATGGGAAACCAATCAGAAAATCTTGATAGCGAAAATGTAGGTAAAGTATTTAAGTGGTTAGGCGGTACTAAAGGAAAGAAATCGTTACACAATATAGGATTTGGCAGTGACGGAAAATTAAGCAAAAAAGGAAATGCGGAATTAAACTTCTTAGCGAGAATAGTCTCAGGACAACCTAAAGATGAAACAGAACAAAAAATATTAGATACATTCGGAGACGCTGCTAAGAATAATGCGTTTACTATATTGTTTGACTTCTATAAAGTGGCATCAGTCAATGTTCTAGCACCTCTTTTAAATGCGTTAACAAAAGATAAGGCAAGAGTTGATGAATGGATAGTAGAAGGCGTTGTTAAAGCTATAAATGATTTAGCAGGCATTAGAGATAAAGGCAAAACAAAGGGACTTAAACGCGAAGTAACTTCTTACAATCCTAACAAAAATGTAGGCCCATGGATTATGCAAATTGCTAAAAATTATGCTAAAAATGAAATGAAACAAAAATTTCAATACATACCAGATGAAGGTTCTGCATATGATTTCTTTAAAGGCCTATTAGACAGAGAAGGTGTTATTTCTATATTATCAAGAAAAGACCCTTCACATGACCATAAAGCTAATGAGGTAGAGCAAGTTGGAAAAAAGTGGCTGTATAAATATTCAAAAATAGAAGACGCCATTGACGATTTGACAGCATCACAAAATGTTAAAAATCATCATTTAAAATCTTACAATTTAGAAACAAGTAAATATAAAGACTTGTTTTCATCAACACAAAAAAATATTGAAACGGTGCCACATGAAGATGCAAAAGACTTTGTGGCAGATGATGCAGTTTTAGGGATTGATAAAAATTCTGAATTAGGAATAAGAAATATTTTATCTAAAGTGGTTGATTTTATGACTTTAGACAGTAAAAAGTATGGAATCAATAGAGGTACTCACGACCCTACATATTTGACTGGAAGTGATGCGAAAGAAATAAAATCAGGCAAAGATGAGAGTTTAATTATAAAAAGAAAAGAGTTAGCTAAGGAAAATGCTGTAAACTTTATGTACAGCCACTTACTTTCAGCTGTTGGTAATACAAAATACGGAACAGACATAGGAGAAACGGGAAACTTTAATCCAGAAGTAATAAATACTTGGATAGAAGGTCAAAGAAAATCTATGTTAGCTAAACTGATAGAAATTGAAAGGAAAAACAATCCTAATGTAGATGCTCAAGAAATAAAAGAAAGAGCTGAAAAATTAGGACTTTTAATTAAAGGTGGTAGAATGACTCAATCTTTTAAAAATGGATTAAAAGATTATTTTTCCACAAACAAAGAAGACCTATCGAAAGTTATGAGTCTAATTTCATCAACTTCTCCAGAAGGATATGAAGTAGAAACTGATATAGAAACTATATTCGAAGAAAAGGTTAGAGCTAAAATTAGAAAAATAATTAAAGAGCACTTTGTAATCAAAGAAGATTATGAAAATAATGATGTAAGTACAGAAATAGATAATGAGATTAATGTTTTTGGAAATAAATTTGCCAATTATACCACATATGACAAATCAGAATTAAATAAAGAAATCAAAAACATATTAAACGGAGAAGGTTCTAGGTGGAATTTTGAAAACTCTGAGCAGGGGCAACATAGTTATATAACTACTTTGTTAGCATCCTTATACAATTCTCTAAACAATAATGAACAGGAAAATGTTGTAACATACATGTTTCAATCATACTTTCCATATAATATAAAAAGTAAATTTATTTCCTTAATGTCACAAAGTCGCACTGGTAACCGTGACGTAGAAAGAGAAAAAATATGGGACGCAATAATGAATCCAGAGTCAAACGGAAAAATATTATTAGTTAATGCGCTAGAAATGTATGAACCTAAAGGTTCGTTTTTTCACTTCTTTAATAGAAGAGTTTTAAATAAAGTAGCTGATTTAACTAAAAAATATGACAAGTTTACAGATAAAGGTGAAACTAAGTGGAAGAAACATAAATATATTGATGCGCCCGCAACAGACAGCGATAGTGGAAGTGTAGCTTTCGAATTAGAGGCTGAGCCAGCTATAAATGACAGGCTGGAAAAGGCAAAACACACACTATCAAGAGTGTTAAGCACATTAGGAGGTGAGCTTTCAAAAAGTCAAAGAAATTTATTGATGGCAATTAAAGATATGGGCGATGATGCATTTAGTCCCGATGGAGAGCTTGTATATGGACTTATAGCAACTAGAACGGGGCTTAGCGATTCTAATGTTGGTAGTACAATGTCTGCCATAAAGAAAATGGCAAAAGAATTAAAAGGAAAAGGAATGATATAGAGACTTTGAATTATTCAAAGCCTATATTTCTAGGGGCGTTGTCAGAATATGTTGTTGAAATAATATTATCTTTCATGTCTTTCAACTCTTCTAATTTTTCAGAATAATTATAACCATACAGCTCTACTGATTCTATTAAGTTTTTAATGTGAGCAATAGATAGTTCTTTTGTATCTTTTGAAATTTTGCCTATTTTAGCTTTTGTTATTTTTATATCTAAAATCTCACAAAGAGACTTAATGTATTGTCCTCTTTCCATTTCATCTGGGTATTCTATAAAAAACTTTTCTTCAAACATTCCTGGCTTGTCTGTTAAAAATTCAGATATCTTTGATTCAAAATTGGTTGTTGCAATAAAATAGATGCCATCTTTATTTTCATTTGATTTAAGTATGTTTTTTACTGCTGATATTCCATATTTTTCTAAAGAAACTCCAAACTCCTCCATGATTATAAGCATATCAGTATTGTTATTGCTTTCTTTTATGAATTTAATAAAACTACTTAAGTCAGTTGGGTCTTCTACGTAAACAACAATTCCATCATAAGACTCTGCCAACCTTCTGCATAGATACTTTTTTCCACACCCCGGCTGTCCATGTAAAAGTATCGCTCTGTTAAATTCCACACCAGAAGATTTATATTTACTTTTTAAGTCAATGAAACTATTGAAGTCATCACTAATATCTTTATAATAAGAGTTTAGTATGTTTAGTGGATTATCATTTTTGAATGACAACTTAGACAAGTGAGGCCCCTGCTCCAGAGAGTATCTCAGAAAATATATGCCTTTTGGAATTTTACTATAAACTGGTTTTGCTGGGTGGAAATCGACTCCATCTTCTGAGGTCCATACTCTTTTTGTTTTATTTTCTGACATAAGCGTTTAATATGTACTCAATATAAGAAAAATATACATAAAGTCAATGTAGATTATGAAAAATATTTTATATTTATTAATAAACCTAATAACACTTATCTAATTATGAAAGAAAGTAAATCAAATGAGTTATTTTTAAATGAATTTTTAAAAGAAAGCTATAAGTCTGTGGATGAAAAAGTTGACGAGATTAAAAATAGAATAAAAGAATTAGAATCAGAAGAAGAAGAAGCTGTTAAAAACTGGGGTGGTGGTGATGAAGAAGAAGAAAATGAGTTTAGTCCTGAAGAATTTTTGGGTGCGGCTGGTGATGCTGCCGAAGAAGATATTAAGTTAGACCCAGAAATGGGTGGAAGTGATGAATTTGCTTCCTTTGGAAGTATGGAAGACCCTAGAATGTTAAAAGATTTAACAGAACAAGAGCTTAGAGTTGTTATTAGAGGTATAATTAACGAGTCTGGCTATCCTGCACTGGATGGGGGTGAAAATGCAGACGGAGGAGAGTCTGAAGATGATAATAATAATGATAATACAGTTGCAGAATCAGATGATAGTTTAGAAGAAGAAAGAATAGCAAACACAAAAGCAAGTGAAGATGTAGATGCTTTAAAAAACTTTATAGGAAGCCATATATATGGAGAAGACTTAGGAGACCTAGAAAAGATGTATGTTGCATATTCATATGGAGAGCAGTTCCCGGCTTATTTACACTATAAAGGAAAGTGGTATCACAACACCGATTATTACATGTTAGATGATGGTAAAATAAATAAGCCTACAGAAAAACACAAAAAAGACATGAAACCATCAAAAGAAACTCATGGAATGTCTACAATAGGTTTACAGTCTTTAATTAGAGCATTTAAAAAGAAACATAAACTTGGAGACAATACTCACACAGATGTAGAGCCTGGTGAAAAGAATTAATATAAGTATTAGTTTTTAAAACTATTTTCTTCCATAATTTCACCCACAATATCAACCCAAAGTATATAAGCCCACATCTCAGCGCTTTTTTCCCAAGGTCTATCATTATAAGGTATATATTCTGTTATACGCTCTCCGAGCCAATATTTAGGATTTTCACACAAATCTCCATTTACCATATCTATTACATGACCCATCTCATGAAGTAATGTCCAAACTCTAAACATTTTATCTCTAGAGTACCCACTTATTGATATCTGATAAATTGTTTCTGAATATTGATTTGTAACACCTTTAACGGAATATTCCAAAGACTCACTGCCATTAAGCAAAACAATAACATTTGTGTCACAAATGTATTTTTCTAAAACCCTTTCCGCCAACATAACTTCAAAGCCAGGTGTAGAAAAGTGAGGTATTAATTTTTGAGATTTAAGAGCATGGCTAAATAATAGTAATAAAAAAAATGTTAAATATATTTTTATAAAAAAAAAATTAATCTTCATCATTTAAATTTTGTATGTATTTAGCTTTATCAATTTCCGCTCTTCTTTTTACTGATTTTTTTGTAAACTCTTTTCTCTCTCTTAAATCATTAAGCATCTTAGTTTTGAAAACTTTATTTTTTAAATTTTTCAAAGCTTGATTTATATTGCCCTTTTTTACTTTTATTTTAAGCATATTTTATGATTTACCGCTTTTACCTTTAGATGTTGACCACCAATCTCTATTTTTAGAGATTGTGCTATTATTTTTAATTTTATTATCAGATATTACTTCTAAAGTTAAATACTTTGATAATATAGTTAAAGCTGAATTGTAATCAACTTTACTCTTTCTTGTATTGTCAGAAAGTTCTGTAATATCTAAATAATTGCACAATGTTAAAAACATTTTTATATTATCATCTGTAAATTTAGAATCTACTTTTTCTCTAAACTCTACATAAGTTGGAAGAATATCACCAGCCTCAATTTTAACGTCTCCAGGGTTATACAGCGATTCTAATAGTGGCTGAAAAACCTTCTTATCTTCTTCTAATTTTCTTTTCTTTTCTTGGACTACTTTTTCAAAACTTTCCTTTGAATCAGAATCAACTTCAACATACATATCACCTTCTAGTTCAACAACTTCTTCCTCTTTATTTTCTTCATCTTCTTTTTGGTATTTAACAAAGAAATGTAATGACGTTAATGATATAACGGGAAGTAGACCTCCTTCTAAAAATGCCAAATACCTTTTCATACTAGGTATGTCATTAGTGTCAGAACCTAACATCTCCCACACAGGACCAGTTAATTCAATCCAAGAAATAAAGAGTTCACCATCTGGGTCTATCTCTTTGTATGAGTAAAATATATTCCCCAACATTTGGATAAACGTGACCAAACCAAACATAAACCACACACCACCTTTAACTTTATTTGTTGCAGCAATTAAAGCAGTAATTGCAGCGACCTCTATAGCAATAGAAAGATATATAGCCCAACTAATTGGGTTGGCTATGTCGTACCACGTTACAACGTGAGAAATTGATATACCAGCAACCAAAAGTATTGGCACTAGAAACATTGCTCTATTAGGGTTGTTTTTTACCCACTTAAAAAACCTTATCATTTTTGAAGCTCTTTAATATTGTTTTTAACTAAAGAGTGTAATTCCATCAATTGAGAACCTCTATCTTTACCCGAAATCCATACATCATATTCAAGGTGAATATTTATTTTTTCAACTCTTATAACTTCTGGAATGCTATCTATTTTTTGACTTAGACTATCTATTACAACGCCTTGTTCTTCATTTTTTGTTTCTAACTTTTTAATATCTCCTGACTTTGAGCAAGATTTAAAAAAGAAAAATACAAGCAATACAGACAATATGTATAATTTGTATTTTTTAATAAATTCTTTTACTGTTTTCATGTTTTTTTATTTTTATTGTTATCTATAAATATTATCAAAAACAAATATAAGGTATATATTGCAAAAATCAAGGATAGAATCACTTAACAAAGTGTTCACGAAAAACTTTATAAACACCACTACTTTTGTTGTCATTAGACTTTTTCAAGCCACTTAAAGCTAATCTAGTGTTTTCATCTATTTCATGAGATTTTGGTATATCAATATTTATGTAAATAATCATATCTCCCACTTTATTAGTGTTATATATTGGGAGACCCTTCCCAGGAACCCTTAAAGCTTTACCCATATATGAATTGGGAGGTATGTTAATCTTTATTTTTCCATGAGGGGTGTCTATTTCTAAATCTTTTGCTCCAAAAATAGCTTCTATAAGACTAATGTTTTTGTCCATAATAACATTATTACCCTCTATCCAAAATTTATCATGATTCTTCTCGAACATATCTACCAACAAATCTCCACATTCACCACCTTTAACGTAATCTCCTTTGTCCTTTATTGCAAAAGGCATGTTAGACCTAGACCCTTTTGGAACATTAATATCAACCTCTTCTTGGTGTTGAAAGTTAGAGCCTAAACCTCCGCAGGGAATGCATATTTCTTTTATCAAGCTTCCAGTGCCTTGACAATAGTTACAAGGAACTTCTTGCCTAATAACGCCTAAGGCCGTAACTTGCTGAACAACAACTCTACCATAACCAGCACAATGATGACAAGAAGAATGACTTTTTCCCCCTTTTGAACCTGTTCCACTACAGCTGTTGCACTTAGTTTTTCTTTTTATCAAAACCTTCTTATGAACTCCTTTAACAATATCTTCTATTGTTATTCCTATCTTTATCCTTAAATTTCTGCCTTTGCTTTTTTGCTGTTGACGATGACGACTTCTTGAATTGTTAAATAAATCGCCAAACAAATCTTCCATAGATGGGCCCCCTCCGAATCCTTGACTATTATAATGGCGATTAGAACTTCCCATATGACCATAAGCATCGTATTTTGATTTTTTTTCTGAATCGCTTAATACGTCATAAGACTCTGAAATTTCCTTAAATTTTTCCTCAGCCTCTTTATCTCCATGATTTTTATCTGGGTGGTACTTTATAGCTAGCTTTCGATAAGCTTTCTTTATCTCTACAGAAGTAGAAGACTTTGTTACTCCTAAAACTTTATAGTAATCTAATTGCGACATTTCATAAATGTAGCTTATAAATAAAAAAAATAAATAAAAGTTAACAGTTTCTTACCATTATAAATCTTGCTGTAGTGGTAAGTCTGCTATTTGAATAAAAGCTGTCTTCAATTCTAAAGTCTGATTTGAAAAACTGACTCCTGTCAAATCTGGCTAAAGAAACCAAATCTGAACCATGTACCTCCGAAGATGTCCAGCAAGGTGGCAAAAGTAAAAAAGGATATTTATCAACTAAATCACTATGCATCCATTGACCGAAATTGTTTTCTAACTCATTATCGTCACGAATAAGCTTTATAATATCATAACATTCTTCATAAGTTGGAAGTCTCCATCCGAGACCATATTTACTGCAATATACTTTAGCGTCTTCCCAGCCCAAATTTAAATTGTCTTTAGGAATTTCAATAGATAAATTATTGATGTATAATCCATTTTCTAATATTAGATGACGTTTAAATTTATTGCTCATATACAAAAAAGGCCTCAATTTCTTAAGGCCTATTTTACTGTTTTATTTAATTTTATTTCTTAGACCTAGTGGCTCTAGCCTTTTTGGGAGGCTCCAAACCAACAACATGGTCAACAACACCATAATCTAAAGCTTCAGATGCAGTCATCCAATAGTCTCTGTCGCAATCTTCATATATAGTATCATACTTTTGACCAGTATGATGAGCTATTATTTCATACAATTCTTTTTTGAGCAAATTAATCTGTGTAGCAGTAATCTCAATATCTGTAGCTTGACCTTGTGTTCCGCCCAAAGGTTGGTGCTGCATTGAACGTGAGTGCTTTAAAGCATACCTTTTTCCCTTTTCTCCTGCAGTCAACAAAACAAAAGCCATAGATGCGCAAAGGCCCATATTATAAGTTCCCACACTTGGAGCAACAGCTTGCATAGTATCATAAATGCCTAAACCTGCATATACTGAACCCCCCGGACTATTGATGTACATTTTTACATCTTTCTTTTTGTCTACAGACTCTAAATATAGCAATTGAGCATTTATAACATTTGCCACTTGGTCACTAACTGGCATGCCCATGTAAATAATTCTATCCATCATCAATCTAGAAAACACATCCATAGCAACAGCATTCATCTGTCTCTCCTCAATAATGTTTGGGGTCATTCCCATTGGTGTATTTTCCAAAATTGAAGTAGGAGTAAATACGTTTCTCATTTGAACTCTCTCATAATCATGAAAGGTAAGACTAGAAATTCCGTGGTCTCTAGCAAATAGTTTAAAATCTTCTTTTATATTATTCATATTATTTTTTTATTTCTTTTTTTTAGCAACTTTTTTAACAACAACATCATCGGACTTTGAATTATAATCAACAGACAATTTGTCTCCCACTTTTATATCTCCTCTCAAAACAGCTTTAGAAGCAGGGTTTTGAACAAATTTAGTTATAGCTCTTATTACAGGTCTAGCCCCAAACTCTTCACTATAACTTTCTTTTAATAAGAAATCTTTCATTTTCTTAGTTATAGTTAATTCATACTCTCCATTTTCAAACATTCTTTTAGCCAAAGATTTTATATGTATGTCTACAATTTGTGCAATATCTTTCTCCTTTAAAGTATTAAATATAACCTTCTCATCAATTCTGTTAATAAATTCTGGTCTAAATACTTTTTTGAGAGATTTTGCAATAACATCATTTACATTCATATCATCAGTAGTTCCAGAGTCAAAACCAACAGGAGTAACATCTAGCTCTTTAACTCCAATGTTAGAAGTCATAATGATGATAGTGTTTTTGAAGTTAATTTCTCTACCAAGACTATCAGTCAACATACCTTCATCTAGTATTTGCAAAAGAACATTACTAACATCTCTATGAGCTTTTTCAATTTCATCAAAAAGAATAACACTATAAGGATTGTTCTTAACTGCATCAGCTAACTGACCACCCTCATCATGACCAACATACCCTGGAGGTGACCCTATCATTCTAGAAACCGAATGTGGCTCCATATATTCAGACATGTCTAACCTAATTAAAGACTCTTCGTTCCCAAACATGTATTCAGCCAAAGCTTTTGTTAGTTCAGTTTTACCCACACCTGTTCTTCCTAAGAACAAAAATGAAGCTATTGGTCTACTCGGATTGTGAAATCCTGCAGCTGAACGCTGAACAGCTTCTGAAACTTTTAAAACCGCTTCGTCTTGACCAATTACTCTAGCCTTAATTTCTTCAGGCATTTTTATAAGTCTAATACCCTCATCATCAGTAAGTTTTTTTACAGGTATTCCTGTCATTCTAGCAACCACTCTAGCAATCTCATCAAGCAATACATCTACCTTATTTTCCTTACTTTCTTTATCCCAACTAAACTTATCTATCTCTAATTGCTTTTCCATTTTTCTAATGGCATCTCTTGAGTCTGCTGCCATTTCAAACTCTTGCTTCTTGATATGTTTTGATTTTAACTCTACCTGAAGCTCTATATCGCGCTCTAATTTAAGTATTTTTTCAGGCACATTTATATTGTCTATATGAACCCTAGAACCAACTTCGTCCATAATGTCTATAGCCTTGTCTGGAAATTGTCTTTCTGTAATATATCTCTCTGCATATGTTATACAGGCATCAATAGCCTCTTCATTAAATGATACATTGTGAAAATTTTCATAATGTTGTTTAATGTTCATTAGTATTTCCTTGGTTTCTTCAGTAGTTGGAGGAACAACTTTAACTTTCTGAAACCTCCTTTCTAATGCGCCATCTTTTTCTATAGTCTTTTTGTATTCGTCTATAGTTGTTGCCCCTACACACTGTATAACCCCTCTAGCTAAAGCTGGTTTAATCATGTTTGCAACATCTAAAGAGCCTTGAGCATTACCAGTGCCTATTATTGTGTGTATTTCATCAATAAAAACAATTATATCCTGATTCTCTTCTAGCTCTTCTATTATAGCCTTCATTCTCTCTTCAAACTGGCCTCTATATTTTGTTCCTGCAACAATAGATGACATCTCAAGTTCAACTATTCTTTTGTCATGCAAAATTCTGCTAACTTTTTTGTCAACTATTTTTTTGGCTATACCTTCAACTATTGCTGTTTTACCAACTCCAGGGTCTCCTATTAATACAGGATTATTCTTTTTTCTCCTGCTTAATATTTGTATCAACCTATCAATCTCCTCTTCTCTTCCTATTACAGGGTCTAACTGATTATTCATAGCTAATAACGTTATATCTTTACCAAAAGAGTCTAATGCTGGCGTCTTTGACTCCTTACCATCTTTTCTCTTAATTCTCTTTCCATCATTAGACTCATTGCGACCCCCTAATGAATCATACTCACTTTCTTCTGAAGACATATTGATATTCATTTTTTATTTGTTTTAAATTGTTTTTATTATAACTATGATTTGTTTTGTAAAATTAAACATTAATTTGAATAAACCAAAGATAAATTTAAATTTTTAATTTATTAATCCACTCTTTTGTTATTTCTCTGTCCACTGGGAAATTTATGGACAATTCAACCTTTGAGCTAAACCCCACAAAGCCAGATGCTTTAAAGTTAAATCCAAGTACGCTAGAGTAATTAGCAATTATTTCCGTTCCTTTTTTATTTATAAAATCTATCTCAACAGTTCTTGGATTTTTTAAATCACCAGTTATATGATATATAGATTTCAAAAAGTTTGAATCGCCTCTAAATTTTCTAACAATAGTTTTAGACTTATATTTTGTTAAATAAACTCTACCAAATTCATCCTTTATTTTTTTTGGGTAATCCACTGTACAAATATAAGATACTTTTGACGATTTTTAAACTATTTATAATATAATAACACAATATATATATATGAGAAAAAAGATTGGAGCGGGAATATTTGCTATTGATAAGAAAAGTGGTAAAATTTTATTGTGTCAAAGAGGCTTAGACAGTTCCTTTTCTAAAATGTGGGCTGTATTTGGAGGGACTTTTGAAGATAAAGATGGAACACCAAAACAAACTGCAAAAAGAGAATTTTGGGAAGAAACTAATGTTCTTGTTGATTACAAAATATCTAAAGAGCCTTTGTTTTTAAACTCTAATAACTTTATAGACTTCTATACATACACTGGAATATTTGATGGTCAACCAGAAATAAGAATAAATGAAGAAAGTATGAGTTATGGCTGGTTTCACATAGACCAACTACCTAATAATTTATTGCCTGGTTTTAAGGAAATGCTTAAACATAAAATGCCTATCATTAAAGATTTAATAAAACAACTATCAGAATCTAACTATTGAAAAGCACTCTTAAGTATGTGCTTGATTACAGAGACTGTAAACCCATTGCCTATCATTCTATAACGTTCAGTTCTAGATACGTTTTCCACATTTGTATATCCATCTGGCATGCACTGTAATCTTTCACATTCTATTATAGTTAATTTTCTAAATCCTTTTGGATTAAATTCCAATGCCTTTTTCCCTCTAGAATCTAACTTTATACTTTTAATTTGACCTGAAGATTTATGCATTTTTTCTGTCCCCTCTACAAATTTTTTCATAAATACTTCTTCCCCTTCTTTTAAAGAGTCTTTGGACACTTTTTTTCCTTTAAACACTATTTGTCTTTTACTTTTTTTAACATACATGTCAAAATTAGAGCCTTTAAAATAGTTTGCATCTATACAGTAAGATTTTTCTTTATTTGTATATCCATTTTCTAGAATATCTTTTAATTTCTTTTTATTATCCTTAGGTTGCTCTACCTCTATATTAGTCCAATAAAGTCTATTTCTCTTTTGAGGTGATAGTTTTTCAGAATTTATATTAATAGGCGTAACATTCATAGCATTAGATATTGCCTGTCTGTTATCAGCGCTCATACTAGCCACATTTTCTAGAACAAAATATTTTGGACTTAACTTTTCTTTGGCTTCAATATAATTCCAAAACAACCCACTCCTTTCACCTTGTAAGCCCTTTCTATTACTTTTGGCTATACTCAAGTCTTGACAGGGCGAGCCTCCAATTAACAAATCAACTTCACCATCACACAATTCAAGTATTTTTTTATAATCCAAAGACTTAATGTCTCCTAGCTGAATTATTTCAGGATGATTTTTTTGAGAAACTTTTATAGCATTAACATCAACTTCAGAGGCAACATATTTATTAACTTTTACACCCATCTCTTTTAGTGCTAACATAGCGCAAGATGCTCCATCAAATAAGCTTACAACGTTAATTCCTTTTTTAGATTTAGTCTTAAACCCTACTAAAGACATTAATAAGTTTAAAATTTTTTTCATTTTATTCATTTGTTATTTTTTTTAACTTGTTTATTTTATAAAACCCTTTGTTCTCCAAAACATTTAAACATGCTTCTGGGACTATGTATTTAAGTTTATCAACTCCATTTTCTTCTTTTAAAATTCGTCTTATCTTAGAAGATGATATGTTTGTTTCTAATAACCCTTCTATCTTTTTTATATTTTTATCGACAGATTCAACTCTAACAACTTTATTTATATCTCTCATATGAGAACCGCCTCTGTCGTAGTAAAATATAGGAAAATTATCTTCTATATATTCGAAAGACTTTAACTTATCTATATCGTACAAATAGTCTGCACCCATAATTAAAGAAAATTTATAATCTTTATATTTGGAACTTATCTTTAACAAAGATTCAGCAACAGAATTATTTTCATCGTTTTTGTAGTCCAATTTTGCCAATTTAAAATAAGGATTATCAAGTATAGCATTTTTCAAAAGTAAAATTCTATTTTTTAAACTTAGCAACTCTTCACCTTTGTGACTTAAAGCATATCCTTCATCAGAAAACAAAAACCAAACTTCATCAAAATTATATCCATTAACAGCTGTATTGGCAACAATTAAATGAGCATTATGAACTGGGTTGAAGGAGCCTATAAACAAACCTATGTTGGATGTTTTTTTGCCCTTTTTATTACTCAACCTTTTTACCATCACTATATCCCTTTCTAATTGCTGTAATATTTTAGTCTTTTTTTGCTTTAACTCTCTTATGGAGTATGATGTTTTGTTTGAAACTAACTTGCTTACTAGGAACTTAGAGTTTATACTGTTATATTTCTCAATATACTTTTTGTTAGACTCGTATAGTTCATCATGTTTTTTAATAGAACTAATTACTGTAGCATGGTCTCTGCCTCCAAGCATATTTCCAATGTCACGCAAGCTAACCTTAAAATTAGACTTTATTATTACCGCAAAAACCCTTCTAGCATCAGCATAGTCGGGCTTTCTGGTTTTGGAAACAATATCCTCTTTAGAAAGCCCAGTTTCTTTTGCAATTATTGAAAATAATAAATTTTTCTCTTTATTTGTAAGCATTTATTCTATGTTGGTTGTAATGTTTGTATTAAACAGTAAGAATAGCCTTTTCAGAATTTTGACTATTAATTAAGTCTCTGATATCGTTAATTTTTGTTGTTTTAACAAAATTACCGTCTACATAAACTGTTTCTAACAAACCAGAAGACTCTTGCTCTAATGTACATCTGTCTTTTAGAGTTATTTTACCATTACCATCTTTGTACAAATGCAAATATCCTCTAGCAGACTTTTTTACACCATCATCAGTGATTGGGTCTTTAAAAATGTCTCTAGACTCACCATTAACAGTAACATGAGTAGCTTTAACTGCACCTCCCTGACTGTCTCTGGTTGCATAACCCATTGAATATGAACCAATACCTAATACAACATTTGTAGATGCAAAACCTTTAGCTTCTAGTCTTACACAAATATCTTCAGCCCTTTCTAAGGTGATACTATCTCCATATATTGCTCCAATGTGAGAATCTAAAACCCTATAACCTTGAGAGTTAATAGTCCCCCCAAAAACATCCCAAAGAAGCTCAATAACACCTTTTGAAACAGCCTCTTCAACAGAGGTCAAAGTATCATCTGCATCAGATAAATTAATCCCACACAATATGTCAACAGGGTCTCCAGAATCGGGTCTAATGACTAACTTTCCATCCCTGGACATTATTTCGTCCTTTAGCTCTATTACAAATTCAGTGCAAACTTTCCACAAATCAAAAGAGTCAGACACAACTGAAAGTATGCCAGTTGGATACTGCTTCATCAACCTTCTAAATGCGTTAATCTCATCCTCCTTTCCATATGCAGTCATTACTGCATGCTCCGAAGCTGGTACGCTGAAACCCACATCTTTTGAGTCGTAATAATATTCAGCCGCTTGCAAGCAAGGTATAGTATCTGTTCCACAAAAAGAAGTTAAAAACCCTAATCCAGAACTGATTGCAGATTCTGGGTGTTGCATTCCTCTAAATGAGAAATCGTGCCCCTGAAAATCAACAAAGCCTAAATTGTCTGCATCGGTTTTCTTGGCATGCGTTACTAATATTTGCTTATATGCATACGCTAGAGAAGCTGAGTGCAATGGCTTCCATAACAAGGAAGAAATCATCGTCTCTAAAAAGTTAGGCAACCAATAAAAATCTTTATGAGTATTCTTCACGGTGAAAAATGGAACTTTTTCATCTATTATAGTACCTTCTGGTAAAGACTTTACTTTTATAGGCAAATATCCCAAGTCGTGTAATGACTCAAAATGAGATACGTCATAATCTGAACCCAGGTAAGAAGAAAGAAATTTCTCTGCCTCTCCTACAACCTCACTTTTGGGTCTACTGAAAAAGTTTTCACTATATAGCTCTTCTATTTTTTTAATAGTATATTGAACCCCAAAAACAACTACTTTTTTAGCCTGTTCAGGCATATACTTTACGCTTCTAGGAGTAAAGTTTGAATAGACTTCTGTAGTTCCTTCTGGGTACATTCTGTGATGACTAGTTTTGTAGCCATCCGTCATTAATAATGGATTATTTTTCATTTTTATATATTTTAATTATTATTATTTTTTATCTTAGGTAAATTACCTTTTCCAATTATGAATATATCATATTGATTTAATTGATTATGCAACGGAAACTCATTAACACTATTTGTTGTATATATTTCATCTATGTGTTCAAAAATTGTATCAAGCCCTTTAGAGAATATTCCATGCGTGATAACTAAAGCTATTTTTGAGTTTTTGCCATAATCTCTTCTGATAACT
>Ga0206131_10002463_pt1 | contig 22377 bp, 28 predicted proteins | sample Helgoland_Spring_FD_148636 | JGI IMG/M metagenome (GOLD analysis project Ga0206131, IMG submission 148636) | Pelagic subsurface seawater microbial communities from Kabeltonne, Helgoland, North Sea - Helgoland_Spring_Bloom_20160517_1 | ecosystem: Environmental > Aquatic > Marine > Epipelagic ...
CTTTGAGTCTGCGTAGTATTTCTTGATTTTTGGAGGTAGTAAGCGTCTGAACCATTCTGTTTTTCCTGTATTCTGGCCGCCAGTGAGAGCAAGAACTGAGCGAACTGGATTGCCGTCGATGGCCGCTGGAAGTGAGAGAAGCCATTTTCGAATAAAGGTCGATGCTCCTGGAGTCGAGGTGTTGATTGTTTTGATGATCGCATCGATATTTCCAGAAGTCGTGCATCGTCCTCGCAGTGAATCGATGTAAGCTTTCAGCGGATTGTATCTAGCTGTGTACTTCGAGAAGATGAGTCTTTCAATTAGGTCGTATGTAACAGATGTCGAGTTAAAGGAAGATTTAGCTCTGATGAATATTGTATTTAATTCATCTCTGTCTAAATTCAAACCATCTTCTTCGATCATTCCGGTGATTAGGTTCTTCTTCAGTTTATGGTTCGTCTGAATCCATTCTAATAGGTTCTCAATCAACTGCTCTGGGTCGTTCGACATGAGCTTCAAGTTGATATCATCTCTGCTGAAGACTTCGTTGACTAGGTTTCTCGCTTGAACGTCTTCGATTCCTTCGAGCTCAACAAGCTGCTGAATAGCTCCTTCTTTAGTTCGTCCTGAAGATTTTGCTAGAGCTGCTACTTTGACGGCTCTGTTCTTGTTTTCTTTTGGTGGGTGGATTCCTACTTGACTGAGCATCCAGTATAGGCTTCCGACTGTGACTCCTGAGGCGTGAGCTCCTCTAAGGCAGTGCTTCCATTGCTTTGAAGCTTCCTGTGAGTTGTACTTCTCTGATGTAGAGCTCAGAGCGTGAAAGAGGTCTTCTCCAGCGTCTCCGAATCCGTTCGCGATAGCGAAGCCAAGCTTCAAATAAGATTGATAGTCTGGAGCAATGTTGATTCCAAGCTGAACTGCTTCTTTGATCATCTCTCCGACAGTGTCTTGAGGCAGTACTATCGGCAGCGATTTCGGCTTCTCTCGCTTTAGAGCTTTGGTTCTTGATTTCTTCGAGCGTTTGTTGATGAAGATATTTTCATCAGAGCACACAAAGCGCAGGCTGGCTACGTTAGAAGGTGCTGGGTCGAGTGTCAGCCCATATTTCTCAAAATAGTAGTTCTGAAGCCATCTAAATGACTCCTTATGTTTGCTGCCATCGATTTTCACGACTACAACTCTTCCTTGGCCGCTTATCGAGCTGAAGTAGGCATAGGTGTAAGGATCTCCCATGAGGTGATCCATCTCAGTAATGTGGTCAAAGTCGAGAGCTATGAATCCTGAATGAGCGAGAAGATGATCTTCTTTTCGAGAAGGAGAGAAAGCTCCAGACATTGTTACTGCTGGAACCTTCTTTTTCTCTCTCGATTGCTCGTCTTTAGATTTGGCTGCTCTGACTCTATCTTGAGCCGCCTTCCATTTTCCTTTTTTGATTGCCTCAAAAAATTCATCAATAGTGATTGACTTTGTTGGCTTGTGTGCTTGCCCCTTTTCGGGCAGTGATTTGAAGAATGAAATTTGGCTCATCGTAGTTTTTACTTTTTAAAATGGAAGATCATCATCTTCATCTGAAGAGGCATCAGCTTTTTTCTTATCAGGTTTCTCTTCTTTCTCTTCTTCAGCTTTCGCTGGAAGTCCTCCTTGCTCATCTGTCCAAAAAACTTTTCCGTTGCCTAAGTAGTTTTTCGCTTCTCCAGCTTCTCTATTTTCTTTGGATTGAGATATCCAGGAGGAGCAGTCTTGATCGTATTCGTTAAGCTCGTCATTGACCGCGACAGTGACATCTAGATAAGTTCCTTTTTTGCCTTCATAAATACCTTTTTGCTCAAGAGGAATCATGATGCACTTTGCTCCTTTTGAAGTCGTGTATGGAGCTGACTTTAATTTGCTCAAATCAAGTTTGAGTCCTAACATTTTTGCCATCGTTTTTGATTTTAGAAATAATTCGGAAGATTGAAATTCAAGATTCCAAATTCATTAGCGGCTTCCGCTCCGTATGATTTTGGATTTTCATTTGATAAAGCTTTCGCTGCTTTCTTGAGCAGCTCTCTGTATTTCTTATCTACAATCGAGCGATCTACATCAGTAAAGTAGTAGAGAGCATAATTGTAGGGAGCTTCTTTTTCGACTGCAAGCCAGTAGTATTTATCGACCGACTCCATGAGTCCGGACTTGATTGCTCCATCTATTTGCATGATTGCTTGAATAGGGTAAAGGAGTTGAGTTGCTTGTCTTGCAAAAGCGTGAGGCGAAGCGTCTCTTGTTGTCTTGATGTCGAGCTGAACATTTTTATTGGCTTTTGCTACATCGGGTCGAGACTTTAGATTGAGTCCAGTTTCTTCATCTTTCCAGAAGCACGACACTTGGTAAGTCGTAGCTCCTAGTAAAGCCCAGACAGTAGGATCTTTCTTGAGTTGAGCAATCATTCCGTTGATTGACTCCATCGATTCTTTTCCTGTATCGCTTATGACGTAGCAATTTTCTGGAAGTTTGTCGAACCATTCTTGCTTTGCTTCTTTGAAGACTTTCGAAGCTGTTGGAGATTTTAAGTCTGGATTCGACTCGAGAGCTTCTTTGATCCAATCTTCTTGCGGCATCACTTTGACTTTCTTATCGAAGTCTTTCGTTCCGTTTGCTTCGTCCATGAGAGCGAGCTCGAAAGCGTTTCCGAAGTCGAGGTGAGGAATGTGCTCATCTGTATTCTTCGTGCTTATGTAGTGCTTCAGCGAAAGCTCTGAGTGAGCAGCTTTCTTGAGCGTCGAGGCTGAAATCTCTGGAAGTTGGTGATATTCTTCAATTGTGAGATCTGTTCTGATTTTCTTCATCTTTCGTTTGTTTTATACCTCGAAAACCCCGCGACCAATGAAGGAAGCGGAGCAGGTGAGGTGAGTTTTTTTAGTGCTTTTATTTTTAGATTAATTTGGCTGCTATTTTAGCTATTGTATCAAGACCTTGTTTGCTGTATAATAATTGTTTTGCCTTTTCAACTGACAAGCCTTCATCATAACAAGCATCTGAGAATTTTTTGGTTGCTATTGCAATAACGTGTTGAAAATCTACTTTGCTTAATTCCTGTTTTGCTGTTTCTACTGTGTTCATCTTTTGTTGTTTTGATTGTTTGATAGATCAAATATAGTATAATATTTTATACCACCATCAAAAAAGCAAATTTATTTTTCAAGATCCGCAACCTTCGCAATCGATGTGACTATCCATCGGCTTCGTTCCGTTGATTTTCATTTCGAGATTATGGATTTCATCTCTGATTTCCATATCCTTGATCATTTCTCCTGATAGCTTGAGCTTCAGCTTCTCGACTTTGTTTTGAAGTTGTTGATGCAGTTCTTTATTGTCAAGCGGCTTCTTTTCCATTATACTAGCTTTATAAAACAAGAAATTGAATAATCATGCTCAATAGTGATCCAATCAATAAAGAAATTACAATCAAAAAAATCTTGATGAAGTCGCTCCAAATCATCTCCTTTGTTTGTTGTTTTTCCTAATATTTCGAGAGTAGATAAATCAATCTCATCTCCTTTATTTAATCGGAATGGGATTTCCAAAAGCCAACCGAAATGAGTTTTATACTCGATATCATAAAAGCAAATACTATGTTTAATTTTTTCCATTTTTATGGTTTTAATTCTACGCCAATTCTATCACAATGAGAAACTAAATCCAACGCCATTTTATGACCAAAACCACGGCACTTCATTAATTCTGAAAGAGAAACGCTAGATAGTTCTTCCATTTTCGCATCAAATTGCGATGACAATCCAAGCTTTGAATAATTAGCTCGAATGATATTCTGTATCCCCACTGGCAAATATCCCCCTCTAATAAAGTCAGATTTAGAGCAATGAACTTTATCTCTTATTCCGTTGTTCCTGTTCATATGATTTACCCATTCGAATCTGCTTTTCAATTGTCGTTCGTACTCATAGAGTAATTTCAAAGCGTCACGATATTCTTGATGTGTTATTATTTTCATGCTTTCAGTTTTTAGCTTCATCCATAGCAGTAGAATGATCAACCCATGGTGAATTGATTTCCGGAACATCTCTTCGATTCAAATTCGCGCCAAAGATAGTTCCTAGATTTTCAACAGCATCTTTGATAGCGTACGACTTAGCTGCTGGAACGGCTAACTGAATAGCATTCGCCTTGATAGCTCCTAAGTCAGCGGCAGAAGCTCCTTTGTCGGTCTGCACGTTTACAGCTCCAACGCCATCGACATATCTCCATGTGTTTGTAATCGGATGCAAGTAGTTGACTCGAACAGTCACTTGAACCGAGTTGAAGAGCGGCTGCACTTGCTTGACTTCAATATCAAACTGCTGGAAGATCTTCCGAAGCATCTCTTCGATGATCTCAATCGGTATGTATTTGAGTTTCTTCTGAAAAGGATGAGTTCTTACCCAAGATGGTCGAGGCTCTTTCGATAACAGTTGATTGAAAGTTTCAATCTTGCCTTTCAACTCAAGTTCGGATGCAATTACTTTGATCGCTGATTCCTTCTTCGCTGGTAGTTTTTCAGACATCTCTCAAAAGAATTGTGCCTCCGTTCTTACGAACTAAAGCTTGACCGACTATGAATACTGATTCTTGTATTCCGTTTATTTCAACCATGATAGGCTCTTGATTCTTGATTGCTTCTCCGATTACTCTTCGAAAGTAAACAAGATTTCCATTCTTTTTTTTCTCGTGGTAATCCTGAATAGTAGTCCACTCTTCAATTTTTACTGACATTATCTAAATTTACTTGTGTATAATTTTGATTTAATTTTGAATTTCTCTCTCAACTCTTCAAGATGTTCTGAAATTGAATCAAAGGTTGAAAGGACTTCTCGACATAGCTTTTCAACTTCTTCAACTTCGCTATCTTCTTGCTCAAAGTTTACAGCTTCAGGATTTGAAAATTTGTCAAGCTCTTTGACGATGTCAAAAATATTTTGATTTGGTATCTTATTGTTTGGCCCTACTGGCTCAATCAATTCAAGTATTCTCTTTTTCGAGTTCAAAACAGTTGCGTGATCTCTACCGCCTGAAACCTTGCCGATCTGAGTGAGCGTGAAAGGAGTGTTTTTCGCTGCGATGTAGTGATATAAATGTCTAGCGAGAACAAAATCTCCATCTCTTCTTTTGCTGATCACGTTTTCTTTTGCTTCGCCCATGATCATACAGACATCGTTTAAAATAGATTCAAGCTTTGAAAAAGCGTATTTATCACGGAATTTTTTTCTTGTTTCGTTCATCTTTTGTTGTTTGTTCGAGCAAATGTAGTATAAATTTTTATACTAGAAAGAAAAAAGCAAAAAAAAAGGCCGAGAGATGAAGCTCGGCCTTACAAACAACGAAGATGTTTCTTCGGGATTGAAGAATCAGCGTGACAAATATAAGAAAAGAATACCGATAGCTATTACAGAGCTGCTGCCTATTGAAGAAAATTTATAGAGCTTTTTCTTTCTTGTCTCCTTTTTAGCGTGGCTTTCAATGATTTGGATTTCGTTTCGAAGAGCGATCTTGATATTCTCGTTCTGCTTCAGTCCAGTTTTGCACTCATCGAGCTGAAGTTTTTGAGTGAAAATGATTCCATCTTTTGTAGAAAGCTTTTCATCTCTAAGCTTGAGAAGCGAATCGAGCTCCGAGTTCTTTTCAAATAGATACCAGATCTTCTTTGCGTCTTCGCTTGAGAGTTCGTCAGTCTGGGATTTCAAAGCCGTCGAGCAAACTACGAGCAGCAGCGAGAGCAGTGTCAGCTTCAGCGTTTTTGATGTCATTGTATTTCTTTTCATAGTAGACTTTAGTTTCAATGATCACTGTATCAACTTTCAACTCTACCGAAAGCAGCGAATCAGTGACGTTTTCGAGCTCTTTCATACGCTCAATTGTCTCAGAAAGCTTTTGCTCACCTATCGCAGATTCGATTTTTGCTTCCTCGAGCTTATCTCGCAGCCCGTAAGAAGGTAAAAAGATGATTCCGAGTAATACTATAACTACAACAAAAAGAATCGCTGAGAGGAGCTTAAAATGGCTCATTTTTTTGATACCTTATTTGAAAGGTAGTTTTTGATAGACTCAAAACCGCTCTCGATAACCCAACCAATAAGAGCTGAAGAAATCAAACCGAGCGCAAGAGCCCAGATCGGGTGCCAAGAATCGCCAAGAATAAAGAGCCATTCCCATTCTTTTGAGATTCCTAAGTCAGCTAAAAACTTGAAGATGTCTCCACCCCAAAAACCGAACACTAAAGCAGAGCCAACCCCAAAGAGAATATCATCGAATCTATCCTTCCAATAAGACTTCTCAAGATAGTCCTCTTGATGCTTATTGAAAAAGTAAAGCTCTCTAAGTATTGCGCCTAAAAGAGCGGCTGCAATAAATTCATTCATGGCCGTACAATTTTGATGTGATCAAGTCCAGTGTTTCGAACATCTGAGTGAAGCCAAGTCTTAGCAATAGCAGGATCCTCGAGAGTAGTCAATCCTTTTTGCATGAACAATTCTTTGTACTCATTGATGATTTTCTGGACTTCAATGTAGTCGGCTTCGTACCTCGTTCCGTTCTTGATAATGATGTCACAATCGAAAGCTCTTCCATATCTGTGTTGACTCTCTGAGTTTGGCCTTTTGCTGAACTGACCTTCATTGTACTGCTGTGGTTCTCTGTAACCTCTACCGATGTAGCTTCCACCTGTGTGCCAGTTGTTGATCACAATGAAAACATCATCAGCTTGATAGTGCATCGTAAAAAACTCCTTGTAGAATTGAGCCAAAGAGAATAATTTAGGATCGACAAACCAAAGAGATTTTGTACCCCACTTCGCCCAAGTGTCTTTCGAAACAAACTCTTGAAGGCAAAAATTTTCAGCGACTTTCATTTTTTTGGTTTTAGGTCATACATCTTGTAGAACTCCTGAATATTCTTTTGCTCTTGAAGTTTATAAATGACATCTTCCTTTCTGTCGTTCTCATAGCGTACAAGAAACTCATTGAAGTCGTTTGATAATCTTGTCAAGGCTTGCTCTTGCATACCAAGAATTTTAATAGCTTCAATCCTAGTCGGCTCAATTCCTTCACGATACTCTTCCACGCTTCGCAATCGAACTTCAACAGCGCCAACCCATGATCCGAGCATGACGAAGCCAACCATCAAACCGACTACGATTTGAACAATGTTGATTCTGTCGTGCCATTTCTTTTCCAACGTCAATTCGTCTTGTTGTGTCATGAGTATAATTTTCTTCGGTTCGAGAACCGGTCTTTGAACGTAAGTTGAATTGATGGCTTCGTGTTTACTCCTTGATAGTTTGGTTCGTAAGCTCCCGAGATTTCGACAGACTTATCGATATAGCTTCCAGAGTTGTTCCAAGAATTATAATCAGTAATCAATATTTCGTCTGCTTGTAAAATGTCGTAGATGATAACATCATGCACTTCAATTGGCAATCCTCTCAGAATCATTGTGTAATCTTCGGAGTATGTTTTTGAAACTGAATCTTCAAAGCCGTTCTCGTATCTTCTTGACTCTGTTTCAAAGCCTCCTTTTTTGTAGCCAAAAATTCCGTTGCAGATTCTAATCTGATTCCACCACTCTAAGCCTGCAAAATCGCGAGTATCTTGAGAATGTCTATCTCCGATAACAGAATCCCAAAGCCATTCGATTCTTACACTATTGTCAACAGCATATTGAGAAAAAGATTCTAAGCAGTAAGAATCTGAATAAATCGCTGTTGATGTCAAGTCAAATTTGACTCTATATTTTCCAGTGTCAAAAGCCGTAAGAACTTCAACCCAGTTTATTCTATATCCAACGAGATCGTTGTTGCCTTTAGACTTAAAGCCTAAAGCATAAAAAGTTCCGTAGGTATCATCAACAAGTGCAGCTTTAGTTGTCCAGGCTCCGTTCTCGTATTTCTCAAGCTCCATATTTACAGAGCCATAAGATTTGGGAATGATTTTTAAGAATCTAGTCCAATCGTTTCGATAGTTGTCTGAATTTGAAGGATCAGCAAAGACACATAGATTGTAGCAACATCTTTCGAAAGGGTTATCATTCAGTGGGAGAGTGATGATTTCCCTGATTCCGTCCATCACTAAGACATTTTTCTTTTGAATCTCTCCCCACTTGCTCATGTTGCAAAAATATAGAATTAAATCGTACTTGAATCTTGCCCGAGTCTTGCTGAGATTGTAAACTCTTCAACTCCGTCTGGTAGTTCTGAAGCTTGAACAGTACATTCAAGTCTTATGACATTTCCGCTAGGATTTGAGATTGTAACCTTACCACCCGTGCCTGATAAGAAAGAAAGAGAGCTTCTATTGTATTCGCTCGAAGCGGAGTCGTTTGCGATGTATGTTCCAACCTCTTTTGGTATTACTCTAATCAAGCCCCAAAGATCTCCGACTGCTGGAGCTGCTGTAAGATGTTCGAACTCTGCTCTGATAGTTGTATCTATCCCAGTTGATTTTGATTTGATGTAAGGAGTTCCACCAACATCGAGAAGAGTTGCTCCGTCATAGCATTCAATCGTTTCATTTATCCAATCAGTATTCGAGAGATAATCATTGAGAGTTATGTCGACGGCTTTATCGATTGTCTTTGTCGTGTTCTCAACTGTTACATCAGCAGAGAGCCTGTATTTCAACGACCAACCAGAGAGCTGAGAGAGCCGATACCAGTTTTGATTGTAGCCGTTGAACTCTTCTGTGATGTCAAGAAAGTCTCCAGGCAGTGTAGAGAGAAACAACTGCTCCCAATATTCCCAACGAATCAAGAACGGATGCTGTAAATAGTAGCCATAAGAAGAGCCTGAATCCGTTGAAGTATCTCGAATTGCTTTATATTTTGACCTTATCTCAGTAGACAAAACAGCGAAAGGTGTGTCAGGAGTTTCATTTATAAAGCGTACATCTCCAATAATAGGTGCGCCAGTTAAATCAAATTCAATCTGATCAAGAATCACATCATCTTCACCAGTTTTTTCAAGATACACTTCACCTCTCATAGTATCTATCTGAGCGTCTAAGCTTGAGCGATCCAAAAGAATAGCGGAATACCCAACTATTTCATCTTCAGGCGTAAACTCTGGAGATGTCACTGGACTTGTAAAGTCATTCTGATCATGAAAGAAAAGCTCTGGAGTGCAGGTTATTATCGTGTCAGGAATATCAATCTTTATTTCATCAATATCGACAAACATTAAAGTATAATTGGCCAATTCAGCTGAAAGAGCGTTGCCTACTGCATAAGCTGCAATCATGAAACGCTTATCATTTAGAGCGTCTATAACAGCTTGAGTAGATGTTCCAAAGTCCATATCAAATTGGACTGTGACTAGGCTCGCGCCTGAAGTTACTGTCAAGTTTGTAATAGCTTGAAAGCCAGTTCCGTTTTGTATTCCGTTAATTGCTGCAGCTCCTTCTTGCTGGTTTGCTCTGTCAAAGCAGAAATTGCTTGACATGAACTCATCTTTGTTCTGATACTGTGAAGCGTCTTCTGGCAACATGATAAAATTGACACAAACAAATTCAGCGTCTCCATTAGTGTTGTCGGCAGTGTTCACGACATCAAAGCTCACATTGACTACTGAGTCTTTGACAATTCCTAGACTATTGGAATAAACCAAATTGTCGATTTCATATTCGGCATCTCCACCGTTGTACTCTTCACCTTCCCATCCAGTGTTTCCAATCTTTTTATCGAAGACACCTTCTTGATAAACATTCGGATCTTGAAGAGTTCTTAAAGCTCGAATCCTAAAAACGTATTTCAAAGCGTTTATCAGCCTAAAATACTTTGGCGCAAGACGTGGCGAATTAAGCAAATCAGTAATCTGAGGAGCTAAGAACATTGGATGAATAATAAACGTCTGACTTAGCATGAACTTATAGCGATAATTTATGCGATCATCACCAAGAGTTGTGTTCGAAACTAGAACGTCATCCAAGCCTGTGATTCCAAGCTGCCAATCTTTTTTACCTAGCGGATTCATTAAGATAGGAGTCGCACCGATAGGGTCTGCACCATATTCGTAACGCATTAAAGAGCCGTCAACTTTTGAGTTAAAGTTGGTAGCTTCTGCGTTTTCAATAAGGCCGTAGTCGAGAATGATTCCTTTAGACTCTTGAACCAAGTGAATCTTTCCACTATTCTCAAGCGTTGAAGTCATTCCGAATCCAGTGATTCGAATCTCATAATCACTTGGCTTTTCTGTAATCACATAAAGATTTGAATCGTTTGTTCCTGCGTTAGAGCCTACAACCGCAAGAGAGTCTCCAACATTGAAGTCAGTAGCAAAAGGCCAAGTTGCAGTAATCCAGTCCGTGGTAGTCATGCCAGGGTCACCGAAATACACTTCGTCAGTAGTGTTCATTTCAACCCAAGTTTCAACACGAATTTCAATGTTGACTTCGATCTTCTGGAACATATTACCTTTGAGATAGTCAATATTTCCACTGACGTTCTCCTCGTTTATCTCAAGACTCTCTAACCAGACTGGCATATTTATCTCTTAATTTTTTAACTTTTTCATGGATTTCGATTTCTCCTTCCATAATTTTAGCATACTGCTGAAGATCTTCATCTGTTTTAGGCTTCAAGTCTTTTGTCAAGCTCTCAAGAACTTTTGGAGCAGCTTTCAAAAACTCCATAGAGCCTTGCAAACCTTCTCTTATTTTTTTTATATCATCTTCCAATTGGCTCAAGGATCACCTGTTTTAAATTGTTAGTAAAAAGCTTTCTTTGGCGTACTACAAAAGTAGCTAATCTCGTGAAAGGATTCCAATTGCAAGATACTACTTCAACAATTTCACCTGAAGGTAGCTTGACGGCTCTATCTTCAATAACGTTTTTAACGTCTGTAAGATTCATCTCTACTTGATCATATTCAAATTCATATCGCTGTGCTGAGTTTGCAGTAGGAGCAAAAGTATTCGAAATGTGAAACTCGTTGAAGAGATTAAGAGCGGTCAACTTAGTATCGTTCAAAGCGGATATTTTATTGAGCTTATAATTTGAGTTCACATCAAGAAGAACCAACTTTGGAACAGTGATCATATCTGTATCAAGAAGCATCATTCCTGTTCTATTGTCGATAATATTTCCAAGTTGTGGATCTATTAACTTTGGAACTGGCTCTAGATCTGCTTTGATTTTTATACCTATTACAGCAAGAGCTTTCTTGATTTTGTTGATTGTCTTTATCGCTTTGTTAACTATATCAAGAACACCATTAGCGAGTGAAATAAGAATACTGATATTAACACCCAACACATCAAGCAAAGCATCGGCAATCTTTTCAGGAGTAGTCAGTTTTTCTTTTCTAATCGCTCGAGCAAACGGACTTTGAACTTGGTTGAGATTCTTGAGAAGCTTTAAAGTAGGATCTGTTGAAACTTTCAAATCAAGAATCGCTTGCATATTATTCCCCCTCCAGTTGTTTATCGTTTGCTTCTCAACTGAATCGTATGAGAATGAAATCAAATAGCTTGAAACAACTTCTTCAGCGTTCGTCTTCCAATTCTCAACATCGTATTGAGGAAGCTTGAATCTCGCTGTTGTCAACTTCTTATTTCTCTTGTCAATAGAAAGCTGCTTTCCATTGATTACAACCTTAGCATTGAACGTATCTTTGATTGCTCGAAGTAAGTCTCCAAATGTGCCTTGGAAATATCCGTTTTGCTCCGTTGTATTTGGAGCAAAGAAGCCCAAGATTCTATTATCTTCAACATCTTCTGGATTTGAAAAGCTCTCTGGAATAATATGCAGCTTTGACCAAGTAGACTCAAAAAGAAAGTCGCTCGTGTATGTGAGCCCTTTAAAGTCGCAAGCAATCTCAATCAATCTATTGACTGACATTGCTGGCTTGTACTTTATCCTTTGAATGATAAGCGCAATAAGATCAAGAAGTAAATCCACTACTGTAACAAGAAGCAGAACAGCGTAAATAATTTCAAAAATCAAATCTATTGCTCCACCTGGGGCTTCAACAACTGTTGCAATATTAGCAAGTTTTGGTTCTAATGACTTATACACTTTCACTATTTCATTAGAGCAGAAAACGATCGTGACAGTAGTGATCATTGCATCTGAGTAATTTGGAACACTGCTCACAACATAAGGAACAAACACGAAGTCTGAATCTTTGATTTTATCAATTTCACGCAAGTAATCAAACGTGAAGCTATCAGCTATATCATTAAGCCAATCAATTTTTGCGACTGGTGTGCTATCAGCAACGACTTGATTTCTACCCCAATTAGCAGTTGATAAGTCAATGTAACCATCAAATAAATCAAGCGAGCTTCCATTTTCTTGAAGTGTGATCTTGTGCGGGACTCCTTCAAAGACTCCAGCTCCTCCACTCATGCCAAGATTAAAGTAGTCAAGCAAATCTTGAGCTTCTTTATCTACCCACTCAAAGGCCGCTATGTTGACTTGCCTATCTGTGCTGTCATTGTCGAAGTTTATCTCAATTGAAAGCTCTTGATGATTCTTAGGAACTTGAACAGACTTGCCGTTTATCTTATGCAGTTGCTTCATATTCTTCTCGGCTTCCTTTTATGCACTATTGTTTTCTTAATACCATCTTCAATTCTCTTATCGATCATCTGTCCGAGCTTGTCAACGTCGATCACTTGTCCGGAAGAGCTGACTGCTTTTCGAACCGAACGAAGCTCGTTCACGATATTCGTATCATTCAAAGCGTTGACTTGGTATTCTCCTTTTCGATGAGCTTCTGCCATAGCAACAAGATCTTCATTGCTCATGTTCCCAATTCTTTTGTTATCAGAGGTTTTGATCACTCGCTCACCTTTATGCACACCAATCAAATAGTCATCTCTTCCAGTGTTTCTCCACTTAGTTGCGTTATCGTCACCAACTGACTCTGTTCCTTCGTAGAATAAGCCTGAAACAGTTTCAGCTATTGCTACTTGAGCTAGTGCTTTTCCTGCTGCTGTATTTGGATTCTCTTTTAAGTACTCTGTGAAAGCTGTCAAATATGCGAGAGTCTTCTGACGCCTCTCCTGTTTCTTTGCCTCTCTATCTCTTTGAGCCTCAAGTTCTGCGGCTTTCTTCTGCTCAAAAGCAAGTGTGTTTGCTAATCCACGATCGGCTAAGTCTTGTTGTCTCGCTAAATCTTCTTTGGCGTACCCAATTTCACGAACAATCTGTTCTTGCCTCAGAGTGCTTCGCCTGTTCATTGCTTCCTCAAAAATTGACGTCAATCGCTTTGCTTGTTCAATTGCTGCGTTTAGCTCTTCTTGACGCTTATTCTTTTTCCAGTCAGCCTCTTCGCGGTTTATGTCGTTCAGGTCGTTGATGTACTTACGCTGGATGATCAACCTTTCTGCTACTGTCAGCTTCTCATTCTGAAGCTCGAACGTTCGCTGTTGCTGCAACTTCTCACGACGCAACTCAAAGACTTGTTCTGCATTTTCTTCAAATTCAGCAGTTGCAATCTGTGAATCATACACAAGTTGATCAAGCTTCTGGTAGTCATCTATCTCTTTTAGTCTCGCTTTCTCTGCAAGCTCATCTTTTTTTCTCTTTTTTTCAGCAGCCTTCTCTGCTTCTTCTTCTCGCTTTTTCTGTAATGCAGCTGCCTCTCTGTCTCGTTTAGCTTTGTCTGCATCAATTTCACGCTGAATACGTCCGACTGCCCTAATTGCTTCGGTTCTTAGCCGTTCATTTTCTCTTTCAATTCTTGAGATTGCCAACAACTGCTGTGCCACAAGCTTCTGACGTTCCAGATTGTTCGGGTCATTTTTCAAGAGCTGCTGAAACATTTTCAACCTTTCCCTTGCAACCTTTAACTCTGCATCTTCTCTTTCCGTGAGTATGTCAACAGCATCGCTTGCAGCCTTTACCCTTTTAGAAAATGGGAGATATGTATCGTCACGCACCTGCTTTAATTCTTCAAGTGTGTCAATTTGCTTTGCCGCAAGCGTTTCAGCTCTGATAGCTTCAATCTCTAGGTCAGCAAGTCTATTAGTTGCTAGAACCTCAATTTCACCTCGAATAAATGACGACATGCCAAATAATTGCTCTGTGAGAAAGGCTGCTATTTTATCTAGAGGGCCGCCACCTTTACCATCAGCGCCAAGTGATTTTGCAAAATCGTTTGCAAAACCCATTTGCACAGCTTTAAGCCTTGTTGTTGCCGATGCGAAATCAAGTGCCCCTGCTGTGCTACCTAAATATAAAGCTGTTAATCCAGACACAGCAGCTGCAACAGCCCCAATAGGTGACAACAAAGCACGGAAATTTTTCATTAAGCCGCCAAGCGACTGACCCATGAAATTTTGTTTCTCAATTGTTTTGCCAAGCCCTTTTCGATAATTACCTACAGACCGCTGAAAGTTTCCGATGGATTCATCATTTGCTTTTACCTGCTTGTCAAGCTCTGTAATTGATTTTTTTAATGAAACTCCAAAAGGTGATTTTCGTTCTTCCGCGGTGAGCTTTCTGTATGTGTCACGAAGCTTACCAAGGTGAATACTAAGTTGATCGAAAGAAGTACCTGCAGCATTTGCTTGCTTCACCTGCTGACGCATTGTAATTCCAAGCTGTTGGTTTGCAACTGTCAATTCTTTCTGTCGCTTTGAAAGAACAGTTGACTTTTCTACATAATTGCTTGTACTTATAAGCCCTCGATCAAGCTGCTTTGTTAGATCTTTTTGCTGCTCTGCAAGCTTTTTCAACTCAAGGCGATATCGAACAGACAGCTTGACGTTTTGTGTAAAGCTTCCGTTCACGTCGTCAACTTGCTTATTCAGCTCTTTGTTTAGAACGATTTCTTCAGCAATTGATTCGTCAAGTTGCTTTGTTGATTCTTTGACGATATTCTGCGTCTTTGCAAGTGTCTTTGATGTTTCATTCAAGTCACGCACCTGTTCTGTGTATGCCTTTAAATCACCACCGGACTTGATTGACCCACCCTTCATGATCTGTTGTATCACTTCAAGAACCTTGATCAGTTGCTGTTCCAGATCACGACCCTCTTTAATGACACTAATAAGCGCGTCTGGTGCAATTATGTCTGACCGTTCAATTCGGTTTTGTGCCATTTTCTTTCATCAATTGTGCGTGAATGTAATATTTGCGAACCGACATTTTTGAATCATCTATTGGAAATCCAAGATGAGCCTCAAGAACTGCAATGCTTTTGTGATATTTAAAAGGTTCTAGATCGCCTGACTCTTCTTGTGTGTACAAGCTTGTCTGTTTATATTGTAAGATCGATAATGTGTCACCAACAATCAACGCTTTAAGCTTTCGCAAATATTCACGACGCTCATCGTTTACTTGCTCGATGTAGTCCTTATCTTCGGCAAGTAGATCAAACATTTCTTCTTCAATTAACGCCCATGCAGTTTGAAGATGCTCTGTTTTAATTGTGCCGTCATTCTTACCGTCAAGAAGAAGATGAACGTCGCCTGTTTCTATGATCTTCCAGTAATTACCAATTGGTAGTGTGTCAATAGAGGTGTGCACGTTCATTGCGTAAAAATACAAAATTAGAACTTAAGCAATTTATTCAAAACAAAAACCTTTACAAGTTGATATATTTTTATTTTAATGCTTCTTTAATTACAATGTCTCGAATAATTGGGATGATGTAATTGACAAGCTTAGTGATATTGCCGTCAGTGAGTCCTATCAAATCGCCATACTCAAGAAGATCTTTGTTCGGCTTCACTGTATCTGCTGAAATCGTAACCGAGTCTCCATCGACGTTGCTCATCTTGAAGGATTCATAAAAAGCTCCAGTGTCGTAAAGAGTGAAAGGAGTTCCAGCAATCTTAGCACCTCCAGAGATGACCTCTGTCGCTCTCGAATAAACCGGAAGTGCAGAGCCATCAGAAGTGATACCAAGACGCAACTGGCCTTCCGTATTAAGCTCAATCACTTGATTCTGAGCATCACCTCTCGTAAAGGTTAGGAAGAAGACTCTTCTATCGGTTGTCTTCTGAATGTTTCTCGCTACTTGTATTGCTCTTTGCATGATGTAAAATTAAGTTATTAATTCGCAACGCTTCTTATACCAACCTTAGCAAGCATTTTCTCTCCAAAGATCAGCTTCTTTCCAGCTCTTGATTACATGGCGATATTCTAGCCGCTCATGCAGATAGCCTCTCAAACCTTCTTCGTGAGCGCACTTAATTAGAAAGTCCTTGTCTTTGCCAGCGATCTGAGTCACTCGATTATCTTCAAGCACCCAAACCATTTCTCGAAGTGGGTAATTCGGGTCGAAGGCTGAAGAAGAATCTCCAGGTTTGAGATATCCTCTCAGCAGCCAATTCAATATTTTATGTCTGATCATAAGCTGAATGTCTTTCGTTGTGTTTGTTTGATATATCAAATTTAGTATAAAGTTTTATACTACAACAAAAAAAGCAATTTATTTTTTTAGATTTTTAAATTATCTTTATGTAAATCAGGGTTTGAACATCAAGCAAGCCATTGACGCGATGAGAAAACACAAATTGAGAGGATGAGTAGACCGAGATTAAGCAAAGGACTCAATTGGCTTGTGGGAAGCCTAAAAGATGAGTCCAACAGAGTCCTAGTAATAGGAGACCTGCACGAACCTTTCTGCCTGGATGGATATTTATACTTTTGCATAGAGCAAAAGGAGAAGTTCAACTGCAATAAAATTGTATTTATTGGCGATGTAATCGACAATCACTTTAGCTCATATCACGAAACAGACGCAAACGGACTCGGAGGCTCGGACGAACTAGAATTTGCAATAAAAAAGATAGCAAGGTGGCGCGATGCCTTTCCGGTTGCTACCGTTATTATCGGAAACCATGACCGGATCATAATGCGCAAAGCTCAAACCTCCTCAGTTCCTACCAAATGGATAAGAGAATATAAAGATGTATTGGAGGTTGATCAATGGGATTTTGTAGACAGGATCGTGATTGACGATGTGCAATACATTCATGGTGAAGCAGGAACAGCTAGAACCAAGTGCAAGTCAGATATGATGTCCACAGTTCAAGGACACCTACACACTCAGGCTTATACTGAATGGGTTGTCGGCCAGAAGTTTAAGGTCTTCGGCACTCAGGTGGGCTGCGGAATAGATCACAATTCGTACGCTATGGCCTACGCTAAGAGAGGCAAAAAGCCCGCTATTGGCTGCGTTGTTGTTCTTAATGAGGGCCGAACGCCTATTAACTTACTTATGGACTTATGATTGAAGGAGTTGCATTGTATTACACGGACGCGAAAGTCAGGAAGCTCATTGACAGAAGACTACATAAGATGTCTGTAATTTCCGCAAATCTAGGAACAGACTCTACGGAAAAGGAAAAGAAGGAGGCGAATAAAATAATCGGAAGTCTAGAGGCTGAAATCAACAACCTATCGCCAAACTTTCTAAAATCACCAGAGTAGCTTTATACAGCTTTTTCTACTGTTAAAAGCAAAAAAAAACTCGAAATTTCTTCCGAGTCTTTCTTTTTGTAAGATCTATTTCAGCTTCTTGTAAGCCTCCCAGTGATCATCGAAGCCTTTCCGAACTCCATTAAGAGCCAAGAATTTGACGAATTTCTTCTTCTGCTTAGTTGTATAAGCTTTCGAAGAAACAAATATTTGGCCTATCTGGTAGTGTGAAGCTTTTACCATTATTACGCTGTGATTGTCACGTTGACAAGATTGGTATCGTCGTAGCCTAAAGTGGCAGAGTCGATTCCTAGCCCGAAAGTATCGCCTCCAGTCGCTGGAGTTGTGAATGTGAAGTCGTAAACTCCATCAGCAGACTCTACAACAGTGAAAGGCTCTGCACCTGGAGTAGGCGTAAGCTCATTCAAATCGAAGTCAGCAGCAACCAATCCACTCACCTTTGCACGAGTCTTTGCAGATCCGTAGTCGGTAGTGATTGTCATTGTGAATCCGGTAGTAGCTTCGTTTGAAACAGCTCCGTACAAGTCAACCAAACCAGTGATGTCAAGCAAATCAATTCCAGAGAACTCAGAAGCGAGAAGCATACCAAGCTGATCATCAGTGAAGTCCTGTCTCCATTCGAAGTTCAATTGAACTTTTGGAACAGTCGTGTCAGTTGTCTTGATGTACTTAGGGCTCCAAGTAGCTGAGTTGATTGGAAGAGGAGCGAGATACAAAGGATCGGTAACAGAGTCACCAATCAAGTTTCCTTGCTTGTCAACAACGTAAGCTCCGAAAGTAGTACAACCCCAAGAGATGATCTTGCGAAGGTAGTCTGGAGTCTGGTTGATGATGATTCCAGCGAATGTTCCAATCGCGTCTTGAACCTTTGCAGAAGTTCCGTCTTCAAATGTCTCAACGACATCATCTCCACGAACGTCCTCGACATTCAAAAGATTTCCGACTGGGTACCAACGCTGATAAGGATCTGCATTGTTGATAGCTGCATCGACATAAGCTTTGTCGAGCGTATCAGATAAAAGGATTCTATTCAATGTGCCATCTGCTTGAGCTAATGGAACAAGGATTAATTTTCGAGCCGCATCTTGCATCGGCATACAAGATGGCCGTCCTGTGTTCAAGAAGGTCAAATCGCAAAGACAAGTTTTCATTGAGATTGTTTTTAGATTTCTACAAATTTAAGTATTTTCTTCTATTCGCTACCTTTAAAGGTGTCGAGCTTTAAAAGTTTGCTTAATGCTGTTTCGCTTGTCCACTCTTCTGAGCAGTCAAACTCAAAAAAGCGGTGGTGCTTGATTGTCTTGCCTTCTTCTAAAGCCTCCACTCCGACGCTGGACTTGTTGTTCTTCCAATCGTACAGAACTTCTACTATCTCCCAAGTGAAGTCCTTTAGCTCTATGTCCTGAAATGTTTTTAGTGCTGCTTGTTTCATATTCCGTCTTCTATAAATGCCATGTAAATCATATTAAAGCTCGTAGGTGTTTTTACTACTATTCCACTAGATGTACTCGTAGAGTTAGATATATAGTACTTTCCAGCAATCCCACCGCGGAAATATGTGCTTGACATAGCAATAACCCCAGTTCCAAATGCATTATATAATCTAGGCTCTGTGGTTGTCCAGTCCTCATCTACTACCGCTATCAAATACTCTATTGGTGCTAGATACCAAGTCGCGTAAGTTTTACCATTTAGGGTTTCGCTTTTAGCTTGTGCGATAGTCCACGCATCAGCTATGGTTCTCCTATTATCGTTTCTAAAATCGACCACATCAAAGATAACCCCCTGAAGGTTGTCATATATCAAGGTGTTTGCTGGATTTGTTCCGAATACACTTGTACCTGAGTCGTTTGTAAATCTGACTTTCGCGCCAAACTCAGGGTCATTATCTACCAAAGTGTTAAAGTGGTTAGGTGTAGCTACCGAATGGTCGATCTGCTGAATTTTACCCGTCTGCTTGTGTTCAAATGTATTTTCTTTGCTAAATGCTGCGTCTCCGTTTGCGTAACTAACACTTTGAACGCAGTTAGATGGCCTACAATAAACCGTAGGATTTGCCGCTAAACTACAAACTACATTCACAACAGAAGGCTGAGTAAACGTACTCCCATCGCTGTCTGTAACTGTGATGTCAGGAAGCGTAATCGTTCCACCACTTGCTACAGTGTTCGTGTAACTGCTGTCTGAGTTTTCGACATTTGCATCAGGTGCTAGAACTGTGTCAGTCTCTGTGGCTTTTACTAAGTTACTTGATAAAACTGTGCCAAGAGTATTAACCACATTGACAGTTGAGTCAGCGACATTGTAAACTCCTGATCCCTCTGCTGTTAAAGTTGCACTTGCAATTAAAGTTCCATCGCTCTTGTTAATGTTGATGGTGGCGTCGGCAATGATAATATCCTCGCTCACATTGCTAGGAACTAACTCTGACCTAAGAACTGCATTTAAAGTGTTTTTAATTACAGCAGTAGCATCCGGAGCAGTAATAGTCGATGCATCAGTTGCTAAGACGTTTGTGGTAGATAATGTCGTGCCATCTGTGTTGTCTAAAGTGATTACGCTGTCAGGGATTCTAAAATGTGAACCTTGTTTTGAACCTATTAATGTGCTTCCACTCGATTGTCTTACCTCGATGTTTAAGGTTGCGCCCGAAGCTACATTGTCAAAAAATACACTATTTACATTCACCGTACCATCTGCCGCTGAACTACAAACTACATTTACAACAGAAGGCTGAGTAAACGTACTCCCATCGCTGTCTGTTACTGTAATGTCCGGAAGCGTAAGCGTTCCACCACTTGCAACAGTATTCGTGTAACTACTGTCACTATTTTCTACCGTAGCATCTGCTGAAGGCGTACAAAGTACGTTTTGGACACTAGGCACAGAAGACGTTGAACCATCAGAATCTGTAACTGTAATATCAGGTAAGACTAAAGTATCACCAACATTTACCGTACTAGAATATGACGCATCCGAGTTCTCCACCGTGCCGCTTCCGGCTATCGTATATTCTCCACCACTTGGCACAGTTTCAATAACATCACCCGCAGCGTTCTTAATGCTTACAGGGTCGCAAGTGCCGACCTCGATAGGGCTACCACCTAAAGGAGCATTACAAGCGTCGAAAGTGTACGGGCATTTAATCTCTATCTCTACCGTCCATCCCACGCCATCAATCTCGCCCCATGTTACAGGCTCAAAAGTCGCAGATGTTTCTACCTCATACTTATTGGCAACTAAGATTTGAGGGTTCTTGAACTCAGCAAAGAAGTCCGTTAGTATTTGGAGCGTGTCAGAATAAACCTCATCCGCATCTTCAAAGTCTTCGCGTGGAATGTCGGCAATACCTAGAGTGTAGGTGTAGACGATATGCCCAGTCTCTATTTGCGTGTTCTCTAAAGACCCCATAAGTCGAGGGAATACATTGTCCTTGTCTAGGATAATATCACCCTCCTGGAAGCCTATTTGATAAGACCCCAACTGATCGTGCCGCGAGGCTATCGTGGTCAGGTCTGCGTTTACTTCGTTGTAACTTGTCATTTCTTTACCTCTGCTTTATCCTTAGTGTACTGAAGGAAGAACATCACCTTGCTTATTGGCTCACCCTCTACCTTTTCAATTTTTAAGATGTCTCCATTGGCGAGGGAGTGGAGAACATTAAACCAACCATATCGGGCAAGTGGACTTTCTTCTCCGACCCCGTTAAAGAGTCGAGGGAATTGTTCAACAAGCTCTGACCTAAACGCAAAAAAAAAGCTAGTGCGCCCGTTGTTATGCTTATGGGTAACTCCCTGAAATGCTCCCCGTCCGTTCCCTTGTATGGCTCTATCTTATACAGCTCTTTGTACTCTTCCACAATGGGCCGATACAAAACAGCCATGACAATATGTAGGTTTTCTATAAAGTCGTCGCCCGAATAGCTGTCTATATCCACGAACTCACCCGTAGTCAGGTCCTGAAGGTTTGGAATAAAGCCATACTCCACGCCTTGCCATGTGAATCGCTGCTGAAAAGGCTGCTCCTGTTGTAGGACTGCCGCAATCTTAGCCGACAACTCGCTCAACTGCCTTACAGGAATCCTATCCAAAGCGTCATAACCCGCGCCTGTGATAGCTTTAATTATCTTCTTTGCCTTCCATGTATCGTCTAGGCTTTCATCGTTTCCGATATTAAAGCATTCGACATATTTACTTAGCGGTATCTCGTCCGCTTTCGTTGGTATTATCACCTCCATAACCTTATATGTATTTTAGGCTTAAACGTTGCGCGGGAGTATATGAAATGGCGTAAATTAATCGCTTCTTCATTTCTTGAATAAAAAAACCCCCGAAAGGGAAGGACTCCGAGACGGGGGAAAACACTAACAATGAAAAGTATGAATCAACGCGAATATAGGCTTTTTATTCTTATCCCGACAAATTAACGGTTATTGAAAAGTTGTTGTTGTGCTGATCGGTGTTATCAAACATAAATAAAAGAATTTGGTCAGCAACTACCTAACGGCGTAAACGCCGCGCTTGTTCGTGTTCAGCTTGTTCAAAGCAACGTAGCGCAGGGCATCAATGGCGTGGTTCATGTAGTCGACGGGCTTGTTCAAGCTCTCTCCATTCCTGTCAGTCTGCCACTTATAAGAGCGCAACTCCTTCAAAAGGTTCACGCTTCCAGGATCAACTACAAGCTCGTACCTCTTCAGTATATCAATGCTCTGCCTAATAGAGTCTGGACCTTTCCTTGCGGGTGAAGCTCTGAAGCCTCCTGGAATCCTCTTAATCTCTTCAATGCTCTTTGGCTCTGCTGAGTCGCATACAACTTCTTCTTGTCTGTCTATGTCTAACCTCTGCACTATGTCGGGGTTCGTTAAGCCATGCTGATATAGCAACTCGCGAACGTGAAGCCTTCCGTTTGACTTAGCGACCTCAACGACGGCGGTAGGGTCATTGGTGAATCCAAAGTCAAGACCAAGCCCTACCC
>Ga0206131_10002467_pt1 | contig 22360 bp, 19 predicted proteins | sample Helgoland_Spring_FD_148636 | JGI IMG/M metagenome (GOLD analysis project Ga0206131, IMG submission 148636) | Pelagic subsurface seawater microbial communities from Kabeltonne, Helgoland, North Sea - Helgoland_Spring_Bloom_20160517_1 | ecosystem: Environmental > Aquatic > Marine > Epipelagic ...
TTGACGGTCCCGGATGCCGCACGGTGAAACCCGGTCGGAGCGACGGAGGAGCGGGCGGTTGGCGAGGGACGAGCCGACGCCAAACCGCCTGCAGTCATGTCCGACGAACGTCGGCCCGAGCGGGGGTAGTTCGCATTCACTCGCTGCGCTCGTGGATGCTGTCTGAGTTCTGCCGGTTGACGGTCCCGGATGCCGCACGGTGAAACCCGGTCGGAGCGACGGAGGAGCGGGCGGTTGGCGAGGGACGAGCCGACGCCAAACCGCCTGCAGCCATGTCCGACGAACGTCGGCCCGAGCGGAGCGGTGAAACGCGGTTCTAAACCGCGGCGAAGCCGAGTTCGAGGTCGGCGATGATGTCGTCGATGGTCTCGAGGCCGACCGACAGTCGGATCAGTCCTGGGGCGACACCACTTGCTGCCTGCTCCTCTTCAGTGAGCTGGCTGTGGGTGGTTGAACCTGGATGGATGATCAGGCTGCGCACGTCGCCGATGTTGGCCACATGGCTGTGGAGCACGGTGGCGTTGACGAACTTCTCGCCGGCCTCGCGTCCACCCTTGATGATGAATGCAGGCACCGAGCAGAAGCCGCGGCCCTCGGTGTACTTGGCCATACGTTCGTGCCACGGGCTCGACGGTAGACCGGCGTATTGCACCGATTCGACTTTGTCGTGACCGTCGAGGAACTCGGCGACAGCCTGAGCGTTCTGGCAATGCCGCTCCATACGCAAACTCAAAGTTTCACAACCCTGGATGAAGTGGAACGCGTTGGTTGGTGACATGGCGGCACCGAGGTCACGCAGACCCTGGACCCGAGCCTTGATGATGTAGGAGCCAGCCCCAAGTGCTGGCCAGAACGCCATGCCGTTGTAACTGGGGTCGGGGTTGTTCATGCCAGGGAACTTCTCGGCATCACCGAAGTCGAACGTGCCGCCGTCGATGACCACGCCACCGATCGATGTGCCATGCCCACCAATGAACTTGGTGGTCGACTCGATCAGGATGTCGGCGCCCCACTTGAGCGGATTGATCAGGTACGGCGATGGGACCGTGTTGTCCAAGATCAAGGGAACACCAGCGTCGTGGGCGACGGTCGAGACTCCTTCGATGTCGATGCAGTTGTTCATCGGGTTGCCTACGGTCTCGCCGTAGAACAGCTTGGTGTTGGGTTGGGTAGCAGCCCGCCACTCATCCAGATCGTCGGCATCCTTGACGAAGGTGACGGCAATGCCCATCTTCGGAAGTGTGTAGTTGAACAGGTTGTAGGTGCCTCCGTACAACGACGAAGCCGTAACGATGTGATCACCTGCATCACAGATGTTCGTTATGGCCAGCGTTGTCGCAGCCTGGCCCGAAGCCACACAAAGTGCGCCGGGAATGCCGACTGCGGTTGCGGTACCGCCTTCGAGATCCGACAAGCGTGTTTCGAGCACACCGGTTGTCGGGTTCATGATCCGGGTGTAGATATTGCCTATCTCGGCCAGGGCAAACAGGTTTGCTGCGTGTTCTGCATCTCGGAAAACAAAACTGGTCGTTTGGTAGATCGGGACCGTACGGGCACCCGTTTCTGAGTCGGGCACCTGCCCAGCGTGTATCTGACGGGTTTCAAAACCTTGCGTCATGGTTGCTCCACATATGTGTTGTAAATGAAGTCGTCATTGTCGACCATGCGGGTCGGGTTTGCAACACGAGAGGTGAATTGCCACAGAACTATGTCAGCGCCAACGTGCGGCCCATCTGATTGGGTCTGATTGGGTCGGTCATAGACATGCAGGTTCGGACCGGCGCAGCTGGTCGACGGTCGCGTAACCTGGGCTCATGTCTGAGTGGTCTACCGATCCCGCCCAAGCCGCCGAACTCGATGCTGCGGATCCGCTTGCGGAGATGCGCAACCGTTTCGAACTTCCACCGCCGCCCGAAGGAGCTGCCGACTCGATTTACTTCGTCGGCAACTCGCTCGGCCCCATGCCCAAGAAGGCTCGCGACTACGTGGTCGGCGAGCTCGATCGGTGGTCGACACTCGGCGTCAAGGGTCATTTCACCGGTGACCCCGGTTGGGCCGATTATCACCGTACGGTCGAGGACTCGATGGCTCGGGTTGTCGGTGCTCAGCCGAATGAAGTCACGGTGATGAACGCGCTCAGCGTCAATCTGCACTTGTTGCTCGTCAGCTTCTACCGGCCCACACCGGATCGGCACAAGATCTTGATCGAAGAACATGCCTTTCCATCGGACCATTTCGCGGTTGAGAGCCAGATTCGCCAACGTGGGTTTGACCCAGCAACCTCGCTTGTCACCGTGTCGCCTCGCGACGGCGAAGAACTACTGCATCCCGAAGACATCATCCATGCAATCGAATCCTGTGGCGATGAGTTGGCGACCGTGCTTCTGCCAGGTGTGCAGTACTACACCGGTCAGGTGCTGCCGATGGCCGACATCGCTGCCGCTGGGCATCGAGTTGGCGCAACGGTCGGCATCGATCTTGCACACGCGGTTGGCAACATCGAGTTGTCCATGCACGACGACGATGTCGACTTCGCTACCTGGTGCTCCTACAAGTACCTGAATGCAAGCCCGGGCGGCGTGAGCGGCATCTATGTGCATGAACGCCATGTCAATGATCAGTCGCTGCCGAAGTTTCTGGGCTGGTGGGGCACTCGCCGAGATACGCGTTTCGAAATGGTCAATGAGTTCGACCCCATCCCCACGGCCGAGTCGTGGCAGATCAGTAACGGCACGGCACTGACCAACGCGGCCATGCGGGCCTCGCTAGAGATCGTCGACGAGGCCGGCGGGATCGCCGCAATGCGGGCCAAATCCGAGAAGCAGACCGCCTACCTGTTGTACCTGCTCGACGAGTTGCTGCCGGGGGTCGTCGGCACCCTGACCCCTCGTGACCCGGCCCAGCGAGGCTGCCAGCTGTCACTGGAGATTCTTCCCGATGACATCGACGGCAAGGCGGTGTTCGATGCAATCGAAGCTGCGGGCGTTTTCTGTGATTGGCGCTACCCGAACGTGATCCGGGTGGCTCCTGCTCCACTGTTCAACACATTCGGTGAGATCCGCCGCTTCGTCGACATCTTGTTCGGAGCACTCGCAGCAAACCCGGCATGACATCTTTGGGCGAGAACGGGCCGACGCTGGTCATCGGCGGAGGCATCGCTGGCGCCTACATGGCGGCACTGCTGGGGCAACGTGGCGAGCAGGTCACGGTATTCGATAGTAGGCCGGACCCTCGCTCCGAGGCTGGTGCCGGTGGGAGATCAATCAACCTGGCCATCGCCGAACGAGGTTTGGCAGCATTGCGTCAGCTCGACGGCGTTGTCGACAGGGTTGAAAAAATCGTGGTGCCTATGCATGGGCGTATCATCCACGATGACAACGTAAGCGGCCTGCAACCGTATGGAAACCTGCCGAGCGAGGTCTTATGGTCGGTTGACCGCACCGCACTGACCAATGTGTTGCTCGACGCCGCCGAGGCGACTGGCAACGTCGACATTCGATTCAGTCAGCGATGCCGGGCGATCGACTTTGACCTGAACCTTGTCTCGTTTACCGATTCGACCCAAGCCGACACCTGGTACCAGTTGCCATTCGGAACCATTTTTGGTGCCGACGGTGTGGGTTCGACCGTACGTACAGAAATGCTTGAACGCAACGGCGGTTCGGTTCGCAAAGAGATGCTCGACCACCGTTACGTCGAGATTGAAATGCCGGCGGGCGACGGCGGCGAGTTTCAAATGGAGCCGCACGGTTTGCACATCTGGCCCCACAACGATTTCATGCTTATCGCACTTCCGAATCCGAGTGGCGACTTCACCTCGACCCTCTTCTTGGCGGCTGCTGCCGAAGGGCCGAGCTTTGCAGCCATGCAGTCAGCTGCCGAGATCAACGCGTTCTTTGAAGAGAACTTCGCTGACTTCGCGCCGATGGTTCCTGACTATGTCGAACAGTTCATTGATGCGCCACTGGGGCGGCTTGGCACGATCCGGACCGTCGGTTGGAGTTTCGAAGACCGAGTCGTGCTGGTCGGCGACAGCGCCCATGGCATTGTCCCGTTCCACGGCCAGGGTATGAATCTGGCGCTCGAGTCGGCAGCAGCGTTGGACAGAATTTTGCAGGCGCACCCCCACGATCTCGCTGGTGCCTTCGAGGCCTTCGAAGCGGACCGTGGTGACGACGCCAACGCCATCGCCGACATGGCGCTTGAGAACTATGTCGAGATGCGAGACAAGGTGAACGACCCCGACTATCTGCTCAAGCGCGAGCTCTCACTGATGCTGGCCGAGCGCTTTCCCGATCACTTCCGACCTCGCTACAACATGGTTATGTTCTCGGCCATCCCGTATGCCGACGCGTTCGCTCGTGGCGACCAGCAGGCGGAGCTTCTCGCCGAACTGGTTCAGGGTTGTGCCACGATCGACGAAGTCGACATGGCAGCGGCCGAAACCGCAGTTCTGGCCCTGGGTCTGTTGCCACCTGGCTCCACGACTGCTCGGCCTGGGCCACAAGCAGCTGGTGAGGTTAGCCAAGCCCGAAGTACTCCGACGACTGGTTAGAGATCCTTGATACGTGCGGCGAGTTGGGTCGCAGCAGCGGTGGGGGAGAGCGAGCGAGCCGCCACCGCGTCGAGGACTTCGGCTACACCAGCGAGACTCTGGCCAGCGAGCATGAGATCGACACGGGACTCAAGGTCGGCCATAAGCCGGTTGCGGACTTCGTCGATGTCTCGATTGACGCGCCTGGCTTCGAGCTGTCCATTGGCGGTAATCGCAGTCCGATGACGCTCGATGGCGTCCCACATCTCGGGTGCACCTTCGCCAGAAAGAGCCGTGGTCATGATGATCTCAGGACGCATACCAGTGCGCTGGTCCTGGCCAGACACATGGCTCAGATCGAGCATCAGATCTAGGTCACGGCGCACATCTTTGGCACCGGGGCGATCGGCCTTGTTCACCACAAACAGATCGGCAAGTTCAAGCAGCCCAGCCTTGTTCGCCTGCACTGAATCGCCCATGCCTGGCGTTGCGACGACCACGGTGGTGTCGGCGGTACCAGCGATGTCGACCTCGACCTGACCGACACCGACCGTCTCGATCACGATGGGGTCATAACCCGTGGCATCGAGCAAACGGACGACACCGGGAACCGCAAGTGACAATCCGCCCTGATGGCCTCGAGTTGCCATTGACCGAATAAACGTGTCAGGCGACGCGACATCTTCCATACGAACGCGGTCGCCCAGAATCGCGCCGCCAGTGAGTGGGGATGACGGGTCAACCGCAAGCACAGCGGCTCGTTTGCCGGCCTCGCCGAGCAGTTTCACGAGCTGGCCGGTCAGCGTGGACTTGCCTGAGCCGGGAGCGCCGGTAATGCCGATCACATGGGCGTTTCCTGCTCGCTCATGAGCGAGTTCGGCGACTGTTTCAGCCTCGGCCGCGTCACGTTCGACGAATGTGATAAGACGGCCAAGCGCGCGGCGTTCGCCACCAAGCGCTTTGTCAAAGATGTCTGCTGGGGGAAGTCCGCGCAGGCTCACGACGCGGCTACGCCTGGGGCGACGAGCCGCGAACTGCAGCCACCGCGTCGCGGACGGTTTGGGCAACCTCTTCGGCCGAGGCGCCTGGGCCCAAGATCGCAGCTACACCCGTTTTCATCAGCGGGTCGATGTCTTCGTCGGGCACGATGCCGCCAACGATCACCGGGACTTCGAGGCCAGCTTCGGCCAGCGCATCGACCATCTTGGGGGCAAGCGTCATATGGCTGGCGTTGTGCATGGAGAGACCGACAGCGTCGGCGTCCTCCTGCTCGACGGCGTTCACGACGTTCTTGTAGCTCTGGCGGAGCCCAAGAAAGATGACTTCCATCCCTGCGTCGCGCAGGATGCGGGCCACGATCTTGATGCCGCGGTCATGGCCATCGAAGCCAAGTTTGGCGAGGACAACACGGATCTGCGGGTCACTGGTTGATGCGTCGCTCACAGGAAGACCTTCTCTACATAGGTGCCGAAGACTTCTTCGAGCGAAGCCACGATCTCGCCTTCGGTGGCGAATGTTTTGACAGCCTCGATCATGGTTGGCATCAAGTTGATTTCGGGATCTGCGGCCTCGGTCTTGAGCTGCGTGAGTACGCGGGTTACGGCGTCGTTGTCGCGGCGTTGTTTCACGTCGTTGAGTCGCTTGAGCTGGTACTCCTCGACTTCGGCGCCGATACGGAGCAGGTTGCGTTCGCCCGAGTCACCTTCGGTGAACTCGTTGACGCCCACAATGATGCGTTTGCCCTCGTTCACTTCGCGTTCGAAGCGGTAGGCCGCATCGGCGATCTCGCCCACGAAGTAACCGTCGTCGATGCCGGCGTAGGCGCCTTCGAGGATGGAGTCGTTTCCGATGTCAAGCAGGTGAGCGAAGATGTCTTCGGCTCGTCGTTCCATCTCGTCGGTCATCCATTCGACGAATGGAGCACCGCCCAGAGGGTCGACCACATTGGTCACGCCGGTTTCGTGAGCCACGATCTGTTGGGTGCGGAGCGCGATGCGAGCGGCGTCCTCGGTCGGAAGCGCCATGGCCTCGTCGTAGGCATCGGTGTGTAAGGACTGTGTGCCGCCGAGCGCCCCGGCCAACGCCTGGATGGCTACCCGGCCAATGTTGATTTCGGCCTGTTGTGCGGTGAGCGACACACCAGCGGTTTGGGTGTGAAACTTCATCATCATGCTTCTGGGATCTTTTGCGCCGTAGCGCTCCTTCATCCACCTGGCCCAGATTCGACGAGCGGCGCGGAACTTGCCGATCTCTTCGAAGAAGTCACTATGGGAGTTGAAGAAGAACGACAGACGAGGAGCGAAGTCGTCGATGTCGAGTCCGGCGGCCACAGCGGCTTCGACATACGCGAAGCCGTTGGCCAGCGTGAACGCCAGTTCCTGTGCAGCGTTCGAGCCGGCTTCACGGATGTGGTAACCCGAGATCGAGATCGGATGCCACTTAGGCATCTCGGTCGACGTGAACTTCATCATGTCGGTGACGATCCGCATCGAGGGCCGAGGCGGGAAGATGTATTCCTTTTGCGCCTGGTATTCCTTGAGGATGTCGTTCTGGATCGTGCCGGCGAGCTGTGAACGCTCGACACCGGTCTTCTCGCCCACAGCGATGTACATGGCCATGATCATGGCCGCAGGGCCATTGATGGTCATCGACGTGGACACTGAACTCAGGTCGATGTCGGCGAACAGGTCTTCCATGTCGGCCAATGTGTCGACGGCAACGCCACAGTGGCCAACCTCGCCCAGCGCCCAGTCATGGTCGCTGTCTCGTCCCATAAGTGTGGGCATGTCGAATGCAGTGGACAGGCCGCCGCCGCCGGCGCGCAGCAGTTCCTTGAACCGGGCGTTGGTGTCCTCGGCAGTGCCGAAACCAGCGAACATGCGCATGGTCCATAGCCGGGACCGGTAACCAGCGGCGTGTAAGCCGCGGGTATAGGGGTACTGCCCGGGGTAGGGGCCATCGCCGTACAGAGGTTCAACAGGAACCCCTGACATCGTCTCGAATGGGACGTCGCGCAGCTTGGTCGCGTCGTATGCCTCTTGCCAGGCGGCTCGGGCTTGATCAGGTGCCGGATCGCTCATGGGTGCTCCAGATAGTAGGAAGTCCAACTATTTGACATCCTAGTACCCGGTGACGCGGTACTGTCTTGCCGGTGAGGATTCGTTGTGGGGCTTGATTTCGATCCCATCGAGGAAGCGCGAACCAACTGGAAACACCACGGGTGGGGCGATGGCCGGGCGATGGTGGCAGCAACTTCCATCACGCGCGCTCACCAGATCGTGCTGGCGCGTATCAATGCGGCACTTGCTCCATTCGATCTCACCTTCAGCCGGTTCGAAGTATTGGCCCTGCTGTACTTCGCTCGTGAAAACTCGCTGCCGATGGGCAAGATCGGGGCACGACTGCAGGTGCACCCAACCAGTGTCACGAGCTTGGTCAACCGACTCGTCAGTGACGCCCTGGTAGAGCGAGTGGATCATCCAACGGACCGACGCACGACATTGGTTGCACTGACGGCACGAGGGGAAAAACTCGCCCCACAGTGCGCTGCGGCGCTCGAGGAAACGGGTTTCGGTGTTGAAGGTCTTAGTGATCGCGACCTAGATGCGTTAGCGGCGACCATTACGTCGTTGCGCGAGGCAAGTGGTGATTGGCAAGCCGGAGATGCGGTTCGCCGTCTGCTCTAACTTCGAGAAAAGTCCTGCGGTTCGCCTGAGGCTCTCGTCGTTTTGTACACGTCAACATCTCTGAGCCGAACGGCACTCGGTCGGCTGATACCGTGCACTTCGCCGTGCGTATGAATCAACTCCTTGAGCAGAGCGATCGACCAACCGGTCATTTCGCCGACTGACAGTGCCTTCGTTCACGTTGCAGCGACGCATGCGTCACCTCTGGATCCTGGTCGTGTGGCTGCTTGTTGCCACCAGTTGCCGGGTGGCAACCGCTGATATCGACATGTCCGCGGCCGATCTGGACGATGCCTCTGAGATCCTCGCCGAGGGAACGGGCTTGGTGCTGCCAGCGGTCGGGCCGATCCCCGGTAGGTCCCACTGGCATGCCGCGTATGTCGTGCGTGTTTGCGACGACGTATTGCCGCCGTTCGACTCAGCCGAAGATCCCCTCGGGATCCATAGTCATGGTGATGGCATCATGCATGTCCACCCGTTCTTCGAAGCGTCGGGGTTCGAGTCAGCGACTCTCGGTCTCTTTGCCGATGCCATGGGTTTCACCCTTAGTGATGGCGAGCTGACGCTTCCAGGTGGGGGGACATGGCGAGACGGTGATCTGTGCGACGGTGTGCCCGGACGTGTATTTGTGGACCGGTGGCAGTCGCCTGATCCAGAGTCTCAGGTCGACCGGATCTTCGACGACCTCGAATCCCTCCGTTTCGAGGCAGATGGCGAGCTCTACCAGATCGCTTTTGCCCCCGTCGACTCGTTCCCTGTGGTTCCCCCGGCGACGGCGCGATTACCCGAGCTCAGTAATCTCGGGCCGCCACCAGAGCCATGGGTCGACATGCCCCTGATCACAGGTGAACAATCAGTGTCCATCTGGCAAGTCGGCGGGGTTGATGCGGAGCCATGCTCTGGGTCGGCTGTTCCCGAACGGGTGCTGTTCGGGGCGGTGCGTTGTTTCGAACCCATCGGTGAAAGGTTTGCTCACATTGACGTGGTGCAGAGTGCCCGTGCCGTCTCGCTGAATCGTCAGCCTGCGGTCGAACTCCAGATGGCACCTGAATTGCGCAGCCTAATCGGCGGACATTTCGCGGCAACAGAGAACCCATTGGTGATCGCCATCGAAGTCGACGGTTTTGTCGTGACGGCACCACAACTTGCCCGACTCCCCATCAGCGAGCGGCTTGTTGTCTCTGGCGGATTAACGGTCGAAGCTGCGGAACGACTGGCTGCCCTCCTGAACCAGTAGCTAACGGCGCCGAATTGGGGGTGCGGGCGTGGGGCGCTGAGCTTGGCGCCCTTCTCAGGAATCCTGTGAGCCCTCGACTCGTCGGCCATCTTCGACTAAATTGATTTGCCACAGCACTTCGTCGAGAGCGTCGGCGGCTCGGATGGGTAGATACTTGAGCGGGCGTTCTGGGGTGACACACGTAGGAATCGGGGTCAGCATGGTCCATGGTGCCGGATGGCAGAACTGCACCACGGACAGTCGTTGACCGGGTTGTTCTGGGTCGGCAACAACACGATGCATACCTGAGGGCACACGCCCGTTGGTCAGCCGTTCAAGCATCAGGCCGGTATTGATGATGACATGACCGTCGGGCGGGATGGCATCGAACCATGTTCCGTCGATCTCGACTTGGAGTCCTCGAGCAGTAGCCCGAGGTAGCGCGGTAATCAGATTGATATCGGCGTGAGCGCCTGCCCACACGTGAGACCCACCAGGAGCTTGTTCCATTGGGGGGTACCGAATAGCGCGGGTGAGGTTCGCTCCAACAGCCACGGTCTCGTCGAAGAGCGTCTCGTCGGCACCGACGCCAACAGCGATAATGCGCAAGAAGCGTCGCTGTATGTCGGCAATCGAGCTGTGAAACTTCAGCAATGTCTCGGTAATGCCGGGAACGTCGGCCTCGGGCAGAACCGGTTCGTGATAGCGATTCGGAAACTGGGTTCGTAACGGGTGTCCGGTGGGAATCCGCTCTCCCCAGTTCAGCATCTCTTTCCAGTCTGGCTCGTCGCTGGTTGCGGCGGTCTCAACGAGTAGTCCGGTGTAGCCGGTCTGGCCGTGGGTGCCCTCGGCTGTCCAGCTTCGTTTGGTTTCACCGTCGAGTGCGAAGAACGTGGCGAGCATCTCGTAGGCCTGATCGATCAGGCCAGAACTCACATCGTGAGCGGTGTAGACAAAGCCGGTTTCGAGGCTACGCATGGTGCCATCGACGACCGCGGAGCGTTCCGCCGCCGTGCCCTCTTCAAAGGCGAGTAGATCAACGTCGAGAATTGCGTCCATGGCAGCCTCCGGCTTGACGATCACCCGTGTATGGCCGGTCGGCCCCGGTGGTCCAATCGTATCGGCACGGGCGAACCGCCACGTTCGCAGAAGGTTTGGGCTGATGGAACATGTCCTAGGCTTGCATCGTTCGGGATCGGTGTATGCAAGCGATTGTCCCGGATGTGTGTCCGTGGATGACAGAGTCCTTCGGGGACTTCCCGACAGAAGGAGCCGGTGTGCGGCGAAACCTACGACTACAGGAAATGCTGGGTGCGCTGGTGCTGGCCCTAGTGACTCTTGTTCTCGCCGTGCCGATGGCCTCGGCCCAGGACCTCGACGACATTGTCAGTGAACTCGAACGGTCTGGTTACTACATCGAGCCAGGCGCCGACGCCACCGAGAGCGAGATGCGATCATTGGTTGATCGGGGCAACAACACCGCAGTGGCGTGGTATTTCGTGGTGCTGTCTGGACCCGCTGAGGTGGGCTACGCGGCAACCATCCGCGATGCGGTGCGTCCAACCGGCAATGTGCTGTTGCACTCGGTCGAGAGCGATTCACAAGGCGCCTTCGATCAGGTCGACTTCGCCACCGGCTTGACGAGATCGATCGAAGAACGTGCCCTGGCCGCCTTCGACACGAACTGGTCACGCCCGGTTGATTACATGGTCGACGTTGTCACCGACTTCACCGCAGCAACGAGCGGACCCGCTTCCGCTGGTTCGGAAGGCTCCAGCGGTTCTTCATCGGGCTCAGCCAGTTCTGGTGGGGGTTTCCCTTGGGGGCTGGTTGTGATTCTGGTAGTGATCGGCGGCGGACTGTGGTTCATGAGCCGACGTGGCAAGAGGAAGAAGCAGGGCATCGATCTGGAGACTGCCCAGAAGATTCGAGCTGAGCTCCAAACAGAAATCGACGAGCTGGCCAACGATGTTCTGGTGTTGTCAGGCCCCGTGGATCTTTCCGATAAACCGCAGGCCATTGAGTTCTACCGCGAAGCCACCGATACCTACCTGGATATCTCCGCTGAGATTCCTGATATGGAAGAGCTTGAGCACGCTGACCTTGGCGAATTGTCTGATATCGGGGCTCGTGTGGCCCATGCCCGGTGGCAGATGGATGCAGCCGAGGCGATTCTCGATGGAGAGCCTCTTCCTGAAAAGCCAAAGGTCGAGCCGCCACCGCCTCCGACCCCACCTCAACAGCGGACCCCGCAACAGCGCCAGCAAGGATTGCCCCAGCGTGCCCCGAGGCCCCGTATGCCCTACAGTCCGTCACGACGCCGTAGCGGCGGTGGCCTGCTTGATATCTTGATCGCAGGTGCCGGCATGGCGGGCTCCAGTCGAGGTCGTTCACGCGCTAGTGGCGGCGGAGTGTTCGGGGGCGGGACCATTGGTGCTGGCCGGTCACGCCAGGCCCAACCGATGCCTCGTGCCGGTGGTGGCGTGTTCGGTGGATCATCACGATACCGAACCGCAAACCGGCCTTCGTCGCGATCGAGCACTCGTCGATCAAGCAGTAGTACAAGCAGTAGTAGCAGTAGCAGCCGTCGCACCAGTAGCAGTCGTTCGACGTCAAAGCGACGTCGTCGGTGACATGAACGGATCGTGAGCGGGGCAGCCCGCTCACAACGTACACTCGCTCTGATAGCAACCCTAGAGAGGCATTCGTGTTCAAGCGAGTAATTAACTACCTCCGGACCCTGTTCCGGGTGAAGGCCGAAGCGGCCATGGACCCGGAAATCGAGATCGAACAGGCCATCGACGAAGCCCGCAAGCAAGATCGGCAGCTCCGCAACCAGGCAGCAAAGGTCATTGCTCATCGTGAGCAGATCGAAAGCCGTATTGAGAAGTCAGCTGACCAGGTTGGCGAAGCCCGAGAGATGGCTAAGCAGGCATTGTTGCGCGCCGAACGAGCCAGGACCGAAGAAGACATGGCTGGTCTCGACAAGTGGACCAACACCGCGTCGAGCCTGGCTATGAAGCTGCAGGCCTCCGAGAACAATCTTGAAAGCCTCAAGAGCCAGTACGAGATCGCTGTAGCCCAGGCCGACGAGGCCAACAATGCGGTTCAGGGTAACGCCCTGCGCGTCCAGGAACTTGCTGCAAAACGTATGCAGCTTCTCGGTCAGATCCAGCAGGCGAAGATGCAAGAAGAAGTCAATAAGGCTGTCGAAACCATGTCAGGTGCCCTCGAAGTCGACAAGCCAAGCCTCGAACGGGTCGAGAACAAGATCGAAGAGCGCTTGGCGAATGCCAAAGCCCACGCCGAGATTGCACAGTCCACACCCGAAGGTGCCGAAGCTGAACTACGCGAGGCCGTGTCGTTGGCCAAGGCCGATGACAAGCTGGCCGAACTCCGTGCCGAGCTTGGTCTGAATTAACGGTCGACAGGCGGCATTCGTCGTTTTCCGACGGTGATCATTGTCGGCAGCGGTTTACGGTACGAAGCTGGCGGTTTCAGCGAGGATGAACGAGCTACCAGCGATGCTGGCACCCACGTTGTCGCTCGAACGCGACGCCAGGAGCGGAAACGCTGGAAACGCTGGACACGCGACACTGGTGCTGATGTGTTGCTGTTGGGACTAGAGGTACATTGCCGATGCACTTGTGGTCCCGGTGGTGGCCATGAGGAGGGCTTGCTCTGTGGAGCTACGGATATCGTACGGGCGGCATCGCTCTATCTGTGTAGCTAGTCAAATGGGCCTATGGTCTCAAGTGTGAGTCAGAACGGCCGAAAGGGGTTCGTAACGTAAACAGTGTCAGTGCTGGCTGCGGGTCTTTCGGTCGGACCATTTAGGTCCGATTGCTTACAGCAAGCGGAAGAAGCTCAGGTCACACTGAATCACAGCACTCGCTGGCAAAGTCTGGATTTGAAGCCCCATGCACAACCTGCTCAAAGCAGAAGAAGACCTGCTCGAAACGAACGGTGGCGCCGTGGCTCCAATACTTATTGTTGATGATCACTCACTGCTAGCCGGCAGCCTGGCCATGGTCCTCGCAGCCGAAGGGTGCGCAGTGCGCACGCTCAAAGCAACGACCATCGAGCAACTCCAAGCCGAGATCCTCGAGCGACCTCCGGCGCTCACCCTCGTGCGGATCCAACCTGGTCCGAGCCTGGCCCGCAGCCTCGACCTTGTGGAGACCGCAGCGAGTGCGAGGGCAACAGTGGCCGTCCTCTCCGATAGCACTCACGAGTTGTTGTTATCTGCAGCCGTGAACGCGGGTGCAACCGGCCTGGTCGCCTCCAGCGACCTCATGATCGACACCGTCGACCAGATCCTGGCGATGGTTAAGGGTGAGCAACTACTGAGCGAGTTTCGTCGAAGTGAATTGCTGAATCTGTTCCGCACACATCGTGTTGACCGGGACAACCGTTTCATGCCATTCGAATCATTGTCCCGCCGCGAAGGCGAAGTGCTTTGCCTGCTTATGGAAGGTCATTCGGTCGCAAAAATTGCCGAATCATCATTCGTGTCGGTCGGCACCGTGCGCACTCAGGTCAAGGCGATCCTCCGCAAGCTCGGCGTCAATAGTCAGGCAGCTGCAGTGGCGTTGGCGTACCGCAGCGGTTGGCCAGACGCTGACCCCGCACTGCCCGTTGACCTGCGCCTGCGTAACATGAACGAGCCTGTCGGCTAACAACCGATGTGCCGGTTATCAGTCCGGGCCCCCGCATGCGGTGGCGGTGGATTGCTAACCGATCTTGGCGAATCGTTTCTCTGAGTAAACAGCCGCTGGTGAGGCGTGTATGTATTGCGGAAGTGTTACATTCATTCAGCTGCCCCCTGCGGCGAAACCCTTGATGAAACGACTTCACCGCCTTCTCGTTGCCTGTATCGGGCTGTGCCTTCTGGCGCAACTGATTCCTTCAGGCGTATCCGCTCAAACGGAGCAGATCGATCAGCTTCGTTCTGATCGTGATGCCGTCCGTGCTGATAGAGCACGAGCCGCAGCAGATTTGGATCCCTTGTTGTCGGCGAATGAGCAGATCGAGGAAGCGTTAAGGGTACTGACCGAGGACTTGGCCTCGCGTCAGGCCGAGCTCGATGCGACTCGGTTCCAACTTGAACGAGCTCGTATCGAAGTGATCGCGGCCCAAGACGAGGTCGTACTTGAGCAGCAGCGCATCGCCGATCTGCGGTTGCAGCTACAACGTCAGGCAATCACGGCCTATGTGCAACCTCGTGGCACCGGCGACGAAGACGTGTTTCGTGCCAGCGACCTAAACGAAGGCGAACGTCGTCGGGCTTTGGTGTCTGCGGTGCAAACATCACAGGCCGACATCCTCGATGACCTCCGAGTAGCCGAGGCAAACCGTGAGCTGGCGGTAGCTCGTGCCGAGAATGCCCAACGCAACATCGAAAGCCGTGAACTACAGGCACAACGGCAAGTAACCCAGGTAGACGAAGCGATCGCGAACCAGCAGCGGCTCGAAGCCATTCTGGTCGAACGTATCGCCGAGTTCCAGGAAGAAGTCGACCTGTTGGCCGTCGACGAAGCCAACCTGCAAGCCGAGATCACCGGCTTGATCATCGAAGAAGAACAACGAGCTGCTGCTATCCGCGAAGCGGCACGAATTCAGGCCGAACGTGAGCGAGTCGCCCGCGAAGAAGAACAACGCCGCCAAGCACAGATTGCTGCTGCGGCCCGAGGCGAAGCCTCTGCTGTGGAAGCGCCTGTCAGTCGAGCCAATGCCGCACTTGTAGGAGCGCCGTCTGGCCAGGGGCTGACGTGGCCGGTCAACGGCACGGTGACCTCGAACTTCGGGCCACGTTGGGGTCGCCAACACAACGGCATCGATATTGCGGCCAACACCGGAACCACGGTGGCGTCTGCTGGTTCGGGCACCGTGATTGCCGCTGGCTTCAGCGGTGGCTTTGGCCAACGAGTGCTGATCCAACACAGCGGTGGTCTCGTGACCTTGTACGCCCACCTCAGCTCGATCAACGTGAGCACCGGACAGAGCGTGTCCTCCGGCACCTCGATCGGCGCTGTCGGCTGTACCGGCAGCTGCACCGGTCCACACCTTCATTTCGAGACTCGCGTCGGTGGAACCGCCTACGACCCCCGTAGCTACTTGGGCTAGTTGTTCGCTAAACCCGTGCCGGTTCGCAACTGCCGGACTGCTCATTAGGAGAGTGGCGTACGCGTCTCTGGCTCCCGGTGCGAAGTAGGGTCGGGCCATGAAATTGTGTGTTGTTGGTGGCGGCAAGATGGCCGAAGCGCTGGTGGGTGGTTTGATCGCAACCAGATGGGCGCAGGCTGACGAGATCGGGATCATCGAGGTCGTTGCCGAGCGCCGTGCGTATCTCGCCAAAACCTTTCCTGGGGCCAAGATCGTCGAGAGTTGCTTGGCGGCATGTGAGAGCACTGAGTTCGACGTGAGCGACGTGTTGGTGGCAGTTAAGCCCCAACACGTGGCCGAGGTAGCGCTGGAACTGGGTGGTGGGGGAGCGACTCGGGTGCTGAGCATTGCTGCCGGTGTCCGGATCGACGCACTGCTCGATGGCTTCGGCTCACAGGCTCGGGTCATTCGAGCGATGCCGAACACACCAGCACTGGTAGGCCAAGGTGCTGCGGCTATCGCTGCTTCAGCGACCGCTGATGATCAGGACCTGGCGTGGGCCACTGAAATCCTGTCAGCGGTCGGCATGGTCACGGTGGTCGAGGAACTCGATCTCGACGCGGTGACTGGGTTATCTGGCTCAGGCCCGGCGTATATTTTTCTCTTGGCTGAAGCGATGATCGCTGCCGGCATCGAGCAGGGGTTGAGCCCCGAGGTTGCCGACGCTCTTGGCCGTCAGACGGTGCTCGGCGCTGCAACCTTGCTTGCTGAATCCAGCGAGTCACCAGTCCAACTTCGGCGCAACGTCACCAGTCCAGGGGGAACGACCGCTGCAGCGATTACCTCTATGCAGGATAACGAGATCGAAAAGATCGTCGCTCAGGGTATTGCCGCTGCAGTGGCCCGAAGCGTGGAACTAGGCGGCTGAAGGGCCACGCGAGTCACACGGTGCCCATGTTTCTTACGTTGGTTGTGGGGTGCAAAGTGACAGACGCGCCACGAAGGCCCTAGAGTGACTCCCGTTACGAAGAGGGTCCGCCATGTGAGCCTCTCAATGTTGTAGGACAAGCAAGGACCCGCCAACGTGAACGAAGGCCAACGCCCCCGATATCTGACTGTTGCCGAAGTGGCTCAGGACATGCGGGTTTCGACGATGACGGTCTACCGCCTGATTAAGTCAGGTGAGCTTGGCGCGGTGCGCGTCGGCAAGTCATACCGCATTCGCGTCGCTGATCTGGACAAGTTCCTCGACAGCCGTTATGTCGAGTCCGAAACCGGTTCCTGAACCAACATTGCGTTCGGCCCGACCGTTTCGAACGGGACCGGGCCAGACTGAGCGTTCATGCGCTACGACACTGTCAACTTCCTGACCGACTATGGCCTTGCCGATGAGTTCGTCGGGGTCGTCAAGTCAGTCATCCACTCGATCGCTCCGACGGTGCGCATCGCCGATGTCTCGCACAATATTGCGCCTCACGACGTGCGTGGTGGGGGATTGGCCCTTGCTCGTTCGGCGGCCTATCTAAATCCTGGTGTTGTCTTGGCGGTTGTTGACCCTGGTGTTGGGGGTGCACGTAAGGCAGTTGCTGTCGAGGTTGGTGATGGCGCCACGATCCTTGTTGGTCCTGACAACGGTCTCCTGGCTCCCACGGTGGCACTGGTTGGCGGTGCGACCGCTGCTGCCGATATCACTCATTCGCCGTTCCGGCTGGATGCGCCCGGTCCTACCTTCGACGGACGCGACTTGTTCGGGCCGGTCGCTGCTCAGCTCTGTATGGGCGTTTCACTTGCCGAGGTAGGCACACCTATCGATCCTGCATTGCTCATGCCAGCCGTGATACCAGTGAGCGCTCGCGAAGGCGACACGATCGTTGCCGAGGTGCTGTGGGTCGATCGCTTCGGCAACTGCCAGCTCAATCTTGATCCGGATGAACTTGATGCCACCCGTTATTCGCTGCAAGTCGCTGATGCCCAACGGCCAGCGCGTCGGGTAACGCACTTCGAGGCGTTGGGCTCGGGCGAGGTCGGTCTGATGATCGACAGCAGCGGTATGGTTGCCATCGTGTTGAATCGCACCTCTGCAGCCGCTGAACTCCGGTTAGGGCCAAGTTCCGAAGTGCGTTTGCACGTCGGCGGAACCGACGGCGGCGTCACCACACCGGTCACGCTCGGAAAGCTGGCCTGATGCGCCGGGCGACAACGCTGGTGCTCGGCATCCTGATGTTGCTCATCATGGGCGCAGCGTTCTATCAAATCGTGATCCAAGGCGCCTAACCCTCGAGCGGCTGCTCACAGAACGTCTAACCACAGCGACCGAGAACGTACCGCTGTCCTCGGTCAGTATCACGTGCCGCCGTCACGAGGGGTCAGACCCGCCGTCACGAGGGGTCAGACCCGCCGTGACGGGATAGGCGGATATAACTACCGAAATTAGCGGCCGAACTTGGCTGTCTTTGATGCGAGTTTGGCGGTCGCTGCTTCGTTGATCGATGCACTGTCGACGAATGCCAGCTGTTCTGGTGGCGCACCAAAGACGTCAGCGTCAAGTTCGCTCTGGTCAGAGATTGCCGCTGGCGGCACCGGCTCTGGAGTAGCTGTTGCCGGGATTGGCGTTGGTTCAGGCTCTGGGGTGCTCACCACCGAAGGGATCGGCGCAGCGGTTGGGACTGGCGTTGCTGGTACTGGTGTCGGCTGGACGGGAACAGCGGTTGGCGGGGCCGGGATTGCAGTAGGTGCAGGAGCAATGGTGGGGACTGCGGTCGGAGCAGTGGCTACAGGGGCGACAGCAACCGGCGCAGCGGCTACAGGAGCAGTACCAGGCAGGGCAGCGAACCGGTGGGTGGTGTAGATGCGGCCGTCTCCAGGGTGGGTATAGACGGCGATGCCGATATGGGTGTAGGACGCATCCATGATGTTGGCCCGGTGGCCGGGGCTATTCATGAAGGCACTCGTCAACGAGGTCACCGATTGGCCTCGACCGACGTTTTCGCCAACTTTGGTCCAGCCACTGGGAGTGCCGCTAATGATGTCGTCAGCGTGGGCGAGAAAGCTGCCTGTTGCCATGCTTAATGCCCAACCGTCGGCAGCGGCAGTCATCGAACCGTTCAGCGCCAGTGGACCAAGACCGCCAGCAGCACGTTGGCTGTTGAGCGAGGAAAGGAAGCCTGCCTCGGAGCCAAAGTCACGGGCTGGACCCTGAGCCGAAGCGACAGGAATAGCGAGAAGCATGCTGGCAGTAATGAGGAGTGTTGCCAGGATAGTGAGCTTGCGGAGAGGGTGCAGGCGCATGAGGTGGAGAACCGTTCAGTGTGGAGGTGTGCACTAGGTAGTTCGGCACCAAACGGCCTGCCAAGAGGGATGGGGCGCTGATTGGGCATTGCGGCCCTGGGTCGATCCAGGCCTAGGTCATAATGCCCACAACCCGCGACGTATGGACAGTGGCGCCCTCACCTGGCTGGTCGCAGTCGGGTTGCGAGCCGAACATGATCCTCTGGTGGCCGTTGCCCTACGATGCGGAGGTGAACGTTGTTGAGTTGTTCTCCGATCATGATGGCGACAGTGTCGCCTTCGTCTGCGACGGCGTTTCGCAGACCTATGGCCAGCTGACTTCCCGAGTCGAAATCGCACGCACCGAGTTCGCTCGTCTCGCTCCGGCAGGGTCCAACATCGTGATTATGGGCGAGAGTTCGTTGTTGTTCATCGAAGCGCTGTTTGCTGCATTGAGTGCCGGGTTGCCGGTCGTGCCGCTGCACCCTCGGTATCCCCGTGGTGAGGTTGAACGGGCGGTGCAGCTTGCACGGCCTGTGTTGATCGTCAGCACCGACGATGCCTCGTATGCAATGGCTCAAGGTTTGAGCATCGAACATATTCGGGCCGAAGAACTCTTTGTCGAGTCCCAAGGTGAACCGATCGCTCCGCTCGACCTCGAACCGGACCATCCAGCCCTACTCATGTTCACCAGCGGTACTGCTGGCAGCCCACGTATCGCTGTGCTCAGCCACGGCAATGTTGCCGCCAGCATCGAGCAGTCCCGCAGCAGCGCTCCGGGTCTGGCCGACAACAAACACACGATCCTGGGCGTTATGCCGCTGACACATGTGCTTGGCATCGTCAGTGTGGTTGCGGTAGCTATCTCGGTTGGTGCCACGGTTGTCCTCGCCACGAAGACCGACGTCATCTCGGTTGCGGCCACCATCAAGGAGAACCAGGTCACGTTCCTAGTGGCTCCTCCGGTGTTCTGGTTTCGACTCGCCAATAGCGAAGTCGAACCAGACATGTTGTCGTCGATCACTATGACTCTGAGCGGCGCCGCCCCGTTGAGCGCCGCTGTCGCTGAGACGTTGGCCGAACGGTATGGACTGCGACTCCGCCAGGGTTACGGTTTGACCGAAGCCTCACCCGGTCTCACCTCCGCAGTCGGCACCGATGCTCCAGCGACCTCAGTCGGACGTCCAATGCCGGGGGTCAAACTCCGCCTCGTTGATGAACATGGCGACGACGCTCTCGTCGGCGATGTCGGCGAAGTCTGGGCCCAGGGGCCGAATGTCTTTGTGGGTTATCTCGGTGACCCCCAAGCAACCGCAGCGGTGATTGACCCCGACGGTTGGCTTCACACCGGGGATCTGGCTGTTGTCGACGAGAATGGTTTCCTGTTTATTGTTGGTCGCAACAAGGACCAGATCATCGTGTCTGGGTTTAATGTGCATCCGGGCGAGGTCGAAGAGCGGCTTGTGGAACATCACAGCGTTATGGCGGCAGCGGTGGTTGGCAAGCCCGATCCGGAGTACGGCGAGATTGTGATTGCGTATGTGGTAGCTGCCCGTGGCATGGAACCTGATGCCGACGTCCTCGAGGCGCATTGTCGAACGCGGCTGGCCGGATACAAAGTCCCGTCACGGTTTGAAGTAGTCGCCCAGTTGCCTCGCGGGGCTAGCGGCAAAATCCAGCGGCGGGTGCTGCGCGATTGAATGTGCAAGATCAACGCGGACCTTCACCTTGTGCGATTGTGAACAGAGGCACAAGCTTCTAGCCTTAGGAGTGATGGCAGAAGACGGGTTGCAGGTCCCCGCAGCATCGGTAGCAAGGCTGCCGTTGTATTTGCGTTGTTTGGAAGCATTGTGCGCGGGCGGTGTCGCGACCGTCTCGTCATCTCGGTTGGCAGAACTTGCGGGCGTGAACGCTGCCAAGCTGCGCAAGGACCTGTCGCACCTCGGCAGCTACGGCACCCGAGGTGTCGGCTACGAGGTCATCAATCTTACCCACGAGATCCAGCGAGAACTCGGACTCGATGAACAGTCACCAGTGATCGTGGTCGGGCTTGGCAATTTGGGCCAGGCGCTAGCAAAACACGGCGGTTTCGGCGATCGAGGGTTCCCGATCGTGGCACTGTTCGATGTGCAGCCTGACATCGTTGGTATGCAGATCGGCGACCTTGTTGTGGCCCACTTCGACGACCTTGCCGGGATTGTTGCGCATTACAAGGCTCGCACCGCCATCATCTCCACTCCGGCCGATGCTGCCCAACAGGTTACCGACGATGTCATTGCAGCTGGAATCACCTCGGTGCTGAATTTTGCCCCAACGGTTGTGCAGGTCGGCGAAGGTGTGGCGCTGCGCCAGGTAGACCTTGCGCTTGAACTCCAAATTTTGAGCTACTACCAACCGCGGTCAGATTCTGAACGTGACACAAAACTCAGGCTTTCAGTATGAGCATTTGGTCAAATAGGGTTCAGAATGAAGTAGTCCCCATTCCCGCCTTCGAAGTCTCATCATGTCGTTTGTAGTCATCGGTCTCAATCACGCCACGGCGCCGCTCGACATTCTTGAGCAGGTAACCGTCGCTCCCGATGGGCTCGACAAGGCGTTGCACGATCTATCCCTGCGGCCGTATGTGTCCGAAGGGGTAGTACTCAGCACCTGTAACCGGACCGAGGTCTACATCTTGGCCGAGCGGTTTCATGGTGCCTTCCAGGACGTCCGCGACTTCTTGGCCCAGATCTCGTTCGTTGCTCCCGAGGTGCTGAACGATCACCTCTATACCTTCTACGACGATCAAGCCATCGAACACCTTTTCCGCGTTAGCGCTGGTGTCGACTCTGCCGTACTCGGCGAGCATGAAATTCTTGGGCAGCTAAAACGAGCCTGGGAAGCAGCCCAGAACCACGGCTGTGTTGGTATGTCGCTCAACTCGATCTTTCGAGCTGCCGTGGCAGTCGGCAAACGGGTTCGCACCGAAACGTCGATTTCGCGCAGCATTGCCTCGGTGTCGCAGGCCGCCATTGTCATGGCCGAAGAACGCCTTGAGTCACTCGATGGCAAACATGTGTTGCTCGTTGGTGCCGGTGAAATGGGTAGCGGCATGGCGAAGACCCTCGCCAACCACAACACCGCCTCGATCACGGTGATAAGCCGCACCGAAACAACCGCCGCCGATATCGCGAGCCAAATCGGTGCTCAGGTTCGACCATTCGACGAACTGGGCCAGGCACTCGCTGCTTGCGACGTAGCGTTTACATCCACGGCATCGCCAGGCATGGTTGTTGAAGCCGAGCTTGTTGCCCCGCTGCTCGACCAACGATCTGCGGATCACCGGTTGGGCGATCTGTTGATCCTCGATGTGGCCATGCCCCGCGACGTCGCCGCCAATGTCGGCGAACTTCCTGGTGTTGAACTGTGCGACCTTGATGCCATTGGTGCATTCGTGGCCAAGGGTCTTGAGAGCAGGGCTGGCGAAGTCCATCAGGTCAACCAGATCATCACCGAGGAAATGCAGCGACATCTCCGCGAAGTCGGCAAGCAGTCGGTCTCACCGTTGATCAC